>ERZ808270.41-NODE-41-length-88289-cov-7.837489_pt1 | contig 88289 bp, 77 predicted proteins | sample MGYA00521082_ERZ808270 | MGnify/ENA primary metagenome ERZ808270 (study PRJEB31516, sample SAMN03275594) | gut metagenome | biome: mammalia-associated habitat; material: feces | host: Papio cynocephalus | place: Kenya | collected 2012-07-27 ... | reverse complement strand
AAAATTCCGACTTTATACAAGGTTATACAATACGGCTTGTATGGGATGCTTACTATATATATTATTTATATGTCTATTACGTATAGCGCATAAATGTCAGAAAGTGGAAAGGAGATTTATACGCGATTCCCCAATCTCCTACACCAATACACAAGAGCCACTAAACCAAGGATTGCGCCAGCATAACCGATGTAGGAAATGCTTGCATGTGAGCAAATCTGCCCTCCAAAGAAGGCACCACTACCGATGCCCAGATTGAATATCCCCGAGAATATCGACATGGCTACAGATGTGCTCTCGGGCGTGGTGATAAGAATGATGTTCGACTGCATTGCTACGTTATAGGCCGTAGCCCCCATTCCCCATACTGCACATACCAAAATGAGGAGAGAAGGATTGAAAGCCAAAGGGCTGAGCAGAAACAGGCATAGCGTCATGGAGGCGACACACCATGTGATAAACGCTTTGCGATTGCGATTGTAGTAACGCGAGAATGCAAGGCTACCAAGGAAGCCTGCACCACCGAAGATCATCAGCGCTGCTGTGACCAAAGAGTTGGGCATGTGCGCCACTTGCTTCATAAAAGGCTCGATGTAACTATAGCCTACATAATAAGAAGTCGATACTAAGAGCGTGAATACGTACGTTCCGATGATACCCTTCTGCTTGAGCAGTGCGGGAAGTTTCTTCACCGAGAAGCCTCCCCTGCTCGGCACTTTCGGAAGTTTAAGCGCTGCATAGCAGAACGTGAATGCTGAAAATATGCCAATACTGAGGAAGGTCATACGCCAACCTACGTGCAGACCAATGACGCGGCCCAACGGCATGCCCAAAATCATCGCGACCGAAGAACCCGTCACAACCATGCTCAAGGCTAAGGAACGGTGCCTCTCTGGCACAATGCGCACGGCAATAGGCGAAATGATCGACCAGAAGATGGAGTGCGTACACGCCACACCAACACGAGAGAGCATAAGCATACCAAAACTTTCCGATAAGAACGACATTACTTGAAACGCGGTGAAGAGTCCGAGCAGCCATAGCATCAGCTTGCGCATTTCCATCCTCGATACCATAATCATCAGTGGGAGCGAAAGCAGCATCACTACCCAAGCATAGACGGAGATGAGCATTCCTACGCTTGCCTCTGTTAGGTGGAAGTCGGTCTGTATATCGGTGAGCAGACCGATGGGAACGAACTCTGAGGTGTTGAATATAAACGTAGCAAATGTAAGTGAGATAAGCGACAACCAATGTCGCAGCGACATCTTTTCGGACATGAGAGCGCGATTAAAACTAATTTGAATAGAATAAAAAAACTAAGCGGACTGACGATGGAGTGTGCTTACGACAAGTCCCTTTTAAGTCTGATTGTAGTTTAGTAGTCTTTTTGAGGATGCAAAGTTACGGATTACTTCTGCAAGTGACATACTATTTGCCGTTAAAAAAGGCATTTACAATCGACAGAATACTTTGCATTTTCTTGTAGAATACGTACAAACGCCTTATTTTTGCACGAATAATATTCCCTTATCCCCCACGCCACAAGCTCAGATGAGGCCACTCACTTATTTTTGTATAAATAATATTCCCTTACGCTATGATTCTTGCTTCCTTAAAAGATGCCTCGCGCATCGCTCCACTCCATCCAGCTTTTCAGATGGTGTTTGACTACGTCTCAACGCATGATTTGCTTCACGCTCCCTCGGGGCGAATTGTGCTGGATGACGAAAAAGTCTTTATCAACGTAGACGATGCGCAACTTCGTCAGCAGGAGGCGCAATGCCTTGAAGTGCATCGCCGCTATATCGACATACACTTTCCGCTGAGCGGCAGTGAACGCGTGGGATGGGCTCCCTTAAGCGAACTACACGTGGAGAGCCAAGCGCCCTTCGACACGGAGCGCGATTTCGCTCTTTATCCCCAGCAGGCAAAGACTTATTTCACCGCTCAGCCTGGCGACTTCTACATTATGTTTCCCGAGGATGCACACGCTCCCATCATCGGCAGCGGTACATTGCGCAAAATTATCGCCAAAGTGATGCTGTAATCAGCTCCTATCTACGATAGTCTCCTCCTAAGGCTAACGCAGCAAAAAGTCCTTACGCATAGCACAAGAAGGAATCTATACGTAAGGACTTTTTGCATATCATGAAGAGGACGAACGTATCTACCTTCTTAAGGTAATCACCTCTATCTTGGGCCAAGCGCCAAGGCGATAAGGCACATTGCCGCCTATTCCTGTAGAAACGTACAACAGCTGAGAGCCTTCACGATAAAGCCCACCCCACTCTGGCATGAACCATGCAGCGGGAGAGAAACTGCCTACCTGCATCTGAAGGGCATGGGTATGACCAGAAAGCGTAAGGTCTATATTCGAATGACCTATCACGCCGTGACGCCAATGCCAAGGGTCGTGACTGAGGAGGATGATGCAGCTTTGGGAAGAAATGCCCTCAATAGCCTTGACAAGATTGCCTCGCTCGGGGAATGGCGGTTTGCCCACATTCTCTACACCCGCTATATGGAGCGTATCATCAGCACGCACGATGTCGTAATGTGCATTGCGCAGCAAGTGCCATCCCATCTCGGTCTGCATACGTGCTATGCGCTTAGTCTCTGCAGCTTGCTGCTTAGGTGAGAGTCCTGGTTGGTATTGGCAGTAATCGTGATTGCCTAACACCGAGACCACGCCGTCGCGAGCCTTCAGTCCACTTAATATATCCACGTAGGGGAGCATTTCTGCCGAAGCCGTATTGACTATATCTCCTGTAAAGACAATTAGGTCGGGCTTTTGCTTATTAATGCTATCGACCAGGGCACGAACCACCTCTCCATTGTCGGCATACGTGCCGAGATGAAGATCGGAGATCTGCACTACGCGATAGCCATCAAAGGCGGGCGGAAGATGTTTTAGCCTCACGCTGACGTGGTTGGTCTGCAAGCGTTGCCATCCCCACCCCGTACCATACACTTGCACTGCTGCCATAAGCACGGCAAATGCGATGGCTACTCTATGAACAATGGGAAGTGCCGAGGAATGGTGCCACACGAGTCCACGACCTGCGATGTCGGCTATGACAAACACAAGTTTGGGCACTGCTACGCAGATTAACAGTATGAAAGCCCACTGCATGAGCGGCACGGAGCGTACTTGCAGCATGAGCCCTACCATGCAGAGAAGTGTCAAGACGGTGGGAAGTACTACGAGCAAGGTACGCCAAAAGCCCGACTGGACCTTGGTGAAATTCCACCAAATGAACAAGTCGGGCAGTATGAGTAGTAATAATAAGAGTACGAAGAAACGAAACATCTTGCTTTATCCTTTGTTTTGCTGTTCTTGCCACTTCTCGCGGGCAAACTCTTGCATATCGGTCACGGTATCTTTCTCGTCGACAATTTCCGTGCCGAGCATTGTTTCGATGACGTCTTCCATCGTGACAAGTCCGCGGAAGCATCCATACTCGTCGATAATCACAGAGATGTGTTCTTTTTTTGCCAAGAGTCGTTCCCAAATCTTTGATACGTTGTCGGTCTCTTGGAAAGAGAGCACAGGACGCATAATGTCGGATAGGCGGAGGTCGAACTTATCTTCTGCGAGCTTCTCAAGGATGGTCTGTCGAAGCACATAGCCCTTGATGTAGTCATCGTTTTCATCATTATAAACGGGTATACGTGAGAACTGGCGGTAGGCTTCGTTTTGATAAAACTCTCGCAGCGTCATGCTCTCTTCTGCCATTTCGACCACCGAACTTGGCGTCATGATGTCGCGAGCCTTCACGTCGTCGAGTTTGAGCAAATTCTGTATCATGCTGTTTTCCTTCTTCTCGAAGACGCCTTCCTCTGCTCCCACAGTGACCATTGCCGACACTTCTTCACGACTCACCGTGGTCTGTTGTTTCTTACCTGAGAATACGTGGGTGATCAGCTCTGCCATAAGGACGAGTGGATAGGTGATGATTACCAACACGTGGATGATCCTCGCGCACGGAATGGCCAGCGAACGCCAGTAGGCAGCTCCGATGGTCTTCGGAATGATTTCGGAGAAAATGAGTATAAGCAGTGTCAGAACAGCAGAAGTCAGTGCGAAGAATTCTGAGCCGAACACCTCTGCGCTCTGTGCACCAACGCCTGCAGCACCCACTGTATGCGAGATGGTATTGAGCGAGAGTATGGCAGCGATAGGCTTGTCAATGTCTTGCTTATATTTTTTGAGCAAGGCAGCGCCAGGTCGGTTCTCCTTTTCGAGCATAGAGACGAACGACATCGGTGCTGAAAGCAGCACTGCCTCAAGGATGGAACATAAGAAAGAGATGCTAAGCGCACCAATAAGATATAGGAGTAATAGCCCCATGGAAAGATTATTTAGTTATACATAAGCCCTCATCTGCAGCACGTCACGAGCGAGATTGCTCTCTGACTGACAATCACTATCGACTGCCAAACATCGTGCTCGACACTTTTTCGTCTCAATGGCTCGCTGCCTTGAAACGGGGCTAATAGTCACGATACAACATTTGTGCCACACCCACGCTGAATGCATGTGGCACTTGCTTGCTGACTATTCTGCTGCAAACTTACACAAAATAAGTGAAAGTACGAAGTTTTTCTATCCTCAACATGTGACAAGACGGTTAATAATTCAAGTTTTCTCTAAAGAAAGTCTTCTTTATCTCGTGGGCATGTGATAAAGTATTCACATTCTAAATCCGAAACCTCAGTTAATAATAACACCACGCTCCTCTTAAGCACAGGATCTTGCCCATAAATAAAGCGGAGCGCTCTCTTCAAGAGAATGCTCCGCAGTAGGATAAAAGATTGGGTTGAGTTATCCCAAATACTTTGTCAAGATGTTGATGTTGTCAGCTTCACGCAGACGACGCAAAGCGCGCTCCTTGATCTGGCGCACACGTTCACGTGTGAGGTTGAGCGTATTAGCCACTTCCTCAGCAGTCATTTCGTTGCGACCAATGCCGAAGAGCATCTTCAGCACCTGTCGTTCACGATCAGAGAGCGTCTTAAGTGCAGCATCGAGGTCGGCCGAGAGCGATTCTTTCTCCATCTGGTTGTCTGTACCGGGAGCAGAGTCGTCGGTCATGATATCGATGAGACAGTTGGAGTCGTCATCGGCAAAGGGAGCGTCGACGCTCACCTTCTTACCATTCGTACCAAGGGCTTCCTGTACCTTGCTTACGTCGGTCTCGAGCAAGTCGGCGAGTTCTGCCACAGAGGGGCGGCGCTCAAACTCTTGTTCGAAGTTGACGATAGCCTTTGTCAATTTGCTTTGGAATCCCACTTGGTTGAGCGGCATACGGACGATACGGCTTTGTTCGGAGATGGCTTGCAGGATGCTCTGACGAATCCACCACACGGCATAAGAGATAAACTTAAAGCCACGAGTTTCATCAAACTTCTGAGCTGCCTTGATCAAGCCCAAGTTGCCTTCGTCAATCAAGTCGTTCAACGCGAGTCCTTGATTTTGGTACTGTTTGGCCACACTGACAACAAAGCGCAAGTTGGCGCGCGTCAAGCGATCGAGGGCTTCCTGTCCATCAGGTCCTCCACGATGTATACGCTGTGCGAGCTCTACCTCTTCATCTGTTGAGATGAGTTCCTCACGGCCAATTTCCACTAAATACTTGTCCAACGCTGCACTCTGGCGGTTGGTAATACTTTTATTAATCTTTAGTTGTCGCATAGTTCTTCTTCTTCACGTTAGGGAAACGCACACGCACATTCATGTACGTTCGCAACATGGCATAACAAATGCCTGCAAAGGATGTACCAATGCAGGCTTTCCTATGTTTTTGTTATCCCTTAACGCTCATTTTACCAGACTCTTCGTAATTTCACTGCAAAATTACGACGAAATGTAATGCCTCGCCACTTTTTTAATAATTATTAAGTAGATTATTGCTCTCATAAGGTCAAAATGACGATAATTCGCATGCTGAGTTGTCATTTCCTTGAAGAATACGCCCTCCTTTGCGGAGAAAAGTTTGTACTTTTGCAATTTCGCAATGTCTCATGTTCATGACCTATATTCATACACGTATCCACCGTTTGCTCCAGCATACAGCGTTCCACCTTCGCAGCATAGCCGTGCCCATCAAGCAGCAGTTGCCTTTTTTCCTTATTTACCTGCTTTGGACGAGCAAAGCTCCCCTATTCAGTTTTTTCTACGACGTCACGCATGGCTATGGAGGCTCCATGCTCGAACCGCTTAATGCTTTTGCATTCAATGCGTGCAAGGCTTATCTAATCTGTGCGCTCCTCTGTGCATTCCGCCCGAGATGGATCAAGGTGGTGGCCTACGCCGTGTTTTTCGCCCTCGTCCTCGTCTACCTATTCCTTGGAAGCACCTTTCATATGGACATCTCGCCCACGGTGCTTACGCTCCTGGCTGAAACCAACGCTCGCGAGAGTGCCGACTTTGTGAATGCCTACTTACTTTCAGCCTCTACACTGCGCATCGTTGCAGAATGGGCATGCTTTATAGCAGTCACGGTGGTGATAGAAAAGTTCTACCCTCGCCTTCGCCAACGCATAGGCCGAGGCATGCAAACGGCCATCGGCGTGCTACTTCTCCCCATCTTCGTGTGTGGATGCATTGACAGCAAAGCCTACATTACGCTCTTTCGCACACACAACACTTCCGAACTTTCTCAATGGGACATCGATTATGCCGACCTTACTAGCGACAGTCTTTCACGCCTCATCATGTCGGCAGTAGGCATACATCTGAAGGGCGTAGAGATGCAAGATGCGGTACGCTTCACGCTCCAGATGAAGCGTGATGCTTCGCTTCTTGAGCCCAACGACAGCCTTTGCGTGGTGTTCGTCATTGGCGAATCTTACATCAAATACCACAGCAGCCTCTATGGCTACCCTCTCCCCACGGCTCCGCGCATGGAGAGCGAGCGCCGACGCGGCAACCTCATCGCTTTCAACAATGTATGTGCGCCTTACAACAACACCACATCGGTCATCCGCAATCTGCTCAACTGCAACAGCATAGGTCATGGTGAGCGCTGGAACGAATCGCCTTATTTCCCCGCCGTGATGCACCAAGCAGGCTACGACGTGCTTCTGTGGGACAATCAGCGTGAGATGGGAAGCAAAGAAGTATTTACCTTTGCGCTCAATAGCTACCTTTACCACCCCGAGATACGGAAGGTTTATGCACAGGAGAATGCCGCTTGCTACGACTACGATGGAGCGCTGCTCGACGACTTCTTTGCACACGCGAGCAAGCCGCGCAAACATTCATTCGTAATGCTTCATCTCGTGGGGCAACACGTGTTGGCTGGCGAACGTTTTCCCCACACGCATGAGAATGAAGTGTTCCACCCCTCTGACGTGCCCAACCATGCCCCCTACTTAGACGATACCAGACGGCAGTTCATTGCCGACTATGATAATGCCACGCGCTATAACGACCGCCTTATGGGACGACTATTCGATTTTTACAGAGGGCGGAATGCCGTAATCATCTATGTGTCCGATCATGGCGAGGAAATCTACGACTACCAAGACCAAATGGGGCGCATCAAGGGCGAGCTTACTCCCAATCGCGTGAAATATCAATATGATGTACCGCTCGTGGTCTGGGCATCAGATAGCTACCGCAAGGCTCATCCTACGTTGATGCACGAACTCGCCTCTGCCACGAATCGTCCACTGATGACAGACAACATTTGCCACCTCATCTTCCGCTTATCGGGGGTTCGCTCGTCGTACTATCATGCCGATCGCGATATAAGTTCACCAGCTTTTCGTCCGTCGCGCCGCATTATCGACGACAACTTCGATTACGACCGCTTGCGTTGGCAGCCCACCCATAGTCTGAAATAGCCCCCCTTGTCTGCGCATGAGTCGCATGCAATTCAGGTCTTTACGCGCGCATACACGCGTGCGCGCTTCATTTAATTTGCAAGGGTATTTAGCCATTATCTGTCACTTTTAGTACGTTTTCCCTTCATTCTCAGCACATTATAAAGTGTAGGCAGCATATATTTGCCTACACTTTTGCTTGCACTCATCCACTTTACTCCCCTAATGGCACAAGGAGATAGTTTTGAGTACATACACAACTCATATTTTGTTTTCTTTCTTATAAACGTCCCTTGCTGATCTATTAGTTTCTGATAGACAATGCACACATACTAAATCCTAAACTTAAGGTGTAATTATCTCTGCATCAGCAGCCAAGCATGCCGGAAAGCCCCCAATGTTGGCGTACACCGGTCGGTGTACGCACGAACGACGGTCGGTGTACGCACGTACATCGGTCGGTGTACGCACGAGCAACGGTCGGTGTACGATAACATGAGCGGCCTTTCAAAAAAGCAGCAGTGGCCTTTTTGACTAACAGCAAAGTGCTTACAGAGGATACGGCAACGCACTGATACATAATTGTTATTGAAGTTTCGGATACAGAATGGACGGGCTAAATCCAAAACTTCAGCTACCGATAGTGTATGGAAGAGATTGGGGACGGAGAGTGTGGGATAAATGCAAGCAAAGTGACGGCATTTTATCAGCATAAACGTTTGATTATCAGCAAAATTCTCGCTTTTTACTGGCAAAATGTAAGTAACAAAGAGGAAATTGTCTGATACGCGCGCACGCGAGAGCAAATGATGTTATGCTCATTCTTTCACTTTCGCTTCGCGCAAGTTAGGCTGCGGCTCGGAAGTGCAAAGCAAAAAACGAGTTTTTTCCTTTGTACTTCTCTCGCCTTGCACTAACTTTGTCAGCCATAAGCCACAACAACAATGATGACACTCAACTTGCGAGGCAAACTCTATGAGCTTCGCGAACCTCAGATAATGGGCATCCTTAACGTTACGCCCGACTCTTTCTATTCCGAAAGTCGCACACCCGACGAACAATATATCGCTCAACGCGTAAAACAGATGATGACGGATGGCGCCGATATGATAGACATCGGTGGATACTCCTCACGTCCTGGGGCCGACGATGTGAGTCCAGAAGAAGAGATGAACCGACTTCGACGCGGACTGCGCATTATCCGTAGTCTCTACCCCGATGTGCCCGTTTCGGTCGATACGTTTCGAGCAGACGTGGCTCGCATGTGTATTGAGGAAGAGGGTGCAGACATCATCAACGATATATCAGCCGGCATGATGGACAGACAGATGCTGAAGACGGTGGCACAACTCCACGTGCCCTACATCATGATGCACATGCAAGGCACCCCTGACACCATGCAGGTGGCTCCACATTACGACAACCTACGCCGAGAAGTGATGCTCTATTTTGCCGAACGCATAGACCGTCTCTGCCAAATGGGAGCGAAAGACATTATCGTCGATCCAGGATTCGGATTCGGCAAGACTGTAGAACACAACTACGAACTTATGGCCCACTTGGAAGACTTCCACGTGTTCCACCTCCCACTCTTAGTAGGCATCTCACGTAAATCAATGATCTACAAGCTATTAGGAGGTACACCACAGACTTCACTCAACGGTACAACCGTGCTCAACACGATAGCCCTCACAAAGGGTGCTCACATTCTGCGCGTACACGACGTGAAAGAAGCCGTAGAAGCTAAGCGCATCTACCAGATGTGTAAGGCATAAGACACAGGCTTCTGCTCCGACGAAATTCACTCTTACTCCACCCCCGCGTGCAACATTTCATTCGCGCCATTCTCTCCCAACGCTCATGCTCACATTTGGAATCAAAGATATCATCGACATTTTCTCGGTAGCCATTCTGCTCTACTACATCTACCGACTGATGAAAGAGTCGAGCTCCGCCAAGATATTCATTGGCATTATCATCTTTATCGTGGTATGGATCTTCGTGTCTCAAATCTTTGAGATGCGATTGCTTGGATCTATCCTCGACAAGTTGGTCAATGTGGGATCGTTGGCACTGATTATATTGTTTCAAGAAGAAATCCGCCAATTCTTTTCCTCCATCGGCACGCGACCAGGCACACTCTTCCTAAAGCATTTCTTCAAGAGCATTAAGCAGAAAGAGAGCAACGTTCACCGCGAAGACATCATGCCCATCGTGATGGCTTGTATCAATATGAGCAAGCAGAAAGTGGGAGCACTCATTATCATTGAGCGCTACGTGGGACTGAGCGAATATATCGATACGGGCGATAAGATCAATGCCAACATCACGCAACGCCTCATCGAAAACATCTTCTTCAAGAACAGTCCACTCCACGATGGAGCTATGATCATATCGCACCAACGCATCCGCGCAGCAGGCTGCATTCTGCCCATCTCTCACGACACCGACATTCCTAAATCGCTCGGCCTGCGCCACCGCGCAGCACTCGGCATTTCGCAGAAAAGCGACTGCTTGGCAGTGGTGGTTTCAGAAGAAACCGGAGGAATCTCAATAGCCGAAAAAGGCAATTTCCGCCTCCGACTGTCGGGCGAGGAACTGGAGAGCGCACTCTCAAAAGAGTGGATTAAGGAGTAAAAGTGAGGCTTTTTAAGATTTTATTACTATCTTTGCCCCGCTGAAGTGTGCCGATTAAGCGTACGGGCACACATGGTGGGCACTGCCCAACAGATAGAATAAGTACGCTCCACAATTCTCATCCCTATCCGCTTCACACCCGATCCTAATGGCAAACCACAAAATAAAAAACGTACGTCTTCACAGCGAGGGCAACGACATCTTGCGCAATAGCTTGATAGCCATCGTCGTGGTAGGCCTCTTGCTCTACTATCTGCTCAAAGGCATCACGCTTTGGCCCTTCTACGTCTATGCGGCTGTCTGCGCTGTGCTCTATATCATTGCTGTCAACTTCTTCCGCTGCCCTATCCGCATCTTCAATGGCGAAAAGGATGGCACAGTACTGGCAGCTGCTGATGGACGCGTAGTAGTGATCGAAGAGGTCGACGAAAACGAGTACTTCCACGATCGACGTCTCATGATATCTATCTTCATGTCGATCACCAACGTTCACGCCAACTGGTTCCCCGTAGAGGGCGTAGTGAAGAAAGTGGTGCATCACAATGGAAACTTCCACAAGGCTTGGCTGCCCAAGGCAAGCACGGAGAACGAACGATCTACCGTGGTGATCGAAACTGCCGACGGACGCGAAGTGCTTGTACGCCAAATAGCAGGAGCTGTGGCCCGTCGTATCGTGACCTACGCCCGTGAGGGAGAAGACTGCTACTTCGACGAGCACATGGGCTTCATCAAGTTTGGATCGCGTGTCGACGTCTATCTGCCACTCGGATCTGAGGTTAAGGTACGCATGGGACAAGCCACCGTGGGCAACCAGACGGTGATAGCCAAACTAAAAGATATCTAAGAAGCAACATAGAAGCGTACAGCCAATACTGGGGGCGACGCGTCCCCGCGTCGGCATCAGCCTACACAAGGCACGCTTGCCCCCTACAATAATAATTACCCCTCTGCTACGAGTTGACAAGTAATTTAGGCCATTAGGCTTACAGATACGGACACAATCGAAGATCCGCATTCTGCCCGCACTTGCCAACTCGTAGTTGCATAAAACAGCACAACAACATGAAGAAGCATATACCCAACACGCTGACTTGCTGCAACCTCATATCGGGCTGCATCGCCACTTACTTTGCCTTTCAAAGCAATTACAGCATAGCATTTGCATTCATCATCATAGGCGCCGTGTTCGACTTCTTCGATGGATTCGCCGCCCGTCTGCTCCATGTGTCTTCACCCGTAGGCAAGGAGTTAGATTCTCTGGCAGACGATATCACATTTGGCTTTGCACCATCTGCTATCGTTTTCAGCCTGACGAGTGGATTGTTGCAACAAGTGGAGCTAACCCAATGCGAACTGGGAGTGGATTCGCTCACCTACTATTCTGTAGCATACTATCTACCCTACTTGGCATTCCTCATGGCAGCTTTCTCTGCTCTGCGCTTGGCAAAGTTCAATCTCGATGAACGACAGACTACGTCATTCATTGGTCTGCCCACTCCAGCCAATGCACTCTTTTGGGCAGCACTGAGCGTATCATTAACTGGTACTTCGTTCACTAACGATTCGACACGACTGATTGTAGCCATCGCCCTATTGGTGGGCGTACTGATCTCATGCTGGCTACTCGTGGCAGAGATCCCCATGTTTGCGCTCAAATTCAAGCACTTCGGTATCCACGGAAACGAGCTTCGCTACGGATTCATCCTGCTCAGCATCTTGCTGCTCATCATCCTGGGTTGGGCTGGATTCTCCGCTATTATCATTCTTTACATACTTACCTCCATCGCCGACAACGCATTTGGCACGAAAGTTGCAAAGTAATGGGTAGGACGCGCACAGCGCTGTCTGTTACGAGCATTGGGGCATAAGACATTCCATCTTCCATAGCCACTTCGCTCATATTTCCTAACCCTACAAAAGAGATACTTCACAGACATGTCACAATTCCTTGGATGCTTATTTATCCTTATATTCGGCCTTTTCTTCGTAGTATGGGGTATACTGCGCATGGGATTTCAGATGCTCTTCGGATCGAAGGGCAAATCCGCATGGAACATGGGCAGCCAGTCATGGCAACAGCCTAATCAGCACCCCAACAACTCAAGAAACACGGAACGCCCTCACACCTCCTATTCTTCAGGCAATGCTCATCATGAAGGATCCCGCGCCAATTCACGTCAGCGCCGAAGCGGCAAGATTTTTGACAAAAGCGAGGGTGAGTACGTAGATTTCGAAGAGGTGTAATCTTCTAAATATATAAAAGAGTACTTACAAATTGCCGATAAGCACAGAAAAAGGATGGCAGGTTATTACCCAGCCATCCTTTTTCTGCCATTTTAATATGCACTGCTTGCATCCCTATTCGTAAGCCATGAAAAATTCTGCCTTATAGAACCATACATTTCAGCACTCGCAGAATCCGCATTCAGATAAGATCTTCACTCCTTACAATGCCATGCATTACGGCAAAGATGGTGAGCGCCGAAACACTTCGCGTACCGAGCTTCTCCGTCAGATTGTTACGATGCGTAATGACCGTAGCAAGGGTTACGCCCATTTGAGCTGCTATTTCCTTATTAATCTTTCCCTCTACAATTCCTTTCAGCACTTCACGCTCGCGAGGCGTAAGACGGGGTCTTTTCTCCACTTGCTCACTATGCTCTATGGGATGTTGAGCCTGACGTAAAGCTTCTAATTGTTGAGCACGTTGACCGTGAGAGCGATTAGCGAGAGAGAGTATGGCACGAATCAGATCTTTCTCGGGAAGAAAAACGTTGAGCGTATGGAATCCTTGAGGCAGATGGTTAGCTTCATCACCATGAATCAGGACAATCGTCTTGTGCTGGCGTTGCAAGAAAAATGTAGCCCCCGCCAACACTTCTGCAGAAGAAGCGAAGTAATGAAAGAAAGCATCAGCTTCCTCGCATTCCACCAAATCTGTATAGTGAGAAAAAAGGCATACATCAGCTCCAGGCATCATACGGCGTATGATGTCTGACAATCCTATGCATGCCAACGTATTGGGTGCTACTATTGCTATTGATGGACGCATCTTTTTATAAATATCCTATTAATTGACTACCAATTTATCGCCAAAATACATTCTCAGCACTCGTTCAGCCTCATCCTTTTGTTCTGCCGTATTGACAGGTACATCCTTCAGCTTATATTCCCAGCCCAATGCCTCGTATTTATGCACACCAAGCGTGTGATATGGAAGAAGTTCTACACGCTGAAGCATACTATAATCCTTGAAGTGTTCACCAAGCGCACGTAAGTCTTCCTCAAAATTACTCACCCCTGGCACCAATACGTAGCGCAGCCAAAAAGGACGCTTATTCTCCTCAAGCCACTCCGCCGTGCGAAGTGTCTGTGCATTACTTCTACCTGTAATATACTGATGACGCTCATCATTGATCTCTTTCACATCAAGCATCACAAGATCAGTCTCACGCAAGAGCGCCTCTACATGCTTATTCCAAATAGCACCATTAGAGTCCACACAAATATGTATCCCCTCAGCATGCAGTTTTTCAAACAGAGGCAAGAGCGCCTCAGCCTGCACCGTAGGCTCTCCTCCAGAGAAAGTTATTCCACCACGCTTACCAAAGAATGGCTTAAACGAGACGGCTTGCGCCACAATATAGTCAGGATCCGTCAGTTTGCTTTCCCCCACAGCATCTATCGTATCGGGATTAGCACAATAAAGACAGCGAAAAGGGCAGCCCTGAAGAAACACTACATAGCGAAGTCCAGGCCCATCAAAGGTACCCATTGACTCGTAACTGTGAACGCGTATCTGCATCATTAGTGGTGGTGTTATTGAGGATAAAACGTAGCAAAATGCATTAACACACGAAGTGAAATATGCTTTTGTCCGTGCAAAGTTACGCAAGACTTATAAAAAAAGCGTATCTTTGCCCACAAATTTAACATCGTGCAATGCAATAAAGCATTGACATCCCAAGCAAAAACAAACCAGCACTATGGCAAAAGATACGGTAATACTCACCGGCGACCGCCCCACAGGTCGCCTTCACATAGGTCACTACGTAGGTTCACTGCGACGCAGAGTAGAACTTCAAAACGAAGGTGATTTCAAGAAGATGTTTGTCTTCATAGCCGATGCTCAGGCACTGACTGACAACATTGACAACCCTGAAAAAGTGCGTCAGAACGTAATTGAAGTAGCACTCGACTACCTCTCCGTAGGACTCGACCCAAGCAAGATTACCATCTTTATTCAGAGCCAGATACCAGAACTCTGCGAGTTGAGTTTCTATTTTATGGACCTCGTCACCGTAAGCCGACTTCAACGCAACCCTACCGTTAAGACCGAGATAGGCATGCGAGGCTTCGAATCGAGCATCCCCGTAGGATTTTTCACCTACCCCATCAGTCAGGCAGCCGACATCACAGCATTCCGTGCTACCACCGTTCCCGCTGGCGAGGACCAAAAACCCATGCTCGAGCAGGCTACAGAAATCGTACGTCGCTTCAATCACATTTACGGTGAAACACTCGTAGAGCCCAGCATTCTCCTCCCCAACAACGCGGCATGCCTACGCCTGCCAGGTACCGATGGCAAAGCAAAAATGTCAAAAAGCCTCGGCAACTGCATTTATCTCTCCGAAAGCGCCAAAGAAGTGGAGAAGAAGGTTAAATCCATGTATACCGACCCCACCCACTTGCGCGTAGAAGATCCCGGACACATCGAAGGGAACACCGTATTCACCTACCTCGATGCATTCTGCAAGCCCGAGCACTTCGGACTCTATTGGCCAGAATACCAAAGTCTTGACGAGGTAAAAGAGCATTATCAACGCGGCGGACTAGGCGACATGAAGGTAAAGAAATTCCTCAACAAGATACTTCAAGAAGAACTTGAGCCTATCCGCCAGCGCCGTGCAGAATTCGAAAAAGACATCCCCGCCGTATACGAAATGCTCCGCAAAGGATGCGAGGAAGCTCGTGCCGTAGCAGCCGACACCTTGAGCGACGTACGACGCGCCATGAAGATCAACTATTTCGACGACAAGGAACTCATCGCTGAGCAAGCCAAGCGCTTCCAAAAATAAGATCCACATCCTTCCCCACGTACCTACATGCGTCCCTCATTAAGCTATTGCATAGGTCACCGCTAAGTCATTGCTTAAGCCATTGCTAAGTCATTGCTTAGGTCATTGCTAAGCCATTGCTTAGGTCATTACTTAAGTCATTTCGAGCACGAAAAGTAAAAAACTAACGTGATAGTTTGCTCATTCACAAAAGTTTTCCTACCTTTGCAACCCGAAGTGAGAAGGTGCCTCATAAGTAACGAGGCCGTGAGGTCTGTAACAATGGTTAAGTGCTGACCTTTCCCGCTCAACTGATATGTATATCAAAACAAAAAAACAGCATAACGAAAATGAAAAGAACATTCCAACCCCACAACAGAAAGAGAAACAACAAGCATGGTTTCCGTCAGCGTATGCAGACAGCTAACGGTCGTCGCGTTTTGGCCGCTCGTCGTGCCAAAGGTCGCAAAAAGTTGACCGTGTCTGACGAAGTTCATGGTAAGAACTAATAAATCAGCACTCCTTTCCATACAAGCTTAAGAATAAGCGTTCCTTACTCTCAAGCACGACAATGTATGCTTAAATAAGCACAAGCATAGATTGCATAGGAAAGAGCACTGAGACTGATACCACATTGCAAAATGCAACGTGGTATCAGTTTTTTTATACCCTAAATCAAGTATACTCACGACACCACCATAAGAGAAGAAAGTTCACTATCAGACAATTATAGTAGCAAGAAGCAAAGCTTTTCCCATAGCACATTCAAAAAAACAAGAGTTAAATAGGGCAGAGTAGCCAATTTTATGCTACCTTTGCCCTATAAAGGGACAAGCGGCAACAGCTTAACAAGAAGCGTGAGTTAACGAAAAGCATGAGTAGCCCCTTTCCCCCAACCTAAAAGAAACAAGAGATTATGACTATCTCCGATTTTTTCAAGAAGATATTCAGCCGAGTATTGTTTGGCAACTGCTTAGGCATCGTGGTGACCACCATCGTGCTGGGCATCGCCTCGCTCATCTTTATCAATATTTATACCCACCACGGAGAAGAAGTGGTGGTGCCCAACGTATGCGGCATGGATCAAAGCGTGGCTGAAAAGAAGCTCGAAGCGATGGGACTCAAGATGGAGGTGACGGATACAGGCTATGTCTACAATGCGGCTCCATTTTCCGTATTGGAGCAGAGTATCAAATCTGGCGAAAAAGTAAAGCCTGGACGCATTATTTATCTTACCATCAACGCCAATGGTCCACGACAGATAGCCATCCCCGACGTAGCAGACAACTGTTCACGTCGTGAGGCTGAGGACAAATTGCGCGTACTTGGATTTAAACTTGCTGCTACAGAATACGTTGTGGGCGATCCTGACTGGGTGTACGGCGTCAAGGTAAATGGTAGAAATGTGGTAGCAGGTACAAAAGTTTCTGTTACCTCCCCCATCACATTGGTCGTAGGCCAAGGTGGTGTGAGCGACACCTATAATGGTAACGATAGCCTTGACTACATTCTCAATGCGCCCCCTCCTGAAAAAGATGAGGACTACATCGACGAGAGCGGCAGCAACGAAGGGACTACCTCGTCCTCGCACAAAGAAGATTTTGTGTCAGAAAAAGAATAAGGCAGAATGTTGCCCTAAAAAGAAATCCCCACACCATTTATTATTGCAAGACTTACTTTGAAAGAAAATAAATACACCAACGAGCAAGATTTAGGCGTCCACAAACAAGATTTTGCTATTGAGCAAGAATTAGCAGCTACCGAGCAAGAGAAGGCGGCCGAGAATTCTTGTCAAGAAGCCCTTAACGACGGTATATCTTCTGCCGACTTTGACGACGACGATGAAGAAGGCGAAGAGTCGGCTGCGCTCTATGAACATTATCGTGTAGTAGCAGATAAAGGGCAACAGTTGTTACGAGTGGACAAATTCTTAATGGACCACTTGCGCGACACCTCCCGCAACCGCATACAAGCTGCTGCTAAAGCAGGATTTATTCACGTCAACGATAAGCCTGTCAAGAGCAACTATCGCGTAAAGCCCTTTGACATACTAACACTTCTGCTCGATCGTCCACGTTATGAGAATAAGATTGAGGCAGAGGATATCCCCCTTGATATCGTATACGAAGATAGCGAACTGCTCGTTGTCAATAAGCCTGCAGGATTAGTAGTACATCCTGGATGCGGCAATTATACAGGCACGTTGGTCAATGCCATTGCATGGCACTTGAAGGACGATCCCAAGTACGATCCCAACGATCCCGCCGTAGGTCTTGTACACCGTATAGACAAAGACACCTCTGGACTGCTTGTCGTGGCAAAGACCGCCGATGCGAAGACAAAATTGGGTGTGCAGTTCTTCAATAAGACTACGCGCCGTCGGTACAATGCCCTCGTATGGGGCAATCTTACTGACGATGAAGGACGCATAGAAGGCAACATAGCTCGCAATCCACGCGACCGCATGCAGATGGCTGTATTTGCCCCCGACTCAGGTATAGGTAAGCATGCCGTAACGCATTATCGAGTGCTAAAGCGCTATGGCTACGTCACCCTCGTAGAATGCATTCTTGAGACAGGTCGTACCCACCAGATCCGAGTTCACATGAAGCACATCGGCCATCCACTCTTCAACGATGAACGCTACGGCGGCGACAAAGTACTACGCGGAAATTCATCAGGCAGTTACAACAGTTTTATTCGCAACTGCTTTGCAACGTGTCCACGTCAAGCTCTTCACGCTCGCACCCTTGGATTTAAACATCCTAAGACGGGCAAGGAGATGGACTTCACCACCGAACTGCCCGCCGACATGACTGCGCTACTGCAAAAGTGGGACACCCTACTTGAAAGTGCACAAGCCAAGCAAGGAGGATTCTGAGAGGTTAAGAGTTGATAAGTTGATAAATTGAAGAGTTGACAAATTGAAGAGTTATTAAGTTAAGAGGATACTTTCCAAAGTTTTAGAATGATAAGCATATGCCACTTGGAGAGACGTAGATAAGTCAAGAACTGACATTGACCCAACATTTTCCCAAGTGCCAAAAGAGGAAATCCTCATCACACAAAAAGCATTTAAAATATTCAATCATCATATTCGTTATGAAACGTACAATCGCCATTGTAGCCGGAGGCGACTCCTCCGAGCATGATGTATCCCTCCGCTCAGCCGAAGGCATTCTGTCCTTCATGGACAAAGACAAGTATAACTGCTACATTGTAGAAATCAAGGCAGGCAATTGGACCGTACTCTATGGTCAAGAGACTTGCCACGTCAATCGTGAAGACTTCTCATTCACCGCATCCGATGGCCGTCACGACTTCGACTTCGCTTATATCACTATCCACGGCACTCCTGGTGAAAACGGACTTCTCCAGGGCTACTTCGACATGATCGGTATGCCCTACTCCACCAGCGGTGTACTCGTTGAAGCTATGACATTCAATAAGTTTGCGCTCAACAATTTCCTGCGTGCCTTCCCCGAGCTCCACATTTCCGACTCTGTACTTATCCGTAAGGGCGACGTTGTGACTCCCGAAATAGAGAAGCAGCTCGCTGAACGTCTTGGCATTCCCTGCTTCGTGAAGCCCAATGCTGGCGGATCCAGCTTTGGTGTGACCAAAGTAAAGTTTGCTGATGCCTTGCGCGCAGCCATTGAGAAAGCTATGGTAGAGAGCGACGAGGTGATGATAGAAAAGATGATGAGCGGCACGGAAATCACTTGTGGCTGTTTTAAGAAGCAAAATGGCGAACTCTATACATTCCCCATCACCGAAGTAGTCACCCACGACGAATTCTTCGACTACGATGCCAAGTACAACAATAAGTCTGACGAAATCACTCCTGCTCGTATTGCTCCCGAAACGGCTCAGCGCGTAAGCGATATGACGAAACACATCTATAAGATTCTCGGTTGCTACGGCATCATCCGTATAGACTACATTCTCTCTGGCGAAAAGGGTAACGAGCAGATCAACATGCTTGAGATCAACACCACTCCTGGCATGACGCCCACCAGCTTCATTCCCCAGCAGGTGCGCGCTTCAGACATGGACATCAAAGACGTGCTGAGCGAGATCATCGAAGGCAAACTATGCTAACTCTCTAATCTTCCCCACCATGAATATACACGATTTCGACGCCATCCGTCCGCTTCTTCCCGAGGAGATACCTGGTGCCATCGATGAGCTATTCTCCGACACCACCTTCTGCGCCATCATCCAGTCCTTATATAAGGGAATTCCTTTGGAAGCGCTTAAGGCCAAGGCTCTTGCAAGCAAGGACAATCTGGAATTTCAGAAAGCCTTGCTCTATCCGCTGATCAAGCAGCTCATCTCACAATGCGCCACGAGCCTCACGCTCGACGCCACTGCCATCCCCGCAGAGAAACGTGCAGAAGCCTACACCTTCGTGTCCAACCATCGCGATATCGTGCTCGACTCTGCACTGCTCGACGTATTGCTCATTGATAATGGATTTCAAAACACCATAGAGATAGCCATCGGCGACAACCTGCTCATCTATCCGTGGATACGTACGCTCGTTCGTCTCAACAAGTCGTTCATCGTACAGCGTTCGGTAAGTATGCGCGAGATGCTCATGTCGAGCAAGCGCATGAGCGAATATATGCACTTCGCCGTAAGCGAGAAGCACGAAGGCATCTGGATAGCCCAACGCGAGGGACGCGCTAAGGACTCCAACGACCGCACCCAAGAGTCTATCCTCAAGATGATGGCTATGGGCGGTGAGGGCACTCCCGTAGAGAGGCTTAAAGAACTGAATATCACACCGCTCACCATCTCGTACGAGTACGATCCTTGCGACTTCCTCAAGGCAAAGGAATTTCAGCAAAAGCGCGACGATGCCTCGTTTAAGAAGAGCCAACAGGACGACCTTATCAATATGAAGACAGGCATCTTCGGCCATAAGGGCAAAGTGGTCTACCGTATCGCCTCGCCCATCAACGCCTGGATTGACGAGTATGCAGCCCTGCCGAAAGGCGAGTTTTTCAAAGCCGTGGCAGAACGCATGGACCGCGCCATTCACCAGGGCTACGAAATCTTTACGAACAACTACGTAGCGCTCGACCTCCTCACCCACTCCACTGAGCACGCTGCTCACTATACGGAAGCAGAGAAAGCCTCTTTCGAAACCTACCTACAGCAGCGCATCTCGCTCATCGACCTTCCCGAGAAGGACGAAGCCTTCCTGCGCGAACGCATCCTTACGATGTATGCCAACCCGCTCATCAATCATCTTAATTCTCTGTAAGAGTTTTAAGTTTTGAGGTTATTTAAGTTTCGGATTTAGGATTGGCGGGCTGAATCATCGTGCAAGTCGAATGCAATCAAGCTTGCTTGAATTGCTGAGACGCAGCCGATGATGACGATAAAAGCCCAATGATATTCATAGCCCAGGGCATCGCCCTGGGTATCCCGTAAGCAGTATTGTTTCGCCCTGTAAGGGCAAAAGTAGAAATATATTGTCCTTACTTCTGCCCTTACAGGGCGTATCATTCTTGATCAATTCTACCCAAGGCGTTGCCTTGGGCTATGGAATTCATTGGGCTTTCAGCCCACCCTTTCTAAATCCGAAACTTCAGTAAGATTATAAAGCTACCCGTTGGCGGAATTCTTGGTTAACGGGTAAACAAGTTAACAAAATCCGCCAACGCGTTAGCTTTATAACCTAATCTCTCAAAACGTTGAACCCACATCACCCCCTTCCATGAAGTACCTCTCCACTGCTCTGCTCACCGCCTCGCTACTCATTCTGATGAGTTGCTCCGACGACGACGCGCCGCTGCCCTCCTATCAGATATCATTGGCAGAACTTACTGCCGACGCTACTGGGCGAGCCATGCGCATAGGGCTCGACGATGGCGAAGAACTTCCTCTTACGCAGACTATCAGCGGCCTTAGGCCCGACTCCACCTATCGCATACAAGCTCTTTATACCACTGATGGACAAAGCCTTACGCTCCATCAGCGAGCCTCAGTGCTTGCTCCAAAAGTTGTGCGTATCGCCGCCGACCGAGTGAAGACCGACCCTGTAGGCGTCGTCGCTTGTTGGCAAGGTACTCACTACATCAATCTGCGCCTCAACATACAGGGCACAGCTCAAGCAGTGCACTACTTAGGATTCAATCAGACCAATTATGTGCGTCATGCCAATGGCACGCGTACGCTCTGTGCGGAGCTCATCCATGGTCAAAACAACGATCCGCTTTACTACACGCGCGATACCTACCTATCGCTTCCCTTGCGTCCGCTCCAATCCTTGCTCCGCACACGTACCGACTCCATCAGTCTTACGGTGAACACCTTTGATGGACCACGCACGTTTACATTCTTGTTCATTCCCTAACACTCACACCTTTCCCTTTCAGTCCAGCTATGATCTCCTTTCATCCGCTCACGCTTGCTGACAAAGAACTCATTGTGCAGCACATCATCCCGACCGACAATCGCGACTGCAATCTCAGCTTCATGAACCTCATCAGTTGGAGTTTCCTTTACGACACAGAAGTAGCCCTCCACGAGGGTTGGCTCCTGTTCCGTTTCAAGGCCGATGGTCACAATGCCTACATGGCACCCATAGGTCAAGGCGACTGGCCATCCATCATGCAGCAGCTCACCGCCGATGCCGAGCAGCAGGGACATCCCTTCCTCTTGTTCGACGTGTGTGAGAAATCCTTTGCCATGCTCGATGCAGCCATGCCAGGCTATTTCTATGCCACGTCCGACCGCAGCTTCAGCGACTACCTCTACCTCCGCACCAAGCTTGCCTCACTCTCGGGGAAGAAATTACAGCCAAAGCGCAACTACATCAACCGCTTCACCGCTGCTCATCCCGACTATCAGTTTGAGCCGCTCACGCCTGCCCACTTCGACGAATGTCTTCAGATCGACACACTTTGGGCACAGGAGAAGGCTCAAGAGATCGATTCGGGCGACTTCACCTACGAGTCTGAGCGCCGTGCTATGGAGTCAGTGTTCACCCACTGGGCAGAACTCGATGGCCGCGGTGGCGTGATTCGTGTAGACGGCAAGATTATTGCATTCACCTATGGTGCTCCCATCAATGCCGACACCTTCGATGTATGCGTCGAAAAGGCCGATACGAACTACGAAGGTGCATTTGCCATCATCAATCGCGACTTTGCCCGCTCTCTGCCCGAACAGTACGTCTACCTCAACCGCGAGGAAGACCTCGGCATAGAAGGCTTGCGCCACTCCAAGCTATCCTACCATCCCGAACTGCTTCTCCATAAATACACCGTCACGACCAAGCATCTGCCGGCCATTCATTGAGAAAGCCCTATCAGAACAAAAATAATCCGCATATACCATGCTCCTTTCACCCGACGAAATCAAGCAACAGACGCGCGACCTTTGGCGCACGTGTTTCCATGATTCGGAAGACTTCATGGACATCTACTTTGATGAAAAATATACCGACGACAACAATCTCACCATCCGTCACGACGGCAACGTAGTGGCTGCCATGCAGCTCATCCCCTACCGCATGACGTTCTATGGTTCTGTACATCGTGCTGGCTACATCTCTGGACTTGCCACCTTGCCCGACTTCCGTGGCAAAGGCTATGCCTCCAACCTCATCCACGAGGCTCATCGCAGACTGTTTAATCAGGGAGCCACGCTGAGTTTTCTCGTGCCCGATGGCGAAGACAATCGTCACTTCTACGAAAAGCCACAGCACGGCTCTTTCTGGACCTCGGTCTATCGTCAAGAACTTCCGCTCGACGTGACCAACGATGGCGACTTCAGCAAGATAGAAGTGACACAGCCTGATGAATGGGCCAATGAGCTCTACGTGTTCTATCGTCGTCTCACCGCTGAACTGCCCTTCATGGTCCATCCTTCAGAAAGCGATTTCTTCGCAGCGCTCGAAGATGCCGACCTTGGCGATGGCTATGTGCTCGTAGCTCATCGCAAGCGTCGCATGGTAGGATTCTGCTTGGCAGTAAAAGAGCCCAATGGTCGCGTCTACATACGCACGCTCGCCATCACCGAGACAGCCACCCGAGCTGCCTTCGTCGACTACCTATGCCGCGCATGCGGTGTCGACAAGGTGTACCGCCGTTTCTGCCTACCAGGCTCGCTCAAGGGATCAGAACCTTATGCCATGGCACGCGTCATCAACGTGCCCCGTTTCCTCTCTGCCATTGCCACCCCCAACCCTGGCTTCCAACTTCACATCGGCGTAGAGGGCGACCTCGACATTCCCGAGAACAATGGTTGGTACGTAGTAGAAAACGGACGCGTGCGTCTTACCGATGTCAAGCCCGACAGCATTGTCACCCCTGGTGGCCTCGCCGCCATGTTTATGGCAGCACAGCCTATGGTAATGGACTTGCTGCTGGATGAATAACACTCTTTTTTAGAAGTATTAAGTATAAAGTATTAAGTATTACATTTCCTTTGGGAAAGTATTAAGTATTAAGTATTACAGACAAAGTGAAAGCTTGCTCATGCCGACGCGAGACGCGTCGCCCACAGAACTGGTAATAGCCAGTCTGTAATACTTAATACTTAATACTTTATTCTATTATGTCCATTCGCACATTCCTCTCAGTATTCGCCATCTGCACTTGCCTCTCAGCCACGGCACAAACAGCCCGTGAGCTCAAGCAGACATCGCTCTCTAAGTGGGGCATTGGCGCTTCCAGCTATAGCGGCATCACCTCTTTGGGCGGCAATCGGTATGCCCTCGTAAGCGACGACACACCCGCTGACGGATTCTTCACCTTCCGCATTGATCAAAATGCTACTACGGGCGAAGTGACCCAAGTATACATGGAGGGATTTCAAGGCAATAGCAATCCGCAAGTCAGCGCCGACGGACGAAGCGTACGCGACTGCGAGGGCATAGCCTACTTTCCCTCGCAGCAAACGCTCTTCATTAGTGGTGAGGGCGACCAGCGCATCCTCGAATATGGTATGGATGGTCAGCCCACAGGGCGCGAACTCAATGTGCCGCAGATCTTCTCACGCAGCAATATCGTAAGCAACTACGGATTTGAATCGCTCTGCTACGACGCCCGGTCTCACCGATTCTGGACTACCACAGAGAGCACCCTTCCTGCCGACGGGCCTGCTGCCAGCCCTCTGCACCCTACAGCGCAGAATGTGCTCCGCTTGCAAGCATTCAACGACGACCTCCAACCCGTGGCACAATATGCCTATCGCATGGACCGCGGACAGTCTTCCGACTTTGGCAAGACTTACGTCTACGGGGTGTCGGAATTGGCGACCTTGCCCGATGGACGCCTGCTTGTCTTAGAGCGCGAGGCCAACGTGACTCACGGCGGACTGAGCAGCACCGCACGTTGCAAACTCTTCTGGGTAAATCCGCAAGAGAGCGAACAGATCGACAGCAGTACGGATCTCAAGACGTTGGACCCGAATCGCTTCCTCGACAAGCATCTCTTGGCAGATTGGACCACTCATGTGCAACCATTCCACTTCAACTTCGCCAACTACGAGGGCATGTGCCTCGGCCGAACGCTGACCGATGGTCGGCTCACGCTCTTGCTCGTCAACGATTCGCAAGGTGGCTACCGCAAAGGGCCCTTCCACCTCAAGGATTATGTCAAGGTGATTGTGATTGGGAAGTAAAATGCCTCCCTCTATATGATGTCGCCCCCTCATAAAAGGAAAGCGTGGATAAGGAATTAAGTTTCGGGCATAGTGGACCAAAGCCTTTACTAAGCTACTCAATAGCCAAGTCATTGCCCGCTGCATAATCCATTTTATTATGCTGATGCAAAAATAGTACAAGTCTGCTTGTCATCCAAAAAGAGTGTACAATCTGTACACTTTTTTTATTGCCCACTTCGATTGCTCTCACACGCGCACGCATTACAGCGAGTTTTTTTGGGAAAGGTGGTTGCACGCCATTTCAAAATGCAACGACTTTATTGATATTCAGCATACTACGCATATTGTTATCACCCACATTGCTTCCACTTTTCTTGCACTTGCCCTCCATAGTCTTACCCCTTGCTGCTGTTTAAATTATCCCCTGCTGCTGTTTAAATTATCCCTTGCTCTCGTTTTAATTTTCCCTTGCTCTCGTTTTAATTTTCCCTTGCTCTCGTTTTAATTTTTCCATGGCAAGATAGAGCGAGGGGGCAGATATTGTTTCTGTGGCAATGCCGACGCGAGACGCGTCGCCCACAGAAAAGGTGAAAACACCTCGTAAATTCCGTCCAAACAAGAGTGTGTGCAAAATGCAGGCAAAGTGCAAGCAAAGTGTAGGCAAATCATCTGTGCCTACACGCTCTAAACGACTCACTATCAGCACGTTTCCCATTAGAAGTAACAGCATGCACGATAATCAGCCCCAAAAACTCTCTGACGTGCGCGCGCGTAAGCACAACCTCAAGACACTCCCTACGCAAACTGCAAAGTCGGCTATACAAACATTGTACTTATTACAAAATAGTTAACAAAATATGCCGTAATCTTTGCACATGTTGCGCCGATATCGTATCTTTGCATCGTTATCAAAACACAAACCTTTCTGGACAAGCTTACACATTGGTAGCAAGCTTTTATTTCTACAACAACTCACATTTGAATTCACTTTATTGCACTTCTGCCCCGCAGCATAAGCCATTGGCATTGCCGCAAGAGCATGAAGACAATAGGCATTTATAACCATAAACCCCTATTTCTACAATGAACTTCATCGAAGGACCTTGGACTGAGCAAATCAACGTGACCGACTTCGTAAAGCGCAACATCACTCCTTATGAAGGAGACGCGTCTTTCCTCGTTGGCCCCACCGAACGCACACGCAAACTGTGGAACATCTGCTTACAAGCGCTTGAAGAAGAACGCGCCAACGGCGGCGTACGTTCGCTCGATCCCGACACCGTATCGACCATCTCATCACATAAGGCTGGCTATATTGACAAAGACAATGAGCTTATCGTAGGCCTACAGACCGATGAACTACTGAAGCGTGCCATCAAGCCCTTCGGTGGTATCAAGGTGGTGGAGAAGGCTTGCGCTCAGCAGGGCCACCCCGTCAACGAACACGTGAAGGACATCTTCACTCACTACCGTAAGACTCACAACGATGGCGTGTTCGACGTATATACCGAAGAGATCCGCCGATTCCGTTCGCTCGGATTCCTCACCGGTTTGCCCGACAACTATGCACGTGGCCGCGTGATTGGCGACTACCGCCGCTTGGCCGTCTACGGCATCGACCGCTTGATCGAGGCTAAAGAAGCCGACAAGCGTGCCATCGGTAGCCCCATGACCGACGAGCGCATCCGCCTCCGTGAGGAAGTGGCAGAACAGATCAAAGCCCTCAAGGAAATGAAGGTGATGGGCGAATACTACGGTCTGGAGCTCGGCCGCCCCGCACAGAATGCACAAGAAGCCGTACAGTGGGTCTACATGGCCTACCTCGCTGCCGTGAAGGAGCAGGATGGTGCAGCCATGTCGCTGGGCAACGTATCGTCATTCCTCGATATCTACATCGAGCACGATCTGAAGCACAACCTCATCGACGAGACTTTCGCTCAGGAACTCATCGACCAGTTCGTAATGAAGCTCCGCATGGTGCGCCACCTCCGTATGGACGCCTACAACGAGATCTTCGCCGGCGACCCCACATGGGTGACCGAATCGCTCGGTGGACGCTTCAACGATGGCACACTGAAGGTGACGAAGACTTCCTTCCGTTTCCTCCAGACACTCTACAACCTCGGTCCCTCACCCGAGCCCAACCTCACCATACTGTGGAGCCCCGAACTCCCCGAAGGCTGGAAGGAATTCTGCGCCAAGGTGAGCGTCGACACCTCGTCTATCCAGTACGAAAACGATACCCTCATGCGCGAAGTGCGCGGCAACGACGACTACGGAATTGCATGCTGCGTAAGCTACCAGGCCATCGGTAAGCAGATCCAGTTCTTCGGTGCACGCTGCAACCTCGCCAAGGCTCTCCTGCTCGCTATCAACGGCGGACGCTGCGAGAAGACTGGCACCGTGATGCTCGAGGGCATTCCCGCACTCACCTCCGACGTGCTCAACTACGACGAGGTGCTCAAGAACTATAAGCTCGTGCTCAAGCAAATCGCTCGTATCTACAACGACGCGATGAACATCATCCACTACATGCACGACAAGTACTACTACGAGAAGGCTCAGATGGCTCTCATCGATACCAACCCCGCTATCAACATTGCCTATGGTGCAGCCGGTCTGTCGATCGCTATCGACTCACTCTCTGCTATCAAGTATGCTAAGGTGACGGCTAAGCGCAACGATATCGGTCTGACCGAAGGCTTCGACGTAGAGGGTGAGTTCCCCTGCTTTGGCAACAACGACGATCGCGTAGACCACCTCGGTGTGGACCTCGTATACTACTTCGACGAAGAACTCAAGAAGCTCCCCGTCTACAAGAACGCTCAGCCCACGCTCTCACTCCTGACCATCACTTCCAACGTAATGTATGGCAAGAAGACGGGTGCCACCCCCGATGGCCGTGCAGCAGGCGTAGCCTTCGCACCGGGTGCCAACCCCATGCACGGACGCGACAAGAGTGGTGCTGTAGCTTCACTCGCTTCAGTAGCTAAACTTCGCTATCGTGACTCACAGGATGGTATCTCCAACACGTTCAGCATCGTGCCTCAGAGCCTGGGTCGTACACCCGAAGAACGCGTAGAAAACCTCGTGACGATGATGGACGGCTACTTCACCAAGGGAGCCCACCACCTCAACGTCAACGTGCTCAACCGCGAAATGCTCGAAGACGCTATGGAACACCCCGAGAAGTATCCGCAGCTCACCATCCGCGTGAGCGGCTATGCTGTCAACTTCGTGAAGCTCTCACGTGAGCACCAGCTCGAAGTGATCTCTCGCTCGTTCCACGAACGTATGTAACAAGCAGACTATTCTTTAGTTCTGTGGACATAAAGTAGCAGGCTATTATTTAGTTCTGTGAACATAAAGTAGCAGACTATTCTTTAGTTCTGTGGGCGACGCGTCTCGCGTCGGCACCCATAGTCATACAGAATACTTTTCAGCCGATACCGGGGGCGACGCGTCCCCGCGTCGGCGCAACAAGTATGCCACACATGTGAGGGCAGATCTTTATCATGCCGACGCGGGGACGCGTCGCCCCCAGTATTGGCTGATAGCTAATGCTGCCGACGCGAGACGCGTCGCTCACAGAAGAAAGTGGGAGGCCACAGAAGAAAGTGAGAGCATTCCCTGACATCACATCTATCACACAACCATCAAGCCATAAGCGCAGCTCACCCAAGAGCCGTGCTTATGGCTTTTTGCATGAAGAAGAATAACTGCATTATTCCACACACAGACCACAGGACACCCCTCTCTATGTTAAAAACGAATGAATATACTGCATAAACGTAACAAAGTTGAACAAATGTTTGCCCGCTCCTACAGATTATGTTAACTTTGCCTTGCACTATGAAGCGCAAGCGCAATGACGGAGGCAGGAAAACTCTGATTTATTGCGAACTACCTAACAAGCAATTATCATATCATTAACTCTATAATCCCATCTACATTATCCTATGAAAATGGTAAAATGTATGGCCTTTGCCTTTGCAGCCCTGCTCTCTTTGGGCGCAAACTTGGCACAGGCTCAGTCCCTTTCTCCTTCCACTAAGTGGCACTGGAATAAGGGTAGCATCGAAATCGAAACTCCTGCTCGCCCCGCTGGACAGAAGGATGTGCTCGGTCTGAAGCTCCCTAAAATCAAGAAGGTACGCATCGGCCTCGTTGGTCTGGGCATGCGTGGTCCTGGTGCTGTAGAAAACTTCTGCGTAATTCCTGGTGTAGAGGTTGTTGCACTTTGCGACTTCGTGCCCGAACGTGCTGAAGCATGCCAAGGCTACTTGAAGAAAGCAGGTCTGCCCCCCGCAGCTATCTACTCTGGTGCTGATGGTTACAAGGAGCTCTGCGCTCGTCCTGATATCGACCTCGTCTACGTAGCCACTGACTGGGCTCACCACTTCCCCGTGGCTGAATGCGCACTGCAGCATGGCAAGAACGTGGCTGACGAAGTGCCCTCGGCCATGAACTTGGAAGAGTGCTGGAAGCTTGTCAACCTCTCTGAGAAGATGCAGAAGAACTGCATGATCCTCGAGAACTGCTGCTACGACTGGTTTGAAATGCGTACCCTCAACATGGCTCAACACGGCGTGTTCGGCGAAATTCTCCGCGCACAGGGCGCTTATATCCACAACCTCGACGACTTCTGGGATTACTACTGGAAGAACCCCGATGGATCTGATCCCGAACAGCTCGGCTGGCGCTTGAAGTACAACCGCGAAAACCGCGGCGACGTTTACGCCACTCACGGCCTCGGTCCTGTGGCACAAGCTCTCGACATTCACCGTGGCGACCGTATGAAGACCCTCGTTGCTATGGACACCAAGAGCGTTCATGGTAAGGAATTGGTAGAAAAGAAGACTGGCAAGCCCTGCAACGACTTCCGCAATGGCGACCACACTACTACCCTTATCCGCACCGAGAACCAGAAGGTGATCGAACTGCAGCACGACGTGATGAATCCTCAGCCCTACAACCGTCTGTATCAGCTCACAGGTACTAAGGGCTTTGCCAACAAGTATCCCGTAGAGGGCTACGCCGTTGACAGCAAGCAGCTCGCTGCTTCTGGTCACCAGCCTAAGGTGGACAACCTCAGCTCTCACAGCTTCATGCCCGAAAGTGAAAAGCAAGCTCTCGAGAAGCAGTACGAAAGCCCCATCTTGGCTAAGTTCGGCGAACTCGCAAAGAAGGTCGGTGGTCACGGCGGTATGGACTTCATCATGTGCGCCCGCTTGATCTACTGCCTCCAGAATGGTCTGCCCCTTGATATGGACGTATACGACCTCGCTGAATGGTGCTCTATCGCTGAACTCGGCGCTATCTCTATGGACAACAACTACGCCAGCGTTTCATTCCCCGACTTCACTCGTGGCCTTTGGAACAAGGAGAAGGGCTATCGCCACGCTTACGCTTCGGCTGCCGACGAGGCTGCATCAGAAGCCTACGCCAACAAGGTTACTGCTATCCAGAAGGACGCTACAAGCAAGTTCAACCTCTGGAAGCTCTACGACGACGTGAAGGCTGCCAAGAAGAGCGGCGACGCTGCTGCCACTAAGAAGGCTCAGGCTGCTTACGACAAGGCTGCTGCTAAGGCTAAAGCTCAGATTGCTAAGGCTGAAAAGAAGATTAAGTAATCTTCGATTGAGAACAGGAGGGATTATACTATGCACAGCATAACGTAAGTTTGCTCTGCAGCATAAGTTTCCTCTCCTTACAACGCACATATATTCAAGGCTGTGTTGCCGGTTAAAAAGATCGACAACACAGCCTTTTCTTATTAGAGATATCTTCCTGGAGTTTCGACCTACGTAAAAGACGTCCCCCTCCCTAACCCCTTATATACTCACACTACCTTACAGCCTATATCTATGAAGCACAACATCATTATCCTTTCACTGCTTGCCCTGCTTACCTATTCGTGTGGCGAAATCACATTAGACGAGCCAACGAAGCCTTCCTCACCTTCTACCGATTCCACTACGACGACAGATGCTGGTACCGACACGCTCAGCGTAGCCTCGCTTAGCGAAGCAAAAGATAGTGCAAAAGTGCTCCTGCGCTGCTACATCGTGGGCTATATGCCGACGATGAGTTCCACCAAACCTCGGCTATCGGCAGAAGATGCCGTGGAGTCAAACATCGCCGTGGCCGACGTGCCTTCGCCCGATGAAAGCATGTCCTTTGCAGCCATACAATTGCCAAGCAATTCAGACGTGCGTCAAAGCCTCAATCTACAAGCGCATCCAGAACTGCTTAACGCTCGCGTGCTCCTCACGGGCATTAAGATGACCTACTATAGGCGGCCTGGGCTCAAGCCCGCACAGTCGTACAAACTCCTTCCATCCGACACGCCTCCCCAGCCCTCTACTGACGGCAGTGGCTCGGCACCAGCCGACTTGCCCAACTTCCCGACGAAGAACGAAGACGAAGAGGTGTTTGAAGGATGTTAGCGAGAAGAAAATCTACTCACCTACTTACTTCTGTGGGCGACGCGTCCTCGCGTCGGCATAAACGAGAAATCAAACAAGCCTTCAGCCAGTACTGGGGGCGACGCGTCCCCGCGTCGGCATAAACAAGAAATTCTCCACTTAGTACCATCGCGCCTGCTCAACCACTAAATAAGAAAGCCTAATGCCGACGCGAGGACGCGTCGCCCCCGGTACTGGCTGAAAATCTATTGAAATACTATACACCTAACAAGAATTGCCATTAATAGCCCATTAATTATCCATCTCATCCATTATACAAGAAACGAATTAATGAATAATTAATGAGCCATTAATGGCAATTCATGTTTTAAAAACGCGCGAAGCGCAGTCAAGAAGTTACTTAAATCGTCACCATCGTAGCGCCATAACCATATTCACGGAACGATGCATCTTGGTACTGACACTGCTTAAAATTCTTGCGCAGTTCCTTAAGGATGGCATTGCGAAGCACACCTTCTCCCTTTCCATGAATGAAGACGATGCGACGGCCGCGCTCCTTGAGATGCTCATTCATCGTTTCACGGAACACTTTGAGCTGATACTCCAAGATATCCTTAGCCTCAAGACCTGCCATCGTATCGAGCAATTCGTCGGCATGGAGATCCACCTCAATGATAGCATTGCGATCTTGCTTACGCGTGGCACGCTTCTCCGCTGCAGAGACGCGCATCACTTGCGGATGCATCTGCTCATCGGGCGTCTGCATGGCCTCCTGCAGTTCATCAGCATCGACAAACATGGATCGCGCTGCATGATCGTCCTTCACCACGTCGTAGACCAAAGCCGGCTCATGGAAGAAGTCGGAAGGATGGAAGCTATGAAGCTTGAAAAACTTCGTGCCATCCACACGGATATTTACACTAAATGCGGGTTTGGGGAAGAAAGCCTTATCGCGCTTGAAGGCCAAAGTCTGCACCGTCAGTCGCTGCCACTCCTCTATGCGGTTGCGCTGGAGCTCTTCGAGGAGCACCTTCGTATTGGGCGCAATCTCTCCCTCATGGCGCAAGCGGCAAGCTCGGCCATCGTAAGTGAAGAGGCTATAGTGGAAATAATAATTGCAGTCGTTGACTAAGTATACGTCGAACGTTGATTCTGATAGTACCTTAGCATTGCGCGGAACGAAGGCCAAGAAGAGATTAAGCTCATTAGCTCCGCGTCGTTCCTGCGCCATGGGTCGATAAGTCAGTTCCTTATCCGCCACATCTTGCTCCTCCTCTTCTTCTTCATCGTCGCTTACAGCAAGCGCATTCTTCACCGAAGTGGGCGCCTTCTTATCGGCATCAGCCTTCTTCTTTTTCTGCCCAGCTATGACTTTGGCTATATTATAGTCGTCGGTCTCTACAACCACTACTTCTGAGGCCAACGTGGGTATCTCAAATCCGTCTTCATCGGCCACAAGCACTATGTCCTTGCCTTGGAATCCACTAATTGTACCACCTCCTACATCATTGAGAAAGCGTACTTTATCTCCTATCTTTAGCATATATGATAATTCAGCTTTACAAACTTATTTCTTCATCGCTACGATCTCCGTCTCGGGAAGCGTAGCATTGCGTTTCTCAGTAGCTTTTACTACAGCCTCAGCCAGTGAGCGGAAAGCCAAAGAGGTCATTGTATTATCCTTTACGGCAGCAGGTTCGCCCTCGTCGCCACTTTCACAGATGCTCTGCACGATGGGAATTTGTCCTAAGAGAGGCACACCCATTTCATCAGCCAAGCGCTTCACGCCCTCGCGACCGAAGATGTAATATTTATTCTCGGGAAGCTCAGCAGGCGTAAACCATGCCATATTCTCTACCAAGCCGAGGATGGGCACGTTCACCTTCTCATTGCGATACATATCGATGCCCTTTCGCGCATCGGCCAAGGCTACAGCCTGCGGTGTGCTCACGATGACAGCACCCGTGATAGCAAGGTTCTGGAGCAAAGTGAGGTGAATATCGCTTGTGCCGGGAGGCGTATCAAGGATGAAGTAGTCGAGTTCGCCCCAATCGGCATCAGCTATGAGCTGCTTCAACGCGTTAGAGGCCATGCCGCCACGCCAAAGCGTAGCCGTATCGGGATTGACAAAGAAACCGATGCTCAAGATCTTCACGCCATACTTCATCGCGGGGATGAGCACCTGGCGTCCGTCTTTCATCTCAGCAAAGATGTTCTCTGCCTCCATGTGGAACATCTTAGGCACTGACGGGCCGAAGATATCGGCATCGAGGAGTCCTACCTTATAGCCCAACTTCGCCAAAGCTACGGCTAAGTTGGCAGCCACGGTGCTCTTACCCACACCGCCCTTACCAGAACTTACGGCAATGACATTCTTCACCTGAGGAAGCATCTTGCCAGGTTCGGGACGGGCAGCTTGACGGCTTTTCGTCTTAATCTCTACCTCCACGCGCTTGTCTACATAAGTGTGAATAGCTGCTTCGGCCGATTTGACAACCGACTTCATGAAGGGGTCTGTACTCTTGTCGAAGATGATGGAGAACGACACGTGCATACCGTCGATGCGAAGGTCGTCTTCTATCATTTCGTTTTCTACAAGGTTCTTTCCATTTCCAGGATAACGCACCTGAGCAAGTGCGTCCATGATCAGTTTGGGGTAAAGGTGAATAAGTTCACCGCCCTCTATATGCTCGTTTGGAGTAGTCATTGTTTATTAATATATAGGTGTATCCTTAAAGGTGTATTTACTTGCTTGTTGTAAGTCCGCTTCGCTTCGAACGATTGTAGCTTCGATAATCATCGAGTTCGATTTCTACCTCAGGCTCTACGAGTTCACCTGCTTGGGGCAGATGAAACTTAAGATATTTGATCGTAAGTCCACGAGCTATCCACTGCTGTTCGTAGTAGGTCTGAATGCCGAGGATTTGCTTCACTTCCTCGTCTTGCTCAGCGGCAAGCGTATGGTAGAGGTCATCGGTGCGGAAGTCTACGGGCAGTTGATTCTTATCCACCATATAGCCAGTATATGTGAAGAGGAAGTTGCTATCCGTCTTCAGATGGATCAAGCCTCCATCGGTAAGAAATCGGCGATAGCGCTCCATAAAGTAGGTAGACGTGAGGCGCTTCGTCACCTTCTTCATCTGCGGATCTGAGAAGGTGAGCCATATCTCTGCCACCTCACCAGGGGCGAAGAATCGATCGATAAATTCAATGTGTGTGCGGAGGAAAGCTACATTGCTCATTCCCTCTTGCAGCGACTCCGTAGCGCCCGTCCACATGCGTGCTCCCTTGATGTCTACACCGATGAAATTTTTGTCGGGGAAGAGGCGTCCGAGTCCAACGGTGTACTCACCGCGTCCGCAACCAAGTTCCAACACGATAGGGTGGTCATTGTGGAAGAAGTCGGTATGCCACTTACCCTTCAGCGGGAAGGGAGTTGGGTCAGTAGCTACGCCTGCAGCTTGGAATACATGAGGATAGCTCTCCATGTCGGCAAACTTTGCCAGTTTATTCTTGCTCATCTTCGAGAAGTTTCTTTACGTCGGTTTCTACTTGCTGCAACTTCGCATTGCAGTATTTTATAAGCTCCTGCGCCTCAGCAAGCTGGGCAGTGAGTTGATCGAGTTCCAGGGTGTTTTGCTCAAATCCCTGTACGATAGTTTCGAGGCGAGCTATGGCTTCCTCGTATTTCATATTCTTCTTTGCCACGTTGGTATGAGGTAAAAAGATTCTTGTTTTATTGATTTAATTCTTATTTTAGAGGTGGATTTTCCTTTTATATTATAAGCCACGCCTCTCCGGAGAGAACTTGCTACATTGTCATTTCTCTGTATTGTCTGAAGACGTGCTCACGATACTTGTCACGCTACCATCCTTAAAGTTGGTCTGTATCACATCGCCATCGCGCAGTTGCTGAGAGGATTTTACCACTCGTCCTTTACAAGTGGTGATACTGAAGCCCATAGCAAATATGCGGTCGGGCGAAGCAAGCTGGACGCTACGCTCCAACATTTCCTGTTTGCGATGCTGAGCGAGCAAGAGATGGCGCACAGCTATATTGATGCGTTGCGAGTAAGGCTGCAACTGATGATGAGCCGTTTGCAAATTGCGCTCTGCCAGGAGTTGCAAGCGTGAGCGCAATCTGAGGATCAACTCTCGCTGATTACCCGCATAACGCGACGAGGCAAGTTCGAAACGGTGAGCCAACTGCTGAAACTGGCGCACGTGCTGCTCCGTAGCGACCGAAGCATCGTATCGAAGGTCACGGCTAAGCGCATCTATCTGGCTATGTTCCTGCAGCAATCGCTGCTCCACAGCTTGCTTGAGTCTCTGCACGAGATGCTGAAGTTGAGCGGCTTCGTTCTGCCGGCTGTCGATGAGAAAGGCAGCCACGGCAGTAGGCGTCTTTAGTCGCGTATTAGCCACCAGATCTATTACCGTATCATCTCGCTCATGACCTATACCCGTCAGCACAGGGAGTGGGTATTGTGCCACGGTAGCAGCCAATAGATATGTATCAAATCCATGCAGATCGGTCGTAGCACCTCCACCACGAATAATGGCTACCACATCCCATTCTGTATCGTCGGCCAGCACTTGATCGAGCGCACTTATAACGCTTTCTTCCACCCGATCGCCCTGCATAATAGCTGGAAATAATTTCACGTTGAAACGATAGCCGCTCTGCTGGAGTTGGTTGCAGAAGTCGCCATAACCCGCAGCAGTGGCACTTGATACGACCGCCACATTGCGTATCACGCGTGGTAATGGCAACTCTTTATTGAGTTCGAGCACACCATCTTCCTCGAGTTGTCTGAGTATTTCCTGACGCTGACGAGCCAAATCGCCAAGCGTATAGGAAGGCTCAATATCGATTACGTTGAGCGAATAGCCAAAGAGTTCATGAAAGGTAACGGTCACTCCAAGCATCACTTTCAAGCCAGCATCGAGCCGTTGTCCTGTGACCCGCTGAAAGAGATTACTAAGCATCAAATAGTTTTGTCGCCAAATGTTGGCACGAGCCTTAGCTATGAGACTGCCGCTGTATTCATCCTTTTGCACGAGTTCCATATAGCAATGTCCATTGCTTGCCACGCGAAGTTCGCTAATCTCCGCCACAATCCAATAGCATTCCTTCAGCGTATGATTGAGCGTAGCACGCACCATGCTATTAAGTTCGAAGAGCGACACTGCCGCAGGGCGCTCCACTTCGTCGGGATGCTGAGAGGGAGAGGAAATGAATGGATCGTTGTACATATTACATAATGTGAAAGTAAGGATTCGATAGAAGCAAGGATAACGCTGAGTATATTATGGGATATAACTATACGAATCTTGTGCACAAATGCTTATAGCCTGCGTTATAGCATGAGTACGCTGGGCGGCGGACTGGGCAATTATTATCAATCCGTATGATGCTTCTTAGCACACTCCGCACACGTGCCCTTTATGACCAAAGAGACAGAGTGTGCACTAAATCCATCGGGCAAACGTAAGTCGGGCACATGCGTATGGTCTAAGCAAAATGACCGCTGACAGTTCTCGCAGTAGAAATGGAAGTGGCCATCAGCATGGTTACACGTGCCCTGATGATGGCAGAGTTCATAGTTGAGCATACCTCTGCCATCCTCAAAAGTATGTACTACGTCGCTTTGCTGAAAGAGCGTCAATACGCGGAATATGCTCGACTTGTCCATCATCGGCATAACGCGCTCCATATCTGAGAGGCACATCGGTCTGCCTTCTTTATGAAGAGCCTTGACCACTAATATGCGGTTGGCAGTGGGCTTCACGCCTTTGCTTTGGAGGAAACTCACGACCTCGTCTGCGTTCATATTTTAGCGTTGCTTTAAGAGATTGAAAGCCTTCATCACGTTGGGTATGCCGTAGCCGAAGATATTGTCGGGATGAGCAGCATTGTTGCCACTTTGCTGCAAGGCTCTAATGATTTCTGTAGGACGACGGGTGGGATAAGCTTGTACCAAGCATGCTGCAGCGCCAGCCATCGTAGGGCATGAAAATGATGTACCATTGACATTGGTCACCGTTCCATCGGTCTCATAGACGGCCGAAGCCTGCCCCATAGCCATCACATCGGGTTTAATACGGCCGTCTGCACTATTGCCGATTGATGAGAAACGAGTATTAAGGCTATCGCTCTGCACCGCTCCTACTGCCAACATATCGCAACCATCAGCGGGGAATCCTATTTTCTTCCATGCAGACATGCCACTATTGCCAGCACTATTGAGCAAAAGTATGCCTCTCGATGCTGCAAGCGATGCACTTCTACTGTTCACAGCAGTATGGCCATCGAGGTCGCGATAATAATGGTCTTGATCGTTATGATCAAACTGATAATAGCCCAGCGAACTGGTCACTATATCGCAGCCTACGCTGTCGGCATACTCCAACGCTGCGCACCAATTATCTTCTTCCACGAGCTGTTCGCTTTCGCCATCCTCGCTCTGCAGCAGATAGTAGGATACATCGGGCGCTGTTCCCACCAAGTAGTGGGGCTCGTTGGCAGCTATGCATGAGAGCACCATCATGCCGTGTTCTAATTCTTCGAACACGCTCTTCTGGGGGCGTACGAAGTTGCGCGTTCCAAGTAGGTGCTGCTGTGAGATGCCTTTCATCAGATCTGCGTTGTAGAATCCACCATCTATCACACCTATTACTACGCCCTGGCCTTTATAACCCAATTGGTGGAGTTTATCCACACCGAGCATTGTCACTTGTTGTTGACCATAGCCATAGAAATCTGTAAGCGTGGTGTCGCGCTTATTAGTCACCTGCGCTTGACGTGGCCCACGATCGGGAGTCACGGGAAGGCTGTCTGGGCTCTCCCATACACGGCGTACATTGCTTACGAATGTCAGCCGACGCACGGCTTGCATCTGCAACGTATCGGGAGTTTCTACTACTACGCTGTTATTCCACTTACTCATATTGTGGATACGCAGCCCCATAGCTTGCAACTTCTGAGTATAGAGGGGCGATATGGGCAAGTCGTACTCGTCTACTTTCAGACCATAGCGCTGGCGACGCTCCAATGCCTTCGCAGAAAGGAACTTCTCCGGATGCTTCAAGCTGAAGGGTGTACCCGCTTTATCCTTGAGCACCACGCGGTAACGATAGCTCTTAGGCACCTTGCGATAGGCGGTCTCAAAGACGGGACAGCCATCGTCCTGCGCAGAAGCAGGCACAAACGTAAGCAAGGCGAGCAACAAGCCTATGATTTTGTTCATTCTAAACACGATGTCTTATTTCTTAAATCTTCAAGTTCCGGATTTTAGAATAGGCGGACTGAATCATCCTAAATCCGAAACTTCAGTTACATATCTTATAAGTTTACTATCATGTACTGTAAATAACATCAGCGAATTGTTTTTAGAACCTCTTTTAATTGTCTCATTTCGAACGAAACGAGTGTTCATTTCGAACGAAACGAGTGTTCATTTCGAACGAGATGAGTGCTCATCTCGAACGAAACGAGTGCTCATCTCGAACGAAACGAGTGTTCTTTTCGAACGAAATGAATGTTCATCTCGAACGAAATGAGTCGTCAAATACATGATTCTTACTGACAGTACATGAAGGCTCAGATCTTTTTTTGCCCTTTATAGCTGTTCAAATAGAACACTTTGGCGAAATTCTTGCTTCCCGTGTCGAAAAGAATAAGTAATTTAAACTTTGGATATAGAAAGAGTCCTTGTAAACTTGCGTGGATTAGGCTGAAGCAGGATTGCAAGATCTAAATCCGAAACTTGAGTTAAATCTATTAGCAAGATAAATTCTACTGAGGAAAAACAGCTTTTATAGTGACGGTTTCTCTGCTTCTATGCGATTCTCCACATTATCGGGCAGAGCGGGGAAGAAGTCCATTCCCGTTATGCTTTCTACTTCGTCTACCGTGAGTTGATAGCTCTTCATCGGCCGGCTACCAGCTTCATTCTTATAGACAAAGCCATAAGCCTTAGGCGATTTCGGATAGCCCACAAGCAATACCTTGAAGAAGCCATCGGGCACAGCCACATGGTTAGCACCGATTCGCTGGGGTTGCTTTGTGGAATAAATCGGGCCAGCCGTAATGCTCACAGATCCATATTGCAGAGCCCATTCACGCTCCAGTTCTTCAAGTTCTTTCCAATCGCCACGATTGAGGTTACGATTTTGCGGGCACACGTTTGTCAAGTAAAACGATTCTCGCATGGCATCTTCGCCCCACTTCATGTCACCTGCAGGAGCTATATGGCCACGATCATAACCGCTTCCGCGATAATCAGTATCGTAAGCCTGTGCACCACGCACTTCGGGATCGGGTGCAAACTTATTGTATCGAGGCACGGTTCCCTGTGCTTTCTCTGCAGTAAGCGTCCAGCCTACCCACTGAGGGGTTTTGAAGTCTGAATCGTAGGATACGGTGTACCCCGTATGGTATATCACCTGTCCTCCACGCGATGACTCATAGTGAGGAATGCAGAGTTCAGTATTTTCCGCGTCACCATTCTGCGCTGATTCCTTGCCAGCACCACCTTCGTCCGAAGAGGTAGAGGCTTCGGAGACAGGAGCATCCGCAGCAATCGCAGTAGTAGGCTCGGTTTCACCTGCCGAAGGCTTCATCTTGGCAAAGCACACACTTGCCAATGCCACTACTGCTGCCAACAGATAGAAGCTAAGCGAGAATGAGTTTTTCTTATTTCTTCTCCGATTCATCTTGCAGAGTTTTTTTAAGCTTATTCAGTCAGAGCCACTTCTATGTTGTTCTTCAAGATCTCGCTGCCAGGATATCCACCTTGCGAGAGATTGTCGTATGCCTTATCGCCCTTCTTGTTGAGCAAGAGATAGGCGGGAATGCCAGGAATATTGAGCGACTGACAGAGTTCGCTCCACTGCTGATTGGTCAAGCGATAATGATCGCCATCAATCTTTTGTATCATTTGCTTCCACGTGCCCTCGGGCGAGGTTTCACCAGTTACGTATACAAACACGCAGCCTTTCTTTGCCAGTTCGGGCTTGATTTCGTCGATCTGCTTCATCGCCATGCGGCAAGGACCGCACCACGTAGCCCAGAAGTCGAAGAGCACCACCTTGCCCTTATAATTATCGGCGATGGTCTGCATAATAGCCTCTCCGTGCACATTGGCGGGGATAGTCTTGATGGTATAGTTAGCTTCTGATTGAGCAGTCTGAGCGGCAGGAACAGCAGACTCTGCTTGTTGATTCTGGCTCGGTTGCTTGGCGCAGCTGAATGTAAACGACATCGCTGCAAGTGATAAGAGTATAAATGTCTTCTTCATTTTCTTTCTTTTATAGGGTTTTCATAGGCAAAAGTACAACTTTTCACTGCCATTACCAAACAAAAAGTGAATATGCAAGCGCGTATACAATAATAAATATTACTTTTGCCTCCATAATTCATACGGACTATGATTAGTTTCTGCCAATAAAGAATCTACCATAGCTTCCACACAAATACTATATCTCATATGAAATCATTTCTTCACGTACAGGACCTCGGTCCGCTTGACAAGGCTTTAGCCGAAGCTGCGGAAATCAAGAAGAACCGCTATATGCATGAGAATTTGGGTCATCATAAGACGGCCCTGCTCATCTTTTTCAACAATTCACTGCGTACGCGCCTCTCCACCCAAAAAGCTGCTCGCAACTTAGGACTCGACGTGGTAGTGCTTGATGTAAACCAAGGTGCTTGGAAACTTGAGACTGAACGCGGTGTTGTAATGGATGGCGATAAAAGTGAGCACTTGCTCGAAGCCATTCCCGTGATGGCTTCTTACTGCGACCTTATCGGCGTGCGCACCTTTGCAGGACTGACCGACCGAGATACCGACTATGCTGAGAACATTCTCTCGCAATTCATCAAATACAGTGGCCGCCCTGTATTCTCTATGGAAAGCGCCACAGCTCACCCCTTGCAGGCTTTTGCCGACCTCATCACGATAGAAGAACACAAAGAGAAGAAGCGCCCCAAAGTAGTGCTCACATGGGCACCCCACCCTCGCGCCCTTCCTCAGGCAGTGCCTAACAGTTTTGCTGAATGGATGCGTGCTGCCGATGTGGACTTCGTAGTAACGCAGCCTCATGGCTACGAACTTGATCCGCTCTTCGTAGGTGATGCCCACGTGGAATACGACCAAATGAAAGCACTCGAGGGTGCCGACTTCGTTTATGCCAAAAACTGGAGTTGCCCGGGCGTGACTAACCCTGCCGATTATGGCAAAATCCTTTCAAAGGACATGTCGTGGACCATCGACGATGCTCACATGGCGGTGACCAACAATGCACAATTCATGCACTGTCTGCCCGTTCGCCGCAACATGATCGTGACGGACAGCGTGATAGAATCGCCGCGTTCGCTCGTCATCCCCGAAGCTGCCAACCGTGAGATCTCTGCTACGGTGGTGCTCAAGCACATCTTGGAGGAGCTTTAAGCGCGCAGCTATTTCGTTGGAACAGAGATTTATTGAAAATCTGATTTATTAAAGATTCGATTCAACGAAGGACTGATTCATTGAAGGACAGGCTCTTTGGGAATCTGATTTATTGAAGGACAGATTCATTGAAAATCAAAGGAATCCTTCCGTCATAGGATACCCTCTAAAACAGTTTTCTTCCCCTCCCATCACGGGTTTGCAAGCCTCTTCACGAGCTACAAACCCGTGATTTTTTACCCCCATTCTAACGATAAAAACAAGCATACTCTAACGGTCTTTATCATTAAGGTCTATCGGTCTTCATCGTTAGGTGCTATTAGTCTTCATCGTTAGAGTCTATCGGTCTTCATCGTTAGATTGTGCAAATTTCACGTCCTATCCCTTACCTTTATTTTATTGAGAATTAATGACTTCTGTCATTTCATCAATATTCATAAGAACATTGAAGTTCTACTGATTCACTTTTGATGTACTTTGATAATTCCATGTATGAGCCTTACTTGAAAAAGTTCCCTCGAACAACTACACCTAAAAATCATTATTTCTAATTACATCTAAAAATACTGAACACTTTACCTTTGTACCAGGTAAGTTGCGGCTCAGCATAAAGTTCAAGATAGCTTGACTTTCTGCATTCGCCTCGCATTACCTTGTTCCTCATTATTAATCTTAAAACTTACATTATGAAAAAGATTTTCTTACATTCTATCTGTATAGCTGCGATGTTGCTTACTATGCAAGCATGTGGTTCAGGTAAGACAAGCGATAGTAGTGCATCATCTGCTGATAGTACGGCAACGGTGCAAGGAGAATTAAGCGAAGGTCCATTCAAGGATTTTTCTCCCTACTATGAACGCACACTCGATATCTACGAAGAAGAACTTCAAAAAGACATCTATCAAGGATTGATTACCGGACGCGAACGGATGAGTAAGGAAAATAGTAAAAGCGTTTCCGATGCTATTTTCTTAACTACTGGGCAGCAACTTCTTTGTTCTGCTGACGAGAGAATATCCACCTCTGAGACAGTAATGATTAAAAACGTAAAACGCGACAATATGGGCAACATTACGATGAAGATTGCCGCTCGCGTCAAGAATAAATCGAAGAAACTTTGCTTAGTTCTTTGCGATGAGAAAGACCAACCTATTTGGGTCTGCTATAGCATAGGCACAACACGTTATAAAGACGGCGAATATGGCAAAATCTTTTCTTTAAACTTATGGATCCCTACTTCCTTAGACCGTTTTGACACTCAAAAAGGTTATGCTAAACTGTTGGCTTATGTGACCAAAGCTCGATTAGTTACATACAATGAAGGAAAATCTCTTAATGAACAAACCGATGCTCGTGCTCAAGACTATTATTATAAGGTATCTGGCAAGAAGGCCGTAGCAAAAAAAGACGTGAGCGTCAAAGCCGACTTAGGTGCTTACGAACTAATGGGCAATGTGAAGTCGTGCAAATGGAAGGAAACAGAGGCTATGACCAACACTTACACCTTCGACCAAGAGGGACATCTCACCAAGGTAAACAATCGCTCCGTGAGCAATCTCTATAGTAGTCTGAAACGCGATAAAGAAGGACGTCTATTGTCGTACACACAGGATCACGCAGACGAGTATTATTCAGATGGTATGACGTACAGCTACGATGCGAACTCCAGAATGATTAAACGTGTATACGAAGCAAGCGACGGAAGTACCATATCGACTTATAAATACAATGAAAAGGGCTTTGTGGCATCCGTCACCGAAGAAAGCAATTACATGGACGGTCCCACGGAAAAGTCTACTAAAACTTATCAATACCAGGAGGTAGACAGTCACGGCAATTGGACCAAACGATCCTATAAACAAGATGATGGTTTTAAAATTACGGAAACGCGCATCATCCTGTACTACTAATCAAGCACTCATCAATTATCCACACCGCTCCCGTTTAAGAGCGACACATGAATATGCACTAAAGGATTTTGCTGTTATCCACAAGCTAAGCGCATGAAGGGAATGGCGTACGTCTGTATTTTGCACGGACGTACGTCATTTGCTTTGCCATGACTTTCTCGTAAATGTTATTAAAAAGGAGCAATAAGTGTGCGAAAAATTTGGTTATTATGCAAAATGTCCGTACTTTTGCATCACCAAAATCGGAAAGTAGCGCAGTTGGTAGCGCACTACGTTCGGGACGTAGGGGTCGGGCGTTCGAGTCGCCTCTTTCCGACGCAAGCGAGATAAGCCGCAAGGCTTGTCTCGCTTTTTTTGTGCGATTTCAAAAACAGAAGGCAACCCATGAGCCAAAGGCCGCCTCTTTCCGACGCAAGCGAGATAAGCCACAAGGCTTGTCTCGCTTTTTTGTGCGATTTCAAAAACAGAAGGCAACCCATGAGCCAAAGGCCGCCTCTTTCCGACGCAAGCGAGATAAGCCGCAAGGCTTGTCTCGCTTTTATTGTTTATAAATCAGTTCTTGGTATATCAATCTGTTATAGGGATATCAATCTGTTCTGTGAGCGACACGTCTCGTGTCAGTATTATGAACGAGCAAAAAACTACTCATGCCGACGCGAGACGCGTCGCCCACAGAACTCCCCAAAATTCTTATTCTACGACTTCACAAAAATCTCTGAAAGACTATATCTTGCCTTTCAGGGATTCTTGTGTATTAGGAGAGATCCAACTAATTATCTATGCTCAGTGAGCTACTTTCTGTCCGTTGCCAGAAACGTAGATGCCCTTGCCGGGCTTTGCCACGCGACGACCGCTGAGATCGTACCAGTGCTGAGGATCAGCGTTGAGAGTCACGGCAGAGATGCCTGTACTGGGATGTCCCTCCGTCTCTGTAAGGGTGAACGTAAACTGGCATCCTGAATCGTCGAGGCGATAAGCATTGGCATCCTTGGAGCCATAGCCCCAGTTGTAAATTTCCTTGTTCTGATTTGCTGCTTGCGTCTGATTGAGTTCTGCATGATTAGCATCACACACTACAACAAAGTAGCCCGCTGTGCTTGCTGCAAGAAACTTCCAGCCATTCGTGGGCTGAACTGAGACGGTAGTGACGGCTTTGTTGTTGTCAGAAAAAGGGGAAACGAAGAGGCCATCAGCACGATTGACCATATCGAAAGTGCCATCTGTGCGTTCTACAAACTTCCATTCTGAAGCCTGTGTTGCCTCAGCTACGCCCTTCAGAGCTGCATCAACTCCCTGCGATGTGGGATAAAGAATGGTTGGACGCTTAGAGCAGAACTTGTACCAATGAGTAACTTCCGCATTGCTCAACTTAGGAGCGCCCTCGGGCTGAGGTTCGGGTTCGGGATCGGGAGTTACACTGTTCTTACCGATAATGGCATAGATAGCGTCGATTTGATCGATGGTCGGCTCAGCGGGGAGTTTGCTTACGAGGCTCTTTACTTCTGCCTGTTGGGCAGCAGAGAGTTCGGTGCTTGCAGCGATCACTTCGTTGAAGAAAGCCTTGAGGTATTCGCCGCGATTGACATCGTTGCTCACTTCATACTTACCATCGGTAAGGGTCTGCATGTCAATGGGCACGTAGATATTTTCGAAGCCATCGAAATTGTGAGTACCTGCACCGGTGGGGAAGCTTGTGCTGACAGGGTTGGCCTTTGTGCCCCACTTAGTAAGTGTCTCTTCATAGAAGAAGCCAATCTTGCCATCGGCTTGGAGTTCGAGACTGCTATATGCAGAAGCCGTAGAACTTACTTGGAAGAATCCATCCCAACCAGCTGAGAAAGCTGTCAAATCGCGAATGTCGCTCATATCGGCTAATTCCTTATAGAATATGCCTACATTGTTACGACCACTGCCTGTAGGCACTGACTGCATAGCCACGTACATGGGCTTGCCGTCTGCCAAGCGCTTCACGGGGACGATGAGCATTTCGCCATTCGTAGGATTGGCGCTGGGGGCAGCACTCAGTCCGCTAAAGGTGGCCTTTACCTCTGTGCTCCATTCGCCTTCACCAGTGCGCGTATTGGAGTAAGTATAGAGATTAAACAGACGACCGCTACCAGTACGAGTGGTCATGAGTACGCGTCCATCAGGAAGTTCTTCACACTTAGGTTCGTCGCCGATCGAAGAAGGAGTGGCTGAAGCACCACCGAGCGCCTTCCATGTGCGACCGAAGTCGTCGGAATAGATCACGCGATTGCCATTGGGGCGTGCTGCGAGCGCAGCATACAGACGATAGTATTCGCCCACCTTTACCACACGGCTTTGGAACAACTTACCACCGCCCACGAATGCTGCAGCCAGAGGCTTTCCGCTATCAAAGAGGCCGTAGATATCCTCCGTCTGATCTACGGGAGTTTCCCAGGTCTCTCCTCCGTCAAGACTGCGAATAGCAGCGATGATGGCGGGATTCTGACGATTGGTGGTGCCATACGTATAGACGGTGCAACCGCCCACAGCCATCACGAGAGCCTCGTTGTGCTCACGATCCATCACCACGGCGGGGTCGCCATAAGCTGCCTCCATAGGAGTCTTCTTATTATTAATGAGCGAGGCATCGCCAACTGCTACGTCGATTTCCTTCGGGCTCCAGGTCTTACCATTGTCGTCGCTGATCTTTACTACGCAGTCCACTTGTCCGAAGCCAGGATCTGTACCACCTACCAAGCGTGCACAGCTGGCGAGGAGGCGTCCGTTCTTGCCACGAGTGATACCGGGGATACGGTAGGGAGGAATGTCCATACCGCCAGCGAGGGTGCTAAAGAGTGTGGTGCGATCAAGTTCTACCACTTCGTCGTCTGTCTTGACAAGTTCGAGCAGCGTAGAGTCTGTTGCGCTGAGCGTAAAGGAGCCATTGCTGACAAATACCTTCTTGCCATCATTCTTCAGCACCACCTTGTCGCCTTCAACCTTAGAGATTGTATATTTCTTTGCTGCGGTTTGGTCTACAAATATTGCACTGGTCTTATTATCTGGACCCATATTATTAGAACGTCCTTTCAGCTTAATCGTGCAAGCATCATAAGTGCCCTTTATCTCGAAGAGATCGCCAGTGGACTGCGCACTCAGTTCTGTGTTCCACTTCGTAAGGTTGGCAGCAGCCTTAGCATAGTGCGTATCATCCACCTTGATTTGGAAGTAGCCAGAGATTTGTCCTTCGGGCATAGTCACTTCCTTACCATTGAGGAAGTCCTCGAGGCAGTTGACCTTTGCAGCACATTCTTCGCCCACTAGCACGTAGTCTTGACAGTCGGCAAGCAGCGTGTTGAGTTGCTTCAGTTTAGCAGCATCATTCTTATACTCTTCTTTGAGAATCTGAATCTTTTCATACTGATGAATACCTTCTACAAGGCGTTCGAAGCGTACAGAAGAACGGTTGCCAGGATAGTAGCAGTAAGTATCGCCGCTACCGAAGAGGCGATAGCGTGAGTCGGTGAGCGGAGTATCGTTCCAATTGATCCACGACCAATGCAAGAATCCGTCCAGATTGTTGGCAGCTGCATGAAGCGGAAGGAATGCAGCTTCAGCAGGAAGAGAGTTGGTGAAAATATTGGGTTCTGCATCAGCACACGACACATAGAGCGTAGTAGGCATGCCGTGTTCCTTGCGGAATTTGAGTTGCTCAGGAGTAAATTTCTGCACCTGATTGAGTGCCACGCAATAGTCATCAAGACGGAGACTGAGCGACTGGTGATAGTTGCCAGCGAGTGCCATCTTGAAGCCCTTGGCCTTGGCTATAGCATAAGCATTGAGCATATCGGCTTCGCCGCGTTCGTCCATCGCTATGTGGGTCTTCTCAAACCATCCTTTCTCTTGGAGATGGGCCTTGAAAGCATCGAGGAAGTTGTTCCAAAGCGTCTTATAGTCGTCTGACGAGGTTTCGGCCTTGAGGTCGACGTCCTTAGCGGTAGCTTCGTCATAATAGCGGAACGTCTTGTCCCAAGGCACCATCGAGTAGCAGTTGATCTGCTCCTTAATGCCGTATTCTGCACAGAGATTTACGTATTTATCAAAGATGGTATAGTCGTAGCTCCAAGTGCCGTCGGTCTTCTTGGTGGTCGTGACCATTGCCGAGAACTTATCGTGGGTCTGGTTTCCCCAAGGCTCGTAGAACATGATGGTGCTTACCACCTTCTGCCCTGCCTTGCCAAGCGCCTGTAAGTATGGGCGAAGGGCTGCAATGTGGGCGTCGCTCCAGCGATCCACGCCGTAATAACGGCTCACGGAGTAAGGTTGTTGCCAGAGGTCGAGATGGAATTTCTGATTTTCAGCCGTGGGGAGCGTGCGGTCTACCACGTTGATGGTCAGCGTCAATGTCTTTTTCACCTCGTTGCTCTCATTGAGCACCTGCAGCGTAACAGTCTGTTTGCCCACAGCCGCATCGCGAGGAACCTCTACAGAGCACCAGATGGGACGTGTCTCCATGGCGGGCACGGCATGGGGCTTGTCTTGATCAATTACATCGGGCGAAAGCCACTGAACAGACTTCATATTGTTCGACCCGCAGGCTTTAAAGTCGTCGGTGATAACGTAGTTGATAAAGCGTGCCGAACACCAGTTGATGGCATTCTGACTGCCATCGACAAAGCGCACCTTGAGTTTGCCTTGATCAGTCTTACTGAAAAGCACCGCCTCAATATTAGCACGTTCGCCCTTCCAAGCCGTAATCTCGGCTTCAGTCTTTTCACTGAGTTGGGGCACACGAAGGAGCTGATAGTGCTCGTCACGATTGGCCCACGAGGCATGCAGACCATCAGTCAGCGCGTTCCACTCGTCGGCGGGCGCTGTGTCGCCGCTCACACGAGGCTCATCGTAGCTGTCGATGGGATTCGTGCCGTCGGCCCACGCTCTCGCTGTGGTAAGACACAGCGTAGCAAGTAGAAGTATTAATTTTTTCATTCGCGTAAAAGTAAAAAGATTGTAGATGTTTCTATTGTAAACCCATTGACGAAATTCTTGGTTAACGAGTAAACAAGCTGAGTAGTTAACAAGTAAAGATGTCTTAGGTCACTTGCTTCGTTAAAAACGATAACGATTGGACTCGACAAACTTACCTCTTCAAGTGTTAACTTGTCAACCCGCTTACAAAATCCGCCAACGCGTATTGTAACGATTCATGCAAGAACGGACATAAAATCTTTGCTCGAACGAATTCGAGCACTCCATCCTGTACATTTTCTGGTTGCAAATATACGTGTTTACATCATACAAACAAGATTTTTACTATATGTTATATAACATAACTTTCCAAAGGTAAACGCTCGCCACGCCCCTTCACGACAATTTTCTTACCTTTTCTCAAGAATGCACAAGCGCCACTAATAGCTTTCTATTATTGCAAAATGAAATCAGCATAAACTATTTCACTACAAAGTGTAAGATATTCGATAAAAATTTTATACATTGGCAAATTATTTGTACTTTTGCGTTGCTAAAACAGCGCGCCGTGTAGAAACTGGCGGGCGTTATTCCTCTAAAACAACATTTTCACACCATCAATAATGAGTCAACTCATACACCCTAAGAACTACAAAGCCCTTCTCGACATGCACAAGACCGAGCAAGGCATCAAGCTTATAAAGGACTTCTTCCAGCAGAATCTCGCTACAGAACTTCGTCTGCGACGCGTCACTGCCCCTCTCTTTGTGCTTCAAGGCCTCGGCATCAACGACGACCTCAATGGCGTGGAGCGCCCTGTAACCTTCCCTATCAAGGATCTCGGCGACCGAAAGGCTGAGGTGGTTCACTCACTCGCTAAATGGAAGAGACTTACACTGGCCGACTACCACATTCCCGAGGGCCACGGCATCTATACCGATATGAACGCTATCCGTGCCGACGAAGAGCTTGACAATCTGCACTCGCTCTACGTAGACCAGTGGGACTGGGAAGCCGTGATCCGCAAGGAAGACCGCACACTGGCTTTCCTCACCAACGTGGTAGAACGCATCTATGCTGCCATACGCCGTACTGAGTATCTCGTATGCGAAACGTACGATTCCATCCAGTCCTTCCTGCCCGAAAAGATCCACTTCATCCATAGCGAAGAACTTCGCCAGATGTATCCCAACCTCACGCCCAAGGAACGCGAAGACGAGATTTGCCGTAAGTATGGCGCTGTGTTTGTGATAGGAATCGGCGGTAAACTTGGCGATGGAAAGAAGCACGATGGCCGAGCCCCCGACTACGACGACTGGTCGACAGTGGCTGAGAACGGATTAGAAGGTCTCAACGGCGACATCTTGATATGGTATCCCGTGCTGGGTCGTTCCTTCGAACTCTCTTCAATGGGTATTCGCGTAGACCGCGACGCACTGCTCCGTCAGCTCGAGATCGAAGGTCAACAACAGCGCGAATCGCTCTACTTCCACCAGCGCTTGCTCAGTGGCGAACTTCCCCTCTCCATCGGTGGTGGTATAGGTCAGAGCCGTCTCTGCATGGTATTGCTCCATAAGGCTCACATCGGCGAAATTCAAGCCAGCATCTGGCCTGAAGAAATGCGCAAAGAGTGCCGCGAACTGGGCATGCCGTTGATCTAAGTATACTTACTCCTTTCTCTTAAATTTTGACTCTTCCGTTAAATGCATGACGCTTATTGCTCTAAGCAGTTGTGCGTTTAGCGGAAGATCTGTTTTATTAAACGCCTCACCCTGTCTTTATCAGACTTTCACCAAGTCTTCACCCAATTCCGTGGGCGACGCGTCTCGCGTCGGCATCTTGACCGGGCAATAAGTAAGTTCAAAGGCAGTGGGATCACCTCTTGAATTGTGGCTATGCCGACGCGAGACGCGTCGTCCACAGAACTGGTGAGAAACTTCTTACTCGCAGGCTATGCCGTCTGTCTCACCTCCACTCATATCTATTATACACATACGCGCGTACGCGCGTAACAGAGACTTTTTCACCTAAATTCCCCATCATCCGTCACTCTTAACTATGAATACTTTGATAATCAGCGACATACATAGTGCATACCCCCTCACCTTGCCTACACTTTGCCCTCACTTTGCCTACACTTCTACCCTTGCAACTACCCCTTGATAGAGAAAATACGCGACCTACCACTAATTTCAACAAGACCTACCACTAATTTCAACGCTTCCTACCACTAATTTTCACAATAAAGAGTCGCCCAGATTTCGTGACGAGTGCATCAATAATGAGCGAACAATGAGAGAGAAAACGCATTGCCTACACTCCAAAAGCCATTGAGAATGAACGATTAAGGCAGAAAGAGTGTAAGATATCATCCTCTTTGGTTCAAAAAAGACGGAACGCGTGCGCGCACGCGAGAGCGTAAAAAGCCGTAAAAAGTAGAAAACCGCCTCTAAAGCATACACCCTAAAGATATAATGTTTAAATTTGTGGGCAAAATCACAACACAACAAACACATAACATCACGATTATGGAGAATATTGATTGGGCCAACCTCAAGTTTGGTTACATGCCCACCGACTACAACGTACGCTGCTACTACCGCAATGGAAAGTGGGGCGAAATAGAAGTATCATCATCAGAGATCATCAACATACACATGGCAGCCACTGCCCTTCACTATGGTCAAGAGGCCTTTGAAGGAATGAAGGCTTTCCGTTGCCCCGATGGAAAGGTTCGCGCTTTCCGCATCAAAGACAATGCTGAACGCTTGCAGAGCACTTGCCGCGGCATCTTGATGCCCGAACTTCCTACCGAACTATTCGTAGAAATGGTGAAGAAGGTGGTGAAGCTCAACGATCGCTTCGTACCTCCCTACGAGAGCGGTGCAGCTCTCTACATACGTCCGCTCCTTATCGGTACAGGCGCTCAGGTGGGTGTACACCCCACAGATGAATACCTGTTCATGATATTCGTAACCCCCGTAGGTCCTTACTTCAAGGGCGGCTTTGCTACCAACGACTACGTAATCATTCGCGAGTACGACCGCGCCGCTCCTCTGGGCACTGGTCGATACAAGGTGGGTGGCAACTACGCCGCAAGCCTTGCTGCCAACAAGATGGCTCACGACGCTGGCTATGCTTCAGAGTTCTATCTCGATGCCAAGGAGAAGAAATACATCGACGAATGTGGTGCTGCCAACTTCTTCGGTATCAAAGACGGCAAGTATATCACACCGAAGTCTTCGTCTATCCTCCCCTCTATCACCAACCGCAGTCTGCAGCAATTGGCCAAAGACCTCGGCATGGAAGTAGAAGTACGCCCCATCCCCGAAGAAGAGCTCTCTACCTTCGAAGAAGCTGGCGCATGCGGTACTGCCGCCGTAATCAGCCCCATTCGCAAGATCGACGATCTGGAGAACCACAAGAGCTACGTTATCTCAAAGGATGGCAAGCCCGGTCCTTGGAGCGAAAAGCTCTACACACACCTCCGCGCCATCCAGTATGGCACAGAGCCCGACGTTCACGGATGGACCACTGTGATAGAATAAACCTCTCTTTGAGTTGACAAGCATAGAAGTTGACGGGTTAACAGGTAAGTATGCCACGTAAATCTATTAAGATTGACACGCTTCCTTGTCAACCCGTCAACACGTTACCCCTCAACCATTAACCACACAGCAAAACAACTTTCCTCATGCGTAAATTCACCCACCTTACCCTTGCAAGCATGGTATTGGCCACTGCTGGACTGCTCGTAGCTTGCAATGGCGACAAGAAAAAGCTTGAAGATAAAGAAAAGGAACTGGCAGAACTGCGACAACTCGCAGAACTCGACAAGAAGGAAATGGAAAACCAATATGCCGAGTTTGCAAGCCAATATGGCGAACTGAAGAAGGGCATTAAGGACGATTCCTTGGTCAACCGTCTCAATCGCGAACAGGAACGCGCCGAAGCCTTGCTCAAAGAACTGCAGCAGACCAAAGCAAGCAGTTCGGCAGAGATCCTGCGACTGAAGCGTGAACTCGCCACCGTACGAGCCGTACTGCGCGACTACATTCGCCAAGTAGATTCTCTCCAGCAGATCAACCAAGCCCTCGTGGGCGAACGCGACATGGCACGTGCAGAAGCTGAACGCACACGCCAAGAGAACTCCAACATTCAGGCAGAAAACACCCACCTCAACGAGAAAGTAGCCATCGCAGCGCAGCTCAACGCAACGGGCGTGAGCGTCACTCCTCTTAAGAAGAACGGCAAACCTGCCAAGAAGAGCAAGGACATCACCCGCTTTGCTATCAGCTTCACCATCACACGCAACGTTACCGCTGCAGCTGGCAATCGCAGCATCTACGTGCGTCTGCTCAAGCCCGGACAGCAAGTAGTGAGCCAGTCGGGCAGTTTCCATTACGAAAACCGCACCATAGGCTATTCTGCCGCCAAGACTGTGGAATACGCAGGACAGGAGGTACACGTGACAGTCTACGTGCCCGTCAACGAATTCCTCGGCGGAGGAAGCTACTCTGCCTACATCTTCGCCGATGGCCAGATGATCGGCTCAGGAAGCGTTTCGATGAGCAAGTAACCGAGCTTTCAGCCAATACCGGGGGTTTTCAGCCAATACCAGGAGCTTTCAGCCAATACCAGGAGCTTTCAGCCAATACCGGGAGCTTTCAGCCAATACTGGGAGCTTTCAGCCAATACTGGGAGCTTTCAGCCAATACCGTGGGCGACGCGTCCCCGCGTCGGCGACCCCAACGGACAAGCAGCTTAAGGAGTGATTCTTATAATACCTGCGTCAGATTTATAAGGATCACCCTTAAGTATTAAAATGCATACCAAGTGACCATTTGGAAAACAATATTGGGCTCAGTTTACAGAACAAAATATAAATAGCACAAGCATGATGAACGCCAATACCAAGCAAGTACCCTATGGTGTGGCCGACTTTGAATTGATCAGAAGAGACAACCTCTATTATGTGGACAAGACCATGTACTTGCCCATGCTTGAGGCTGAAGCTCGCAACCTATTCTTTACGCGTCCACGCCGATTTGGCAAGAGTCTGCTCATTAATATGCTGCAGGCCTATTATGATTGCAACAAAAAGGACAAGTTTGAACAACTCTTCGGCGACTTGTGGATTGGCAAGCACCCCACGAGCCTGCAGGGCAAATACCTTGTGCTGTATCTGGACTTCTCACAGGGGGGTGGTAGCATTGATCAAGTAGAAGAGAAGTTTAATGCCTACCTTGGCACACAGCTCAACGGCTTTGTACGCGACTACGAAAGGCTTTACCCCGAAGGCTTTGTTCAAAAAATTGACAGCCTCGCCGACGCAAGCGCCAAACTCAACGAAATTACCAACGAATCGAAGCGCAGAGAGTTGCCACTATACCTTATCATCGACGAGTATGACAATTTTACCAACACCATACTCAACGAGCAAGGCGAAGCAGTGTACCATGCCATCACACATGCCGACGGTTTTTACCGCGACACATTCAAGAGATTTAAGGGAAACTTCGAACGCATATTCATGACAGGCGTCAGCCCCGTCACTTTGGACGATGTGACAAGCGGCTTCAACATTGGTTGGAACATTACGATGAAGGCTGAGTTTAACGACATTCTCGGCTTTACCACCGACGACGTACGCACCATGTTCAATTACTACAAAGGAGAGGGCGAACTGCCCGCCGATTTGGATGTGGAGGAGGTCATAAATGACATGAAGCCATGGTACGACGGATATTGTTTCTCTAAATCTGCACTACAAAGCAAAAACCGCGTATTTAACTGCGACATGGTGCTTTACTATTTGCGCAACTATATGAGCTACGGCTGTGCACCCGAGCAAATGATTGACCCCAACACCAAAACGGACTACAACAAGATGAACAAGTTGCTACGTTTTGACAAGCTGGACGGCAACCGCAAAGGGGTTATTAAGAGTATAGCCGAAACGGGGCAAGTAATCACTTCGCTCGAAGAGTCCTTCCCCGCCCGCGCCTTGACCAATCCCGACATATTTACCAGCCTGCTCTTCTATTATGGCATGCTGACCATCAAAGGCACACATGGCATGCAACTCGTTCTGGGCATCCCCAACAACAATGTGCGCAAGCAATACTATGGTTATTTGTTAGAGGAATACCAACAAATGAGCCGCGTAAGCCTTAACGACCTCATAGACAAATTTACCAATATGGCCTTTGATGGCGATTGGCGCACGGCGCTTGGCAGCATGGCACAAGCTTACGCCAACATATCGTCTGTGCGCGACGGCATTGAAGCCGAACGCAATCTGCAAGGTTTCTTCATGGCCTACCTCAGCCTGAACGACTATTACTATACCGCTCCCGAGCTGGAATTGAACCACGGCTATTGCGACTTCTTCTTACTGCCTGATCTCACCCACTACCCCACCCGTCACAGCTACATCATCGAACTAAAGATGCTGCATAAGGGGGATAGTGACGAAATAGCTCAAAAGCAGTGGGACGAGGCCGTCGGTCAAATCAACCGCTATGCCGAAGCACCAAGAGTGGAGGCACTGCGCCAAGGCACCGAACTGCATAAAATCATCATGCAGTTTGAAGGCTTTCAGCTCAAGCGCATGGAAGAAATTGCTGGAAAATAATCAACATACATCATGAGCCCTAAACACTTCATTCTCACCCTGCTCATCATGCTCTGCCCCATCGGCATGACAGCACAAACCACCATTACGCGCAATAAGCCGAAACCGGTTGTGGTTAAGCCCAAGCCACACCCCAAACCTGCTGCGAAGCCGAAGGCCAAGCCTACACCACAACGCACACCACAGCATACATCACAGCACAGCTCAACGCCTCGTTCTATCAGTCAAAGCAGCACGGTCAGCCTCTCAGCCGAAATCAACAAGCTCTTTAACAACATGGTGTACGTATCGGGCGGCACCTTCACCATGGGCGGCACAAGCGAGCAAGGCAATGAGGCCGAAAATGACGAAAAACCTACCCACAACGTAACCCTCAGCAGCTACTACATCTGCAAGTACGAGGTGACACAAGCCCTTTGGCGTGCCGTCATGGGCAGCAATCCTTCTTACTTCAAGGGCGACAACCTTCCTGTCGAACAAGTGAGTTGGAACGACTGCCAAGCCTTCATCAACCGCCTCAACAGCTACACAGGCCGCAACTTCCGTCTGCCCACCGAGGCTGAATGGGAGTTTGCCGCACGAGGCGGCAACTACAGCCGCCGCTATAAATACAGCGGCAGCAACTACATTGACGACGTGGCATGGTACTACGACAACAGCGGCGGCCGCACCCACCCAGTGGGAACCAAACAGGCCAACGAGCTCGGTCTTTACGACATGAGCGGCAATGTGTGGGAATGGTGCAGCGACTGGTACGGGGCATACAATTCTTATTCACAAACCGACCCCACAGGACCTTATAGTGGGTCTCGCCGCGTGTTACGCGGTGGCAGCTGGTACTGCAGCGCCGGGAGCTGCCACTCGTCGTACCGTATCGGCGGCCCGCCCGACTACAGCTACTACGACCTCGGGCTCCGCCTCGTCCTCTCCCAGTTATAATATCCTTGTAAAGGAAAGAGCTTGAAGCAAAAACGCGACGAGAGGAGGCGATCGGATTCACCTTAAACACGGCTATAATACACAACCATACGACACAACGCCGACACACATGAAATACACCATATTCAACCGTCGCACAGAACTTTTGCGCGTGCCACTGGCCAAGGCCATGTTTTACGAAGCTTACGGCAATTACTGCTACGGGGTGTTCCCCAACAAGCAGAAGGTGATGCTGCCCGTCGGACTTACAGCCATAGAGAATTTGCTACATCAACAGGCTGCCGAAACGACACAAACCTTTCTGCGCATTGGCAAACGCTACATTGTCAATGCCAATATGATTGTGCAGGTTAACCTTACAAATCAAAAACTGGTGCTCTCCGACTTTGAGCACGAGGGCAACTTTGCCCTACCTATGTCTAAAGAGGCTCTGAAAAACATCAAACGACTTTACGAGAATAACGGGATATGGAAATAGGCGAAAGCATCATCATTGGCCGTATGGGCCAGCAACCTTTGCACCTGGCGGATGCAAGCATCGATCCACAACACGCCACGCTCACACGCACCGCTGCCGACACGTATGTGATTGAAGACCACGACTCGGCGAAGGGAGTCTTTGTGTTTGGTCTGCGCATCATGCGCAAAACCATCAAGGCGGACACGCCGTTTTTCCTCGGATCTTTCAAAACTACCGTCACCCAACTGCTGACCGACTCCTCGCACATCAACCTGCAACAGGTGTGGAACGACTACGACAAGCAAAAGCGCAAGTGGGACCGCTACTCCATGCTGGTCAACTCCATACGTATGCTCACCCCCATACTGACCATGCTCGTCACACAGATGGTAGGTCAAAACTGGATGGTGTCGTGCATCGTGCTGTTGGCCGTCATGGCAATTGCTATCTTTGCCGGCGAAAAGGTGCTCGAAAAGAAGACTGTCGCCCTGGCTACCCTCAACGCCCAACTACAGACGACCTACGTGTGCCCGCATTGCCACAAATTTCTTGGTTTCATACCCTACTCCGTACTGAGTGGCAAGAAGTATTGCCCTAACTGCGGTGTGCCGATCAAGTAGTTGGCCCGAGTTTTGGGATTTAGGCGACCAATAATCAATTGGAATGCAAGAAGGTGATTTCATCACGCCAAACGCACATTTCATACTTTAAAAAGCTGCAACTATTGACAAAAGGCGGGAGCAAGCTTACCTTTGTATCATAAAACATTACGGACAACTTTTTTAAAAAAGGACTAAGCCATGTACAACAGCAACGACACCATCACACAGGGACAGACAAGAATTAAGCAGCAAAAGAAGCACGAAGATAAGGGAATAAACTTCAAGAGTATAGCCGCCGCATCATTTGCAGGAGCCATGGCTGGCGCTGGCGCCATGTGGGCTGGCGAAGCATTGGCCAACGAGCAAGAGCATGCTACTACGACCGAGGGCACTACCGCAGGAGCTGCAAAAGCAGAAACACCTACCATTGCACAGCCCACCGAGCAGGAAGTTACTGCCAATACACTATCCGCTGAAAGCAAAGCGCAACAGCAGCATGAGTCTGCTGCAACGCCAAAAGCACATACTACTGAACACGCATCCAGCAGCCATACCAGCACCCATCACGACGAGCCTCATCTCACCCCAGCCACTCACACACAAGGCTATGCCGCACAGCACGACATTCAAATTGAAAGTGTCGAGACCATGACTACCGACGACGGACGCACCATCAATATGGCCATCGGCACCGTGGACGGCCACATGGCGGCGTTCCAAATGGACGACAACAACAGAGTGGTGGCCTCATTTGTCGACCGCAACGACAACGGCGAGATAGATGACAACGAAGTGACCGACCTGCGCAGCGAACACATGACACTGAACACGCTCACCAACGGCAACACCAATGTGCAAATGACCACCGACAACAACGACGACACAGGCTCGCCCGAAATACACGTCATCGCCGTACAAAACGACGTGGACCTTAATGGTCACTCCGTAGACGTAGCACACGTGAGTGTGGGCGACGAGCATGTGGCTCTTGTCGATGTGACACAAAACGGAGAGGCAGACGTCATGATAGCCGACAGCAACCACAATGGGCAAATTGACGGCAACGAGCTGCACGACATTTCAGACAGCCACATACCCATGCCCTCGACCGACGATGTAGAAGGTGGCTACGGACAAATGACACAGTCTGACACCGACCTACCCGACTACTCCAACGACGCCGACATCACACTGTACGACGTATAATGAAGAACCTGAAAACATATGAACATTACGCTTAAATGCCCCGCATGCGGTGCCCTGATCAGCACCGCATGTGTGCCTGGCATTGAACAAAAGAATGCCGAATGCCCCACCTGCCACACCAAACAGTTGTTAGGCGCTTATCTGCCCAAACTGTCGATGGCTGTTGGCAGCAACACCTACCAGCTGCATTTTGGCAAGCAGTGGGTGGGCCGCCTTAAAGAGGGGAATGACGCTGAAATACAAATACCCGACGAGTCGCGCTACATGAGCCGGCACCATGCCATCATCAGTGTGCAATGCACCCCTACCGGTTTGCGCTGCACCCTTGAGGAACATGGCAAGAACCCCACCCTGCTGCAAGGCATTGAACTGTGCGAGGGCGACATCGTCTACCTCAATGCCAACGACTGCCTCACACTGGGCGAACAACAAATGTACATAGCTAACGAATTTGCAAAATGAGCCATACGCCCTTAACCATATCACAACCACAAGGTTTTAGCGAATTGGGCCAGAAGCCTAATCAAGAGGACGCGCTTTACCCTGCCCTTGGCCATGCCTCACACACCACACACGCATTTGTGGTGTGCGATGGCATGGGCGGACATGCGCATGGCGAAGTGGCAAGCAATTGTGTGGCCCAAGCCATCGGCCAACACACCAGGCAAGCTGAACCTTGCACCATACAGCAAATGAAGCAGCACTTCGAAGAGGGACTCACCGAGGCATACCACCAACTGAACACCCTCGACAGTGAGCAACACGATAGTGCAAAGGGCACCATGGGCACCACGCTTACGTTTCTTGCCATCTGCACTGACGGCATATTGCTGGCACACATTGGCGACAGCCGCATTTACCAATTCAGACCGGGCAAAGGCGTTGTGTACCAAACACGCGACCACTCGCTTGTCAACGACTTGATTGCAGCAGGCGAGCTGACTGAAGCCGAAGCGCGCACCTGTCCGCAACGCAACGTCATCACAAAAGCTGTGCAGCCCCATCAGCAAAATAGGACCAAACCAACATTCAAAGTCATACCATACAGCGATGTGGAAGTTGGCGATGTGTTCATGCTCTGCTGCGACGGCATTGTTGAGCAACTTGACAACAACAATTTGCAGCAAATATTGCTTGCCGAACAACCTTTTGACAAGCGCATCGAGGCCCTCAAACAAGCCTGTCACTCACGCGGCACACACGACAATCACTCATGTTGGGCTTTTGACGTTGAAAAAGTTGAACACACAAAGTTGCAACCCGCCCCCCAACCCGATGCTGTCGAGGAACTTTTCACCCACGACGCACATTCGACAAACCAACCTTCTGCTCCCACCAAGCACACTTGGCTTTTAGCGGTCATGTTGGCATTCATCATTTTGCTTTGCTTCGGCGCAGGCTATTTTCTTTGGCACAACCCCCGCCAAGCAACCAACACACCGGCTGCCGCCATACCCCAAAAGGTGGAACAAAAAGTGGAGCAAACTGCCACACCTGCCGACAGTAACGATACCAATGCCACACAAGGCACCATCACGCGACATCACAAATAAACACAGATACCATCAACCATACTATGACCGACAATACCAACCCCCGCGAGGGGCTGCTTGCCATTGGCACCATGCTTGCCAATGGCAAATACCGTATAGAAAAATACCTGGCCTCGGGCGGCTTTGGCAATACCTACATGGCTACCGACACCGCCTTTGACGAGAAGGTGGCCATCAAAGAACTCTTTATTAAAGGTGTGTGCGGGCGTATGCACAATGCCACCGATGTGTCCATCAGCCTCACCGAAAACCAACGCACTTTCAACGCACAACGCGAAAAATTCCGCAAGGAGGCACGCCGCTTGCGCAAACTCGATCATAAGCATATCGTACGCGTGTACGACCTGTTCGACGAAAACGGCACCACCTACTATGTGATGAACTTTATCGAGGGCGAAAGCCTCTCTAACCGTCTCAAGCGCACACACCAGCCAATGACAGAGGCAGAAATAATGCCCATACTATCGCAGACGCTTGACGCCCTTGAAACGGTACACAACGAGGGCATCTGGCATCTCGACCTCAAGCCAGCCAACATCATGGTTGATGACAAGGACAATGTGCAACTCATCGACTTTGGTGCAAGCAAACAGTTACGCAATGCCGAGGGCAACTCTCTGTCTACCTCATCAGTCCTGGCTTGCACCTCTGGCTATGCCCCGTCTGAACAAATGGAACAGAACATCGAAAAGTTTGGCCCTTGGACAGACCTCTACTCACTCGGTGCTACGCTTTACCACCTGCTCACACTGCAACAACCGCCCTCACCTTCAGACATTGACGAAGATGCAGCAGAAGCTCTCAAGTTACCTACTACCGTAAGCAAAAAGACTGCCGAACTCATCATGTGGCTCATGAAGCCGAACCGCAAGATGCGCCCGCAATGCGTGGCGGATGTCAAACAATTTCTGACCGAAACACCCACAAAGCCTCAAACAAAAGTCCCCTTTCAAAAATCAAAGCAATCTGCTACCAACACAACGACCGATGAAGGCGATGGCGATACCATCTTGAAAGGTGACAAAAACTTCAAGGCTACCACACAAGACCCAACTAACCACACACGGGAGCCGTCCCCAAACAAAAATGGTAAGTCAAACAAAGTACCCGTCATTGGCGGCGTTTTGGCCATCGTCATTATCGCTGCCTTTGGCTACGGCATGTGGCATAATCAAACTGAAGCCAATGACGTTTCAATGGCGGCTGTTGACAGTGACAGTGTGGCAGCAGAAGTACCTGAAAAATCAGTAACAAACTTGATGGTATCTGTCAAATCTGGCCCAAAAAATATGCGAAACTATGCCTTCACCGGCAGCATAGCCGACACCATTGGTGCTCTGCCTCAGGGCCAAGGCACAGCAAAATTTGAAAAATATGGCAGTATTCCAGCCGCCACCTACACAGGATATTTTACCGATGGGCTGTGCGACGACCAGACGGGCAATGCCACGCTGAAATTTGACAATGGGGATGTATATAAAGGTACTTTCATCAAAGGCTACTACGACCAAGGCATTTATACGCTAAAAGATGGTTCCTGCTTTAAAGGAACATTCAAAGAAGGCAGTCCTTACAAAGGGAAATGGTACAACCCAGATGGTTCCTTCTCAGAAGAAATCTAAAAAAGAACCGAGCGGGTAAATATGTTGTTTTTTTGCACGTCGGACCCCGTATAGGCAAAAGGCTAAGCAAATCTTGCCCATTTCTTGATAACAATGCCCAAGGGCTGCAGCCTTACCGTTGCAGTCCTTGGGCATTGAAATTCAATAAGAAAGCCACTTTTATCTTCCTAACACAGAAAAGGAGAGCACCCACCAATAGACGATTTTCTAAAAAAAAAGGAAATAAAAAGTCGGTCATTGCATTTTTAAGTATTATCTTTGCCTCGAAATATCGTGCCGTATGCCAAACGCATGTGGCAAAACCAATCAACTGAAATCAATTCAACTAAAAATTCTACAAACATTTAATCTTTACAGCAATGGCAACTACAAATGCTAGCGCACCTAAGGGTGCACCCAAAAAACAATCAAAGGGCTTTACCGGCATCAAGTCAGGTTTCGCCGTGATCATCGTATGTTTCTTCATCGCTTTGGCACTCTACCTCTTCGGTGCAGGTAACCTGAGCAACTTCAAGGGTACTGAAGGTGATACAGCAATGTTCTCATTCCTTTCAGACAACACTTACGAGCCTGCAGGTATCCTCGGTACTGTATACAAAGGTGGTTTCGTTGTGCCTATCATCTGGACCTTGTTCGTAACCGTAGTAGCTCTCGCTATCGAACGTTTCTTCGCTATCCGCAATGCTTACGGCCGCACAAGCTTGACTAAGTTCGTTGCCGACATCAAGGTAGCTCTCAAGCAGAACGACCTCGTTAAGGCTCAGCAGCTCTGCGACAAGCAGCGTGGTTCTGTAGCCAACGTAGTTGGTGCTACTCTCCGCAAGTACAAGGAAATGGAAGAAAACACCGTTCTTACTAAGGAACAGAAGGTGCTCTCAATCCAGAAGGAACTCGAAGAAGCTACAGCTCTTGAGATGCCTATGATGCAGGAAAACCTTCCTATCATCGGTACTATCGTAACCCTCGGTACTTTGATGGGTCTGTTCGGTACTGTGCTCGGTATGATTAAGTCATTCTCTGCAATGGGTGCAGGCGAAGGCGGTGCTGACTCTTCAGCCCTTTCAGTAGGTATCTCTGAGGCACTTGTAAATACTGCCTCTGGTATCGCAACTGGTGCGCTCGCCGTTATTACTTACAACTACTACACTAACAAGATCGACCGCTTGACTTTCAGCCTCGACGAAGTTGGTTTCACTATCGTAGAAACATTCTCAGCAACTCACTAATAGCATAAAAAGGTATTTAAGACATGGGACGTTTTAAAATCAAAAAACAAGATACGTTCATAGACATGACGCCTATGAGCGATGTCATGGTCCTGCTGCTTACCTTCTTTATGTTGACTGCAACTTTCGTTAAGGAAGAACCCATCAAGGTGGTAACACCTGGTTCAGTTTCTGAAATCAAGATTCCTTCTACCAACTTGCTCACCATCTTTGTTGAGAAGAATGGTAAGGTGTTCATGACAATGGACTCTCCTGAAGGCCTCACCAAGCTCGCCGATGCGATGAACGAGGCTGGCAAGTTGAGCCTCTCACCTCAGGAAGTGAAGGAATTTGCACAGGCTCCTACATTCGGTACTCCGCTCAACACCATTAGTGCTTGGTTGGCAAAAGGAGATGCAAAGAATGAGTACCTCACCAAGAGCCAGCAAGCAGGTATTCCTTGCGACAGCGTAAACAATGAGCTGAAGACCTGGGTAAGCACAGCACGTGAAGCGTGTGGCGAAAATATGCGTATTGCAATTAAGGCTGATAAGTCTACTTCCTACGCTGTAATTAAAAGAGTTATGGATTCTCTGCGCGAAGTTGAGGAAAATCGCTACAACCTGATTACCTCACTCAAAGGCGTAGAAAACTAAAATTTGGAACATTATGGCAAAATTAGGAGGAAGTAAACAAAAGAAGATGAACTCGCGCGTGGACTTCACGCCGATGGTAGATATGATCATGTTGCTCGTGACTTTCTTCATGCTTTGTACCACTCTCCTCAAGCCGCAGACCATGGAAATCTCCATGCCTTCGGATAAGGAAGACATCAAAGAAGAAAATCAGAGTCAGGTAGCAGCATCTAAGGCTATCACCATCCTCATCGATGAGAACAATACGCTCTACTACTTCAAGGGTAAACCCACAGGCGGTACCGACATTCCCAACGAGGGTAAGCTCTTCCAGACCACATACGGCAAGAACGGCATTCGCAAGATGCTTCTCGAAAGCAACCCGCAAGCTGTGAAGGCTGTAGAGGCTCTGAAAGCTAAGTACGCCCGCATGCAGACATCTAACGTTCAGCAAGAACAAAAACAAAAGGCTCAGTACAAAGAGGAGCTCAATAAGATCAAGAATGCTGAGTACACTCCGAGTGTAATCATCAAGGCTTCTGATAAGGCTACCTACGACAACTTGATCCAAGTTCTTGACGAAATGCAGATCTGCAGCGTCGGACGCTACGTGATTGATAAATTTGCAGAAGGCGACAGAGCAAAGATTGACGCTCTGAAGAACGGCACTGCGCAGTAATAACAATAAGTGAAGTATTAATAGTATGTCTAAAATAGATTTAGCATCCAAGCAATGGTGTGATCTGGTCTTCGAAGGACGTAACAAAGAGTACGGAGCTTATCGTAACCGCGCCAATAAAGGTAAGTTCCAGCTCCGTGCAATTATCATCGTCGTAATTATCCTTGCAGCTATAGCTGCAGCACTCATTGCCAAATCGGCTGTAGAAGCAGCATTGGCAAAGAACAAGGATATGGCTACTGAAGAAGTAACCGAACTCCAAGAACTCAAGAAAGAAGAACCCAAGAAGGAAGAGAAGAAGAAAGAGCCCGAACTCGAATACGAGAAGCCGATGGAAAAGGTGGCTGTAAAGTCATCTATCCAGTTCACCGTGCCTAAGATCGTAGACGATGACAAGGTAGATCATTCTAAGGAACTCAAGACTCAGGATGAAGTGACCAAGAACAAGTTCGCTATTTCTTCTCAGGACTATGACAACGGTGGCGACCCCAACAAGGGTATCAACATCGACGACTTGAAGGAAAACCAGCAGGCTGGCGGTACTACCGTTCCACCTAAGGAACCCGAAGTCGTAGATAATGCTATCGTAGAAGTACCGGCTACCTATCCTGGTGGCGAGTCTGCTTTGCTTGCATTCGTAAGCAAGAACCTCGTTTACCCGGCTATCGCCCAAGAACAAGAGCTGCAGGGTACTGTAGTGCTCCGTTTCAAGGTCGACGTAGATGGTTCGGTAAGCGCTGTTAAGGTAGAAAAGTCACTCTCTAAGGAGTGCGACCAAGCCGCAGCAGCCGTGGTACGTAAGCTCCACCGCTTCGTTCCCGCTAAGCAGCAAGGCCACCCGGTACCTGTATGGTTCCGTCTGCCTATCCGCTTCCGTATACAGTAAGATCGCATGCACATAGCCGCACAAGCGACAGTGCACCATATCTCTCATAATTTGCGAGCAATAATTCTTCTGAATTGTTGCTCGCTTTTTGTTTCTCCATAAACAATATTTTCTCCGTTAATCATATTTCAATGCTTTTTATTTGGCATATTTCAGCGGCTTGCATACCTTTGCACGCAAATATCGCATAGCATAGATACTTGCGAACATAAAACTCTACGCAATGAAACGTACATTCTATTATCTCTCTCTCATGCTCTGCTGCATCATCACCCTCACCGCTTGTAAAAGCAATAAGAAGGGAAACTCCAACTGGATGCAGGAAGACGATGTAAAGGTGGCCATCGACGAAACCTTCCAACCCATTATGGACAACATCGTGCAGACCTACGGCATGGCCTACCCCGAAGCTAATATGAAGCCCCTCTATGTGAGCGAAGACCAAGCCATACGCCTCCTCGTCAACGACAGCGTACGCTGCATCATCGTCACTCGTAAGCTCAACGACAACGAGCTCAACATCATCCGTTCTCACCGTCTCGACGCTACTCAGGCTCTCATAGCCTCTGATGCCATAGCCCTCGTAGTAAATAAGGAAAACAGCGATTCGCTCATCACGCTCGATGAGATCAAAGGCATCGTAACGGGCAAAATCACTCGTTGGGAGCAACTCAAGCACCACTCGCAGTCGGGAGAACTTAAACTCGTATTCGACAATTCAGGTTCGAGCACGGTGCGCTATATGAAAGACTCACTCTGCAACGGACGCGACCTGCAAGGCAACGTGTTCGCCTCTGAAGGAAAGACCAATCAGTCCGTGCTCGAGATGGTGAAATCCAACCGCAACATCATCGGCATTGTAGGCGCCAACTGGCTGAAGCAACAGAGCGATAGCGCTATGGCCGACTTCTCCAAACTTCCCTACAACGTGATGCGCGTAAGCCGCACCGACGATGAGTTTGCCAAGTACGTACGTCCCTATCAGTACTACATCGCCACAGCAGACTATCCTCTTCTGCGCTCTGTCTACATCATCCATACCGACCCACGTAGCCAGTCACAGCTGAAGAATTTCTATTTCTACGTGAAAGGCCAGAAAGGACAGACCATCATCTGCAACAATTCGCAACTGCTACCCGCCTCTCCCGTACAGGTGAAGGATGTGAGTATCAAATAGATGGGGGCTGGATATAGATAAGTTTGAGTTGCTCAAGTAAGGGAATTATAATTCGTCCTTACCCAGTTCTGTGAGCAACGCGTCCCGCGTCGGCATGCTTGTGAGGGTGGTAAGAGGATTGAAGAAAAGATTTGAGATGCTTGAAAGCTTGGAAGCTTGAGAGTCTGAAAATGCTTTGAGAAGCATGGAAACTTGAGAAACTTGGAAATGCTTTGAAAGCATGGTGGTATGAGAAACTTTGACACGTTTCGGCATCGAGCCTTGCGTGTCAAGCCGAAGCGAGACACTTCGCCCCCACTTCCTATAGGTTCACTGCTTGAATTATGGCGATGCCGACGCGGGACGCGTCGCCCACAGAACTGGTTAAGACTAATATCAAACTTAGTTAGAACTAATAGAATACTTAGTTAAGACTAATATAATACTTAGTTAAGACTAATATAATACTTAGTTAAGACTAATATCAAACTTAGTTAGAACTAATATAAAACTTAGTTAGAACTAATACAGGACAGGTTAAGGCTAACTTTTAAAAAGGCTTATTACTCCATCGCTTGATATCCGCGACTGATGTAGTCATAGTGAAACATTTCACCTGTCCACAACATCTCATTGCAATAAAATAGAGCATAAAGCATACAATTATCTCGAATAATTACTATATTTGCAAGGATTTTGCAAAGGAGCGTGATAGACATCTGCATAAGGCATAGGAGTCAGCATCCATCTTAGCCACTCAATCTCAATCCAAGCGAGGCATTAACCCTATCACGCGACACATCGCACAACCATAGTAACGAACAATAAAAAAGAACCAGATATGAAAAAGAACTTTTTCCGCGCTGTAGCGTTGTCAGCCCTGCTTGCCATGGGCATGAACGGAGCACAGGCTCAGACTACCACTCGTTCATACGACTGCCCTCCTCTCAATCCTGAATATCAGCAAATGGCAGAACAGGTTGATCAACTCAACATGGAGGACCCCGACAAGGCCAACAAGGTGTACATGAACCTCTCTAAGAAGATCAAGAAGAGCAAAGAAGACCTCGTGGCCGTAGGTACCTACTTCCTCGATCATGACAACTACCCCGCTGCCAGCATGTGCGCCAAGGACGTATACGCCCTTGCTCCCGACTACATCCCCGGACTCATGTTCTCTGGTGAAGTATTCATGAAGGCACAGCGTTGGGGCGAAGCCGGTGGTCGTTTTGACGAAGTGCTCGCTATCGATGAGAACAACATCGCAGCCCTCAAGCGCAACGCCTTTGTATATAAGAACGTCAACCCTCACGCAGCCATCGACTACCTCAACCGTATCAAGACTGCCGACCCCTCTTATACCGATGCCGACAAGGAGCTTGGCGACATCTACTATAAGCTCGACAACTATGCCGAAGCCATCAAGAGCTACGCAGCTTACTACGCTGCCACTCCCAAGGAAGCCGGCAAGATCGACATTGCTTCATGCGAGAGCTACCTCCAGGCACTCTTCTCCATGTCTGCCAAAGACGAGACCAACCTCGACAAGATGATCGAGATTGCCGAAGTATTGAAGCCCCTCGCTCCCAACGACATCTTGATCCCTCGTATGGAATTCTTCGCCAAGTACAACAAGGTGGAGACTGCTATGGATTACGAAGGCGCCCTCGCTCAAGCCGACTCAGCCTCAGCTTATATCAAGAACAAGCAGTTTGCCGACTCCGTATACTTCTACATGGACTACGACTTCGCTGCCAAGCTCGCCAAGGAAGAGAACAAGCTCGCCGACGCAATAGGCTACTACGAGCTCGCTGTAAAGGATCTTGAAGACAAGGCACCCTCTATCACCGATGAGAAGAAGATCGAGGAGAACAAGAGCAAGCGCGGTTCTTACTACTACGAGATCTCCAACCTCTACATCCGCAATAAGCAAGCAGAGCAGGGTATCGCCGCCTTTGAGAAATACCTTGGCCTGCTCGGCGATAAGGCCGACATCTCCGACCGCTACCTCCTCGGTACCAAGTATCTCGCCGCTTACCAGCAGAAGGACAACACGCCTGAGAAGAAGCAACAGTACTTCAACGCTGCCAACGAAGCCTTCAAGACCGTACTTGCTACGGAGACCACCAACAATCTGCCCAAGGTGCTCGCTTATCAGCAGTTGGCTCGTCTCAACAATACGGACAACCAAAAGCCCCTCGACACCGTGCGCGATTACTACATCAAGGCTATCGAAGCAAGTCAGGAAGAAGCCCTCAAGGACAAGCCCCAAGCCAAGAACGCTCGTTTCGAAGCTTGCCGCTACCTCTTCTTCTACTACGTAAGCATCCCGACCCCCAACAAGGCCGAAGCTACGAAGTATGCTACCATTGCCAAGAGCATCAACCCCGATGACAACTTTGTAAAAGCTGCCTTCGAGCACCTCAAGAGCCTCTAAGATCGTTTTCATACATTTTTTTGAGCGGAATTACATTTCTTTAAATGTACGCCGCTCTTCCCCTATCCTCCTCTATCCCAACGGACTGAGGAGGATTTTTTGTGCTTCCCGCCCTTCTCCACTCCTCTCATAAGAAAAACCGCATTATTAACATCTTTTATTACCCCCCCCGATAGGATTAAAGTTAGTTTTATAAATTTGCAGCAAATTTCCTACTTTGTAGGCTTAACCTAACAAGAATCTAACATTAACAACAACAATAAACAATTCTTTCTTATGAAGAGACTTTTTACGCTTTTGTCCCTACTCCTGCTGGTGGTGGGGACGGGTATGGCACAAGATGTTCCCACGGCGGGAAAGACTTATGTCATCCAAGTGGTAAAGAACGCTGGGACGGCGATGTCTGCTCCTAATTTGGTCTTAACCACAGGGACAGATAAATACATAAGAGCTCAAGCCTTGTCTACCCTTACCACTGCTCAAAAGTTTACATTAGAAACTGCCACATTAGGAAATGGGGCATTCAATATTAAATCCGTAAGTAATAGCCAATATTTACCATCATGGTATCTTGGAGCAAATGGTCGATTTACCACCACTGCTTCTGCTGGTGGAAAAACCGATATAACCTACGATTTTGAGGCCGTAGAAGGTACAACAAATCATTACTACCTTCATGGACATGCGTATAACAACGCTACTGCAGCAACATATCTTACCCTTACGAGCGCTAATGAATTAGGAGTCACTAAAGCTCAAACGTCCAACACCGACAATTCCAAGGCCATCGAAGTAGCACTCTACGAAGTAAATGACGAATCCGCGGTCGTTACCAAGTCGTACACCGTCAACTGCTCCAACGCTGACAATTCTGATGCGTTCACCTATTCGTTAGGCTCGTTTACATGGATCAAAGGAAAACCGCTCACCATAGAAGATGTCGTTCCCTACTACACATTAAACTCAAATCAAATTACCATCAACTCTTTCGGTGATGATCAAACGCTGAGCGCAACGTATACATCAGTAGCCTTCCCCTTCCAAATCTCCACATCCACCGATGATTTGAAGTGGAACTACATCCGCACGCGTGCTGACAACTCATCAAAGAAGAACTGCTACCTCCGCTATAACGGCACGAATATCACCTCAAGAGATGCCTTAACACGCACAAATCTTGCATCCATTCGCGACTACTACAATGACGACAGAAGCCAATGGGCATTCGTGAGAGAAGCTAACACCTACAACACTTTTACTATCTATAATAAAGGTGCTGAAGGCAAAGTAGTCTACCTTGCGAATAACCAAATTAATGGTACAGCCGTCACTATGGTCGATCCCAACTCAGTCACCACAGGATTCAAAAAATTCTTCATCACACAAAGTCCTTCTGCATTTACTGCATTTAGCGGATTCTGCATTCAGCCCGAAGATAATAGTGGACACGCCATTGGCGACCATGGGAATAGCATCCTGGTATATTGGAATAGCCGTAGTGGCAATCTAACAGAGACCAACGACGAAGGCTCCATCTTTCGCGTAGCCGACTTGATTGACGATTGCAAATCATGCGCCACAGCGCTCTCAGCTGGCAACTACGTAGGCCGACTCTCCACTTCTGCCACCACCACGCTCAATGCGCAGACCACTATGGCAGCCTTCTTCACAAAATATGATGAACTAAAGACTACCGACGATTTCTACGTAAAACCCGAAGCAGGTAAGTACTACCGCATCACGTTTAAGACCAACAATGCGCTGCCCTACAATCCCGCTACCGCTAATGCAAATGGAACTGTCAGCACAAGCGACGATTCGCGCAGCCTTACCGCACTGACCAGTAGCGATGCCGACTATGCAACACTGAGCAATAGCGCTGCTACATTGGTGAAGTTCAATGCCAACACAAATGGCACGGGCTACTACATCCAAAATGCCAACTCCAAATTCAATTGGGGCTCTTCACGCGAAGGCGCTAACGTGGCATTAACCACCTATGAGCATCCAGAATGGGCAGGACAATATGCTATAGATTATGCATCATCGGGCACCTTTACCGACCTTGCTCTCAAAGACATCACTGCCACCAATACCGAAGCCAACTATCTGTACAACGCGGGCAGCGGTCTCAACATCCATAGCATGACCTCTAACAATGCTTTCGACAACTCTTGCGCCATCAAGATTCAGCAAGTCACCACCTATCCTCTCACCATCTCTGCTGCGGGCTATGCTTCGCTCTGCTTGCCCTTCAGCGTGACGCTTCCCGAAGGACTGACGGCTTACAAGGTGACGGGAGTGGCCGATGGAGGCGAGAGCCGCGCTATGACGATGGTAGCTCTTACGGGTGCCGTGCCTGCTGAAGAACCCATCATCGTCAGCGGTACTGCTGGCACCACCTATCAGCTCACTATCAACGATGCCGATGGCACGAAGAGCACCGACAACATCCTCACTGGTGCCACCGTGAAGCGCACAGGCATCACCGAAGACTACTTCGCTCTCGGCTACAAGGCTCTCGATGCCTCGGATGCCGACACGAAGACCGCAGGATTCTACAAGGTGACCACACAGACCATGCCCGCCAACAAGGCTTACTTGCTTCGCTCAAGAATCCCCGCCAACACGCAGCAGGCTGCCGTATTGCTCTTCAACTTCAATGGTGAGACCACTGGCATCGATGCTGCTACCACCACCACTTCACAGACTGAAGACAATACACTCTACGACCTCAACGGCCGCCGCGTGATCTACCCCACTCGCGGCATCTACGTACGTGGCAACGGTCAGAAAGTGTTCATCCGATAACGAGGGCTGCTCTCTCGGAGCATCGCATGCACATGCTTCGAGAGAGCGCACTCCCCAACAGTATAACTCTCAAAACACAGTCACAACATGAAAAAGCAATATACTGCCCCCACAGCCTCGCCCATCCGCCTGTACTGGGAAGAGGGGTTGGCTCAAATCAACTTAACCTCTGGAGAAGGAAAGCCTACGCTCGACAGTGAAGAAGACATCCTGTCGAACAAGAAGGAGAACCCCATCTGGGGCACCAAGAGCAATAGCGGCATGTGGGACGAAATGAAATAAATCCCCTCCTTTTACCGCACAGTTTGTAAGGAGTCTGGACCTTGTGTCCGGACTCTTTTTTTTGCTTATGCAAAGGTAATATTACCATTCTGCTCTCACAAAAAGAGTGTACAGATTGTTCACTTTTTCTGCTTCACTCGCGTATGTACGCGTACGCAGGCGTTACCGTGAGTTTTCCTGTCTGACACGATCATTGCCTACATGCTCACTTTTTTTTGACTCTGATTATCATCACGTTACATACCTAAAGTAGAAAAAATGCCTACACTCCTCCCTCATTTTCCCCTCACAGATATACTTTTCCCCCCCAAGAGTAAAAATTATCCTATGGACAAGTAGAAATTATCCCCCCTTGCAGTTTTCACTCGTCCATACTCTCGTGTCTTCACGCTTCATATTCCGCGTTGTTTCCAAGAGTGTAAGGGAAGTGACGGCAAAGTGTAGGCAAATTCACGCTGCGTGCACTATCTAATTCGTTGACTACCAGTACTTTCAGCGCTTTAAGTGACAGAATGCAAACAGATTGCATGAAAAAACCTCTGACGTGTGCGTGCGTACGCGTATGCGAGGAGGTGGGACTTGCTCTGTGAGTGATTTTAACACTGCATGTTCTTAGTACTATGGGCGGCGCGTCATGCATCGGCATCACAAGTATTTCAGCCAATACTGGGGGCGACGCGTCCTCGCGTCGGCATGAGAGAGAATGAGAAATTTATTCTTGCTCATTAAATCAAGATATCTATTGTCTATGTATTGGCTAAAGGCCTGATGCTTGCCATTGACGCCGACGCGAGGACGCGTCGCCCCCAGTATTGGTTGAAAGACTGCTTGCCAACGATCTACTTCACATTTTACTCATGACAACACTAATAAAATCCCGGCAAGAAAGAAAAGCAGGCCGAAACATGGCTTTTCAGAGCGAAAGTTATAACTTTGTACCCAATGAAATACTCCTTTATCATACCCGTATACAACCGTCCTAATGAAGTGGACGAACTTTTGGAGAGCCTTTGCCAGCAGAGCTTCAAGGATTTTGAAGTAGTCGTGGTAGAGGATGGCTCAAATGTGCCGTGCCGCGACGTGACGGAGAAGTATACCGACCAGCTACGTGTGCGCTACTTCAGCAAGCCCAACTCAGGTCCCGGACAGACACGCAACTATGGTGTGGACAAGGCCGCGGGCGACTACGTCGTCATACTCGACTCCGACGTGGTGCTTCCTCCCTCGTACCTAAGCCAAGTGGATGCCAGCCTCGAAGCTGAGCCATGCGATGCCTTTGGCGGACCCGACCGGGCACACAAGGACTTCACTCCCATGCAGAAGGCCATCAACTATGCGATGACTTCCTTCTTTACCACAGGTGGCATACGCGGGGGAAAGAAGAAGATGGACAAATTCTATCCGCGTTCGTTCAACATGGGCGTACGTCGTGAAGCTTATATCGCGCTGAATGGATTCTCCGAAATGCGCTTTGGCGAAGACATCGACTTCTCCACTCGTATCTTTGAGCATGGCTATCGCTGCCGACTGATTCCCGAAGCATGGGTGTGGCATAAGCGCCGCACGGACTTGAAAAAGTTCTTCAAGCAGGTGTACAACTCGGGCATTGCTCGCATCAACCTAATGAAGCGTCATCCCGGCACGCTCAAGTTGGTCCATACGCTTCCGGCAGTGTTCACCCTCGGTTGCCTATTACTCGTGGTGCTCGCCGCTGTGGCAGGCGTAATGGGTTGTCCACATTGGTGGGTCATGCTCGTGCCGTTCGTACTCTTTGCGCTCATCATCTTTGCCGACGCTTCGCGCCGCGAACAGAGCATTGGCGTGGGACTTCGTGCCGTAGCAGCTGCTTACATTCAGCTCTGGGGCTACGGCCTCGGCTTCTGGCAAGCTTGGTGGCGCCGCTGCGTGCTCGGACAAGGAGAGTTCGACGCTTTTCGGAAGAATTTCTACAAATAAGCAAGTTTGAAGGTTATGGGAGAGTTTGGAGGTTATGGGAGAGTTTGGAGTTTTGAGGTTATAAGGTTATAAAGTTACCTTAGGCTATTGACATCTCGCTTCCATATAATAAAGTCTCCAAAATATTCTTCTTAACTTCTAAACCAAGGTGCGGAAGCACCTATAAACTCATAAACTGCGCGTCAGCGCCTTAAACTCATAAACTGCGCTTCAGCGCTCCCCTCCTCATGCTCAGCATCACCCAACTCAACGAAGAAGATCGCCCGCGCGAGAAGTTTCTACGCACACACGGCGTGGGCATGTCGAAAGCCGAACTGATGGCTATCCTCATCGGATCGGGCTCGACCGACGAGAATGCGGTGCAACTGATGCAGCGCATCTTGAGCGATTGCGACGGATTGGTTATGAATCTCGGCAAGCGCAGCGTAGAAGAGCTATGCCAATACAAAGGGGTAGGGCCTGCCAAGGCTATCACCATTCTGGCAGCCTGCTTGCTGGGCGACAGAAGAGCAGAGGAGCAGGTACGTACCGAGCAAATCCGTTCGGCAGACGACATCTATCGCTACTTCCACGCAAGCCTTCGCAACCTCTCTCACGAAGAGAGCCACGTGCTCTTGCTCAATCAGCACCTCAACGTGATTGCTTCAAGACTGATAAGCCGCGGCGGCATCACGGGTACGGTGGTCGACGTCAGACGCGTGCTCCGAGAAGCCATTCTCTCCAACTCCACACAGATTGCCTTGGTACACAATCATCCATCGGGAAGCCTCCGCCCAAGCCGTGAAGACGATCGCCTCACGGAGAAACTCAAGCAGGCTGCCAAGACCATGGACATTACGCTCATCGACCACGTGATCGTGACAAACGATGGATATTATAGCTATCAAGAGGAAGGAAGGATGTAGCGAGCGCAGGCTCTCTGCGCTCGCAGCTTAATAAGTTTAATCGAGCACTTCGTGCTCTAAGTTTATAAGTTTAGCAGATGCTCTAAGAGGATAGACCGACCTCTTAACTTTTAAACTTTTAAACTTATAAGCTCATTAAACTCAAAATCCGACCTCTTAACTTTTCAACTCATAAACTTTTCAACTAAAAAAATCCCCTCCATGCTTACAGCAGAAGAAAAATTGAAAATAGAGGAGCGCATCGTCGATGTGCTCAAGACCGTATACGACCCCGAGATTCCCGTAGACATCTACAACCTGGGACTCATCTACCGCATCGACCTTCACGACGATGGTCTGCTCGAGGTAGACATGACACTCACCGCCCCCAATTGCCCAGCAGCCGACTTCATCATGGAAGATGTGCGCACAAAGCTCGACGGCATCGAGGGAGTGACCGATGCCAAGGTGACGCTCGTCTTCGAACCTGAATGGGACAAAGACATGATGACCGAAGAGGCAAAACTCGAGCTCGGATTGCTGTAAGAAGCGAGCAAAGCTCGCAGTTTAATAAGTTTAATCGAGCGCTTCGCGCTCTAAGATTAATCGAGCGCTCTGCACTCGCAGTTTAATAAGTTTAATCGAGCGCTTCGCGCTCTAAGTTTATGAGTTTAGCAGACGCTTTAAGAGAATAGACTGACCTCTTAACTCTTAAACTTATAAACTTATCAACTTCCAACTCTCCCCTCCTATGACCGATACCAACCGTAAATTTACCTACTTCCTTTCAGATGCCCATCTTGGCAGTTTGGCCATTCCGCATCCGCGCATGCAGGAACGCCGACTCGTCAATTTCTTAGACAGCATTAAGCATAAAGCCGAAGCTGTATACTTGATGGGCGATATGTTCGACTTCTGGCATGAGTACAAGACCGTCGTGCCTCGCGGCTACACCCGTCTGCTCGGCAAGATAAGCGAACTGACCGATATGGGCGTAGAAGTACACTATTTCTATGGCAACCACGACCTCTGGCAAGGCGACTATTTCCAAAAGGAGTGTGGCATGACGGTACATGCCCACGGCGAAGTGGTAGAGATTCACGGACAGACGTTCTACCTCTCCCACGGCGACGGACTGGGAGCGAAAGATCGTAAGTTTGCATTCCTGCGCGGCATGTTTCACAACCCCACATGCCAACGCCTCTTCGCTGCCATCCATCCGCGATGGGGCATGGCTTTCGGACTGGAATGGGCTCGCCGCTCACGCCTGAAACGCACAGATGGGAAAGAACCTCCCTATATGGGCGAAAAGAACGAACCACTCGTATGCTTCGCCAAAGACTACTTGCAGACACACCCCGACATCAACTATTTCATATTTGGCCACCGCCACATCGAACTCGATCTCATGATCTCCCGCACATGTCGCGTCATGATCCTCGGCGATTGGATTAGCCAGTTTACCTATGCCGTCTACGATGGCGAACACATGTTTATGGAGAACTTTATTGAAGGGGAAAGCAAGGTTTGAACAAAGTTCAAACAAGTATTAAGTATGAAGTATTAAGTATTACATTCTGGCAGAAAGCATTCTAAGCCAAGAACCTTCAGCCAGTTCTGTGGGCGACGCGTCCCGCGTCGGCAGCAGCATGAGAAGCCTAGCCCCCAGTATTGGCTGATTACTATAATATAGAGAACGCACTATGGAAGAAATGTTTTTGGAAGTAGACAACGTGGTGAAGCGCTATGCCGAGCATACCGCGCTCAACGGTGTAAGCATCCGTGTGCCCAAGGGCAAGGTATTCGGTCTGCTCGGACCCAACGGAGCAGGCAAGACCACACTCATCCGCATCATCAATCGCATCACCGCTCCCGACAGCGGCGAGGTGCGCTTCGATGGCCACGCCTTTCGCGCTGAAGACGTGATGCAGATAGGCTATCTGCCCGAAGAACGCGGACTTTACAAGAAGATGAAGGTGGGCGAACAAGCTATCTACCTGGCACAACTCAAGGGCCTCACCAAGGCGGAAGCACGAGAAAGGCTCACCCAATGGTTTGAGAAGTTTGGCATCATGCCCTGGTGGAACAAAAAGCTTGAAGAACTCTCAAAAGGTATGCAGCAAAAGGTACAATTCATCATCACCGTGCTACACGAACCTCCTTTGCTCATTTTCGACGAGCCCTTCTCTGGTTTCGACCCCGTCAATGCCGAGATGCTCAAACGCGAAATCCTAAAACTTCGCGATAAGGGACACACCATCATCTTCTCCACACACAACATGGCTTCGGTAGAAGAAGTGTGCGACGAGATAGCACTTATCGACCATTCACAGGTGGTGCTCTCGGGCAACGTCGGCGAAGTGAAGGAGCGTTTCCGCACGGGAAAGTTTGAAGTGACCTCCACCGATGGCAGTCTGCACTCCGTAGAGGGCAAATTCATGGTAGACGAGCACCACGTCGATGATACACTCCATACCTATTTGCTCCACAAGGTGGGCGATGCTGACAACTCGGCTCTATTCACCTCCGTGGCCACGCAGATCGCTCCGCGAAGCATCTCCGAGCAAATGCCCACCATGCAAGATATCTTTTTAAGAACCGTCAATCCTCCCTCAGCGCATGAATAAGTTTGGACTCATCGTAGAACGCGAATTTTCCACCCGCGTCAAGAAGAAATCGTTCATCATCCTTACCATCTTGATGCCCTTCATCTTTGCAGCACTCATCTTTGTGCCCATCTGGCTATCAAGCATTAAGGACGACAATCAGAAGATGGTAGGCGTATGCGACAAGACACAGCAATACCTTCCGCTCTTGAAGACCGATGCCACCTATCGCTTTGTGCCCGTGGCTAATGCCGACGACCTCTCGCTCTATGCCGACACCACGGAGTATGAAGCCGTCATCTCCATCCAAGCCGACCTCGCTACCCACCCCAAAGCCGTGGCCATCTATTCACGCAAAGAGGTGCCAGCCGGACTGCTCTCCTACGTGAGCAACGTGATTAATGAAAAGATTCGTCACGACAAACTCGCCGCTACAGGCATTGCCGGACTTGACAAAATCATCGATGAAGTGCAGTCAGAGATCACCATCCCCACGCTTAAGCGCAATGCCGAGGGCGACTCCACCTCGTCGGACACCAACATTGCCATTGCTGCAGGCTTCGTCTTCACCTTCCTTATCTACATGTTCGTCATGACCTATGGAGGCATGGTCATGCAAAGCGTAATGGAAGAAAAGACCAACCGCATCGTCGAACTCATGGTCTCAAGCGTGAAGCCCTTCCAGCTCATGATGGGCAAGATTGTGGGCATCTCGCTCGTAGGCTTTGTACAACTGGCCATTTGGGGCGTGATGCTGGCCATTATCTTGATGGGCGCAGGCATGATCTTCGGTCTCTCTGCAGCCGACACACAACAAGCCGCCATGGCTTCGCAGATGGCGAGCATGGCAGGTGCTGGAACTGTGCCTATGACAGTACCATCCGAGTCGCAGCAAATTGTAAGCGCACTGCTCAATTTGCCTTATGCCGAGATGGGCATCTGCTTCGTACTCTACTTCGTGGGCGGCTACCTACTCTATGCTTCATTCTTTGCTGCCGTAGGCGCTTCGGTCAATGCACAGGAAGACTCGTCACAGTTTATGATGCCCGTCATCCTCGTCATGATGTTCGGACTCTATGCAGCAATGGGCTCTGCCGAAAACACCAATGGACCATTAGCCTTCTGGGCATCAATCTTCCCCCTCACCTCGCCCATCGTCATGATGGTGCGCATCCCCTTCAGCGTGCCCCTTTGGCAAGAGATTCTTTCCATCGCTCTGCTCTACGGCACAGCCCTCTTCTTCGTATGGTGCAGTGCCCGCATTTATCGCGTAGGCATCCTCATGTATGGCAAGAAACCCAGCCTAAAGGAGATGATGCGATGGATGAGATATAAATAAAGATAGGGTATAAATAAAAGTGACTTTGAGACGTGCACGAACGGAAGTTTTTGTGTAGCTTTGCACTATATTCTTAGCACTTAACGGAAATATAAACGTATATGGAGAGGAAAAGCCGCGTGCTATTCCTCTCTATTTCGTTTCAAAACAACAGATACACATGATGTCTATTCCCGAACTCTACGAGATATTTCTCAAACACCCAGTCATCACTACCGATACGCGTGATTGTCCCGCCGACTCCATCTTCTTCGCCCTGCGCGGTGCCAACTTCAATGGCAACGACTTTGCCGTAAAGGCACTCGAGAGCGGTTGTGCCTATGCCGTAGTAGACGATCCTCAACTGAAAGACGACGACCGTCTGATCCATGTAGACAATGTACTCGTGGCTATGCAGCAACTCGCTACCTACCACCGCAGACAACTTGAGACTCCCATCATCCAGATTACGGGCACAAATGGTAAGACTACCACAAAGGAACTCACCGCAGCCGTACTCTCGCAGAAATTCAACATTCTCTATACACAAGGCAATCTCAACAATCACATCGGCGTGCCAAAGACCCTGCTCCGCCTTCGTCCTGAGCACCAGATAGCCGTGATTGAAACGGGTGCCAGCCACCCCGGCGAGATAGCACAACTATCAGAGATCGTAGACCCCGATTGTGGCATCATCACCAACGTGGGGCGCGCTCACTTAGAAGGCTTTGGCTCGTTCGAAGGAGTGATTCACACAAAGGGAGAGCTCTACGATTATTTACGCTCTAAGCCCGGAGCATTCGTCTTCCTCGATGGTGATAATCCTTACCTTGTCCCCATGACGAGCGGACTGCAGACCGAGACTTACGGTAAGCCCGACCATGGCTACGGCGTAGAGGGCGAAGTCGTAGAATGCGCACCTTACTTGAAGTTCCGCTTCCGCATAGCGAGCGAAGAGTGGCACGAAGTGCAAACCCACCTTATCGGTTCGTACAACGTGACCAATGCGCTCGCTGCCATCACGATAGGCCATCATTTCGGCGTATCTGCCGCAGACGCCGCTGCAGCCATTGCCAACTATCAGCCCACCAACAATCGCAGCGAACTAATGCAGACCGCCGACAACCAACTCATCGTCGACGCTTACAATGCCAACCCTACCAGCATGAAGGCAGCGCTCGACAACTTCGCTCTAATCAACCATCCTCACAAGATGGTCATCCTCGGCGAGATGCGCGAACTTGGACTCGCCTCAGCAGCAGAACACCAGAAGGTTGCCGAGCAAGCGCTCAGTATGGGTTGCGAAGAAGTATGGTTCGTCGGAGAAGAGTTTCAAGCTTATTCTGAAGGAGCACAGTGGTTTCCCGACGTAGATGCTGTAAAGACAGCCATCGAGGGCGGCAACCGTCCCACAGGTCGCCTCATCCTGATCAAAGGCTCCAACGGCACGAAGCTTTATCAGCTACCCGCCATGCTCTAAATGAATAGGAGAAAGTCAAGCTACCCGCCTTCTCTAATGAATAGGAGAAAGTCAAGCTACCCGCCTTGCTCTAAATGAATAAGAGAAAGTCAAGCTACCCGCCTTCTCTAATGAATAGAAGTAAGGAAAGCATTTCACTCAAGCATCCTCTTAACTCCTAAACTTTTCAACTCCTAAACTTCTAATCTCCTCAACTCTCCCATTTCTATGAACCTTATCAAGCGCATCTTCTTTGCGTGGCGTGCCTTGTGGCGCTCACGCCTACTCCTATGGGTATTCGTGCTCATGGCAATGTTCTATATATGGGCAGCGATGGACCTCTTTTGGATCGGCACAGAGGCTTGGCAGTCGGCAGCCATGTCGGTGCTGTTCATGCTTCCGCTGTTTGTCTATTTGGCAGCCATCGTGCTTGTCTACGTATATGCCTTTATGAAAGCCAAGATAGCCCAGCAACAAGCAGAACTTGACAAGGCAGCTGCTGCAGCTGGTGCACCATGTGAAGAAGCAGAAACATTATCAGCATCATCAACTAACGATGCGGATGCAACTTCATCACCAATCCCCTCGCCTACTGACGACGACGGCGACCCAGAAGCATAACAGAGATTCCGTTAGATAGAAGAAGCCTACTCACAAGAAGCTATATTTCGCATATAGTCATTCCCATGAGTAGGCTTCTTCTTTATTATTGTGTCCGCAGGATGAGCGTTTTCCCGTCTGCAAATGACCATTTATCCGTCTGCAGATGAGCAACTGTAGCTCTGCCGAAGGCCATCGGTAACTCTGCCGAAGGCCATCGGCAGCTCTGCCGAAGGCCATCGGCAGCTCTGCCGAAGGCCATCGGCAGCTCTGCCGGACGGCAGCGGTAGCTCTACCGGACGGCAGCGGCAAACAGGTAGTTGTACATCTCGAGACGGAATAATGGTAATTCGCGGATGGAGGAACTATGATGAGAGGAACGACAAGATTCGCTTTCGGGAGCTATCTCTCAGCCCTAACGAACTTCAAACAAACAACGAACAGCGTGCGCTCACCGCTTAAGAGGGAGCGCACGCTGTAATTATAAATAGGATGCCCAAAGGAAGGGCTTCTTATAGATCAACCGAATCGTCTTAGGGGATTACGACCTTCTGACCATTGACTACGTAGATGCCCTGAGGAAGAACTACATCGACGTTTCCCTGAATGGTCTGGCTGTAGACCTTACGGCCTGCGAGGTCGAAGATGGTAGCGAGAGTGGCTTGAGGAGCTACGAGGCGAAGTTTGCCTGCGCTTACGTAGAAGTCGAAGCCTGCGGCAGAAGATGCCTTGCTGATGCCAGTGAGGTCACCACCTTTCTTCTGATATACGCGTACCCAGTCGAACTTAGTCTCGTAAGTGAAGTTCTGGTCGGGAGCAGCTGCCCATGAGCCATTACCTACGCTCTGATTGAGGATGAGGTAGAAGGGCTTATCGAAGGGCCACTGTGCGGTGGCATTGTCGCCTGTGAGGTCGGTCTTGCGAGCGTAAGAGAACACTTGCTTGCCATCTATGAACCACTTCAAGAGGTCTTCTGTCCACTCCATGCCGAATACGTGGTACTCGTCGATGGTAGCGGTGCCGTTGCCAGTCTTAGCAGGGTTGTTGCTGTTGCCCATACATTCTGAACCATCGCTCTTGCTGTTGGCCCACTTGGTATGGATGGTGTGGTGAGTCTTGGTCTCAGAGTCGATCTGTTCCCAGATATCGATCTCACCGCTATAGGGCCAACCGCCGTAGGTCGACTTGTTAGGCATCATCCAGAATGCGGGGAAGTTGCCCGAATGGCCGATGGTCTTGAGACGGCCTTCTACCTTACCATAGGTGAAGGTGATCTTATCTGACGATTCTACCGAACCGCTGATCATAGCGAGTTTGTTGCCATTGTCGTCGAGCTCATCGTCGTAAGTATTCTTAAGGCACTTGAGCACGAGTTTGCCATCTTCTATCCAGCCCGTAGCTTCCTGACCAGCAGTGGTGGTAGCGCAGAAGCGCTTCCATGTGGGGTTCTGACGTACGGAGCGACTCCAGTACTTGGCATTGGGCTGAGTGCCGTCTTTGCCATCGAATTCGTCGCCAAACACGAGATTGTAGTCAGAGCCCGTATTGTTGAACACGGCGGTGATGCGCACATCGCCATCCACGCTGTCGGCGGGCACGGTGTAAGTGCCGTTGGTCAGCGTTGCGGTGTATTCACCCCATTGCTTTTCGCCACCTACGAATTGCTCGCCATCGAGGTTGAGACCATGGCGCACTACGAGGCTCTCAGTAGTATAATTATCATCGAGGCCGACAGCCTTCACTGTGATGGCTTGTCCCTCCATGATGGACTCGGGCAGACCCGTATTGTTAGCACCTACGAGCGAACCGTCAGTGGTGCGGATATCCAGTTTGTGCTTAGGATATTCGTCTACTACGTCGAAGTTGAAGTCGATGACGTAACCCGCATTGTTATCGATGAAGTTGGCGGTATAATTGTCGCCATAACGTCCTGCGGGGTCGGTGCAATCCCAGTCTATCTTGACACGGGCACGATACTGTCCCTTAGGCAGACCTGCGGGCAGAGAGAACTGCGGGAGAGAGTTGGTAGCTCCCCAGCACTGTGCGCTTGTAGCGTTGTAGTTGAGGCTTTCGCCCTTACTATTCTTACCATTAGAATAGGTGTACGAGAGCATTTCGCCTACCGTTGCGGGTGTACCATCGGCATTGACTGTAGTGTTGAACGTGCCATCGCCATCGAGGTCGACGTAGAGGTAGGCATGCATATAAGCTTTGCCGTTGGGCTTGTAGTCGATGTTGGTGGTGATCACGTCGCCTTCCTTCACATAGACGTTGCGGTCACTGAAATCCTGGTATACCAACTGGTCGTTGGCAGGAACGAGCTTTTGTGCCGTAGCGTGTGTGGTGGTGTTGAACGACAGGCTGTTGAAAGCGCGGTCTTTGTTAGGACGGTTGATGGTCAGATCCTTGGGGAAGTTGATTGCATACTTCTCTGTCTCAACGCCGCTACCCTCGGTGGTGATGAATGTCGGGGTGATCACTACGTCGCCGTCAATATACTTAGCTGGAATGGTGTAGACATTGTCCTTGGCCATGTAGGCAGGGATGATCTCGTCTACGTACTGCGGAGTTTCGTTGACGAGCGAGTCGCTATCGACGTTGTAGCCATGACGGAGGTAGATCTTGCCGAGTTTGAAACCATTGGCAGGCTTAAACTTGATGGTGTAGTCCTTACCGAAGTCAATCTCATGCTTTTCGAAGGTAGAACCATCTGCCATAGTCACTTCACCATTCGTACCTTCATTGCTCAGACCACGTGAGATATTCACCTTATCGCCATGAACGTTGATACGTGTATCAAGTACAACGCCGCTGTTGTGAGTAATCGTGTTGCCATCACCAGTATTGCCACCGGCATCGATGCAGTCCCAGTCTACCTTGAAGCGCATGCGGTAGAAGCCAGGCTTGAGGTCGGAAGGAATGTTGAAGCCGGGCAATGTCTGAACGTTACCACTCGTTGCTTCGCCCGCGCTATTCTTGCCGTTGTAGACAGAGTAGCTCATCACGTCGCTTGTCTCGCCCGGTGTTCCATTCTCATTGAGTGTGGTATCGAACTTACCATCGTTGTTGCGGTCGAGGTAGACGTAAGTGTGCATCCAGCCACCCGTATAGTTGATAGAAGCCGTAACAGCCTCGCCAGCCTTGGCCTTAAGCGATGATTCCAAGCGGTTCTGATATACGAGTTTGTCAGTCTGCTGAGTTGTAGCAATAGTCTGTTCGCCATCGGCGCTCTTGAAGGTAACGCCCGAGGTGTAACGGTTGTTGTTTTCCTTAGTAGCCGTCTTATCGAAGTTGATGGGATATACACCATACTGGATATTGGGCATGGAGGTATTGTTCACTTCGATGTCGTCGACAAACACGGCGAAGTCGCTCGTGAGATCATGCGTAGACTCTACGTCGGGAGCGATGAGGAAGCTATGAATGTTGACACCAGGAGCGGAGTTGATAGCAAATACGGCGTCGCACCACTTGTTGGTCTTCACTGTAGATACGCATGAAGCCTCTACCTGTACCACGTCTTTCGACTGCCAGGGACGATCTGCGCGATTGCCGAGGGCAAAGAGCATGATGCGTCCCGACTTGGGGGTATAGAGCTTTACGTGAACATACTTTACCGTAGCATCAAGTGCCAAGGGCGAGGCGAGGCTCACCTTTACGCCAAATGTGTTGCTACCGAAGCGAGAGCGCTGGAAAGCGAGCACCTTGTCGGAAATGTTGCCCTCCTGCGTGATGTCGTCTACCTCTTTGTGAGGATTGTCTATCACCTTGACGTTGCCCTTGAGTGCTCCTGTGCGGAAGGGTGAGTTTTCCCAGGTGTCGTACACGCCCAGTGCTGAGCCTTGCGTGTCGCTGGTCTCGAAGTCGATAACGCTCTGTGCCGAGGCTGCCAATGGCATAGTGAGAGCGGCAAGAGCTATATAGTGCTTAATTTTCATTGTGTATAGTCAGATTAGCAAGTTGATTAGAAGATGGAAAGCGTGTGGAGTGTGGGGCAAGCGCGGCTGCCGGTGATGCTCACGCGTACGTACTTAGCCGTAGTGCCTGCATCGTAGCTGCTACCCGTGTTGCCATTGAGGGGGATGATGCGCTTGTAGCCCACCGTGGTGGTCTGGATGCTACCGCCCTTCTTGGTCCAATTCGTTCCGTCTGTACTTGTCTCGATGGTGAAGCCCTTGATGCGCTGTCCGAGCTGGATGTACTCCTGGAGTGCCACGTAGCGGATGGCTTTTGCCTCGGGCAGGGTCACGGTGATGGTGATGCCTGAAGTGGTGCCATCGGGGGCTGCCCAATAGGTGTCGATATTGCCATCGATCATATTCTTGGCATCGTAGGTCTTGGTCTTACCATTAGCGCGGGTAGTAGAAGCCTCTATCTGCACACCGCTCTGCTGTGCGAGGTCGGTGCCCAAGCGAGTGGTGAGCATCTCGCCGAGTTCCTTAAGGTTCGTTACGTCGGCATCGGGCAGAAGGCCTGCCTGATTGGGCGGGAAGTTGAGGATAAGCGTAGCGTTGCGGCCTACAGTCTCGAGATAGATCTTAAACATCTGTTCGGCCGTCTTGCAGCTTTCGCCTTCATGCCAGAACCATCCCTTCGTGGTAGCCTTGGCATCGCTCTCGCCGGGGAACCACTTCCAAGCGTTCTCATTACCGCTTGTGCCGTCGCCCATCGACCAGCAAGTCTCGCCAGCCCATCCTTGTTCGTTGCCAATCCAGCGAGCCTCACCGCCTGTACCCCAGAGGATGATGTTGGGACAAGCATTGTGGATAGAGTCGCGGAGGTTGGGGATGTCGTAGTAACGGGTAGCGTTGTCGATATTACGTGTCTGGTTGGTTCCGCCATAGTAGCCATAAGCTCCCGTAGCGCCGTCAAACCACATCTCGAATTGGTCGGCACCATACTGCGTCATCTCTGCACACTGTGCGAAGAACACCTTCTTGGCGTAGTCGTCAGTATAATTGCCATTCTCGTCCTTCTTACCCCAGTAGGCACTGTTGCGGTCCCACGGAGAGATGTAGAAGCCGTACTTGAGGCCAAGGTCTTGGGCAGCCTTGGCGAAGTCGCGCGGAATGTTGGTCTGCTGAGCGTTAGTGTTGCTACTCTTGGTCACGTTGTGATCAGTGGTCTTTGTAGGCCAGAGGCAGAAGCCATCATGGTGTTTCACCACGGCAATACCACCCTTCATGCCGCCTGCCTTGATTGCTTCAAGCCATTGGCGAGGATTGGGCACGGCGGTCGGAGCGAAGGTGCTTTCGTCCTCGCTACCATCGCCCCATTCTTGGCCCGTATACGTATTCATGCCATAGTGGAAGAAGGCATAAAACTCTGTCTGATTCCACTTCAACTGACGAGCTGAAGGAACGGGGAACACTGGACGCGGCTCGTTCTCAGAGAGATCGGGAGTCGCTGTGTCCAACGTGAAGTCTGCACTCTGTGCCAAAGCCACGGACGGTGTGCCCACAGCCAGCATGAGTGCCGATAACATGATGGAGATTTTTTTCATAATAATAGTATGGATTTGTAGAAATAGAATTCTTTACCATTGCGGAATTCTTGGTTAACGGGTAAACAAGTTGACAAGTTAACAAGTAAATAGGTCTTAGACTATTTGTCTCATCAAAAAAAGAGAACGATTGGACTCGACAAACTTACTTGCTCAGCTATTAACGGTTGTCAAACCGTTAACAAATTCCGACAGCGCGTATTCTTTGTAGGTTAATAGGGGGTGTCTGTAAATGTACAGACAACTACTCGGGATAGTTGAGATTTTCTTCAGTGGCGCAGTTGAGCGTCTCTTCGAGGTATTTCTTTGCTTCATAGCGTGCCATGGGGAGGTCTTGCAGCAGGTAGTTGCCGCAGTCGCGCTCGGTAGCACCGGGTATTTCGCCCTCATAATTGGCTATAAAGTCGAAGGTGCGCTGCATGAGGGGCAGTACGTCACGACTGGTGAGATCGCCCTTTACGATGAGGTAGTTGCCCGTGAGGCATCCCATCGGTCCCCAATATACGATGCGGTCTTTCCACTCTGCATCGTTGCGCAGATAGGTGGCAGCCAAGTGCTCTATCGTGTGAATTGCTCCTTGATGGAGTGCTGGCTCGCGATTGGGAAGCTTCATTCGCACATCGAAGGTGGTCACTACTTCTGTGCCCACCTTGTCCTTGCGGCTCACGTAGATGCCGCGATGAAGGCGTGTATGGTCTATGGTAAAACTGGGTATTTTTTGCATGAGAGGGAGGGGGATTATAGTTGAAAAGTTGAGGAGTTGAAAAGTTAAGAGGGAAGCTTTAGAGTTGAAGAGCTTTTCAAAGGGCTAAAGGTAACATTACTGAAGTTTCGGATTTTATATAGGCGGGCTGAAAGCCCAATGATTACATAGCCCAGGGCAACGCCCTGGGTATCCCGTTGACAATGTAGTTACGCCCTGTAAGGGCAAAAGTACTAATATATTGTCCTTACTTCTGCCCTTACAGGGCGTATCATTCCTGCTTGATTCCTACCCAAGGCGTTGCCTTGGGCTATGGATTTCATTGGGCTTTCAGCCCGCACTGTCAAATCAGAAACTTTAGTAACATTATAACCTTAAAACTCCAAACTGTGCGCATCGCGCTCACAGGGTCAGTGCTTCGAGCAGAGCCTTGGTCACACCGAATGATCGGTCTGCCATGGTCTCCCAGAAGTTTTGATATTGATCGAAATGCTTATCAGCTCCTGGAGTATCGCTGATGATGCGGAAACTGAGGAAGGGCACTCCGTAAAGGTAGCACACCTGCGAGAGTGCACCACTCTCCATATCTACTGCCAGCCCATCGGGATAGCGCTTCTTGATGTGGTCGAGCTGTGAGCGATCGGTGATAAACTGGTCGCCACTGCAGATGAGTCCGCTATGGAGATGGATCTCTTGGGGCTGGATGCTAAGGGCGGCTTTGAGCAAATGGGGATCGGCTTCGTAGTAGAGAGGAAGTCCCTGCACCTGTCCGAGTTCCGATTCAGGTCCGCAGTCGACGTCGTGGTAAGCCACGCGACTTCCTGCCACCACATCCATTACGGCGAGCTTGGGGTCAATACCTCCTGCCACCCCCGTATTGATCAGTGCATCGGGATGATAGCGATGAATCAGCTCTACGGCTCCTACGGCAGCGTTGACTTTTCCTATACCGCTTTCCATCAGTACCAAGTGCTTGCCATGGTGTTCTCCTTCCACGAAGGAGAATCGTCCTTCGCCCGTATGCTTCACATTGGAGAGTAGAGCCACAATCTGCTCATGCTCCTTGTGCATCGCATTAATAATAGCTATAGTCATTGTATTAGTTTGCGTTATAACGTGCTTCGGGGGCGAATTTAGCAAAAACTTAGCGGGCTGCAAAATTTATGCAAAAGAAAAAGGAATAAGTAAGATAAGTAATAAGTAATAAGTAATAAGTAACTGAAGTTTCGGATTTAGAATGGGCGGGCTGAAAGCCCAATGAATTCCATAGCC
>ERZ808270.39-NODE-39-length-88983-cov-14.310285_pt1 | contig 88983 bp, 69 predicted proteins | sample MGYA00521082_ERZ808270 | MGnify/ENA primary metagenome ERZ808270 (study PRJEB31516, sample SAMN03275594) | gut metagenome | biome: mammalia-associated habitat; material: feces | host: Papio cynocephalus | place: Kenya | collected 2012-07-27 ... | reverse complement strand
TCTACACTTTCCAAACGTTTCAGTTCGGCTACCATCTTGTCGTAGCCATCTTGTGACATGTAAGCCATAATTTTTTAAATCCTTTCTTTATGTTTATAATGTTTCTCGCGGTACAATAAGATAATGGATTTCGGTAGCCATTATACCGAAATCCATTACCTGTTATACCGTCTTTTTGTTTTTCCGTGGCAAAGGTAGTAATTATTTTCGAATGTAAAAACAAAAAAATGGTAAAAAGCATGTTAGTTAGTGTTTTTATGCCTAATTTTGCACATTATATATAATATCACTATATTAACACCATTATGATAACACCTTCAGAGAAGAAAGCAATCCTTGAGCTGATGCACCGTCAAGTGGTGCCCGCCATTGGTTGTACAGAACCGATTGCCGTGGCTCTTTGTGTTGCTAAAGCTACTGCATTGCTTGGTCGCAAACCGGAACATATAGAGGTTAAATTGAGTGCCAATATCTTTAAGAATGCCATGGGAGTAGGCATTCCCGGCACTGGAATGGTTGGTTTGCCTATTGCTATTGCTCTTGGTGCGCTTGCCGGTAAGCCGGATTTGCAGCTCGAAGTACTGCGCGACTGCACAAAAGCGAATGTAGAAGAAGGAAAAGCATATATTGCAGAAAACCGTATCCATATTACTCTTGAACATGATGATCCTGATAAACTCTATATCGATGTTGTCTGTTCTGTCGATGGCGACGAGTCAGAGGCAAGGATAAAGAGTGAGCATACACATTTTGTGTATCTGCGCCATAATGATGATGTCATGCTCAATGTTGAGGCTTGTGCCGCTTCTTCTTCTGAGGCCGAAGATGATGACATAAAGCTATCCCTTCATAAAGTATATGAGTTTGCCCATACCGCTGATCTTGATGATCTACGTTTTATCCTTGAAGCGAAACGTCTGAACGAGGCTGCTGCCGAAGCAGGACTTCGCGAAAATTACGGTCATGAATTGGGTAAGACCCTCTGCAGTCCGCTGGGTCATGGTATAATGGGCGAGAGCATCTTCTCGCGCATTCTGTCGGCAACGAGTTGTGCCTGTGATGCCCGAATGGCGGGTGCCATGATACCTGTTATGAGTAATAGCGGTAGTGGTAATCAAGGTATCTGCACAACAATGCCAGTCGTTGTCTTTGCCAAGGAGAACCATAACACGGAGGAGGAGCTTATCCGAGCTCTTGTGATGAGCAACCTTACGGCGATATACATCAAGCAGAACCTTGGTACTTTGTCGGCACTATGCGGTTGCGTTGTCGCAAGTACAGGCAGCAGTTGTGGCATAACATATCTCATGGGCGGTACTTACGAGCAGATTTCCTTTGCGGTGAAGAATATGATAGCCAACCTCACGGGTATGATTTGCGACGGCGCCAAACCGAGCTGTGCTTTGAAGTTGACTACAGGTGTCAGCACCGCCGTATTGAGTGCCATGCTTGCCATGCAGCACAAATATGTTACTTCCGTCGAGGGTATTATCGATGATGATGTGGACCAGAGCATTCGCAACCTTACCGCAATCGGAAGCCGCGGCATGGACGATACCGACAGGTTCGTACTGGATATCATGACACACAAGGGAGTGAGAAAATAGAGATTAGGGAATAGAGATTAGGGAATAGAGATTAGGGATTATGGAATAGGGATTATTTCTCCCATAACTCTCAGTTCTCCCATTTCTCCCATCAAACCTTTCCAAAAGATAAAACAAAATAATAAGATGAAAGAATCAACAACAAAGAAGGTGCTTCTGACCACCTTGATGATGCTTCTGTCCATAGTAATGTGGGCACAGGGCAATCCGGTGCACTTCACCGTTAGTCAGAAACAGGTCTCCGATACGGAGGTGGATGTAATCTTCAAGGGAAAGATAGCTGTCGGCTGGCACGTCTATGCCCCGAACATCCCTGCCGACGGACCAATCCCTGCCACTATTACAACGGAGAAGGCTGAGGGTGTGAAAGCCGTAGGTAAACTACAGGCTAAGGGTAAGGAAATAAAGGAGTACGACCAGATTTTTGGTATGCAACTCCGCTATTTCGAAAATAGCGTAACCTTCGTTCAGCGTTACAAGATTACGGGCAAGACTTATAATGTAAAGGGCTACTTGGAGTATGGCGCTTGCAACGACACCGGCTGTATGCCGCCTACGTCAGTAGAGTTCTCGTATAAAGGCAACGGTCCTGCCGACGCTCCAGAGGCTCAGGAAGAGACAACCGATGAGGCTGCTGCTGATACGACTGCCGTGGCTGCTGCCGTTCCCGGAGATTCGGCAAGTGTAGACACCGCTGCCGTAGCGAGCGATGGCAACTTGTGGAAACCGGTAATAAACGAGTTGAAGGCTTTTCAGGACGGTGGTAACGCTTCACACTCACTTTGGTATATTCTTGTAATGGGCTTCGTAGGCGGTTTGCTTGCCGTGCTCATGCCTTGCATATGGCCTATCATTCCTATGACTGTAAGCTTCTTCCTGAAGCGCAACAAGGACAAGAAGAAGGGTATTCGCGATGCCATAACATACGGTATCTCGATTATTGTGATTTATGTATTGCTCGGATTCCTGATAACATTGATTTCAGGTGGTAACGGACTGAACAGTCTGTCTACAAATGCCGTCTTTAACATCATCATATTCCTTGTTCTGGTAGTCTTCGCCGTGTCGTTCTTTGGTTGGTTCGAACTGGAACTGCCGTCGAAATGGACAAACTCCGTAGACAACAAGGCATCGGCAACCAGCGGATTGGTGTCTATCTTCCTTATGGCATTTACTCTCGTCCTCGTGTCGTTCTCATGTACGGCACCAATCATCGGACTCCTCCTTGCCGAATTCTCCACATCCGGTAATATCGCCGCTCCTGCAGTCGGTATGCTCGGATTCTCCGTAGCCTTGGCTCTGCCGTTCACACTCTTCGCCATGTTTCCGGCATGGCTCAAGTCAGCTCCAAAGTCTGGCTCGTGGATGAACACGCTGAAGGTAACCCTCGGTTTCGTCGAACTCGCCTTCTCGCTCAAGTTCCTGTCGGTAGCCGATCTCGCCTACGGCTGGCATATCCTCGACCGTGAGACCTTCCTCGCCCTCTGGATAGCCATTTTCTTCCTGCTCGGCCTGTATCTTATCGGCAAGCTAAAGTTCCAGAGCGACGTCGTTATGGGCGAGAGCAAACCAATGCCAGTGCCATGCGTAATGATGGGCCTCGTGTCGTTTGCCTTCGCAATATATATGGTGCCTGGCTTGTGGGGCGCACCATGTAAGGCAGTAGGTGCTTTTGCTCCGCCAATCAACACTCAGGACTTCAATCTTAACACCAATGAGATAAAGCCGAAATATACCTCATACGAGGAGGGTATGGCTGCCGCTGCCGCTCAGGGCAAACCAGTATTGATAGACTTCACCGGCTTCGGTTGCGTAAACTGCCGCAAGATGGAGGCAGCCGTATGGACCGATCCTCGTGTGGCAGAGAAGTTGAACGATGATTATATCCTCATTTCGCTTTATGTAGACGACAAACAACCGCTTGCAAAGCCGATTGAGGTAACGGTAAACGGACAGAAGCGTACCTTGCGTACTGTGGGCGATAAATGGAGTTACCTGCAGCAGAGTAAGTTCGGTGCCCTTGCGCAGCCGTTCTATGTAACTCTCGATGCCGAAGGAAATCCTTTGAGCCGTTCGTTCTCATATAAGGAAGACGTTGACGACTATCTGCATTTCCTGCAGGAGGGACTCGACAACTATAAGAAAGATGAAAGTAAATAAACTATAAATTAAGCTTAACTTCTAAATCCGAAAGTCCATAAAATATTATGGCTTCCGGATTTAGAGGAGTAAAAAAATAACGAGTCCGCTCGCTTAGTTTGCGAGCGGACTCGTTATTCTTATAATAGTAGCACGAACTACAGGCATTACCAAGTAATGCTCATACCCATTGCTATATTGGCATTAGAACTGAGCGGTATGCATTCCTTGCTCGTCTTGCCCAGGATATGATCCATACCGATGAAGAAATTATAGCCCTTAGGATGAATGTTGAGAACATAACCCATACTTGCCGTGAAACTGTTTACAGCGAAGTTTATGCCTCCGTCGAGCCACTTCAGAGGCTTCCAGTTGGCACTCAGTCTACCTTCAGTCCATGAATATTCCCCCTTAATGCGCGTACTGCTCAAGAGTCCGAAAGAAAGTTTGCGATAAACAGGCAAAGTATATTCGCAGCCAACATTAACCGTAGCACCGATACCGGTGGTTCTGCTACCGCCTTCGCTTTGCTTCTGAAGATTTACAAAGTCGGCAATCTGGTCGCTGTACTTGTCGCTCTGGTCATCTATCGTCGAGCCGTGGTCTTTCTTTACCGATACGTCGTGGAATCCGTTGAACTCGAAGCTCTTCTCCTTGTTTGCAGCTCTGGCATTCTCTTTCCAACTGATAAATCCGAGATCGAGCACCGAGGCGCTAACCGTCCAGTCGTCGTTTATCTTGTATATAGCTCCCAGGTCGGCAGCCATACCGAAGCCGCCTACACCGGCACCATCAACATCAATATCATCAATCTGCTCATACGTTCCAGAGATTTCACTCTTGTATTCCTTAGTCTTTGTCTTATAGGCAAATCCCATCATCGACACATCGAGCTGGGCATCACCAGAAACCGTCCATTTGTCAGGCGCCGAGAGGTCTGCCTTCACGTCCTTAAACTGGAAGTCGGCGCGTGCAACACCGAACAAGAACTTCAGCTTAGCACCGATGCGCAGCTTGTCGTTGATTTTATGAGAATGGCCGAAAGCCAGTTCCACATACGATTGAGCATGAGCATTGATATCGCCGATGTCGTAAGTCTTGTTGCCCGTGTTGCGTGCAAACTCAAAGAGTTCATACGGAAGGCTCATTCCCACAGACGTCTTAGAATTAAGTTCAATAGTGTTATATCCGCCAAAGCCCTTGAAACCAGCCGATAGTATAGTGAGATTAACATCTCCCGTCATGCGGTTATTACCGGTAGAAAATCCGTCGAGAGCCTTAGAATCAGAGATATACGGGTTCATGAACGTAGTCATCTTCTTGTTCGTTCCGTCATACATTGGATTCTTCATCACTACATCCTCGTATCCGAAGTTACCGTGCATATTGGCGTTGATATTGCCGAGAAGAGGAATAGAAACGAAACTCTGCTCGTTGTCGTAAGCCGGGTTCATGGTGTGGCGAAAAGCATACTGGTCGGTGAAGTAAGCCGAGTTAAGAGTCTGCGCCGTTGCTGCACTGCCAGCCATAAGCATGGCAGCAGCAAGAATATGTTTGTTATATCTGTATTTCATAATAGTCTAAAATGTATTGGATTAATTAAAGTCGCCTATCACCTTACCCACAATCTTTATCTTAATGTCGTTGACCTTCAGAGTGTGGTTCTCTGCATTCAGAGTGATGCCCGTAACGGCAGTGTCGCCCTGTTTAGCCTTTCCGGCAACGGTGATTAAGATACCGTCGAGCTTTTTCATCGCCCCTTTTGCAGTCTGCGTAATCTTTATCTCTATTGGAGAAGACACCTTGTCAACACCGTTTGTCGATGCAGCCACGTCTTTCTTTACCAATTCAATAGATATTCCTTCAACATTATTTTTGTTTACATCAACCGGTGACGCATCCAAAGTGAGATAAGCCGGAACACCATTTTCTACAGTTGCCGTAGCACTGATATAAGCATCTGTAGCAAGTTCCATATCCTTAATGTCGTCGTTCCATCCGTCGAGCGTGTCTTTATATACAATCTCTGCATTCTCTGCAAAAGCCAGCGGAGCATCGATAGAGTAGGCTGGTGTGATATGATAGTCATGTCCGAGCTGGAAAGTGATTTGCTTGTTAGAGTTAGCCTTTGCTGTAGCCTCGAAGGTTATCTCGTCAGGTATTGTCTCTATCGCCTTCGACAGTTCCGGTACGGCAACAACGGTGTATCCGGCGTGCGCAGCACCCGTACGGTTGATGCAAACCTTGTTCATGGTGTTTCCTTCCACCGGAATCACAATATTGTTGATAGTGTTGATAACTGCACCGTTCTTTTTCGAGATAATCTTGCCATAGATAGTTCCGTCAGCCTCCATGTTGTTGCCGATAGTGAGCAGAATCTCCGGGTTATATAGATCCACTTTCACATTTTTATCTTGCAGGAAATCCGGAATACCCGTGATTCTGGCACTTCCCAGTCCTTCGTTGAGCTTAATCTCCGGGTCGAACTTTCCAGTTGCAGCGTTGATGGTGAAGTCTGCCATACTGAACTCGGCATAAATTGGATTAAGAGTTGTCGACGGAATATTTGTTATTGCTCCGTTAGCCTTGATGTGAACCGTACCTTTAATGTTTATCTTGTCGCCCGCAATCTTAATCTGGTTCTTAGCAGTGGCAGTCTTTGTAAAGTCGAGCTTCGTAACATTCACGCTTACCTGCAATGCCTTGTTCGTCGGAACATTGTTGAACACGAGTGTAGACCCATTACGCGTAGGTTTCTGCGAATATGTTGCCACGTCAAACGAGATATAGTCGGGCAGAGTAATCTCCACCGTCTGCAGCTCGCTTACCACACTGCTTATGCTCTGCAGCGGAACATTAAGCGACAGAGTTGTAGATGCGTCGGCAGAAACGATGTCGAGCACCTCTTTCGGCTTGTCGCCATTATAAGTAAATTCGTATATGTCAGCATCAGCCGTAACCGATCCGTAGGCTCTCCGTTGCCCCTTGGCAGCCGACGGTATATTGAATGCAAACGGCAATGACTCGCCGTGCTGTTTTGCAACGTGGATTTTGTTGATATTCACAACGACAGGATTAATGGGATCTCCATTCTGGCGGAACACGTAATCGTGTGTTGAAGCATCCTCCACCACACTGCCGTTTTCTTCAAGGTCGAGAACGTCCTTGAGTTTAATGTTTTCCGTTGTACTTGCAGGAATTTCCAGTCCGTCGCCTCCAATTCCAATTGTTGCATCAATCTGGTCGAAGTCGTAGTCGCTGTCGGAGCATCCGGTAACAACTAAAGCTCCTGCCATAAGCAATGCTGAAAAGAGTTTTGCATTCAATGGTTTTCTACTCATGATTAAATTAGGTTTTAATTATTACTATTTAAAATGTCATTACATGTTTCCGTGTTGGTATCGTTAACATCTATAACATTTTCATGTCATGTGCAAATATACATAAAATTGTTCTAATGTACCAAATGTTTGCGTGATAAATTAAAAAAAGACTAAAATTCCGAATGTATGGTTAAAATAATCTCTTGCAAGTCCAAAAGCTTCATTCATACAACAAAAAAGGTGCGGATTTCCGCACCTAATCATTTCCTCGCATGGAAAAACCAATTTGCTAATTTTTATAGAGTTCCAACGAATCCTGCCAAACAATCTTTTTTTTCTTGTTGCAAATATAAAGATATTTCTTGGTATATGCAAGCATTATGATGCAAATATTATTAAGAAAGTGATAATCTGCAACAGTTTTTATAAAAGCGATTAAACCAGTGCGTCAGTTCGGGATAATAAAGCTGGTCAAGAAAATGTTTAAGTCAGATGCAGTATTATTACTTCATCTTTTGTTTTTCTATCCACAAATCCAATATTGGATCAGCGATGCTGTATATTTTCTCTTTTCTCGTTAAGATATCATCCTCAAGTAATTTCTTGGCGGCAGATTGGGTTGCGCTCGGTGACTTCAAGCGATGTTTTTTTGTGAAAGCTGCGGAGACAATACTTTTTACCTCACCTTCGTCATGGACGGCATAGAGAACTTCTTTCTGTGGCTCTGAAATATATGCCAGAATTTCGCGTATGCGGTAGTCGTTCTCAGCGATGAAATCGTCAGTGAGTAGATCTATAAGTTCAGTATTACAGGTTTCCCCTTGTGGTGTCATGGTATATGCATCTTTCATGATGCGTTGGATATAGAGTGTTACTCCTCTGAAAGTATTATATGCTTTCTCGATTGCCTCTGGTAATATATCTTTGCCGTTTTCTCTAAAATGCTTAATGACGAATTTTTTATATATCGATAGTTCGATGGCTTCCAGCTGTATCAGTTTTGCACTTTGGAAGAATGGACGTCGAGAGGATAGGAACATCTCTTCCAAAATAGTACGTTGACTTCCAGCAAAGACGAAGTTGGCATTGTTTATCTTTTGAATGTATGAGCGAAGAATGGCTTCGATGTTTTTCTCCGGGTACTTAGAGATTTGTTGAAATTCATCGATTACAATCAGACAACGTTTGTCGGCTTGTTCAATAAATTCGAATATCTCTTTGATTGTATAGTCTGGCATATTTATGTCGCCAAGTTTTATGTCAAAGGTCGGTGCGTTTTGTATTGGGTCGTAACCAAAACTGGCCGATAGTGATCGAAGCGTTGTTATAAATGTTCTTCTCATCTTGTCATTTCGGTTTGCTATCTTTTCGAAAATTGCAGTTCCCAATGTATAGATGAATTCCTTGAAATATGTAGTATGTAGGATATCTACGCTGATGATGAGATAGTCTTTTTGGATATTATCTTGTTGGAATACAAAATCAACCAATGCTGTTTTTCCCATTCTTCGGGGAGATGTGATGACAACATTCATTTGGTTTTTCAAAGATTGACTAAGCACCTATGATTCAATAACCCTGTCGCAAAAATATTCTGCCGGTATTCTTCCGGTCACAATGAATGGATTAATGTTAATTGTCATATATTCTTAGTTTTTTTAGTTATACATAAAATAAAATGAGTATAATGACGGCTTAGGCTTATTGCCGAGATGCAGCCTATCTTATCCCGAGATGCAGCTTATCTTATGCAAAGATAAAGCAAATCGAGAGGAGAACGAAATGAATTCATTCATTTCTTATCCCGAGATGCAGCTTATCTTATGCAAAGATAAAGCAAATCGAGAGGAGAACGAAATGAATTCATTCATTTCTTATCCCGAGATGCAGCTTATCTTATGCAATGATAAAGCAAATATGCTAATTATTCAGAACAAATTATCCTTTTTAAATAATTTATTTCGGAAATTATTTTAATCTTTAATATTTAATATTTGTGATAGCTTATTACCCTCAGTCCGTAATAATATGGTTGGTCAATAAGATGTCGTTTCGGGTAAGATTACAGGAAGTTTGCAACCATCCGTAGATGTTGGATGGCTGCAAAGATAAAAAAAAATTATTTAAACGTATATCTCAAACCGAGTTTCAGATTAAAGTTCAGCGGTCTCTCGCTGTAAGCAGTTTTCAGTGTGCTGCCGTTCTTGAAATAATATCCTATACCCGGTTCCACATATATGCCTACGCCGTCAACAATATTCAGTTGAGCTCCCGCAGCGGCATCAACAGACCATTGCAGCTTTGAAGTCTTCGTGTCTTCATCCTCAGAAGAGAGAATGCTGCCGTTTACATATTCCGTCGTTGATACGCTTCCACTGACGTTCTTTTCTACCATGCCGCCGGCAGACACATATACATCAAACAATCTGTTGCGCCACAGACTATAGTCTACATTTACAGGGATGCCAATATAATGCAGTCGCTGTTCGCGCTCTCGCCGGTTGCCGCCTTCACCAAGTGTGAAATCCGAAGAGAGGAAGGTATATGTCAAGCCCGTCTCAATCCCGAACCTGTTGTTCAGGGCATATCTCACGGACAGTCCGCCACGAAGCGGAACGTGATGCTTAGCCTTTTCCTTCTGAAGAGAGCTTTTGGCAGCAAGGAACATGAATTTGTTGTCGCCGTCGCTGTCGAACAGACTGCCGAACTGGGCATCGCTGGATGTTGACGCCAACATAACACCACCTGCTCCGCCACGCTCCGCACCCATCGAGTTCATGGCATATAGCGAAGCGGTGAACTCGCCGTTAGTCTCCCTCTTTGTAGTCTCTTTGTTATATGTCAGATGCTTGTCCGAAGTAAAAGCCTTTGCCTTATCCTGTCTGTAGTTACTGTTTACTGCCGCCGGTTTTACATTCGCCTTTTCGCTTGCCGCGGCAGACCGCTCCGTAGCTTTTTCCGTCGTCAGACAACTCGCATCATCTATCGACTTTTCCTTCGCATCAGCAGGTACAGTCGGGCGAACTTCAGTTCCTTCCATATACGAGAGAAACTTTTCTTCGGTTACGCCAGTCTTTCCAGTGTTCGTCTTTTTATTGTCTGAAAATGATGATTTATCATTAGAATCTCCATTCTCTGCCGCATCATTATAAGTATGCTTGTCTGCAACAGACGTTATATTCCTCGTTTCGGTATTCGCGAGTCGCCTGTTCCCAGCTCCATCTTCACCGTTAGGCAGACACAGAAACAGTCCGACGCCGCAAGCCACACACGCTGCGGCAGCAACGACACGTATGGCAACGACACGTCTGCGCCAGCTCTCGTCCTCACCCCTTACCGACACATTCTGAGCAGCAAGAGCCTTGTCGATATTCTCCCACAAGCCTTCCGGGGCAGATTCTTCAAAATCCGCCAAAGCATTTTGCAGTTTATCTTTCCATTCTTCTCTCATCGGTAAAAAATTAGTGAGTACGTTTATATTCTTTTATTTTCTTTGCCATCATCGCCTTGGCGTGAAAAAGTTGCGATGCAGACGATGTAGGCTTGATGTTCAGTAATTGGGCAATCTCCTTGTGACTCTTATTCTCGAACACATACAAGTTGAGAACAGCCCTGTATCCTGCCGGCAGACTCTTTATCATCTCCTGTAAGACATCCGGTGGAACGCCGTCGGCAACAGGCTCTTCAGCTTCTGCCGATGCCAGCGACACCAAATCGTCATGAACGACAGGCAACTTTCCGGCAGTCTTCAGAAAATTTATCGACATATTCACCGCCACGCGAGTCATCCAAGCCTTCAGCGATCCCTCTCCGCGATACCGGAAAGTATTTATTTGTGTGAATATCTTTATGAAGACCTCCTGGAGCAGATCCTTCACGTCGTCCTTGTCGACGACATAGCGAGAGCATACGGCAGTTAGGCACCCTACATATTTATCGTAGAGTGCCCTCGCCGCCGTTTTATCACCGCTGCTTAGCAGCGACAAGAGATGCTGTTCCGAGATTTCCACCTTATTATATATGTCTATTCTTATATTGAATTTTCTGATTTATATTTTTATTCTTCCCCTCTCCCGTCTCCCCTTCCAGGGGAGAAGCGGTTACTCTTTCTGCTTAAATACAGATACATTTGCTATTGAAACATTTGCCAGTCGAATTATTAACGACTTGTTCGTCGAATAAATAGCGACAAGTATGCAAGCTTTTATATCAATCAAGAGAAACTGCTCCGCCCCCGGAGGGGGAGGCGGGGGAGGGGAAGATATAAACCAAAATCTTGAATTTAATATCATCAGGCTCTATGCCAATAGTAAGACGTTCAATCTTTCGTCCGGTAATCAAACTCCGCCGTTTTTTCCCCTTCAAACGAATTGAATCTTACCTTCAGCTTAACCTTCTTGCCGCCGGTTTTCGGCAGTGCCTTCAAGGAGAAAGCCACCGTGGTATATCCCATCTTGCCCTTCGTGTCGCCATAAGCATTTTGTCTCAGTTCCACTTCGTAAGGGTCGTCGGGATTAACGCCCGTAACGAGATTCACGAGGTGTGCCTTTGCCGGTTGTCCCCATACCGTGCCGATAGCGAGAGTAAGATAATTGTCCTCACAAACAGTAGGGAAGTCCTTGTATATCTCCACCGGGTCGTTGCCGTACACCTCCGTATTCTTGTCGCCAAGCGTAGCAACAGACGACTTGGTCAAGATGCTGTCGATAGTAGAAACGTATACAGACTTCGTGTAAGGAGGGTTAGAGTCTCTTGCCTCGCGTATTGTTACGAAAGCCCTTACCTCCTTTCCGTTGAACGGGTGCTCCTTCAGGTTCAGTGGCAGGAGCGTAGTACTGTCGTCGAGTTGCAGATAAACCGTATTGTCGGCTGCCGTCTTCACTGTAACAACGGCATTTGGAGAAGACGGATAGATGCAATAATTATCCCCGTCATTGTCGAGATCGCATGATTGCATCAACGGTGCAGTAGCAAATACAGTCATAAACGCCACAAGAAAGTACAGTGTCTTTCTATAAGAATAATTCAAACTTTTCATTTTCATAATCTCTTGCCTTTCGTTTTCTAATATCAAAACAATAGATTCCTGGAAATATTGCATTAGGTCAATAGGGAATAAATAAGTTTCATCCTAAATATGGATTAAATTAAAGAAAAAGTTTTTCAGTGATTTTACCCTCACACCCTCACACATACCTCCGAAAGCCCCTGTTTATCGGCGTTTCAGGTGGTGAGGGATAGTGTGAGGGATAGTGTGAGGGGTGGTGAGGGGTGTTTAACTTGATGCCTTTTCGTGTTATGTTGGATTAATATTCAATTGTAAGGGATAATATTTGGATATATAAAAACTTTCACTTAAAAACGTAATTTAGTCAGATTTCATTCGTTATTTATATGAAAAAGTATTACTTTTGAATCGATAAAAGTATAGTAATATGGTTAGCGTTAAAGGATTAAACAGAATAAAGGTCGTTTTGGCTGAACAACAACGAACAAATAGATGGCTTGCCGAACAACCCAACAAAAATGAAGCAACTATCTCGAAATGTTGTACCAACCGAACACAGTCATAGCTGAAAACATTGGTGGAAATAGCAAAGGTACTTCATGTTGCCACCAAAGATCTTCCATGGTCTATCAAAGAAGATTGATAATCAATTATGAGCAAAGAAATGACGGAAAAGAATAAGAGTCCATATACAACCATCACGGGATGCACGTTTCTCTATTATGAGTTCGGGCGTATACTTCCTTTGTTGATGGATGCCAATTCAGATATCCTATTAAAAGATGAGATAGAGAACAATCGTGTCTTGCAAGTAAACTCCATAGCATCGCGCAAGCGTTTTGTGGTGGAGTTCAAACGCCGTTATGCTTCTGTTCCAGCTCTGTTTTGGAAAACATGGCAAGGTATGAGCGAGGCTGGTCAACGAGCCGGATTGTTTTATGCGATATTGAAAACATACAAACTCGTGTTTGACTTCCACGTCAACGTGGCAATGCGAAAGTGGAACTCTATAGACCATACTCTCTTGAGAGATGACCTTTTGATGGAGTTTAATGAACTTTCCGCTCATGATGACTTTGTCGACAGTTGGTCGGATGCCACAAAAGACAAATGCTGCAGCAATTACCTTACTATACTTCGCCAGTCGGGACTGCTCAATGAAAAGACCAATGAACTGACCCCAGTCAAGCTTGATGCCGACGAGTTTGCGTATTATATCCGTAGTGGAGAGGAGTGGTTTCTCGAAGCCTGTCTTCTTTATCCTTACGAAATTAATGACATTAAAAGCCAGTTGTAATATATGAAGAGTATGACCATACCAGAGCTATATGAATATCTATGTTCACCTGGGTTTCAGGATGAGCATAGTGGCAATGTATTCTATAACTACTACATATATCAATACCCTGCGAGCAAGGAGTATGAGATGCGTCGCCAAATACAGGAGTTCAAGGAAAAGCTTGAACGACCAACGAATTTCGTGGATGCACTTGAGCTTGACTTGTTCAAGGTCTTTTGTGAGTATCTTAGAAACGAAAAGTTTGGTGACAACTCTCTCTTGGATGATACATTCGAAGAAGATAAGGTGCATCCAGATATGGTGACCAAGGAACTTACGACGGAAGCCAACTCAGATAGTTTCATTAGCTTTGTAAGCCAAAAAATTGATGAATATATAAATTCCAACAATGGATACAAGCACCCATACGTCTTTATCCACGGCATCGGCAAGATGTTTCCATATCTTCGCACCAATGTGTTCCTCACACGCTACGAAAAATACAATGATACGTCGCGGTACAAGATAATACTATTCTATCCAGGACATCAAGAGGGTAATTCTTTTTCCCTTTTCGATACACTTGAAGACTCGCATACCTATCGTGCGACATTATTAGTAAACAAATAAATCCATATATTGCTTATGAAATTCAAGGACTTATATGCAAAAGGACTCGACCGTAAGTTAAATCCGGCAGTGTCGGCTTCTGACCTTACCGACGAGACGGTACTCACTGAAATTGTTGAGTATGTTTTCACCGAGGAGATTATCATTAATCTCTATAATATTCTGACCAATATCAAGGTGAATCAAGGCAGCCATATCGGTATATGGATTAATGGTTACTATGGTTCGGGTAAATCACACTTTCTGAAATATGCCAGCTACTGCCTTTCGCAGAATAAAGAACGTTGTGAGATGGCATTTATACGCTTGATAGAGGCCACGGAGGAAATAATGCGTCGTACCACTGGCATATCCAAATTGGAGCAGGAAGGCATTTCTGTATCAGAACTCAAAGCTCTGCAGAAATGGTATGTATCTCAAGCTGATGTTGAAATGGTGATGTTCAACATTGGCGATGTGCATGATGTCAATGCTGACCAGAAGACGGCGTTCACCACTATCTTCTGGAATCAGTTCAACGCACAGCGTGGTTACAACTCGTTCAACCTTGCCCTCGCTCAATATCTTGAAAAGGCTCTCGATGATAACGGCAAGTTTCAAGAGTTCAAGGAGTATGTAAGGAGCAAGGGGTACGACTGGCAACGCAACATATCACGCTTTGCCGCCGGTCGTCTTGACCTCGCCCTGCAAATGGCGAAGGAAGTAGACCCCACACTCTCGACGGATGTAATCCGCACACGCATACTCAACAACGAGGTAAATGTGTCGGTTGAAGCTTTTGCAGCTGAGATGAAGGAGTTTATCGACAGCCGTAAAAACCGCAACTTCCGCATCTTGTTCTTTGTCGATGAGGTAAGTCAGTTCATTGGTGAACACCGCGACCTATTGCTTCAGCTCCAGTCGTTGGTGAAACGTCTCGACGAGGTATGTGAGTCGCGTTGTTGGATAGCATGTACCGCCCAACAGACTTTGGAAGAGGTTGTCACAAATGTAGGTGGAAACGTGAGCAATCCAGAGGACGAAGTGGGGAAAATTCTTGGACGTTTCGAGGTGCGTGCCTCGCTGCAGGGTACCTCGCCAGAATACATCACTCAAAAGCGTATTCTTGAGAAAAAGGGCGATGTGGAGTTGATGCTTGGCAATATGTACGACAAGGACAAGGCTAAGCTCGACGCCCAGTTCATTCTGCCAAGCCAGTATAAAGCATATACAAGCAAGGACGATTTCGTTGCTTGCTACCCGTTTGTGCCTTATCAGTTCCAACTTATCATGAAAGTTCTTGATTCTTTTGTGAATATGAACTACGTGGACAAGCAAGTGAAGGGCAACGAACGTTCGCTTATCAACATCACCTTCTCCATAGCTAAGGAGACTGCCAATATGGAGGTGGGTGAGTTTATTTCTTTCGACCGTTTCTTCGGTGCCATGTTCCAAGGCTCCATGCAGCACCTGGGACAGCGTGCCCTGGGAAATGCACGTCAGGCAATTTCACATATCAACGACCCACAGAAGCAGGAGTTCTATCGCCGCGTGGTCTACGTGCTCTTTATGATTTGCAATCTCTCGGATGTGGACAAGCCATCGTTCTCCGCTACCATCGACAATATCGTGACCCTCCTCATGACCAAGGTGGATGCGGGCAAGGCTGCCATCAAACAGGATGTGAGCATGGTGCTGGCATTCTTGATTGACAAGGCTGTCATTCGCAAGACGAAGACGGAAACAGGAAGCGAGATATACGAGTTCTATACAGAGGAAGAGTCGAAGGTGGCACAACTTATTAAGAACCAGCAGGTGGACAGCAACACCTACAGCGACGAACTGAAAAACATCTTCTTCAGTCATTTCGGCAATCCGAGCAACAAGAAGACATTTGCCACACGCTCTTTCAATGTGGGCATCAGCATTGACGGACGCAACTATCTGAGCAACAATGCCGATGTAAGCATCGACTTTGTAACAACCGCAGGTACCGACTCCGTGGAGCAGTTTGCTTTTAGCACGAACAACACATCGCAGGGCACCCATCTCATTTATTTCCTCTATCCGCAGTTGAAGGACAACCAGGAGCTACGTGCCAACTTCCTTTACTACTGCCGTGTGCAGCGATTTGCCCAGGAACAGGCTATCAGCGAAGAGCGCCAACGCACCAAACTGATATTCCAACAGCGTGCCAAGGAACTTTACGACAAGGAGATAAAACCGCAATTCCAGCAAATACTCGACACCTGCCCTGTCATTTCTTGCGGTGCTGTGCTCTCTGCTTCGCAAATGGGAACAGCCAAGAAAGCCGAACGCTACGAGGCATTGCTCAACTGCCACATGGAGACGCTTTATTCTTATGCCCAGCTTGTGGCAAATGGTGAGACTCCCCGAAACGGTGCCGACCTGTCGGCAAAGATACTACGCCCCGTAGATCCTGCGCTATCAAATATGCCGCTAAGCACGCCAGAGAAGAAAATCAAAGACTGGCTCGACCGTTCGCCTCACGACGTGACGGTGGCTGATGCGGTGCGCCAATTCTCGAAGGTGCCATACGGATGGTCTGACTATGCCACCATCTACTATCTCAACGAGTTGGTGCGCCGCCATTTGTATGCCTTCAACTACAACAACAATCCCAACGTGAGCCGTGAGGATACGGCTCGTAACATTGTGCGAGATGCCAGCAAGTTCTCGGTGGAGAAGGCTAAAGCCATTTCGCAAGAGGTGTTGAACGACTTTATCGATGCGTGGAAACATATTTTCAACGTGATGTCGGTGAAAGGCAGTAATGATAGTACTGAATTGTTCCGCAATTGTAAGGAGACTGACGATAGTATGCTTAATACGCTTCTGAAACGCTACCGTGCCTTGTCCCGTGAACTTAGCGGATGTCCGTTCGCCCATACCATAGACGAGGCTGTCGGCTTGATGGAGAGTTGGCTAACAGAGCGCGACCATCTGAAGTTTTTCCAGACCATCATCGACGCACGCGACGAGGCTTGCCGCCTGTTCGACCGTTGCAAGAGCATCAACTCATTCCACAACGATCAGTTTGCCAACTACGGGAAGATACGCAAGTTTATCGACGACAACCGAGATAACTTTGCTTTTCTCTCTGAAGAGCAGCAGCAGATCGCCAAGGCTATCCGTGGCATCCTTACCGATGAGGAGCCTTGGGACAAGATGCCGTCTTACATGAAGATGATGCGCACATTGAATGGACTGCTTGGTGAGCGCAAAACTCAGCTAATCGAGAAGATTAAGGTGAACTTCGGCAAGGCATTCGATGAGCTGGAGCAGTATGCCAAGGAAGTCGGGGTGTCGCGTGACAAGTTTGCAAAGCGCGACATCACCATATCGCTGAAGACAAGCACCTCCAACTTCTATGCGCTTCAAGCCAATGCTGACACGCGCGACTTTTTGGAGGAGGAGATGCGGAAAATAAACGCTTCTGGCGGAAATCAGTCCAAGCCAAGGATGCGCAAGATAGTGCATCTCAACACGCATACCACCAAGCCCATGCGTTCAGAGACAGATGTGGACATCTATTTGGCAGGACTGAAAGCCGAACTCATGCAATATATAAATGAAAACAATGACATTATTATAGGATAGGACTATAGATGGATACTAACAGACTGAAACGCTTCGCTGTAGAAGCTCGCAACATACTGATGCAAGGCGTAAAGAACCGCTTGCAAGCTATGGGGTTTGACCTAAAGACTGGCAAACCCGCTGAATTGCCACAGAAGATGGAGGGCGGTGCCGTGTTTATGGGCGACACCGTATCGACGGATTTTTACTGCCGCTGGATGTCGCTATACAATAACATCTGCGCCCGTGGCATCCGTCAGGTGGCAGAGGAGGCAGCCTACACTTGGTTCAACCGCTTCATGGCTATCCGCATCATGCAGAAGCAGGGTTTTATATCTCCTGTCTTGGCATACGAAAGTGAGGATGTGCGTGTACCTGTCATCGTGAGCGAGGCACGACAGGGACGTATGCCGCAGATGTCTGATGACGTGCGCAGCAAACTGATGGAGCTGCTCGACGACGACAGCAAAACCAACGAGCAGTTTGCCTTGCTCATCGTGGCTTACTGCCATGAGAATCCTATTATCAACAAGTGTTTTGGCAATATTGCAGACTACACGGAGCTGCTTCTGCCACAAAATATTTTGGCGGAGGGTGGCTTTGTGAGTATGCTTAACGATACGGCATTTATCAAGGACGATGATTTTCGCTCTGCTGAACTTATCGGCTGGCTTTACCAGTTCTATATCTCCGACCGCAAGGCGGAGGCTTTTGCGAAAAAGGGCAAGTACGATGCTGATGAGATTGCCCCAGCCACGCAGATATTCACTCCAAACTGGATTGTGAAATATATGGTGGAGAACACGGTGGGGCGCATCTATATTGACAACAATCCGTATTGCGAGGTGAAGGACAACATGAAGTATCTGGTTGATACGCCATCGGGTGGCGAGACGCTGAAGGTGGACGACCTTGCCCAACTTACCGTTGCCGACCTTGCCTGTGGCTCCGGTCATATCCTCAACGAGTGCTTCGACTTGCTCTATGCCATTTATGTGGAGGAAGGCTACAGTCGCACGCAAGGCATTAGCCACATTCTGCGCCGCAACCTCCTTGGCATCGACCTCGACACCCGTGCCAAGCAGCTTGCCACGTTTGCCCTCCTGATGAAGGCATGCCAAAAAGACTCGGCTTTCCTCGACGGCAAGGTGATGCCGCGCGTCTACGACATGCCGCACCCCATAGCCGAGGCGATAGCCGCTGAGGGCGACACGCGCTCTGCCGAGGAGTATCTCAAAGAAACGCTCCCTCATTATCTGTTGGGCGGCAACACCGAAATGGTGCGTGAGCTAACTGATGCCATCCTGCTGATGAACCATGCCGATACGCTTGGCAGCATCATGAAGTTCGACATTTCGGAGCAGACCCGAAATGCCATCCTCGTTCGTACGCAAGAGTATGAGAAGCAGTTGGCTAATGGCGATATTGTGCCGAGTGCCATACAACTGCTGATGCCTTATATGCGCATCATCCTTGCGCTGACCGAGAAGTATACGGCATTAGTGATGAATCCGCCGTATATGGGAAGCGGGCATTTCGACAGCGTGCTCTCAAAGTATGTGAAGGACAACTATGCGGAGGGCAAGTCCGACCTCTTCTCTGTGTTTATGCAGATGGGTATGGAACGACTGGCTGATGGTGGCAAGATGGCGCAAATCAACATGCAGAGCTGGATGTTCCTGTCTTCGTTTGAGAAGTTGCGTAACATCTTCTTGCACAACTATATCATTGATAGTATGTTGCACCTCGGTCCTCGCACGTTCGACGAGCTTTCGGGTGAGGTGGTGCAGAATACTGCCTTTGTCTTGACTAAGCCCCATGACCCATACGGTGGAATCACCTTGGGTGAAGTGAAGACTTTGCCAGAGGCAGAGAAGGCGGAATGGAAGCGCAGATTCATGGAAGATACCGACAAGGATTTGAGCGATTGGTTGGTAGATGGTGCCAAAGGTACTTATTATCGCTTGGTGGATGGCAAGAACTGTGCTGAAAAGGAACAACTATTCCTCTCGCATATCCATGGAAATGAGGATGGTAATCGTGTTTATTATCCGAATGTGGAGCAGAAGAACTTTGAGAAGATTCCGGGGTGTCCGATTGGGTATTGGGTTTCTGAAAAAATTTTTTCCGGCTTCGCCAGAAATCTCGCATTGTCTGCTGTTTGCAAGCCAACACAAGGCTTAGCAACAGCAGACAATGCGAGATTTCTCCGCTATTGGTTCGAAGTCTCTCTTGGGAAAATTGGATTTGGATGTGAGAGTTCGGAAATGGCAAAAGAGTCTAAGAAGAAATGGTTTCCATATAATAAAGGGGGAAACCAACGAAGATGGTATGGAAACCAAGAATCTGTTGTTAATTGGGAAAATGATGGATATGAAATCAAAAACTTTACGGATGCCAAAGGTAAACAGCGCTCTGTTGTTAGAAATCCTGATAGGTATTTTACACCCTCTATATCTTGGTCGGATATTTCTTCAAATTCTAATTCATTTAAAGTGTATCCAAAAGGGTTTATATTTGATGTTTGTGGAATGAGTTGTTTTGATGCACCTAATCGTTTGAATCTTTTAGGAGTATTGAATACTAAATTCTATGCTAAATTATCACATATTTTGAATCCAACAATGCATTTTCAAATTGGTAATTTTAAACAATTACCGTATATGAAAGTACTATCTGATGAATTTGACAATAAAGTGAAAGAGTGTATCTCCCTCAGCAAGCAAGACTGGGATGCCCACGAAACCTCTTGGGACTTCCAGCGCAACGAGCTATTGCGCATAGGTGACGAGTTAGTGGGTGACGTGTCTCACGTCACAACAGCAGAAATGCCAACAGTAGAAAATGACCTTCTTGCTATGTGCGGTGAGACACCGCACCCACTAAACTTCAGCCTGAAAGACTTGGTGTCTCAGTACAAGCAGAAGTGGGAGCATAAGTTCAAGCAGCTGCATGAGAACGAGGAAGAGCTCAACCGCCAGTTCATCGACATCTATGGTCTGCAGGACGAATTGACGCCCGATGTGCCGCTCAATGAAATCACCATCCTGCAGCAGGGTGAAATAAGCATAGAGTGACATCCTATAAAAAATAAGATTATTCACAATATGATGAAAAAGTTTGAAATACGAAATAGTACAGCTGAGTTTCTCATCTTCATGGCAGAGGGAAAAGAAGACGGTGTGCAGGTTGTATATAAGGATGATAATATCTGGTGTACGCAAAAGGCAATGGCTACGCTTTTTGATGTAGACAAGTCTGGCATAAGCAGGCATCTAAAGAAAATATTTGAAGATGGGGAATTATCTTCAGGCACGACGGTTGCAAAAATTGCAACCGTCGTAAATAGAGGCATTAGAGGCGAAGTAAAAGAAGAAATTGAATATTACAATCTCGATGCCATCATCGCTGTTGGCTACCGTGTCAACTCACGTCGTGCCACACAGTTCCGCCAATGGTGTACCTACGTATTGCGCCAATACGCCATTCGTGGTTACGTAATTGATAAAAAGCGTATGGAGAATGGTTCATTCATAGGGGTTGATTATTTCGAACAACTTTTGGAGGAAATCCGAGAAATACGACTCTCGGAACGCAACTTCTACCAAAAGTTGACCGACATCTATGCCACATCCATCGACTACAATCGTGATGCACCTACCACAAGAGAGTTTTTCAAGAAAGTGCAAAACAAGATGCACTATGCCGTGCATGGACATACAGCAGCAGAACTGATAGTTGAGCGTGCCGATGCAGATAAAGAACACATGGGACTAACCACTTGGGCAAAGGCTCCAAATGGCAAAATCATCAAGTCGGATGTAAGTGTAGCAAAAAACTATTTGAAAGAAAATGAGTTACGGGCACTTGGACGCTTGGTCAATGCATATCTTGATATCGCAAAGGATATGGCAGAGCGACACATTCCGATGACAATGGAGGATTGGGCAAAGCGCATAGACAAGTTCCTTGATGCTACAGACCGTGAGATTCTTCAAGATGCAGGTCATATTACTGCTGATTATGCCAAGGAATATGCAGAAAGCGAGTTTGAAAAATATCGTGTGATACAAGACCGCCTTTTCCGTTCTGATTTTGACAAATGGAATGACAACCCTCCTCTTTTTCCACCAGAAATTGACAAATGAAAATGATTATGACAAATAATAACAACTCTCAACATATCGTATGGCACGACGATGTCATCATCAAACAGCTCATCAGCTATGCCGTGGGCTGTATGATGGGACGCTATAGCATAGACAAGCCCGGACTCATTCTCGCCAACCAGGGCGACGGCGTGGAGGAATATGAAAAACTCGTGCCCAACTCCCGCTTTGAGATAGACGATGACGGCATCATACCGCTGATGCCGTCGGACACTGACTTTGCCGACAATGCCACGGTGCGCTTCAAGAAATGGCTGGCTGTGACATTGGGCGAGGAACGGCTTGTGGAAAATCTCAACACCGTTGAGGCTGCCCTTGGCAAGTCGATAGACGACTACTTCGTGAAGGACTTCTGGAAGTACCACAAGAAGATGTACCAGAACCGTCCTATCTACTGGTTGTTCACATCTAAGAAAGGCGCGTTCCAGTGCATTGCCTACATGCACCGCATGACTCCATATACTGCTGAGCGAATCCGCACCAAGTATCTGCTGCCACACATAGAATGGCTCGTGCAGAAGCAAAGCGAAATGGAGGCAAATGCAGCCAATCTCAATGCTGCAGAGCGTCGTGCGCTCGACCGCCTTACCATACAAATTGCAGAATGTCGCGAGTATCACGACCGACTGCACGAGGTGGCAGACCAGCAGATAGCCTTCGACCTTGATGATGGCGTGGTGGTGAACTATGCCAAGTTTGGTGATGTGTTACAGAAGCTGAAATGACAACAATATGAATGAATTGCAAAGAAAGATATACGAGTATTTCGAGCGTGACCCTGAGTTACGGGTGTTGTTCATATTCCAAGACGCCGTGGATATGTTTACAACAGCCGAGCTTGAAAGCGCAGAATGGCAACAGGGCTATCGGTATGTAGACTTCAAGGGCGACTGGTTCACCACGAAATACCACCTCGACAACGACTGGCAGAACGACCGGGTCATCATCTACTGTCATCAGGAAAGTCCACTGAAGAAGAAATCGCTACAGGCATCGTTTCCTCTTATGGATGTGCTTGCAGCCAACATGGAGTACCACAGCCAAAACTATGCGGCATTCATGCAGCAATATGCGTTGCCTACAACCGACAGCCGTCTCTTGAGGTTTGTGGAACGAAACGTCATCGCCTTGCAGTCAAGTAAGATGCTGCGCTTCTTCATGCCCTATTATAAAGACGGCAGCATAACCTACGACCTGATGGTACGTGGATTTATAAGCAGTTTTATGGGAGCTAACCGTGTATTGGATTGGGACAACATCGTCCTGAAAGTGCTTTTGCTTGGCAGAGAGTGTGAAGATGAAAAGCAGCGTGATTTCTATGTGAAACTACGCAGATGCAAGGATGCGGAAAAAGCACTGAATGAACATCTTACCGACATCTTCGGTGTGTCGTATAATGATGACACCAAAGAGAAAGTGGGAAAGATAGTGCGTGTGTTCAAATATAACGCCATTGTGCAGAACCTTGCTCCAGTGGCTGCCGACAACTACAAGCAGACAAGAATCACCGACGGCGTGGCTTTGCAGCACATGAACCGCATATTGGAGTTGGCACTCACGGGCGACAAGACAACCGAAGCTCTTACCGAACTCTTCAATGAATTGGGCAGCGAAGTGCGCGATGATGACATCATACGCTGGTATGGTACAGGTGCCAACTACTATTATGTGCCAGAAGCACTCTGCTTGCCAATCATTATGACCCTATTGGTGGAAAAGATTGAGACGGAGCCAGTGGAAGTCATTGGCCGCATTGAAGAACTGATGCTGAAGCATAGCGACAACCGGGTGATGGCTGCCGTGATGGATTACGCAGTCATTGTGGCAAGACTCTATGAGAAGGCACTCTCGCTTGGTTCGCTGACGCTCAATACTGCCGATGAGTATGTGATGAGGTATGAGTCGGACTATTGCCTCATTGACCAGTATTACCGGCAAGCCAATGAGACATACTTTGACATAGATCCTACTTGCGAACTCTTTGACACGTTGCAGCAAGTAAAACTTCGCCTTGACCAAAACTATAGCAAGCTTTGCAATCGCATCAACTTGGAGTGGACACGCTGTCTGAAAGAAACAGGCGGCATGAACAAGGTGCATCTGCTGCGCCAACAGAACTTCTACGGTGAGAGAATAAAGCCGATACAAAAGAAAGTAGTGGTGATTGTAAGCGATGCCCTCAGATATGAGGTGGCGCAGGAACTCATTGGCGAGTTGGCAAAGTCAAGACACATTGCAAGTCTGAAAGCTGCTCTTGCCATGCTTCCATCGGAAACAAAATATTGCAAGCCTTCATTGCTTCCTCACCGTGAACTGAAGCTCTACGGAAAGGACGAGGAACAGGACATGGCTGTCGACGACCACATTCTCGATACTCTGCAGAAGCGTTCAGAACATTTACAAGCTTATCGCGACGGTGCCGTTTGTGTAGACTTTGAGGAGGTTGCTAAATACAATCAAGATAAAAACCGGGAAATATTCAAACATTCACTTGTCTACATATTCCATGATGTCATCGACAAGGTAGGCCATAAAGGAAATTCAGAGGATATCGTGCGGAGTTGCAGAAAGACCATCAAGGAGTTAGCAACGATGATTCCCAAAATCCATGCGTCATATAATGTGACAGAGGTATATGTTACAAGCGACCATGGTTTTCTTTTCAATGACATAGAGTTTAAAGAAAAGGACAAACACAAAATCGAAGAAGATTGCTTGGAGCGTAGCACACGTTATTATCTAACAAAGTCGAAAGACAAGGTGAATGGTGTTGTGAAATTCCCGCTCGGTGAGGTGTCGGGCATGGTAAATGCCAACGATGTGATGGTGGCAGTGCCGGAGGGAACAAACCGTTTTAATGCTCCATCGGGTGGATATATGTTTACGCATGGCGGCGCTGCATTGCAGGAGTTGATAATCCCTGTTATTACAAGCAGACAGGAAAGGGCAGACAACAAGCAGCCAGTAGGCGTGATGATTCTCGACAGACGACTTTCGATACAAGCCTCACGTCTGAGATTCAAGCTGTTGCAGACCGAAGCTGTGTCTATGGACATGAAGGAAAGACACATAAGGGTTGCCTTGTATCATAACGATGTAGCCGTAACGCTGGTCAAAGACATTCTCCTTGACAAGACAGACACATCTTTGGACAACAGAAAGATTCAGGTAGACCTCACGCTCAACAAGAATGTTGATGCCAAGGTATTGCAACTGAAAGTGTTTGATGCTACAGATGAGCTGAATCCACTTATTAAGGAGAATGTTACGAACAACACATTGATTGAAAATGATTTTGATTTCTAATTTAGTCTTCTAAGGCTTATGGATTTGCAACAGAAAATAATGGATTGCTTCATCGGCAAAGTGGTGCGAAAGGACTTGGCTTTTCTTGTGAAGGGCGGCCTTCCCGTGCCTACCTACGTGCTGGAGTATCTTCTTGGTCAGTATTGTGCCAGTGATGACGAAGAGGTGATAAGTGAAGGCATTGAAAAGGTGAAGCAAGTGATACAGAACAATTATGTGCATCGTGCGGAGGCGGAATCGGTAAAAGGACTGATACGCGAGAACGGCAAACACCGCATCATCGACAAGGTGACGGTTGTATTGAACGAGAAGAACGATGAGTATCAGGCTACCTTTGCCAACCTTGGGCTGACAGGTGTTCCTATCGGTACCGACTATGTGCGCCATAACCCGAAACTGTTGAGTGGCAATGGCGTGTGGTGTATCATTACATTGGGCTATATCAGTGGTGAGAATATCAAGGTGAGATGGGAGATTCAGACATTGAAGCCTATACAGATTTCAAACATCGACCTACAGGAATACATCGACCAGCGCAAGAATTTTACGACAGACGAGTGGATTGATTTCCTGATGCACACTGTGGGGTTGAACCCTGAGGTGATGAATCGTCGTGAGAAGTTCATAACATTGGCTCGTCTTCTCCCTCATGTGGAGAACAATTTCAACTTCATGGAATTGGGACCCAAGGGAACTGGTAAGTCGCATGTGTTCCAAGAGCTGTCGCCATACGGCGTGCTCGTAAGCGGAGGCGACGTAACCAGTGCCCGACTGTTTGTGAAAATCCAAGGAAACAAGGAAATCCTCGGACTCGTTGGATATTGGGATGTCGTGGCATGGGACGAATTTGAACAGCAGAAAGGACGTAACGTAGATGCCGTGCTTATAGACACCATGCAGAACTATCTCGCCAACAAGTCGTTTAACCGTGGCAAGGGTACTCATGAGGCAAGTGCTTCCATGTCATTCGTGGGCAATACGAAGCATACCGTTCCGTATATGCTGAAGAATTCGCATCTTTTCGAGAGCATTCCGACGGCATTCATAAAGGGAGCCTTCCTCGACCGTATGCATCTCTACAACCCAGGTTGGGAAATCAAGATACTAAAGAAGGACAGCTTTTCAAAGGGGTATGGTCTTATAACAGATTATATCGCAGCTGTACTTCACGCTCTCAGAAACGATGACAGAACCGCACTGTTGAAGGACTATGCCAAGTTTGACGGTTCTCTCTCAGAACGTGACCATCTTGCCATTCGCAAGACCTTCTCTGGCATGATGAAACTCATCTATCCAGATGGCAACATGACCGATGAGGAGGCAAAGGAACTCATCGACTTTGCCGCCGAGGGGCGTAAGCGTGTGAAAGACCAACTCTATATCATCGACAGCACGTTCTGCGCCGAGCCGGCTAAGTTTCAATATCTCTGGCTGAAGACCGGCGAAACAATAAAGGTGGAAACACTTGAAAACATTGAACACAAGCAGACAAACACTGGGGAAACAGATGAAGAAGATGAAGTGAAACAGGAAACAAAGACTCCTGGATCCCGTCCTCGTATCAAACCACTTGTTGCCAAGACTATATCTATTAGAGAGAATCAAGGTGGCGTTACCTATAAAGACCTCTTTGGTGACTATTTAAGAACAGCAAAGGAAATCAATGTGACAGACCCTTTCATCCGTCAACCCTACCAGATAGACAACCTTGTAGATTTCATCCAGATGGTAAAAGATGTATCTACGGTGCAAGATACCGTCAAAATTCATCTGAGTACACAAAACGATGATGACGAGAAAGTGGCAGAGGTGATAGACTCTTTCAATGACTTGGCTGATGAGTTGCTACCAATGGGCATCGAGTTTACGTTTGACTTCAAGGCAGACCACGACCGCTTTATCCAAACAGACACAGGATGGACAATAGCTCTTGGTCGAGGATTGGACATCTATGAGAAATTTGGCCGTTTCTCATTGAGCCGCTGCAATCAGAGAAATCGCCGTTGTAAGGCATTTAATGTTTCAATCAACCAAACGGAAAATCGATGAAACAAGACATGCGTATAAGTAGCCCTGCAAGAGCTTGCTCCTCGAATGAACTTTATTTATAGATGGGTTGACCTATCATTTTCAGCCGCACAGCTTGAAAAGATTGGTAGAATATAAGTGGCACCAAAGGTGCACCCATGCTGCACCTTTGGTGCAGTGGTCAAATACTGCCGGCAAATGATTGGTCTGGTTCAACTTTTATATCCAATAAAAATATATAGTAAAATTTTACTGTTATCATTGTTTCATGCGTGAGGGATAGTGTGAGGGGTCAGCATCGACCCCTCACACTATCCCTCACCACTTGAAACCTCGATAAACAGGGACTTTCAGACCCTTGTGTGAGGGTGTGAGGGTAAAAACGCAAAAAAACTTTTTTCAATCTGTACAGTTGAAAGTCGTAGTAGGTGCGGTGTCTTTCTTTCGTTATAGTCAAGTCATAGGGAATAAAAAACAAAGGGGTTGCACGGTTTCACAACCTTGCAGCCCCCAACTTAAACAACCAATAAAAGAAATAGATTGTACTATTTTATTTTCTTTTTCACGGCAGCCCGCAAGACTCGTCATCCGGCGAGCTGCCACGTATAGTCTAAATTATTCGATACCAAATCATGTAAGAGCCGTCAGACGGTAACCTTATTTTATTTGATAATCTGATAAGTCCACTGCCTTTCAGCAGGAGCCTTACTGTCTTTTGTAAAGCGAAACCGGACAGTTATCTAATGAACAGTAGTTCGCGATACTTAGGCAACGTCCAAAGTTCGTCGCTTACAGTCAGCTCCAACTTGTCGATGTGGTAGCGTATCTCCTCCATCTTCGGAGCCACTGTATCGTGGTAGGCGATAGCCTTTTCACGCTCGTCAGTAATCTTGTTAGCCACTTTGCGTGCGTTGACAAGTTCCTCTACACCCTTCTCGATAATCTGAGTGCGCTCAGCGATGTCGCGAATAATCTTCATATTGCGTGAGCTGAGCTTCTCTGCCTCTTCCTTAGGGAATACAGAACGCATATTCTCCACATTCTTCAGCAGCATACTCTGATAGTGGGTAGCCACAGGGATGATATGGTTCATAGAGAGGTCGCCGAATACACGAGCCTCAATCTGAATCTTCTTAGTATAGGTTTCCCATTTCACCTCGTTGCGGGCCTCAAGCTCCTTCTTTGTCATAACGCCCAGATCGGTGAACATCTTGACAGAAGAGTCGCTCAAGTAGTTGTCGAAGATAACCGGGCAACTTGTCTCGCAGTCGAGACCGCGCTTCTTAGCTTCCTCAACCCACTCGTCGGAATATCCGTTGCCGTCGAAGCGGATAGGCTTGCAAGTCTTGATATCCTCGCGCAATACTGTGATGATAGCCTTTGTCTGATCCTCACCCTTTGCGATAAGAGCATCAACACGAGCCTTGAAGTCGTTCAGAGCCTCGGCAACGGCAGAGTTAAGTGCAATCATAGCCGAAGCACAGTTAGCCTCAGAACCTACGGCACGGAACTCAAAACGGTTACCCGTGAATGCGAATGGTGAAGTACGGTTACGGTCGGTATTGTCGATGAGGAGTTCCGGAATCTCCGGGATGTCCATCTTCATGCCCTGCTTGCCTTCCATCTTGAATACGCTCTCGTTGTCGCTCTTCTCGATATGCTCGAGCAGTTCAGTAAGCTGTTTGCCGAGGAAAGAAGAGATGATTGCTGGCGGTGCCTCGTTGGCTCCCAGACGATGAGCGTTTGTAGCACTCATGATAGAAGCTTTGATAAGTCCGTTGTGGCGATAAACACCCATCAGCGTCTCCACGATGAAAGTAACGAAACGCAGGTTAGACTCAGGAGTCTTGCCAGGAGCGTGGAGCAGAACACCGGTATCGGTAGAAAGGCTCCAGTTGTTGTGCTTACCGCTACCGTTGATGCCGGCGAATGGTTTCTCGTGGAGCAGAACGATAAAGCCGTGCTTGCGAGCCACCTTCTTCATCAATGACATGAGAAGCATGTTGTGGTCAACAGCCAGGTTGCACTCCTCGAAGATAGGGGCAATCTCAAACTGGTTCGGTGCAACCTCGTTGTGGCGAGTCTTGCAAGGGATAGAAAGTTCGAGAGCCTGAACCTCAAGATCCTTCATGAAAGCCTGAACACGATCAGGGATAGTGCCGAAGTAGTGGTCGTCCATCTGCTGGTTCTTGGCAGAATCATGCCCCATCAGCGTTCTGCCGGTAAGCATAAGGTCTGGGCGGGCACTGTAGAGGTCGGCATCAACAAGGAAGTACTCCTGTTCCCAACCGAGGTTGGATGTAACCTTAGAAACCTTAGGGTCGAAATAATGGCAAACTTTGGTTGCAGCCACGTTCACGGCATGAAGAGCGCGAAGCAACGGAGCTTTGTAGTCGAGAGCCTCACCGGTGTAAGAGATGAAGACAGTAGGAATACAAAGAGTGTCGTCGATGATAAATACAGGAGAAGTAGGATCCCATGCAGAATATCCGCGCGCCTCGAAAGTGTTACGGATACCGCCATTAGGGAACGAACTTGCGTCAGGCTCCTGCTGAACAAGCAGCTTGCCGGAGAATTCCTCAATCATTCCGCCCTTTCCGTCGTGCTCGATGAAGGCATCGTGCTTCTCGGCAGTACCGCCGGTAAGTGGCTGGAACCAGTGAGTATAGTGAGTAACGCCGTTCTCCTCAGCCCACTGCTTCATGCCGTTAGCCACGGCGTTGGCGATAGAGCGGTCGAGCGTAGCGCCGTTGTCGATAACATCGATAAGCTTGTCATAGACATCGGCAGGCAGATACTTGTACATCTTAGCACGGTTGAACACGTATTTTCCGAAATATTCGGAAGGGCGCTCAACAGGTGCAATCACTTCCACGGGGCGTTTCTTGAACGCCTCTTCAACAACCTGAAATCTTAAATTTGCCATTGTTTAAAGTTTTATTTATATGGTTCTTGTTTTTTTTTACTGTGCAAAGGTAATGCTTTTTTCTATTGCAGCATACCTTTTGTCATTTTATTCACGGCTTTGTGTGTCTTTTTGTTGTAAGACAAACTTCTTCACCGTGATAATGTACTATATTCCTATACTTTTAAGGTCTGAGAGTGAAGCCAAAAACGAAATACGCTTTCTGTGTGCTCGGGTTTGCCGATATACTTGCAAAGAGCGGTAACGTGAAGGACTTTGTTACCGTAATTTCCTTTTCCGCCTTCAGTGAAACGTTTGTTACCGCAAATCCGTTGGCATTGGCATAGAAGTCAGTGGCATACGGCACGGCACCCACGGCAGCCGTCCAGTCGCAACCGGCAAGTTTAAACGGTGCGCTTGCCTCTACATACGAAGAGTAAGCGCGGTCGCCACTCTTGTTCAGACCGTCGGCTCCGGCAAAGTTAGTGTACCACTGCAGAGCGACAGGGCCGAAGTCGTAGCCAATGTTAGCTTCGAACACATGAAGAGTCTTGTGGCTTGCATAAGAGAAGTACTTTCCTTCCTTAGCACTCCAGTAGTCGGTAATCCCCACATTGAAACCGCCCGTGGTATAACCTAACGTTAGGTCAATCTCCTTGTTGTCATCAGAGTTGGAGAGTCCGTAGTTGCCCCAGGCCGAAAGCGACAATCCTTTGTATGCCACACCCAAAGTAGGCTGCACGCTGATATCGCCCAGATGCTGTCCACGCCATACATAATCACTGACAAAGTCTGCAGAAACCGTAGCTTCAACCTTGTCCTGTGCTGTCATCGTCGTAGCAAGCGCTGCCATTCCGGCAACCATCAAGCCAAATCTCTTCAAATTGTTCATAAGCTTTACGTTTTTAGTTGATATTGTGTTTGTGTAAAAAGCTCACTTTTATCCCTTTATCCATTTCTCTATGCGCTGCATAGCTTCCTGACAGTCCTCTCTGTTGCCGAACGAGGTGAAGCGTACGTATCCCTCGCCGCTCGGTCCGAAACCTACACCCGGAGTACATACCACCTGTGCTCCATAAAGCAGTTGCTCGAAGAATTTCCAACTGTCAACTCCATTCGGTGTCTTCACCCAAAGATACGGGGCGTTCACTCCGCCATACACCTTGAATCCCATTTTGGTCATAGCCTCACACATCAGTTTGGCATTACCCATATAATAATCGATGGTCTCCCTGATTTGAACCTTTCCCTCTGGAGTATAAATAGCTTCGGCAGCACGCTGACTGATGTAGCTCGTGCCATTGAATTTAGTACACTGGCGACGGTCCCAAAGTGGATTAAGGGCAATACGCTCCTTGCCGTCGAGAGTTACAGCCGTAAGTTCCTTCGGGATTACGGTATATCCGCAGCGCACTCCGGTAAAACCAGCCGTCTTAGAATAGCTGTGGAACTCTATAGCCACCTTCTTGGCTCCTTTGATTTCATATATAGAATGAGGAATCTCAGGATCTGTGATATATGCTTCATAGGCAGCATCATAGAAAATTACGGTGTCGTTTTTCAGTGCATAGTTAACCCACTTCTTCAGTTCATCCTTAGAGATAACCGTTCCTGTAGGGTTGTTAGGATAGCACAGGTATATCATGTCGACACGGTGGTCAGGAATCTGCGGTACGAAATCGTTTGTCTCCGTACATGGCATATATGTTACATTGCTCCATTTGCCGTTTTCGAGTACTCCAGCCCTGCCGCACATCACATTAGAATCAATATATACGGGATATATAGGGTCGGTAACTCCTATGCTGTTGTCCCATCTTACGAGTTCGCCGATGTTTCCGGTATCACTCTTTGCACCGTCGTTCACAAAGACTTCGCTCGGGTCGAGACGGATGCCGCGAGAGAGGAAATCGTTTTTCACGATAGCTTCGCGCAGCCACAGATAACCCTGTTCCGGACCATATCCGTGGAAAGTCTCCTTTTTCGACATATCGTCTACCGCCTTGTGCATGGCTTCGATTACAGCCGGTGCGAGCGGACGCGTTACGTCGCCGATACCGAGACTGATGACTTTCGCTTTTGGGTGAGAAACTTTATAAGCATTTACCTTCTTTGCGATGTCGGCAAAAAGGTAGTTCTTCTGAAGTTTCAAGTAATGTTCATTAACTAATGCCATATTCTTATTTCTTTATTGTTGTTATTCTTTTTAAAAGGGTCTGAATTCTTTTCTAACTAACGGTTTGAAATAGTAGTAGGTGCGGTGTCTCACCGCACAATGGGTGAAGGGTGTATAAAGAGAGATATTGTCTACGCCTCAATTTCCCCGTCGAATACAATCTCTGCAGGTCCTGTCATATATACGTGATTGTCGCTTTCGCGCCATTCGATATGTAGGTCGCCTCCGTCCATCTTTATCACGCTCTCCCTTCCGGCTCGCCTTGTGTGGGCGGCAGCTACTGCCGTAGCACAGGCTCCAGTACCGCATGCCATCGTTATTCCGCTGCCCCTTTCCCATACTCTCGTTCGGATACTGCCGTCGGGCAGCATTTGGGCAAACTCTATATTGCACCGTTCAGGGAAGTTCTCGTCCCGTTCGAGCACCCTTCCGTAGTGGGCTATATCGATTGTGTCAATATCATCCACGAAGGTAACGAAATGCGGATTTCCCATACATACAAACGTACCGGAGAATTCTCGTCCGCAGGCAAACAGTTTTCCGCCGCAACTCTCGACATACTGCTTTTCGTTTTTCAGTCCCGGCTCGAGCATATCAACAGTAACGCTGCTAACAGTCTTGCCGTCGTCGTCGAGATGCAAATTGAGAATTTTTATTCCAGACAAGGTTTCAAGTCTGATGGAAGTCTTGTCTGTCAGTCCTCTCTCAAACAGATATTTCCCGATACACCTTGATGCATTTCCGCACATCATGGCTTCCGACCCGTCGGCATTGAAAATCCTCATTCTATAGTCTGCATCATCAGTTGTAGGCTTGCAGATAAGAACCAGTCCGTCGCCGCCAATACCTTTATGGCGATCGCTCCATTCAATCGACTTCTCCTCTGGATTTTCTATATTATATAATAATGTATTAACATATATATAATCGTTGCCGGCACCATGCATCTTGGTAAACCTTATCCTATTATCTTGCATCTTTCTACCTTCTTTATTGTTGTAAGTTTCTATTTGTCTGATTACGGGTGCAAAAATACAACAAATTGTCTAAACCCGTTACAGAGAAAGAACGTTTTTATAGTAAAAATTAATAAAAATATCAAATTGAAACTATTCTTCACTTTATAGCTTTCAATATGAAACTATAAACGTTTTATAGAAGAACAATTGTAAGGAAGAATAAATTTAACAAACCAAAATGTAAAATGTTTGTTTGTTTATTTGTCATTTTGTAATACCTTTGCAGCAGAAAGCAAACAAAAAGAAAGTATAGAAGTATAAACCAATAAAATAGGTAAGTATGAAAAAGATTGAAGCAATCATCCGTAAAACTAAATTCGAGGATGTTAAGGAGGCACTGCTTGCTGCCGACATCGAGTGGTTCTCTTACTACGACGTCAGAGGTGAGGGAAAGATGCGCCAGGCAAGGATTTACCGTGGCGTGATGTACGACACGAGCAGCATTGAACGAGTGCTGGTGAGCATCGTGGTGCGCGACAAGAATGTAGAGAAAACCGTTAATGCCATTCAGGGGGCAGCACGTACCGGGGAAATCGGCGACGGCAGAATTTTTATCATTCCGATAGAGGACTCTATCAGAATCCGCACAGGAGAGCGCGGAGACATTGCCCTTTATAACGCTGAGCAGGAAAAGTAAGATATAACGATATATTATATAAGGTATAGGGATTTGTTTAGGGTAACTTTTAATGTAAAAAGACCCTGTTTTCATTGGATAATAACAACACGCACAACGTAATTTAAATTTTTCAAGATTATGACTACATTATTTTTAGCCGCCGAATCGGTAGCGGATATTTCAAAAAGTGTTACCGACCTTAGCATTTCTGTAGACACGGTATGGATGCTGCTTGCAGCAATGCTTGTGTTCTTTATGCAGCCGGGATTTGCCCTTTGTGAGGCTGGTTTTACGAGAAGCAAGAATACTGCTAATATCTTGTTCAAGAATTTTGTCGACTTCATGGTCGGTTCTGTCCTTTTCTGGTTTGTCGGATTCGGATTCATGTTTGGAAGCGACGGAGCTGGATTTGTCGGTATGCCTAACTTCGGCGACCTTTCGTTTTATACCAATGCCGGAGGTCTGCCTACTGAGGGCTTCCTGATTTTCGAAACCGTATTCTGCGCTACATCTGCTACGATTGTTTCCGGTGCTATGGCTGAGCGCACGAAATTCTCGATGTATTGTGTATACTCATTCTTCATCTCACTGATTATCTATCCTGTTGAAGGTCACTGGACATGGGGTGGAGGATGGCTCTGCAATGCAGAAGATGGTTCGTTCATGATGAACACCTTCGGTGCTGCGTTCCACGACTTCGCCGGTTCGGCAATCGTTCACTCTGTCGGTGGCGTCCTTGCCCTGATCGGTGCTATTGTTCTTGGTCCGCGCCACGGCAAATACGACAAGAAAGGCAAGAGCCGTGCTATTCCTGGTCATAACCTGATGGCTGCCGCTCTCGGTGTGTTCATCCTCTGGTTCGGATGGTTCGGATTCAACCCTGGCTCACAGTTGGCTGCATCTGGCGAGGTTAACCGCGTGGCTATCTCACACGTATTCCTTACTACCAACCTTGCTGCCGTTGCCGGTGGACTTGCTACCATGTTTACTACATGGATAAAATACGGAAAACCATCGTTCTCGCTGACTCTAAACGGTGTGCTCGCCGGACTTGTAGGCATTACTGCCGGATGCGACCTTGTATCGCCTGTCGGCTCACTGATTATCGGTTTTATCTGCGGTATCGTATTGGTATTTGCAATAGAATTTATCGACACAAAACTCCATATAGACGACCCTGTCGGTGCAAGTAGCGTGCATGGTGTCTGCGGTATTCTCGGAACATTGCTCACCGGTCTGCTCGCTGTTGACTCGGGTGCTTTCTACGGACATGGCTTCGGTTTCTTCGGTGCTCAGGTTCTCGGTATTCTCTGTATCGACCTTTGGGCTGCTGCCACTGGTTTCCTTCTCTTCTGGGGAATCAACAAACTTGCCGGTCTGCGAGTTGACAAGCGTATCGAGGAAGAGGGTCTCGACATCTACGAACACGGTGAAAGCTGTTACAACTGATAACCTCTGAATAATCTAATACGACAGCTATGTAGATAACGCTGATTGTTTTAGTTTGTTATGAGTTCTTGGGGCTTTTTGCCTCAAGAACTTTTTAGATAAAAAACTCACGTTCGGCAATTTGAAAACAAGTTTTCATTGCTCTCGCTTAATCGTTTTTTTGAATAAAAAACTCACGTTCGGCAATTTGAAAACAAGTTTTCATTGCTCTCGCTTAATCGTTTTTTTAAATATATCAATAAAAGAATAAAGTATGTGTGGAATAGTTTGTATCTTCAATATCAAGGAACAGTCTCCTGAGTTGCGCCAGAAGGCGCTTAGAATGAGTGCTAAAATCCGTCATCGCGGTCCTGACTGGAGTGGTATCTACTGTGGCGGCTCGGCAATCCTCGCCCACGAACGACTGTCTATCGTCGACCCAGAATCGGGACGACAGCCACTGTTCTCGCCAGACAACAGACAGGTGCTTGCCGTTAATGGTGAGATTTACAACCACCAGAGTATAAGGAAACGTTTTGCCGACGGTTACCAATTCCAGACCGGCAGCGACTGCGAGGTGATCCTTGCCCTTTACCGGGAATGGATCGCAAAAGTTGAAAAGACAGGAAATGCCGGGACACCGGACTTTCTTGAGGAACTGAGCGGAATATTTGCTTTTGCACTCTACGACGAGGAGCGCGATGAATATATTATTGCCCGCGACCCTATAGGTGTTATTCCTCTTTATATAGGATATGACGGCGACGGCAAGGTGTATGTGGCAAGCGAACTGAAAGCTCTCGAGGGACAATGCGAGCGCTACGAACCTTTCCTGCCGGGGCATTATCTGTGGAGCCGCGAGGGGAAAATGAAGAGATACTATACCCGCGACTGGTTTTCATACGACAATGTGAAGGATAACGGGGCAAGTGTGAAAGATATCCACGATTCGCTGGAGAATGCCGTGCAGCGGCAGTTGATGAGCGACGTTCCTTATGGTGTGTTGCTCAGCGGCGGTCTCGACTCGTCGGTTATAAGTGCTATTGCCCAGAAGTATTCTGCACGACGCATCGAGGAGAACGGCAGAACACAGGCGTGGTGGCCGCGACTACATTCATTTGCTGTAGGACTGAAAGGTGCTCCTGATTTGGCAAAGGCAAGGATGGTTGCCGACTATATTGGTACTGTTCATCACGAGATAAACTATACCATACAGGAAGGACTCGACGCCATACGCGATGTTATCTATTTTATCGAGACATACGATGTAACTACAGTCAGGGCTTCCACTCCGATGTATCTGCTCGCACGAGTGATAAAGAGTATGGGGATTAAGATGGTTCTCTCTGGCGAGGGTGCCGACGAGATTTTCGGCGGCTACCTGTATTTCCACAAGGCTCCGGATGCGAGGGCTTTCCATGAGGAGACGGTAAGGAAACTCTCGAAGCTGCATCTATACGACTGTCTGCGCGCCAACAAAAGTCTTTCGGCATGGGGCGTGGAGGGACGTGTGCCGTTTCTCGACAAGGAATTCCTCGATGTTGCCATGCGCACCAATACCGAGGCTAAGATGTGTCCGGGCAATACGATAGAGAAGAAGATTGTGCGCGAGGCATTTGCCGATATGTTGCCCGACGTCGTGGCTTGGCGCCAGAAGGAGCAGTTCTCCGATGGGGTGGGCTATAGTTGGATTGATACATTGAAGAAAATTACTTCTGATGCTGTAAGCGACGAGCAGATGGCTCATGCTGCTGAGCGCTTCCCTATTAACCCGCCACGCAACAAGGAGGAGTATTACTACCGTTCCATCTTTAGCGAACATTTTCCGAGCGACTCTGCCGCCCGTAGTGTGCCGAGCGTACCGAGCGTGGCTTGCAGCACTGCTGAGGCTCTTGCCTGGGATGAGAAGTTCCGGAATATGAACGATCCGAGCGGTAGGGCTGTGGCTGGAGTACACGAAATGGCATATTAGCCAACTGTATTTTTTTACGATAAAAAGTCCCTATATAGACGATCATTTATATATATAATTCATTGTCTAAGTAACTAATCAGAATTAATTTAATATAAACGACAATAGAGACAATAGAAGACAATGTTGTCTATTGTTGTTTATATTGTCGTTTATATATTTCATTAGATTTATAAATTTATTTTTGAACATTTACTTATAATTGTTTTAAAACGAAACTTGGAAAAGAGTTTTTTATAATATATATTGGAAGTGAAATAAAAAAGGTGTATGGTAAACGTTGCCATACACCTTTTTCAATATGTAATAAATAGTAATGAATTATTTGTTTCTGTACATTTCTGCCTGCTGTTGGATAAGGGCAGTATCGTTGAAATAGTCAATACGCATAGCCTTGCGCACTTCGTCCATCGTCTGTGCGGCAGTCTCGCGAGCAGCCTCAGTTCCTTTTTTCAGGATATTGTAAATCTCCGGAATATCCTGTTCAAACTCATGGCGACGCTGACGGATAGGTTCCAACATTTTGTTAAGCACGTTGTTGAGGAATTTCTTTGTCGTTCCGTCACCAATGCCTCCGTGAACATAATGCTCCTTCAGTTCGTCGAGATTCTTGTATTCAGGCCAGAACTCGGCAAAGTCGTCAGGAGTGCTGAATGCCTCGAGGTAAGTGAATACGGCATTACCCTCCAGGTGTCCAGGTTCGTCCATGCTCATTCGTGGAGCACCGTTAGACATTTTCTTCACCTTCTTCCATACGTCGGCAGCCGAGTCGCTCAGATAGATGCAGTTGCCGAGAGATTTCGACATCTTCTCCTTGCCGTCAGTTCCCGGCAAACGGCGTGCAGTGGCGTTCTCCGGAAGCATAATCTCCGGTTCGACGAGAACAGGACTGTAGGTCTGGTTGAAGCGACGCACGAGTTCGCGGGTTACTTCGAGCATCGGCTCCTGGTCTTCACCGGCAGGCACCGTAGTTGCCTTAAACAATGTGATGTCGGCAGCCTGGCTAACAGGGTAGCAGAAGAAGCCGAGCGGGATATTGGCTTCGAAGTTGCGCAGCTTAATCTCAGTTTTTACTGTAGGGTTGCGCTGCACTCGTGATACGGTGATGAGGTTCATCAGATAAGTCGTCAGTTCGGCGAGCTCCGGAATCTGACTCTGTATGAAGAGTGTGCATTTCTCCGGATCCAGACCGGCAGAGAGATAGTCGAGAGCAACTTCTATAATATTCTGCCGTATCTTCTCAGGATTGTCGGCATTGTCAGTAAGAGCCTGTACATCTGCCATAAAAACGAACATGCGTTCGAAGTCGCCTGCATTCTGCAGTTCCACGCGACGGCGCAGAGAGCCCACGTAGTGTCCCAGATGGAGTTTGCCTGTTGGGCGGTCGCCTGTAAGAATTATCTTTCCCATATTTATCTTGTTTTTATATTTATCATTGATTAATAATGCAAATCGAGAGGAGAACGAAGTGAATTCATTCATTTCTTATCCCGAGATGCAGCTTATATTATGCAAATATAATGCAAATCGAATGCAATATAATCCAAACTCGTTTGGATTTATTGCTGAGATGCAGCTTATATTATGCAAAGGTACGTTAAAGGATAGAGAAAACAAAACAAAATGGGACTAAAAGTCAATGCTTTTTATGTCTGTAAGCCGGAAAATACGTTGTCAGTCTTGCATGATATGCAAAAAGTGAGTACCTTAGCACACTATTTTTCTATACATTATATAATATGAGTATAAAAAGTATATTAAAGATAATACGTCCGCAGCAGTGGATAAAAAACGTATTCGTTCTTGTTCCGCTGTTCTTCGGTGGTAGTCTACTCGACTCTTCCGATATCCTGGCGTCGGCAATAGCCTTCGCTGCTTTCAGTTTCATTGCCTCGTCGATATATTGTTTAAACGATATCGTAGACGTGGCAGACGACCGACGGCATCCCGTGAAGTGTCATCGCCCTATAGCTTCAGGAGCGGTAAGCATACCGCAGGCGTATATGATGATGGCAGTTATGATAGTTATGAGCTTTGGCTCTGCGGCATTGCTTGGAGAAAATGCCGTGAAGCTTTCGGCAGTGCTTGCCGTGTATCTGTTGCTCAACGTGGCATACTGTCTGATTCTCAAGCGGCATGCCATAGTCGACGTGTGTGTCATTGCCTTTGGCTTCGTACTTCGTCTGCTTGCCGGGGGCGTGGCTACAGAAATAGAGCTGAGCAATTGGATTGTGCTTATGACCTTCCTCCTGACGCTCTTCCTCTCGCTTGCAAAACGCCGCGACGATGTGCTCAGGATGAATCAGACCGGTCATGCACCGCGACGGAACACTATTCGGTACAATCTGGAATTCATAAATCAGGCAATTACGATAACGGCAACCGTTACATTGGTATGTTATATAATGTATACGGTATCACCAGACGTGGAAGCGAGAATCGGAACACGATATTTGTATCTTACAACCGTTTTTGTCTTGCTTGGCATATTGCGCTATCTCCAGCTTACACTTGTCGACAACAAGAGTGGCGATCCGACAAAGACGATGCTTCGCGACCGTTTCCTGCAAGTCGTGGTAGTGTTGTGGCTGCTTGCTTTTCTGTTTATAATATATGTGATATGATGAAAAAGATATATGCATTCGATTTCGACGGAACGTTGACAACGCGAGATTCGCTGATTGCTTTTCTTGTCTTCGCTTTCGGATGGAAGGAGCTCCTCAGATGCTTCTCCCTGCATCTGCCGTTGTTGCTTGCCATGAAGTTTGGCATTATAGACAGCGGTAAAGTGAAGGAACGCATCTTCGCCTGGTATTTCAAAGGTATGCCAGAAGATATGTTTGATGATCTCTGTCGACGGTTTGCCGCATCCAATAAAGGCATTGTGCGCCCAAAAGGTATGGAGAAGATTCGGCAGATTCTCTCCGAGCCGGACACTACGGTGATGATAGTCAGTGCGAGCATCAACAATTGGGTTGCTCCTTTCTTTACGGAGTTTCCGCAGATAGAAATCTTCTGCACGAGAATTGAGACGAAGAATGGAGCTCTCACAGGCAGGTTCCTTTCTGCCAATTGCCGTTGCAAGGAGAAAGTAAGACGTATTCTTGCTCTCCACCCCGACCGCCGTTCCTATTGGCTCACGGCTTTTGGTGATAGCAGTGGTGATATCGAGATGCTCAACTTTGCCGATGAAGGTTTCTACAAACCTTTCAGAAATTAGATTATAGGGCTATTTTGAGTTCTCGAAGCTCTCCAACTTCTCAGATTTCTCGAATTTCTCAGATTTCTCCGAGTCCTCCGAGTCCTCCCAAAATAAAAAATAAAACAACAACAATATGAACAATCCCATCCCAGAATTCAAGAACATAATAATCCAAATTTTCAGAATGTTCCGCGTCAAGCGGCATGAAGCACTTCCGGCAGCCATTGCCACAATAGTATATGCCGTTCTTAACGCTCTTGTCATCCTTAAATATGCCGACAAGTTCATGCAGCCAACCAGGGCTGCATGGTCGTTGTTCGTGAAAAACTTCGGAATATCAGGATTCGACCCCATAACATATATTGTAATTACCAGGTGGAGTCCCGACTATAATATCTTTCGCCATCCGTTACTGGCATTCTTCGTTTATCCACTGTCGCTGCTCGACGGTTGGCTGATTAGTGCTACGGGAGTGAATCTCGTGCAATATATCGTAGCTATAATACTGCTCTTCCTTGTGTTCTATTCCTTTATCTTCGTGATGAGGATATGCCGCGACATTATAGGATTGAAGGGGTTGGATTCCATATTGCTTGCCTCGTTGCTCTTCAGCTTTTCGTATGTTACGGTGTCGTATATCGTGCCCGACCATTTCGCCCCGTCGATGTTCATGCTTCTCATGGCTCTTTATGTTTGCGGAGTAAAGTTGCGCGATAAAAAGCGACTCGACGGCTGGCAGACGATGCTCATGTTTCTCTTTACTGCCGGTATCACACTGAGCAACGGGATTAAGATATTTATCGATGCTCTCTTTGTCGACGGCAAGCGCTTCTTCCGCCCAAGATACCTTCTCTTTGCCGTATTGATACCTTCGGCAGTTATTTGGGGCGTTGCCCGTTGGGAATATGCATATTTCAAATTTCCGGAAGCTAAGCACCGTGCTGAACTGAAAAAGAAAAAGAGCGATGAACAGAAGGCTAAGGACTTTGCTCTGTTCCGCGATACTACGAGTCTTACTGACTCTGTTGAGATTCAGAAGGCTTTCGACGGAATGATGAAAAAGAGAATCAGGGCTAAGTATATAGCAGACCATAAACAACCGGGCTGGACGCATAAAGGAAAACCTATAGCTAACGGCGAATTCTCAAGTTGGACAGACATCTCTACACCGCGCTGGGATTCTGCCGTAGAGAATCTCTTCGGCGAGTCTATACAGTTGCATCCCGATCACTTGCTTGGCGACACGCTGCGTGGCAGACCAGTTCTTGTATATTATAACAACTGGCTTAACTATTGTGTGGAATTTATTGTCGTGGCTCTGTTCCTGTTCGGTATATGGATGGGCAGAAGAAGCAAGTTCCTGTGGATGGCAATGTGTGGCTTTGGTTTCGATATGTTTATACACTTGCTACTTGGTTTCGGACTTAACGAGGTGTATATCATGGGTGCCCATTGGCTTTTTGTTATCCCTATCGCCATGGCGTACATGCTGAAACGGCTCGATGGTAGGAAACTCACTGCTGTACGTTCGCTGATAGTCATCTTGACCATCTATCTGCTTGCATGGAATATTCCGCTTATTGTGGGATTCCTGATGTAGAATTTATTTTATTCTCGTTAAAATCTCTTAAATAACCAAAGGCCTTGTATCAAATGTATATGAAATTTCGTCTAATGTATGTTTGATGCAGGGTATTGCAGCGTTTTATTGTGTTGCGAGGCTGCTTTATGTTTAATATATAATAGGTTATTAATGAGGTTAAGAAGATTAATGCTTTTTATTGTCTTGGCTGTTGTTTCGGTTGTAGGAACAATGGCGCAAGGCAATAATTTTTCCTATAAAGTTATAGGTGAGGTTGCCGACTCAATAAACGGCAAGGGTGAACCGTATGCTACAATCGGCATCTATCGCCAAGGCGAGGAGAGCGGCAAACCTGTTGCTATGGCGGTTACGGATATTAACGGCAAATTCTGCGTTGCCTCTAAAGGCGAGGGTAAATATGTCTTTACTGTCAGCTCCATGGGGCGAAACACTATTCGCCGGGAGTTTTATGTCTCTTCGAGTTCTAAGGTGATAGAAATGGGACGACTGCTCGTCTCCGACAGTAAGACGGAACTTCAGGGCGTGGAGGTTGTTGCCTATAAACCACTGGTGAAAGCTGATATCGACAAACTGACGTATAGTGTGGAGGATGATCCGGAGTCGAAGGTGAACACAGTTATGGACATGTTGAAAAAGGTTCCTATGGTTAGTGTCGACGGACAGGACAATATCAAGGTGAACGGCAGTTCTTCGTTCAAGGTGTATGTAAACGGCAAACCTAACAATATGATGACAAACAACCCCAAGGAGGTGTTGAAAAGTATGCCGGCTTCGAGCATCAAGAAAATTGAGGTGATAACAAATCCAGGTCCGAAGTATGATGCTGAGGGCGTGGGCGGCATCCTCAACATTATCACCGAAGGCAACGGTCCGGAGGGCTACTCGGCAACCATTTCCCTTCGCGGTCACAACAAGGGCGGTGGCGGAGGTGTCTTCGCTACGGTGAAGAAAGGTAAGCTGACGGTGAGTGCCAACTACAACAACAGTTTTCAAAATAATGGAAAACAGAGCAGCAACAGTGAGCAACAGACGCTTGATGATAATGGCGAGGTGGCAAGGGTGACGGAAATCAGTAATTTCTCCAAGCCAAAGAGCCAATGGCATGGCGGTAGTATTGAGGCGAGTTATGAAATTGACACCCTGCGCCTAATTTCGGCATCGCTTTGGATGAACAGCTATCGCAGTAGGCAGAATGACAGCGGCATCACACGCTCGTATGTTCCTTCGGCAGCGTCAGACCTATACAGATATTCTCGCTTCAACAATAATAGAGGAAACTATACGAGCATTAGCGGTGGTATCGACTATCAGCGTTCGTTCAAGAACGTGAAAGACCGTCTGCTTACTCTCTCTTATCGTATTGAGACGGATCCTAATACGAGCAAAACAAGACTTTCCTACTCTGATATGTATGCCGATGAGACATGGTTTGATTATCTGCACCGCATCAAGAACCAGAATGTTGACGGAGAGCAGAGCAGTAAGGAACAGACTTTCCAGTTGGATTATACCACTCCGTTTGCCAAACATCACACTCTTGAAACCGGAGCGAAATATATTCTCCGGCAGAATAAGTCGACTAATGATAAATATGACATCGCGACCGACGGCACTGGCGAACCGGCATACGATGCCGACAACAGTTCGCATTTCAAGCACCGCAATGATATCTTTGCTGCCTATCTCGGCTATGGACTGGCTCTGGACAAATGGTCGGCAAGGCTCGGACTGCGCTATGAGCATACTTTGCAGAAGGTGGAATATCTGTTAGGCAAGGGCTCTGACTTCTCCAAAAACTTCGACGACCTCGTGCCGTCGGCTAAGCTCGGATATAAGTTTACCGATATGATGAACCTCTCGCTGTCTTACAAGATGCGCATCAGCCGTCCGGGTATATGGTATCTCAATCCGTATCTCGACGACAACAATCTGGAGAATATCAGTCAGGGAAACTCAAATCTTGACTCGGAAAAGACCCATTCTTTCGATTTGCAGTTCAGTAGCTTCGGACAAAAGCTGAACCTCTCGCTTACTACCGGTTATAGCTTTACAAACAACAGCATCGAGAGCGTGTCGCGAATGGTAGACGACAATACTATCTCCGGACTGGAGAATCCGACAGGCAAGCAGGTTAGATATACCACCTATTATAATATAGGAAAGACTCAAAACTTCAATATCAGCGGTTATGTAAACTGGACTCCGTTTACCAATACCCGACTTACGGTGAATGCATGGGGTGGATATGCCCACATGAGCGACGGACAGACGCTGAAGAATCACGGATGGAACATGTCGGTTTGGGCTAATGCGCAGCAGACCATCGCCAAGACGTGGACGCTTTCGGTTTCTATGTATATGAACACACCAAATGTGACTCTCCAGGGTAAGGATGGCAAATACTACAGTCACGACATTTCCATAACAAAGAAAATGCTCAACGACCGTCTGAACATAACGTTTGCTGCGGGAAATCCTTTCAAGAAATACTTCACCTATCGCCAAACGGTGGCAGGCGAGAATTTCAAGAGCAAAGGTACACTTAAATTCGACCAGCAGTGGTTTGCACTTGCCGTGAGCTACCGTATCGGAAAACTTGAAGATGGAGTGAAGAAGGCATCGCGAACCATAGAGAACGATGATGTTATGCAAGGTGGAAAGAGCCAAGGCGGAAACGGAAAGGGACAGTAGACGAATTTTGATAACGACTCCAGTTTCTGTTTTCAAAACAAAAAACTCGCAAAAAATTTGCAAATTATATTTTTAGTAAGTAATTTTGCACCCGCTTTCGGATGGGAAATACCCTTAGAAAGCGGTAATCGGGATGTAGCGCAGTTGGTTAGCGTACACGTCTGGGGGGCGTGTGGTCGCTGGTTCGAGTCCAGTCATCCCGACGGATTTTTATAATTGTAAAGGGGATTAGGTCATTTGGTCTAGTCCCCTTTTCCGATTTTAAGTATAGAAACATTTCCTTAGCCTTTACTTAACTCCTTTGTTGTGGAATCGAAATATGGCGTACATAATTTTGCACTCAGAAAAGATTGTATAACAAAAAAATTATTCTATGAAATTAAGAAAGTTCCTGCTTAGTTCATTTCTGATGGCAGGACTGACAAATTCCGGAGTTGCGGCTGAAGCTGCAGCTTCTAACGGAGTGTCAAACGTGATACTGTCGCCAGACGGTGCTTATGCTTCTACTGTGCCAGACAAAATCGTGGTGCAGGGCACTGTGACCGATGATACTGGTGAACCGCTCATCGGTGCAACCGTGCAGATAGATGCGGCAAAGATGCAGACTGGTGCCGTGACAGACATTGACGGGCATTTCTCGATGGTAGTGCCCAAGGGCTCAAAGATTCGTGTGAGCTATTTGGGATTTGAGGAGAAAAAAGTGATTGTAAACGAAAACGGTCCTGTTAACATAAAGCTCGAAAAGGACTTGCAGGAACTTAATGAGGTTGTTGTGGTAGGCTATGGAACACAGAAGAAAGTGAACATGTCTGGAGCCGTTGACCAACTTACGGCAAAGGAAATCGAGAAACGTCCTATTACAGACATCTCACACGGACTGCAGGGCATGATACCTAACCTCAACATCGACTTTACGAGTGGCGAGCCGGGAAAGTCGGCAGAAATCAACATACGTGGAGAGGCCTCAATCAACGGCGGTTCGCCATTGATAATGATTGACGGAGTGGCTGCCGATGCCGACGAGATGAATCGCCTTATGCCAGGCGATATAGAGAGTATCTCTGTATTGAAAGATGCCGCTTCGGCTGCCATATACGGTGCACGTGCATCGTTCGGCGTGATACTCATAACGACAAAACAGGGTAAGGGGGACCGCATCAGCGTAAGCTACAACAACAACTTCATGTGGAAGCGTCCGTCGCAGCTTACCGACAAGACATCCGACCCATACATATATCTAAAGCTCAAGAACATTGCAGTGCTCAACACACCATGGAGCTCCGGACACGTTACTTCCGACGAGCGTCTGGAATGGGCAAGGCAGCGTTCAGACAACCCTGACGGCACGGAGGCGATACGCCTTAATCCGCTTGACGAGACACAATGGGACTATATGGGCAACCGCGACTGGACTTCTTACTTCCTCAACCGGAGTACATTCTCGCAGAATCATCAGGTTGCCGTATCTGGAGCTACCAAAAAGACAAACTTCTATCTTTCGGCAGGCTACGACGGAGAGGACGGAGTGCTCTCGCGAATAGCAAGTGAAGACAGTTACTCGCGCTATGCTACTCGAGGCAAGGTAAAATACAATGTTGCCGACTGGCTGTCGGTGTCAAACAATACATCTTTCGTACTGACGCAGCGCAAGAAACCGTCGTATTACAATCTCGACGATTTGTACAATGCGAAACCGAGCGACATGGACCGTAACACCGACGGAACTTGGGCAAATACCGACCTCGGACTTGCCCTTGCACAGATAGTGGACGGTGGAAAGGAAAACACCGAAAATACACGCCTTCAGAGCACTTTCGCCGCCGAGCTGAGCCTTTGGAAACGTCTGCTCGTCGTAAATGGTGACTTGACATTTGCCATATCTCATGAAGACTACGACTGGTATCAGAATAAATACAAGATAGGCTATGGACCGGAGGATATCCGTGAAGACGGTACGTCGCAGGCAAAGAAAGGCAGCACTTCCGGACGGTATATAGTGATGGACCTCTACGCTACGCTCAACAAGCAGTTCGGACTTCACAAACTGACTGGAGTGCTGGGATATAACCAGGAATACAACCGTTCAGACAATTTCACGTCAGAGCGCTACGACATCATTTCATCGAAGTTGCCGTCAATCGCACTCTCGTCAGGCGACCAGTATGTTACCGAAAAATACAGAGACTGGGCGATAAGGGGTCTGTACTATCGAATGAACTATATCTTCAATGACCGCTACATCTTTGAACTCGACGGACGCTACGACGGCACGTCGCGTTTCCCCAAGAAAAAACGTTTCGGATTCTTCCCGTCTGGCTCAGTGGCATGGCGCATCGATGCCGAGCCGTTCTTCCAGCCGCTCACAAAGTGGGTGTCGCAACTGAAGCTGCGAGCATCCTACGGTGAACTCGGCAACCAGCTCGTTTCGGAATATGGCTACTTGCCGTCGATGGAGTCGAAGCAGGGAACTTATATCATCGACGGCAAATTGCAGCAGACTGTGTCGTCGCCGGGACTCGTTTCATCGAACTATACGTGGGAAAAGGTACGCACAGTAAACGGCGGTATCGATATCGGGCTGCTCAACAACAAGTTCATCCTTTCGTTTGACGTGTACCGTCGCGACACTCGCGGAATGCTAACTAAAGGCAAGGAAATGCCGGGACTTCTCGGAGCTACGGAACCAAATGAGAATGCTGCCGACATGAAGACAACGGGATGGGAACTCTCCGTAACCTATCGCGACCGCTGGCAGTTGGCAGGCAAACCACTTTCGTTCGGCGCACGCTTCGTATTGTCGGACAATCGCTCGTGGATTACACGCTTTGACAATCCAGACCGCAAGTTGGGACAGTATTACAAGGGACAGGAGATAGGTGAGATATGGGGATTAACCAACGACGGTATGTTCCAGTCGAAAGAAGAGATTACAGCTCTTGACGAATCGCAGATAATCCCGTGGGGAGCACTCACAATTGTCGAGGGATGGCCAAAATACAAAGACCTCGACGGTGACCACAAAATAACCAAGGGAACAACAGTGGATAAGCCTGGCGACCTGTCGCGTATCGGAAACTCATCTCCGCGCTATCGGTTCGGACTCAATCTGAATGCCGAGTGGAACGGGTTTGACGCTTCTGTTTTCGTTCAGGGAATAGCCAAGCGCGACTACTATCCGCTCAGCTATCTATACTGGAGTTTCTACCAGCAACCTTATGCCGGAGGGCAGAAACACGCCTTCGACTTCTACCGTGCTGCAGACGACTCACCGGAAGAAATGGCAAAGCACTCGCAGAGCTACATTGCCGCCGGACTTGCCAATAAAAATACTGATTCGAAATATCCAGTGTTCCAGTCATGGCTTGCCGACAAAAACCTCGGTACGGACATAAATTCGGCTATGGGACTTGCCATACCGCAGACCAAGTACCTGTTGAACGGAGCATACATGAGGGTTAAGAACATTACTATAGGTTACACTTTGCCGGAGAAGCTTACCAAAAGCATAAAACTTAGCAGAGTAAGATTGTATGTCAGTGCCGACAACATCTTTGAGATAAGTGCTCTGAAGAAATATTTCGATCCTGAAGCCGTTACGCAGAGTGATTCCTACGGATATGTGTATCCGTTCAACAGACAGTATTCTTTCGGACTGAATGTGACATTCTGATTGGAGAAATGATAAAGAGAAAACAGACAAAAAAATGATGGAAATTAAGACAATTATGCGAATAAATATGAAGGCAGTACTGCTGATGAGACACGCCAGCCTTGCAGTCGTTGCTGGATTTGCACTCGTGTCGTGCAACGACAGCTTCCTTGAGCGTGAGCCGAAGACGGAAATAACCAAAAACGGATATTTCAACAGCGAGCAGGACCTGAAACTGTATTGTTACGGACTGGTAAACACTCCGGGATACAGCTATGTTGAAGATGCCGGAACCGATGATCAGGCAACAACCGACAACGTGACTATCAAGAACATCATGACATCTGCCGACCCGACATCTGCTACTGTCGATGCAGGATGGGACTGGAAAAGGCTATACGATATCAATTTCTTCCTCGACAACTGCAGCAAGGCGAATGTGTCGGAGGAGGTGATGGCACACTATGTCGGTGTGGCACGCTTCTACAGGGCGGAATTCTATATGTCGATGGTAAAGAAATACTCCGATGTGCCATGGTGCGAGCATGCCCTTGCTTCAGGCGACGACAGGCTTTACGGCAAGCGCGACAAGCGCGAGGACGTTGTAAAGAATATCTTCGACGACTACCAGTATGCTGCCGACCATGTTGAGGCTGACCGGCCTAAGGGAGAAATAGACCGCTGGATTGTTCTGGCATCAATGGCACGTCAGGCTCTTTATGAAGGGACCTACCGCAAGTATCACCCCGAGCTGTCGCTCGAATCCACAGCCAACCAGTTTATCGAGAAGGCTCTTAAGGCAGCAGAACAGGTGATGCAGTCAGGTAAATTCTCCATTTACAACACCGGACATCCGGAGAGCGATTATGCCTCGCTATTCAACAGCTCCGACCTAACATCCAATCCGGAGATGATACAGGCAACATACTACCAGCGCAATGTGGCTGAAAACGGAATCTGGGGAGCATACATGTTCGGCAACTACATACCTTGTCCTACAAAGTCGCTCGTCCAGGCTTACCTTATGAAAGACGGCAGCTATTATTCCAGTCAGCCGGGATATGCAACGAAACAGTTCGTCGACGAGTTCCGCAACCGCGACCCGCGCATGAGTCAGACACTTGCATATCCGGGATGGGAACTAAAGGGAACGATGAACTATGCACCTGGGTCAGGAGTGTATGTACAGAACCTCAACAAGAATTTTTCCGGCTACCACCAGATAAAAGGATTTCCTAACAGCAAGGACAAAGACTATTACCTCGGCATTGACTATCCAGTTATACGCTATGCCGAGATATTACTCATATATGCCGAGGCAAAGGCTGAACTCGGACAGCTGACACAAGAAGACCTCGACCACACAGTCAATTTGCTTCGCGACCGTGCCGGAATGCCCCACCTGCTTATTACAGTAACTGCAGACCCCGTTGAGGCTGCAAAGTTCCCGGGCATATCACCGGTGCTGCTTGAGATACGCCGTGAGCGCCGTGTTGAATTGGCTTTCGAGGGACGGCGTTACGATGACTTGATGCGCTGGCATGCAGGCAAACTGCTTGAACAGGTGCCGGAAGGACTATACTTTCCGTCGCTCGGCAAGTTTGACCTCACCGGCGACGGCATTCCTGATATCTACCTTATACCGTCATCGCAGAATATACCTGCCGATGCAGACAAGGAGAAAAATGAACTCGGGGAGAAACTTGTGTACTACCGCACGGGGACTGTAGACGACCAGCAGGCTACGGTATATCTTAAGAACGGCACAAGTGGTGCAATACAGACAGCCAAGACAATGGGAAAGTTCACCGAACCGCGAGACTACTACCGCCCAGTGCCCAAGCATGAGACGGAACTGAACCCTAACCTGTTGCCGCAGCTCTTCGGATGGCAATAAAATCCGGCGGTAAAGCAATAATATCGAAAACAACATAATGATAAAAATAATGAACAAGAGAACTTTTGTATTATCGGCACTCATAGCACTGCCGTTAATAATGTGTCAGGCAAAGACACGCAAGGCAATGTATATAATAATCGACGGAGTTTCGCGCGAGTTCCTCGGCGAGACGAAGCCAACGACAATTTTCGATATCGCCAAGACCGGCAGCTATGCCGACGCATATGCCGGTGGCGAAATAGGCGGTATCTCGCACAGTCCAACGATATCTGCCATTGGATATACGAATATCCTTACCGGAACATGGATGAACAAGCACAATGTGCGTGGCAACAGCGACATACATACGAACTACAACTACTGGTCGCTGTTCCGTATCGCAAAGGCACAGAAAAGACCTGTAAAGACGGCTCTCTTCTCGAGCTGGGCTGACAACCGCACACTGCTTGTCGGAGAGGGACGTCCCGAGACAAGCAATCTGAAGATTGACTATGTTTACGACGGCTACGACCTTGATAAAAAGAACTTTCCCGACAAGCCACGCGAGTTGCGTATCTACGATGTTGATTCGGTTGTATGCCGCAATACGGCAGAATGTGTGCGCCGGGATGCACCGGACATGAGCTGGGTGTATCTATGGTATACTGATGATGCTTTCCACCTTACGGGCTACAGCTCTTTCTCTAAGGAATACATGATTAAGGAAGACAGACTGCTGAAACAAATATGGGATGCTATAAAGTACAGGGAGAAGAATTTCGACGAGGATTGGCTGCTCATTGTTACTACCGACCACGGACGTGAAGAGCACGGCTTTAACCACGGCGGCGACTCGGCTGGCGAGCGTGGAATATGGATGGTGAGCAACCGCAGCGACATGAATTCGGAGTGGGGCAGCGAGAGCCTTTCGCAGGTCGACATCAATCCGTCAATATGCCGCTATATGGGATTCAGCGTACCGCGCGACGTGGCTTGGGAACAGGACGGCGTTCCGTTCTTCGGGAATGTCGATATTCATAGCCTGACAACAACAGGCTTCGACGACAGTGTGATACTGAAGTGGAAGACATTCGGAAACGTGACATCTGATGCCGGCATATACGTTTCTACTACCGACAACTTCAATACCGGTGGAAAAGACAATTGGCAGAAGGTTGGAACGGTGAAAGCCTCGGCAGGAAGATACTTGGTTGATTTGTCAAAATACCCGGGAACAAAGAACTACAAGTTTGTCGTTGCCACGCCTAACAACCATCTGACGCGATGGTTCAGAAAAGTAAAGTAGCCACGGGAAAACTTTGATGATTTAGCTTGATTGGAGATATTCATAAAAAGACTGCCCACACTATGAAACTGAGAAAACATAGCTGTGGGCAGTCTGTCATGAACGTCTTGTGCAAATCTATATCATAATATTAATAGTCACAAAACTACGAGTTGAAAGGATATATCTGAATTCTATTTCCCGTTTTACCGGTTGTCTTGTTTATTGGGCTTATTTCTTTACCACCTTTACGGCTTTGCCGCCTTTCACGATGATGTTCACGCCCTGCTTCATGCGGTCGGTACGCACACCGTTCATCTGGTAGATACCGTCGGCACCGAGTCCCTCAGCCGTTATTCCGTTGATTCCGCTTGTTACCTCCTTCTTCACCTTGATTGCGAAATCTTCAGCAAGATACTCCTTGAGATCTTTGCCCATGCCGGAAGTCGTGCGGATGTTGCTGATCTTGATTTCTGAACCGTCGACGAAAGTCTCGTCTGCTACAACCTCGAAAGAGCCGAGTTCACCTTTCTTGTCGGCAAACGAAGCGTCTTTCATGAAGTTCTTTACGAGAATCGTGTAAACTCCGTTGACATAAGCCGCCTCATGGTTAGGACAGAGAGAGCCTACCTCAGCCGAGCCGTCAACAACGGTCAGACCTTGTGGAAGAGTAACGAAAAACGAAGCTGCATTGAGGACAGCCTTGTCGAAGTCTACAGTGAAAGATACTTTCACCGGAGAAGTCTTCTCAGCCGTGCTTACCTTTATGTCTGGGCAAGTTCCGGCAATCAGAACCTTGTTTTCTTCGTTTTCTACCTTGGCAGTGATAGGGTCGGTCTTCACGATACTGCCGTCCGGCTTGCAAAGTTCTATTTTTGTAAACTCAATCAGGGCGGCGGTGCTGAAATCAGCAGCCACGTTCACGTCGAAAGTGAACACATCGCCTTCTCCGGCTTTTATTTCTCCCATGCCGAATGCCACGCCAACATTGTCGCTTGCCCTGTAGAAGCTGTAAGCCACGTCTTTTGAGCGTTCAGTCTCCTTGCCCACGAAAGCCTTCTCGTTGTTCTCTTCAGCAACGAAGGTAAGTCCTTCCGGCAGGGCGATACGAGCCTGTATGTTGTCCACGATGTCGCTGTTCTTCAGACCTACGGCTATGGTAGCCTTTTCTCCCGCCTTGACAAATGTTACTGTCTTGACAGTGAGTTCCTGTGCCATGGCAACACTTGCCGTCAGAAGCATGACAAGCATAAGTAGGCAACTGTAAAGTTTTGTCTGTTTCATAATTTTCTTTATCATTATAAGTTCTCTTCTTTTGTGTTGAAGATTTATCGTTAAGGGCAGCGGCTTCAGTTCTCACTGAAGCCATAGCCGCCTGTCATATTAAAAAAACGTATCAGATTACTTTGATATGATTTCGAGATAGCGTGAGAGGAAGTCCATGAAGTCCTTCACGTTTCCGCTCTGCTGTACTTCGTTCTTCTTGGCCTTAACGTCGGCAGAGTTAACCTCACCGTCGCCGTTTATGTCAAGATTGCCGCCCTCCTGGGTCTTCTTAGCCTCCTCGGCAGCAGCCTTGAGGTCAGCCAGAACAGCCTCGAGCACTCCCTTGATAGAGTTAGGGTAAGTTGTACCGAGCTTGCCAGCCTCGAAATCAGCGTCAATGCTTGACTTCTGTGCTTCGAGCTGAGTTGTGGCATTGTCAAGAGCCGTTTCGCCGATAGCCTTTGCATCCTCGCGGTATTCAGCAATCTGAGCCTTGAGGTTTGTCATTTCAGCCTCTACGAGAGCCACCAGCTTGTCAGCCTCCGTCTTTGCCTCGTTGTTAGCCTTGTATGCAGCATAGTCGGTAATCTGGAACAGTCCGTCGTCGAATGCCTTGAATGCAGCCTCCCCGTCGGTAGTCAGCGATGTAGCCTCCAGTGCCTTGTCCTCGAGCTTGTCAGAGAAGGCTGCGATAACCTTGTTTATGTCGTTGAGCTTGTCGTTGATAAACTTCTTTGCAGTAGCCTCGTCAACGCCGGCAGCCTTCATGTATTCGGCAACATAGGTAGACTCCTTAGCCTTTGCCTCGGTGTATTTCACCTTTCTGTCGCGAACTTCAACATATAGACGAGTATATTCGGTATACTCCTTATTGACAGTCTCTACAACAGACTGGATTTTTGACAGATATTCTGTTGTCAGCACACCGATGCTGTCTGCCATATTCTTGTCATCGTAGTATGTTTTAGCCTTTGCCGTTGCAATGTCGAGATACTTCTCGCCCTTGTCTTCTGTCTTGTTGTCTACGGTTACTACATATCTGTTTGCCCATACGATACCGGCATAGCGGTTGTCGAACTTGTCGCGTGCAGACTGGCTCATCTTTGAGTTGTTGTAACCCTCATCAAGGCGTTTCTTCTGATAATGGTAAATGTCTTCGGCACTCGGAGCAGTCATAGTGCTGCCCTTGGTGTAGTCATTATTGAAATAGTAGTTAGCCCTCTCGTTTGCCGCAGTAAGGGCAAGTTCGAGCTGTGCATTGATTTTGCTGTCGAGTTCAGCTGTAGCATCCTCGTATTCCTTCACGTTGTCGTCGGTGAACCTGTATTTGTTGTCGGTCGGGTCAAACTCCACGTCTTCAACACCTGAGATGGTCTCCGTGAGCTTTGTAACAGCATTGTTTATTTCAACCTTCTCCTTGTCGAGGTCGTTCACGATGTCGAAGAGGATGCTCTGGCGTGCTTCAAGATAAGACTTCAGGTCGCCGTTGTCTGGCAGCGAGTTGTCTAATGTGCATTTTGCAAAGTCAGAATCCTTCCATTTTGCGATGTTCTCAATCTGCTTGTTGTAGTTGGCTCGGATTTCGTCAATCTTGTCTGTAAGTTTCTTTGCCGTAGCGGTGTTGTTGCTGATAACCTCAGACTTCTGGGCTGACAGAGTACTTGTCCAGAGACCGTCAGAACCGAGAATCTTGTTGCTGACTTCATTGATTTTTGCAGCCAAATCGTTGTAGCCGAGCACCACCTCTTTGTAGTCCTTCTTCTCTACAGTTTCCTTGTATCCGTTGAGCGCAGACTGAAGCTTCGCAAATTCCTCCTGGTATTTAGCCTGTGTAGCAGGCTCGTTTTCATACTTGGCAGCAATCTTGTAGCTGTATGTATCGATGTCGCTCTGTGCCTTCTCAACCAGCTTGTTGAGTGCTGTCTCAGCCTGATTGGCAAGTTCTTTCTTTATGTTGCCGAACTTTTTATTGGCGTCGGTATATACATTTACAACCGTTGAATTCAATTCGCTCTGTGCATAGTCGCGACGGTTCTCGCTGTTGGCAATCAGTTCGCTGATAGTCTTCACGTTGTTCGCCCACTCGTCGTAGCCTGCTGGCTTAGAGAACACCTTCTTGCCCTCAGCATCCTTAGTTTCCAATACCTTGTCAAGAGCACTGACATTTTTGGATAGTTCGTCAATCTTCGTTTTGTAGTCTCTTTCAATGATGGCGCGTGCAATTATGTTGTCCACCTCAGCTTTCAGCCCTGTAACAACGTCAGCTGAAGTTCCGAATCCTGCGTCGTCATGGTTTCCTGACAGATCGGAATATATTTCCATTGCACCGTCTCTGAATTTCATGAGGTCGCTCTTGATGTTGTCGAGTTCAGAAGGACACCAGTCAGCCTTGAGTTTGTCTACAACGCCAACAGTCTTCTTTGACCCAATCTTGAAGTCGTATATGTATTTTGTAGTATTGTTCAGAATGTCAAGATACGTTTGGCCTGTGATTTTGATATCATCCTTAGATGTAGCCTCCTTTAGGCGGTCGGTAAGTGTCTTGGCGTCAGTGAATGCCACCTTTATATATTCGTCGTGAGCCTTCTTCGCTTTGGCAACAATAGCATTGATGCTGTTGGCTGCGGCATCCTTTACGCTTGTCATGCCGCTCAGGTTGTCGCCCACAGTGTCGTCAGCCTTGTATCCCTTCAGGTCAGCCTCCAGCTGGGCAATCTTCTGTGCCTCGCCGTTGATGAGGCCGGCAGCAGAGTTGAACAGACCGCTGAATGAGCGTCCGTCTTCGTCTTTCTCTGTTGAATAGTTTGAAATTTTCTGTAAAGCCTCTGTTACGGAAGACTTGCCGGCTGCAATTATTCCGAGGGCTGTACGGTAGTTGTCAGACTCCACATAGATAGCCGTAACAGCAGTGGCATCGCCAAGTGTCAGAGTAACTGTGCCGTCGTTTGTGGCATTGAATGCAATCTTTCCGTCCTTGAGTTCGGTTTTCAGGTTACTGCCGTTGAGAGCTACCGTCAGGTTCTTTCCGCTGACGCTCAGTTCTACCTCATCGCCGGCATTAACATCAAACGAGAGAGTCTTGTTCTCGAACTTAAGCCCTTTATAGCCAGTTACATTGTGGTTGGCATCCGTTTTAGGATTTGAAGGAATGCCCGTCCAATCATAGTCATGTGCAAATGCGCCGGTTGCTGCCGACACAGCTGCCATCAAAGTCAAGATTTTCTTCATGATCTTTTGTTTTTGTTTATTTTTTGTTTTTATTAAATTCAGGAGTAAAGAACTCAATCAGCAGACCTTATTATATATAAGTCAATATATCCTTTTCAATTCGTCCTTATAATCCTTCGGTTTGCAAATTTCGGTATTTTTTTTACATCGTTTATATCAGTAAAAAGCATATTTCCCCGTCTGCTGCGGTTATTGCACGAACCGCTGTGATGCTTGCCTGAAAGTGTATAACGTGCTTTGTTTCAATGATAAAGCAGGAATAAACAATTGTATTAGCCGACTCGTGCAGAATCTACAATAGTTCGTGTAGATGTAATGGAGTATCGGGAAAAATGTGGATAGATGGTTGTCAGGTTAAAGAAAAAGCATTACCTTTACTGCCGATAAATAAAATGGACTTAATCGTGATTACGGAAATGAAGTTTGCGAAACTTTAATTTGCTAATATCATAATAAAGGAAACATAATCTAATTTCAAAAACTGGAACTGAATATACATGAAACTGAAACTGTTTAAACGCGATGAGATGTTTGAGGTTATGCCCGATGACATCCTCTATCTGAAGGCGGAAGGACACTATACGAAACTGTTCTTCAGCAAGGATACCAAAATCCTGCTGCCGTTCGGACTGTCGCAGGTATTTGAAGAGCTGACCAGGCTCAAGTACGGGACATGCTTTACTAAACTTGGACGCAGCTATATCATAAACCGCAATAGGGTTGTCTATGCAAGCGTTACAAAGGAATACTTTACAATGCTGGACCGCAACAACAACTTCACTAACATAAAGGTTTCAAAGAATACCGTTAAGCGGCTGATGATGATTCTTAAAGATGGTGCGAAAGACAGTGTCCTCTCGGTTGTCGACTGTGCCGACGAAGAGATACAATTAGGCGCAAAGCTTTCGGGGGGGGTAAAAACTGCATAATAATTTAGAATGCTTCTATAACAAGAAGAAATGTGTGTAAAATGTGAAGCAGCCGGGATTTCCTATTGTTGAAATCCCGGTTTTTGTAGGTGTATCCGGTGTGGGCATTATCAGATATGAAAGCCAAATACACACTGGCATTAAACTTGAATACATTAATCTGATGAACTATACATTTCAAGTTACCGGAACTTCTGCATTGACAGCATCAATGATAGTTGCATAAAAGGTGTTTCTATGCTGCACTTTTGGTGCAGCATAGAAACACCGGTGCCAACGGATAGCTTTATGACGATTGACGGAAAAAACAGTATTACTCCCTTGTTGAAAGTGTGAGGGATAAGCATCGACCCCTCACACTATCCCTCACACCTCAGAAGTCCGATAAACAGGGACTTTCATGGCGTTTGGTGAGGGTGTGAGGGTAAAATGAAAAAAAAAGTTATTGCTGAGTTTGCAATAATTGTTTCCAAGTTTGCAATAACTAATTTCCAAGTTTGCAGTAAGGATTTTATTGTTTCTCCTTATTATTATTGTATGGCGATGCCAATAGAGTTTCCGGACATTAAGATTTTTGTGTGCATTTAAAAAAACATAAATCCTTGCAGGTGTCAACAATAAAAAGTAATTTCGTGCGATATATAAGAAAACTTTGTAAATATCTATAGGATTTAATGCAATGAAGAATTATAACGATAACGATTACTGCTTGATACTTGCCGGAGGAAAAGGCAAGCGCTTGTGGCCTGTCAGCCGGGAAGCAATGCCAAAACAGTTTCTTGACTTCTTTTCTACAGGACAAACCATGCTGCAGCAGACTTTTCAGCGCATGGCGAAGTTTATATCCCCACAAAATATACTCGTGGCTACAAACCGCGACTATGTTTCGCTCGTAAGGGAGCAGTTGCCGGAAGTGGCAGAAGAGAATATCCTGGCAGAACCTGTAAACAGAAATACTGCCCCCAGTGTGTCATGGGCAACATGCAGAATCCTCCACCGCAACAGCGAGGCGAGACTCGTGGTAGTACCGTCAGACCAGATGATAATTAACGAAGAACGCTTTGAGGCAGATGTGGAAGAAGGACTCCTGTGGGTGGCAGAGCATGACTCGCTGCTCACGATGGGAGTGAAGCCTACACGCCCCGAGCCGGGATACGGGTATATACAGATTGGCGACGGAGAACCGGAAGGGAATATATATAAGGTGAAGAGTTTCACCGAGAAACCGGAACGCGAATTCGCAAAGATGTTCATGCAGAGCGGAGAGTTCTATTGGAATACAGGTCTCTTCCTCGCCCGCTGCGAATATCTTCGCGAATGCCTGAAGAAAATTTTCCCGCCAGTGTTGCGTTCCGTCGACGACGAGCAGTATTCTGTGGAGAAAGAGGAAAAATGTATTGAAGAGCATTACTCCGTATATCCGAACCTCTCGATAGACTATGGGGTGCTGGAGAAGAGCGACAACGTGAATGTGATGCGCTGTTCGTTCGGATGGGCAGACCTCGGCACGTGGCATTCCATGTATGAGACGATGAGTAAGGGCGAGGGTGACAACGTGGTGCTCAGCGATAAGGTATTGCTCGACAAATGTCGCAACAATATCGTGAAACTGCCCGACGACCATATCGCCGTGCTCAACAGTCTCGACGGATATATCGTGGCGGAAAAGGGCAACGTGTTGCTCGTATGCAAGAAAGAAGACTCGTCGGCACTCGTGAGAAAATACATCAACGAGGTGCAGATGGATGAGGGAGATGATTTTATGTAAAAACCCACCCTGACCCTCCCAAAGGGAGGGAATGAAGTTTGCTGGGGGGAACCCACCCTGACCCTCCCAAAGGGAGGGAATGAAGTTTGCTGGGGATGAATAGAAAAAGGAAAGACGTATAATGAAGAAATTTGTTTTAATGCTGTTCATGACGGTCTTCGCCGTGGCATGGACGAAGGCGGAGAATTATCCTTACCGCTCGGATTATCTGTGGGTAACCGTGCCAAACCATAATGATTGGCTCTACAAGACGGGTGAGAAGGCTCTTGTCAGTGTACAGTTGTATAAATATGGAATGCCGGTAAGCTGTGAGGCGAAATACGAGATTGCTGATGATATGCTTGCTGCCGACAAAAAAGGAAAGGTGAGCATAAAGAACGGCAAGTGTGAGATAGACCTCGGAACAAGGAAGACACCGGGATTCCGCGACCTCGCCATCTCGGCAACCGTTGGCGGGAAGCAGTATCGGCATCATGTAAAGGTTGGTTTCGATGTGGATAAGATCCAGCCATATACTAAGGAACCTTCCGACTTTACCGCCTTCTGGCAGCAAAATATCAGTGGGATGGAGAAAGCTCCGCTCGAATACTCACTTGAAGACGCACCGGAATATACTACTGACAAGATGACGTGCCAGTTGCTGCGCCTCACCACCGTGGGCAAGCATTGCATCTACGGCTATCTTTTTATTCCGAAAGAAAAGCCGGCAGGTGGCTGTCCAATAGTAATCTGTCCTCCGGGAGCCGGCATCAAGACCATCAAGGAACCGCTTCGCCACCGCTATTATGGTGAGGGCGGATGCATACGTCTGGAGATGGAGATACACGGGCTCGACCCACGGTTGCCGAAGCAGACCTTTGATGACATCAGTCATGCATTCAACGAGAGCAACAACAGCGGATACCTCTCGTTCGGTATAGACAATCGCGACCGCTATTATATGAAGAACGTATATCTCGCTCTTGTCCGTGCCATCGACTTCACAACGCAGCTGCCAGAGTGGGACAAAATGAACGTAGTTATGCAAGGCGGAAGTCAGGGAGGAGCCTTGTCGATGGTAGCGGCAGGCATAGACCGAAGGGTTACGCTCTGCGTAGTAAACCATCCGGCACTGAGCGACATGGCAGCATATATGGAAAAGGGCCGAACGGGCGGATATCCACATTTCAACCATGCCAACGGCACGCTGACTACGGAGACGGCAAAGATCCTTGCCTATTATGATGTAGTAAACTTTGCCCGCCATATCTCCTGTCCGGTATATATGACATGGGGGTACAACGACCAGACTTGTCCGCCAACCACCAGCTATGCCGTTTGGAACACGCTCCGATGCAAGAAGGAATCGCTCATAACGCCTATCAACGAGCACTGGACATCGGATGCCACGGAATTCGGGCAGTATGAGTGGATAATGAAAAATATCAGGAAGTAGTGTAGTTTTTCGCATTCGCCGTGCGTATTATAGACAGAATGTTTCCTGAAAACAAAAGACGATGGACGAGAAAAGAAAAGAATTCGAAAAACTTGTCAGGGAGAACAAGGACACGATATATACCGTGTGCTATATGTTCTCAAAAGACCAGGATGAGGTTGCCGACCTCTATCAGGAGTCGCTGATAAACCTGTGGAAAGGTTTGCCGCAGCTAAAGGCCGACGGCAATGTGAAAGGATGGGTCTACAGGGTTGCCCTCAATACCTGCATCTCCCTCGACAGAAAAAAGAAAAGCAAGCCCACGGTGAGGCTCACCATGGACGTGGATCCGTTTGACGCTTCAGACAACAGAAACGCCCAGGTCGATATGCTCCACAAACGCATCAGTAGGCTGCAGCCTTTCGACCGTGCCATTGTACTGTTATGGCTCGAGAATATCAGCTATGAGGAGATAGGGAAGATACTCGGCATAACGACATCCAACGTCTCCGTCCGTCTTGTAAGAATAAGGGAACAACTCAAAAACATGTCTAACGATTAAAACTCATAAAGCAATGACTGAAAAGGATAATCTCCAAGAATTGGAAGAGATGCGTTCGCAGCTCCTTGAACTGAAGAGCATGCTGAAGGAGCAGACAATCGTGAACGAGCGGATGATGCGTAAGGCGATGAGAGGTAAATATAATAAGGTGAGAAACGATATCCGTTTTTCTATCGTCCTTGAGTTCCTCGCCATGCCGTTTCTCGGAGTAATGCTGCCGTCGCTTGGCATGCCGTTGTGGTTCACTGTCGTAACACTGGCTTTCCTTCTCTCTGCTCTTGTAGCATCAGTATTCTCACTGCGCCGTTATGCTTCGGAAGATTTGATGACAGGCAATCTTACGAGCGTAGCCATCCGTCTTATAAGATACAAGAGGTTCGGCATATACTGGTTCTTCTATGCTATTCCGTTCCTCATCTTCTGGATAGTGTTCTTCTTCCGTTACGTTACGGAAGGAAAGGAGTCGGAATATGTCGATGGAGTAGTGTTCGGCGGAATTGTAGGCGGTGTTATCGGCGGCATACTTGGCGCCGTGAACTATATACAGAATCTACGTCGTATGAACAGTATCTTGCGCGAGATAAAGGAACTGAAAAAAGGAATATAACGGTATTGTTATACTATCTGTGCTGCATAGAAGCGGTAGTCGTTGAGCACTGTGCGCAGAAAGCTCAACGGCTTCTCCTGATGTGGCAGAGAAAGAACCTTTTCCACCTTAGCCGACAGCTTGAACAGCTTTTCGCGGTCAACAGTATGCGTCTTGTCAATTCTCGTTATTACATCGGCAATGACATCAGCCTGTGCGAGAGTAAGTCTCTGCGCATTATTATAGGTCGGTGTATAGTCGGGGCGGGCATAGGCAAACTCAGAAAGCGAGATATGCATTTCGCGCATGTCGGGTTCTTTTATTACCATAGTGCCGGCAGCCAGGTCGCCAAACCTCTGGTGGCGACGCGTTACTATTATTGGCACAATGCCTACAAAACTGAAAAAGATATCGATTACCTCCATCAGCCATCTTATGAGCAGAGCACCGAGAGTGGGGCGTGCCCCGTCAGCCATTACCACACGGGTCTTCATTATGAATTTTCCGAGAGTCTGTCCTCTAAAGAGCGACTCGCATAAGAAAGAATAAGCCCATATCGGCAGAGTGACAAGGATGTAAAAAGCCACAGTTGCTCCAGGGGATTCCGTGATGTTCAAATCTGATATGACTGTCATTAGATATATTAATGCTATGACGTAGAGCATTATTGCAGTCCCGTCGATAATGCGCCCAACAATGCGGTCGGCAATAGTTGCCGGAGTCTGTTCCAGTTTGACGAACTGTCCTGTTATGATATTTGCCGTTGCCATAAATCTGTCTTTCTTCTTCGTTAATAGATAAAAATCTGATAATATGCCGCAAATTTAAATAATTATTTTTAAATTTGCATCTCTAACCTATAAATATATGGCATAACTGTATTGTAAATGAAAGAAATAATATTCATACGCAAGAATATTGACAAGTGGCAAGGTATAGAGGCTATTGCACGGGATACATCGGCTTATTCGCCAGATGACATAGCCGAGGCTTATACCGATGTTACCGCCGACCTTGCTTTTGCCTACACATATTACCCCGAATCTAAAATCACTTTATATCTCAATAATCTCGCTGTGATGCTGCATAATGCCATTTACCGCAACAAGCGGGAGAAGCTAAGCCGCTTTGTGTCGTTCTGGACGGAAGAGGTGCCGCAGACGATGTATGCAGAACGCCGGCTGCTGCTCTGTTCATTCTTGATAATGCTGTTGAGTGCCGTCATTGGAATTGTATCGCAGATTGGCGACCCGGAATTCTGTCGGAGTATGCTGGGGGACGGATATGTTGATATGACCCTTGAGAATATCCGTAAAGGTAATCCAATGGGCGTTTACGGTTCGGGTGACGAACTGACTATGTTTTTCGGAATAACATTCAATAATGTCGGCGTGGCGTTCCGTGTCTTTGCCATGGGAATGCTCACGAGTGTAGGTGCCGGACTGATGCTTCTTTACAATGGAGTGATGATAGGATGCTTCGAGACTTTCTTCTGGCAGCACGGACTGCTGTGGCAATCGTTCCTTGCCGTTTTCCTTCACGGCACCTTGGAGCTGACTGCAATAACAGTGGCTGGAGCCGGCGGACTGGCTCTCGGCAACGGCATGATATTCCCCGGAACTTACCCGAGGATGACGGCATTCCGGCTCGGTGCAAAGCGAGGAATGAAGATTGCCGTAGGTACAGTGCCGGTATTCATCATGGCTGGCTTTATAGAGAGCTTTCTTACGCGGCATACAGAAATGGGGACTTTACCGCGACTGACTCTTATCATAGTCTCCCTTGCCTTTGTCGTGTTCTATTATATAATCCTGCCACGCAGGAGAGGCAAGAACGTTAGCCGCCGTATGGCGGACAATAAAATGGTAGGACTAAAAACCAAATTATAATATAAAAACAAATCATAATCTATGAACAAACGATTTATTAAACTCTACGTTGAGCGCACGTTCAGCATGAAATTCAGCGACACGTCTGATTTTATTATAGAGAACTGGAAACCTCTTTTTCGCTACATCTCGTATTTTATCTTGCCACTCAGTCTGGTAGAGGGAGTTAACCTGTCGGGATATTTCAGCAGTGTGATGTCGATGAATAATGGTAGTAATCTTCAGGACGATACCATCATAAGCATGTTGGTAAATGTCGGGGTGCTGTTGGTTCTCAGTTTTGTGGCTTCTGTCATTACAAGCGCTGTGGTGTATGCCTTGATGAAGATTTATCAGGAGCGTGAAGAAAAGTTGAATGGACTAACGATGAGTATATTGAAACCTTATCTTATAAGTTCGATAAAGAAGTCGGCAGCCGTTGTTGCTGTAATCATATTGCTTTGCATCTTATTGTTTGCCATAGACTGTGCACTTATTGTCGTTCATCCGCTCTTGTTCTTTCTCGGACTGATAGCTCTGCTTGTCGTTACCGTGCCGATGGCATTAACGCTTCCTATGGCGCAGTTTGAGGATATTAAGATATTTGCAGCTATAAAGAAATCATTCGTTTACGGTTTTAAGACTTGGGGAGGAGTATTCTCCATAATTATCATCCTTTCCATGATTACGGGTATGTTTTGTGGAGTATTGAGCATTCCGATGTATATCCTTCTTATGCTCAAGAGTTTCACGGAAGGAAGCCTCGACAGCAGTCTTAGTGCAGTAACAAACAGTGCGTGGTATACGGCTCTGACTTATCTCTCAACGACAGCCTATATATACGTGTATCAGCTTGGAGCTTCGATAATGCTTGTCGGTCTGGCCTATCAATACGGTCATGCTGCTGCAAAAATCGGCGACAAGGGAATAGAGGAACGTGTGGATAATTTTGAGGAACTTGGTGCTGTCGACGACGAAAAGCATCTGGAAGGCGATGCTGAAGAGGATGCCATCGACAGTGCATTTAAAGGAATTTGACGATGACGGCACAGGATACATTGCGACTGACAAGCGAACAGTATGAGGCATGGCATGCCGACCGCAGCTACGACTACGACTCGCAGTTCGCCTCGTCGGGCCGTTCCGTCGTCCAAATGATAGGCGAATGGCTGGACAAAATGATGACAACCATCGTCGGCAATGAAACGTATTGGGAATATCGCACATGGATATGGTGTACAGTAGCCGTTGTGCTCCTTGTAGCAATCGCTGTATCCCTATGGTACAAACATCCGAAATTGTTCCAAAGGGACAGTAAGACACCGGAACTTGAATATGATGTAGTGGAAGATAATATCTATGGAGTTGATTTCGACAGCAGACTGTATGAGGCAACGCATGCCGGGAATTTCAGTGAGGCTGTTCGCCTGCGCTATCTTCAGACACTGCGTTGGCTAAGCGACATGAAACTTATAGACTGGCAACCGTTTAAAACCCCTTCGCAATATTCGGCAGAATATCCAGACCGGAATTTCCGTTCGTTGACAATAGTCTTTCAGAAGGTGAGATACGGGGGATTCGTTGCTGACAGACAGGTTTTTGAAGATGCCGACAGACTGTACCTCCTGGTTGTAGAAAGAGACGGAACGAATGATGACGGAAGCAGAGACGACAAAGAGCAAAGGAAAGGAGAGACGGAATGAAAGGAAGCAGGATATACATACTTTCGGTGATACTTCTTGCCGTCGTGCTGATGTGCATACAGATGCGACTGCCGCATGACTTCACGTGGAGAGAGAGTTATGCTACCGACGACAGGGAACCTTACGGATGCTTCGTCTTCGACAGTATCATGAAGCAGACCATGCCGCATGGATATGAAGTTAAGAATCTGCCGATAAGCAAACTGTCTAAGGAGTGTCGGACTAAGAAACAGAATGTGCTCATTGCAGCTCCCCTCATCTCGCTCTCTTATAGCGACTGCCGCAGTTTGAAGCGACTGGCAGAGAGCGGGGCGGACATTATCGTTGCTGCAAGGAATACAGAGGATACGCATACAGACTCTGTGCTTGATAAGGAGTTCGGGATAAAATATGTGGAATACGACTATGTTACGGTGTATAAAGTGGTGAGTGCTGCAAAGAAAAACAATATGGATCATGCTTTCGACACGATACGTTGGACTCAAGATGTTGTGTTTCCGCAAAAAGAATACCGCTGTTATGCATTCATTACAAACCAGTATCTGGCGGTATTCGACGAAAGTCGCAAAGGCAGGGCGCTGGCATACACCGGCGAAAAGGTAGTGGCATACCGGATGCCGTTTGGAAAGGGCAGCATCACCTTCGTGTCAACGAGTCTCGCATTTACCAACTACGGAGTCATCAGTCCCTCGATAAGCGGATATGCCATGCGCCTGATGTCGCAGATAGCAAGTCGGCATGTAGTAAGAACCACCACATTCTTGACTTCACCAGATGAGGCTATTGGCGGATATGAATCGCCGACAGGTTATTTCTTCAAAGACCCACCTCTGCGCCTCGCACTGCTTGTTTCTTTCCTTGCCGTCGTTATTTTTATGATTACCAATGCCAGGCGTCGGCAAAGGGCTATTCCAGTCTTGCCGGCAAAGCGGAGCAACAGCTTGGAGTTCATCCGGCTCGTCGGTTCGCTGTATTGGCAGAGTCATGACAATGCTGATTTGGTAAGAAAGAAATATTCGCTCTTCTGCGACAAGATAAGGCGCGAGACTGGCATCGACCTCAGCAACGTTGCCGACGACGGGAACAGTTTCAGTATGCTTTCCCGTCATACGGGAATTGACAGTGATGAAATAAAGCGGATGATACTCAATGCCCGTTTCCTGACGTTCAAGGATACAGGTGTTTCCGACAAGGAACTAAAGGATGCCGTTGACGATATGGATAGGATAGAAGCAAAGGTATAATTTGTAAAATATCAAATCCGTCATTTGATTATAATAACTCAATTCTATTAGTAATTACATCTAAAAAAACGAAATATGGAAGAAAGAACAGACCTGTCGTACTTCAGTGAAAAGACAGAACAAATAAGACGAATTATAGGTGAAACGATAGTTGGACAGGATGAAGCCGTAACGATGCTTCTCACGTGTTTCATAGCCCGTGGACATATATTGTTAGAGGGAGTGCCGGGAGTGGCAAAGACACTTCTTGCACGCTTGACGGCACGTCTCGTTGATGCCCGGTTCTCAAGAATTCAGTTTACGCCCGACCTCATGCCGAGCGATGTTCTCGGCACGTCGGTGTTTAATCTCAAGACATCCGAATTCGAGTTCCATGCCGGTCCGGCTTTTGCCGACATCATACTTGCCGACGAGATAAACCGTGCACCGGCAAAGACCCAGGCTGCCCTGTTTGAAGTAATGGAAGAGCGGCAAGCCACAATCGACGGCACTACCTACAAGATGGGGGATATGTATACCGTCATTGCCACGCAGAATCCGATAGAGCAGGAGGGGACATACAGACTGCCTGAAGCCCAGCTCGACCGCTTCATGATGAAGATAACAATGGGATATCCGTCTGTCGATGAAGAGATAGAGATTTTGGAGCGGCATAACGGAAATTCCGGGTTCTCGAAAATAAGCGATGTTCAGGCTGTATTGACCCGCGAGGAACTCGAAACGCTCCGCCGACAGCTTGATAAGGTTGTGATGGAGCACACTTTGGTAAGATACATAGCGGAAATAGTATATCAAACCCGTATCAGCAAGGCTGTGCTCACCGCTGCCTCGCCGCGTGCCGCAATAGCCATAATGCAGTGTGCCAAGGCTTATGCTCTTCTTCAAGGCAGGGACTTTACAGTGCCGGATGACATCAAGAGTGTTGCTCCATACGTGTTGCAACACCGTCTGCAGCTCACTGCCGAAGCTGAGATGCAGGGGTATACGCCGTTGAAAGTGGCTACTCTGTTGATTGACAAGGTGGAAGTGCCGAAATAAACATATATAGATAATATCTGCAGATGTATTTAAAGAACAGGTTTTATATCCTTACTGCCTTTGTGGCTCTTGTCATTGCCGCAGGGCATTTCTTTCCCGTGCTCTACGGCGTGGGCAGACTGCTTCTTCTGTTGCTTGTCGTAATGACGGCAGTAGATATCTGCGTGCTCTATGTGCGGCGGTGGGTTGAGGCTTCGCGCCATTGTGCGGAGAGATTTTCGAATGGCGACGACAATATGGTAGTCATTCGCATTGAAAACCATGCGCCGTTCCGTCTTCGTATGAGTGTGATAGATGAGATTCCGTATGTCTTCCAGCGTCGCGACATTGATTTCCGGTTGAGTGTAAATGCGTCCAGTGTGAAGGAAATAAACTATACCCTTTGTCCTTTGCAGCGCGGAGAGTATGGGTTCGGACGCATCCGCGTGTTTATTTCCTCTGTTCTCGGACTTGCCGAGCGGCGCATAACGTGTGGAGCCCCCATGTCGGTGAAGGTCTATCCCTCATACCTGTCGCTTCGCAGATATGAATTCCTTGCCATAAACAACCGCCTCTCTGAGAGCGGAATAAAGCGTGTGCGCCGTCCGGGCAACAATACCGAGCTGGAGCAGATTCGCGAGTATGTCGACGGTGATGATTTCCGTACAATCAACTGGAAGGCATCCGCACGCCGCAATCAATTGATGACGAACATTTATGAAGAGGAGAAGTCGCAGCAGCTGCTGTGTATCATAGACAAAGGTAGGGTAATGCAGCAGACTTTCCGTGGAATGACGCTTCTTGACTATTCGATAAATGCCTCGCTTGTTCTCTCGTATATAGCTATTTTTAAGGAAGACAAGGCTGGAGTGGCGTCTTTCAGCAACAGGTTTGAGTCGTTTGTTGCTCCCGACAAACGCCGTGGACAGATGCAGGCTATACAGGAGACGCTGTATAGGGAGCAGTCGGACTTCAAGGAGACCGACTTTTCTGCCCTTGACTCCAGCTTGCGCAGCAGTCTGCACAAGCGCAGTCTGGTGGTGCTGTTCACCAACTTTACCGGCAAGTCGGCAGCGATGCGCCAGTTGGAGTATCTTCGCGCAATCAACCGCCAACACCGCCTCGTCGTAGTGTTTTTTGAAGACAGCGAACTGGAGGAGTATTCTCATTCCAAGCCCCGTTCTATAGAGGATTACTATCGCCACGTGATATGCCAGAAGACCATTGCCGAGCAGCGACTCATCGTGTCGCTGCTTCGTCAGAACGGCATACTGAGTCTGTTGACCACGCCCGACAGGCTCTCCGTGGATGTAATCAACAAGTATCTTGAAACGAGGAATAAATAACAATATTGTCATAAAAAGTTCTTTCAATTTGTATATGAGAAAAAATAATGTTCATATAAATTCAGCCATCGTACTGGTACTATACCTTATTATATGTATAGTATTATCTTCATGCCATAAATCTCATCAATATCCAAAAGAACTTGTAGAGATAGATTCTTTATGCGATATACGACCTTACACTGCCCAGGCAAAGCTTAGAAGAATCGGAAACAAATACGAAATCAAAGACGATGAAAACAATTGGTATTGCAGATTTCTTCGTCTAAAGTCAATAGCAAAAGCCAATGGGAACTATAGTGATGTTTCAGAGATACAGGATATTATAAAACACTATGAGGAAACAGGTGATGAAGATATTTTGCCACAAGTGCTTTATTGTACAGGATGTATTTATAGAAATTCTAAAGATATAACCATATCAAGCCAATATTTTCTTGAATGCCTAAAGAGGATAAAATACAAGCAAGACAATACTTTATTGTATCTATGCTATTATCAATTGGGATATAACTATTCAATGCAAGGATTGCATAAAGTAGCATTACCGTATCAGCTGAAATCATTACGCTACAATCAAAAGAGCAATGTTAAGAGTCGTGTATTGTATGACTATGAAGAATTGGCATGGACTTATGGAAGTTTAGGAAAGAAAAATGTGGCATTAAAATATATTCAAAAAGCCAATTCGTTGGCATACAGCATTAAAGACTCCGACAAAATATCTGAAACCGAATGTCAACTTGCCGTGCATTACATGGAAAACAGACAACTGAATAAAGCAAAACAGCATATTGATATTTCGCTTAAGCAAAAGAACTGGAATAATCTAAGCGCATTGTACTCTACAGCCCTTGAAATCTATTCACGATTAGGTTTTAACGATACGGCAAAGATTTTTTGCGACTCGACAATTACCTGTGGTAATATCTATGGAAAGAAATATGCATATTGGTGGCTGGCAATATATCATAACAAAAGAGGGGAACAGCAAGCTACACATTACTGCATACAAAAATACAAAGAATATTCAGACTCTGTTGAAAAGGCTGTTGTCGCTGAAGCTTCAGCCAAAGCCAATGCATTATACAATTACAGCATCAAGGAAAAGGAAAATATTACGTTGAAAAATGAAAATACAATCAAGACACTATACATCATTGTAATATTTTCGCTTTTGATAATTGTTATGCTTTCGTCTTTTATACAACATAAGCGAATCGCAAGGAAGAAGCGTGCAATAGAAAAAAGATATAATATGCTTGTCGCTTTGAGGGAAAAAGAAAGTAAAGCTACCGAACGCATCATCAAGGAAAAAGAAGAGGAATTGGAAGACATAAAGAAAAAACTTTCCTCAATAAACGACCATGAAACTCAGAATATGGCTGAGTTGAGAAGAATTCTTATTTTAAAAGAGAAACAGTTGCATGAAATCAACAACGACGTTATAATGAAAAAGTTCTGTGATTCAAGCATGAGAAAAACAAGTATATACAGACGGATTATTTCGTTATATGAAAGCAATAGTCATATTACGCCTGACGAGTGGAATGATTTGAGACAGGCTGTTTTCGGTATATACTCGTCTTTTGATGACAGACTTTCAGAACTTTGTCCGATGAGCGACACGGAACTAAAGGCATGCCTTCTGATGCGAATAGGGCTCAACTCTGTGAAAATATCAAAACTTCTCAATAAGTCCCAAAGTTCAATATACTCCATCAGTCGACGGCTGTGCCAAAAGAATTTCGGAAATTTTGCATCACCAAGTGAGTGGGAGAAGTTTATAAAATCCATTTATTAAAGCAAAACAATACTTATAATCCTGCAAATAGTCGTGCAAAAGTTATGCATTTTCAATAAAAAGGCAAATGCAAAACTTTTGCACAACTTTTTATTTGCATGTTTCTGTCTTTGTCAATTAACTTTGCAGCGAACAAACATAAAATTAATGCTTATGAAAACAAGAACACTTACAGCATTATTGGCAATGCTTATTACATTATCAATCAATTCAAAGACACAGATAACGATGTATGACATCAAGGGGCATACGCCACCTCACAACTCTGGAATTCCGATAGTTGACTCTGACGGTGACGACATAACAATCAAATCCGATTCTACTATATATAATGTAGATGTTGTTATTCGCGACCAGTTTGGCAACGTCATGCATCACTCCACGCAGAATATCGGACCGATGGAAACAACGATCTCTGTACAGGATTATGACGATGGGACAGAAAAGATGACAATTGATATATATTATGAAGAGAGACATCTGTGCGGGTATTTTGAATAAAACACCGAAAAGATAAATTCGTCTATAATTCTCTATGGCACAGACTCAAAACGGAAACAAAATTGTAAAATGTACTACAGACGGAAACAACAATCTGTTGACCATTTCAACTGAACTTGCAAATGATGCCTCAAATGCGAAATTGCTTATTTCTTCCACTACAGGCGACAAGGAGAAAACAATAAACATAAATAAATATACTCCTACAATTTCTGAGGATGTGTCAGGTTTGCATAAAGGTGTGTATGTGGCAACACTTTATGTCAACAACACGCCTGTAGACTCAAAGAACTGGATAAAAGAGTAGAAAAGTAAATTTAAATTTTGTAAACATTCAAAATTACTCTATATTTGCAAAGTTAGAATAACAATATTTATTTTAAAAGAGATTATTATGAAAAATATATTGCTTACACTTCTTGCGCTGACATCTTTTTGTCAGGTTGACGCACGCGACTATTTGCCGGTATATACCGAAGGAAAGGTCTGGAACTATAGTTACTACAAAGTGGTGGACGGTGAAGTGCAAAAGGCTGAATACCAGCGGTATGTGGATAGGGACACGATAATAGATGGAAAAAACTGCAAGATAATCTTGTCGCGTAAAGTGAAAGACAATTATAATATTCATTACATAGAAAGAAAAGAGGTAGTGTATGAAAACGACAAAAAAGTATATTCTGTATATTCTGGCCCCCAATTTGAATTAAGGCTTGATTTTAATCTCGACCAGGGGGACCATTATAAAATATATACTGTTCCTCCAATGGACTTCTATGTATCCTCTACTGATTCTGTTATGGGTGGTGATGTAAAGCGCAAAAGGATAAAGTTAGCTTTTGGTGAAGGTTGGGACTGTGAAGGAGAAGACGCTGATTGCTGGATAGAGGGGATTGGTACGACATTGACGACATGGCTTGAAAATACACTGGCAAGACCTACATGTACAAAACCTGAAGACATGGTAATATCGCGTTTTGACTCTTGCTATGACGGCGATGTTTGCATATACAAGAGTGACGAGCAGCCTCCTACGCTGTCTGACTTCACGAGTGCAATTAAGTCGGTAACGCCTGACAAACTCAGTGATAGAAAAATGTATAACCTCTCCGGACAACAGGTGGGCAAGGACTACAAGGGAATAGTAATACAAGGTGGAAAGAAGTTCTGCAAGTGAAAATCACAATAAATCTTTTAAAATTACAATAAAATTTGAGAAGAACCATAAATTTAAAGGATATAGAAATGAAAAGGGCATTCATTTTATTCTCAGCATGCATAGTTGCAATGGCATCATTTGCACAATCATATAATCCCGTATTGTCAGAAGGCAAATCGTGGAAATATGCAACTGTAGACTATGATGATAGCGGCAAGCCGTATACAACAGGTTATTATAACATTGTGCTGAAAGGAGATACTACGGTAAATGAACGGGTATGCAAGAAGATTTCCATAAGGAATGAGAATGGTGAAATGCCACCACAGACAATCGCCGCTTATGAAGACAACGGAAAGGTCTATCTTGCAAAAGACGAGACTTTTGTGTTGCAGTTTGACATGGGGCTGAAGCAAGGTGATGTTTTTGATGGTGTGGAATATGTTGTCAAGGAGGACGAAATCGTAGTAAATGGCACATCAAGAAAAAGACTTCTCATAGATACAGGTATTGATACATCTTCCGACAATTCCTGTTACACGCTGGTTGAAGGTATTGGAAAGGACAAGCTAATACGCAGTTTTAACTGGGGAACAAAATGCCAGTATGCCTATATGGTGGCATGCTATGAAAATGGAGTAAAGATATTTGATGAGAGTGATTTCAATAAAAGCGATACGGGACTATCCCGGATAAGTTATGAAAAAATAAACAACAAGAAATCTATTTTCAACCTTGTCGGTCAGCAAGTGGAAAATGACTACAGGGGAATTGTGATACAGAACGGAAAGAAGTTCTGCAAGTGAGAACCCGCCCTGACCTTCCCGAAGGGAGGGAATGAGGTTACCTTTGGTAATACAGACTATATAAAAAAGGAGGGGTAGGGGAAGGCATAAATCCGAAACTTAAATTTTTTTATGAAAAAAGTTTTCGGGCGTTTTACCCTCACACCCTCACCAATTGCCTTGAAAGTCCCTGTTTATCGGACTTCTGAGGTGTGAGGGATAGTGTGAGGGGTCGATACTTACCCCTCACACTTTTAATGGGGAAATACTGCTTTCGGGGGACTCCTTATTCACCGCCAGTGCTAAAGCTATCATTCGCTATCGGTATTTCTATGCTGCACCAAAAGTGCAGCATAGAAGCACCTTTGGTGCCACTATTATTCGTCATTAGTCTTCACTGACACTTTCCAAAGTGTTGTTATTGTTGTTGTGGAGTGGTAGTATTTCTTCCTTACTATAACTCAAAATACCGGAAGAACATTCTTTTTATAGTTTGAAATGTTGGATTTGTCATATTTCGGCATTAATGGTTTTAAGTTTCAGCTTTTTTGTATAATTTTGCAAGCATAATCGTTAATGAGTAAGAAGAGTATGAAAAGCATTCTCATAAAAGATACCACGATATCAGAGAGAATAGACATCGTGAGACAGTCGCTCGACTTCGGCGACGGCGAGTGTGAGGGAGTCGACATGGAAGATATGTACGACGACTATATTTACGGACGTAAAGAGCTGCAGGAGATAAATCTGGAGTTTTCGAAGAAAAACAACGGATATGTTACTTCCGGCGAAATGCGTCAGACGCCAAAGTGCGGATATTGAGAAACATATATTAAAAGTATAAAAATAAACAAGACAATATGCAAGACTTTAGATTTTATGCACCTACCGAAGTAGTCTTCGGCAAGGACTCAGAGGAGCATCTCGTAGAGATGATAAAGAAATATGGTGGTCACAAAGTACTGTTACACTACGGCGGACACAGTGCGGAGCGTTCCGGACTGCTTGGCTCCGTACGCCAGCGTTTTGCCGATGGCGGAATAGAGTTCGTTGAACTCGGCGGAGTAAAACCGAACCCAAGGCTAACCCTCGTGCATGAGGGAATAGAACTCTGCCGTAAGGAAGGAGTAGACTTTATCCTTGCCGTAGGCGGCGGAAGCGTAATCGACTCCTCAAAGGCAATCGGCTACGGCGTGAAATACGACGGAGATGTATGGGATATCTATGCACGCAAGTATGCACCAAAGGAAACACTCCCTGTGGGAAGCATCCTCACCATACCGGCTGCCGGTAGTGAGATGAGCGATTCGAGCGTGATAACAAATGAGGAACTGGAGCTGAAGATAGGATACTCCGACAATCTGTGTCGCCCTAAGTTTACCATTATGAACCCTGTAAGGACATACACCCTGCCTCCATACCAGACAGCATGCGGTGCCACCGATATCATGATGCACACGATGGAACGCTACTTCGGAAAGGTAGACGACATGACACTCATCGACAATATTGCCGAGGCTCTGATGCGCACGGTAAAGGACAGCGTGTTCCATGTGCTCCGCAATCCGGAAGACTACCGCAACCGTGCCTGCATCATGTGGGCTTCAAGTCTGGGACACAACGATTTGACCGGCGACCGCTCTTATGCCGACTTCGCAACGCATCAGCTGGAACATGAGCTGAGCGCAATCTTCGATGTGGCACACGGTGCAGGACTCGCAGCCCTCTGGCCGAGCTGGGCAAGATACGTATACAAGGAGAATGTTTCGCGCTTCGTTCGCTTTGCCGTTAACGTGATGGGCGTAGACAACGACTTTACTGATCCGGAAGCAACGGCACTTGCCGGCATTGAGGCAATAGAGCGCTTCTACCGTGCCATAGGAATGCCGACAAGTATCCACGAGCTCATCGGCAGAGGCGTTACCGACGAGGAGATACAGCTGATGGCTCGCAAGTGCAGTCATGACGACGGTAGGACAATCGGTGGCTTCAAGGCTCTCGACCGTCATGATATGGAAGAGATTTACAAGATGGCAAGATGATATGAAAGAGGGCAGTAGACTGTTCGGCAAGGGCTTCGTGTTGCCGTTTGTCGTGATAACCACATGCTTTGCCCTTTGGGGCTTTGCCAACGATATCACGAATCCGATGGTAAAGGCATTCTCAAAAATCTTCCGTATGTCGGTAACCGACGGCACGCTGGTTCAAGTGGCATTCTATGGCGGATACTTTGCCATGGCATTCCCGGCAGCCATGTTTATACGGCGGTATTCGTATAAGGCTGGCGTGATGCTCGGACTGACGCTGTATGCCGTCGGGGCGTTCCTCTTCTTCCCCGCAAGGGATATGGGGGAGTATTATGCCTTCCTGTTGGCATATTTCGTGATGACATGCGGACTGTCGTTTCTTGAAACCTCATGCAGTCCGTATATCCTCAGTATGGGACCGGAAGAGACGGCAACCAGGAGACTGAACCTCGCACAGTCGTTCAACCCTATCGGTTCGCTGCTCGGCATGTATGTGGCGATGAATTTTATTCAGGCACGGCTTAATCCTATGAGCACCATGGAGCGCAGCAGACTCTCAGAGACTGACTTCGAGATGGTGAGAGACCACGACCTCTCGATACTCATCGAACCGTATCTTGCTATCGGCATCGTCATATTGGCAGTATTGCTCGTCGTATGGTTCCTGCGTATGCCGAAGACCGCTGAAGGCGACAAAAATCTTGAAGGCGGAAAGGCAGACAAGTTCATACCTACGCTGCGCCGACTGTTCAGTATGCCGCGATATAGGGAAGGAGTGTTCACGCAGTTCTTCTATGTAGGTGTGCAGATAATGTGCTGGACGTTCATCATACAATATGGAACGCGGATATTCACCGCCCAAGGCATGTCGGAAATAGACGCAGAGGTGTTGTCGCAGAAATACAACATCGTGGCAATGGTAATCTTCTGTCTCTCAAGGTTTATTTGTACCTTCATCCTCAGGTATTTCAATGCCGGACAGTTGCTTATGAGTCTTGCCGTACTCGGTGGCTGCCTAACGATAGGAGTAATAGTGTTGCAGAACATTTACGGAATGTACTGTCTCGTGGCAATAAGCGCATGTATGTCGCTCATGTTCCCTACTATATACGGAATATCACTCCGTGGACTCGGCGATGATGCCAAAGTGGGTGCCGCCGGACTCGTTATGGCAATCCTTGGCGGAAGCGTATTGCCGGCAGTGCAGGCAAGCATAATCGACCTCGGAGAGGTGATGGACATGCCGGCAGTAAACCTGTCGTTCGTTTTGCCACTCCTGAGCTTTGTCGTCATTTCCGTTTTCGGATACCGAACGATGGGAAGGGAGAGAGCGTAAACGCTTTTGTATCGGAATAAAGAAAGAAAAGACTTATTTTATACTTAAAGATACTGATAACAGGCGGAAAATTTGGAAGTTACGAGAATAATGTCTACCTTTGCACCGCTTTTCGGCGTAATCGCTGGCAGGAAGAAGAGTGGCCTGTTATGTTGCGTTGGAACGATAAACAATTTTAAATTAATAAATTACAATGGATTTAATTAAAGTTGCTGAGGAAGCATTTGCAAGCGAGAAGCAGTATCCTAAGTTCAAGGCTGGTGACACTGTTACCGTAGCTTACAAAATTATCGAGGGTTCTAAGGAGCGTATCCAGCTCTACCGTGGTGTTGTTATCAAGATCAACGGTGAGGGTTCAAAGAAGCGTTTCACTGTACGCAAGATGTCTGGAACAGTTGGTGTAGAGCGTATCTTCCCAATGGAGTCTCCTAACATCGCAAGCATCGAGCTGAACAAGGTTGGTAAGGTTCGTCGCGCTAAGTTGTATTACCTGCGCAATCTTACTGGTAAGAAGGCTCGTATCGCTGAGAAGAGAGTTATCACAAAGGAGTAATAACAACTTCTTTAAGCAGTTCGTTAGAACAAACGAAAAGATAATATGGCAGCTTATCCGCTTCCCGTGGATTGGCTGCCATGTTTCGTTTAAGGAGTAAGGGGCGTCGGATGTCCATATAACCTGTTCTTGTTTCAGTGTTATAATCTTCCCCTCCCCCGCCTCCCCTTGTCAGGGGCGGAGCAGTTACTCTTTCTGCTAAAAATAAGATCTCTTCATGTAAATTTAGTTATAATACAGATTCGTTGATGAAACAGGTTTAGTAATAATACAGATTTGTTAGTGAAACAGGTTTAGTAATATATAGATTCGTTGATGAAACGGGCTTGGTAATATACAGCTTTGTTAGTGAAACAGGTTTAGTAATAATACAGATTTGTTAATGAAATAGGTTTTGTAATGCCAAATATGTAAGATAGTAGCAATAAAGGTAACTGCTCCGCCCCTGAAAGGGGAGGCGGGGGAGGGGAAGTAAAAATAGATTAACCGGATATTAAGTATGAAAGAAAAACTGAACGAATATTATAAAAAGAGGCATGCAGAACTCTCGGAGGAACTGAGAGCCAGAAAGAAAAAGGTGAGATGGTTTATCACGACGGAAATACTGTCGTTCGTTGCAGCAGCAGTCGTTGTCGTGATGTTCATATCCGAGAAGGTAAGCGTCATGCCGTTTATCTTTATCTTCAATCCACTGTTTGCCCTCTTCCTCGTAACGAAAGGGATAGACCGCTCAAACACGAGAGAAGTGGAGGGGATAGAAGCAAAGCTCAGTGTGTATTCAGACAACCTGAAATACCTTAAAGGCATATACTCATCTTTCGACGATGGCAGAAGGTATGTAAACCCCAAGCATCAGTATTCGTTTGACATGGATATATTCGGCAAGGACTCACTCTTTCAACGCATTTGCCGGACAGTAACGATGGGAGGGGCCGACCGCCTGGCAGATATTCTTTCCTCAAGTGCCCTTCCCGGTGCATCGGCTGATGAATGTCGAAAGGCGGTGGAGCGGCGACGCCGGGCAATAGCCGAACTTGCTGATATGGAAGAGTGGCGCACGGATTTTCTTGCCGTGGGATATAAAAATAAGGTACATACGGAAACAATACGCCGCGCACTTGACGAGACACGGAAGGCTGATATACCGAAATGGGCACTTTCAAACACTTCTTTAGCTCTGGCTGCCGCTTCGATGACTGTTTTCGCTGTCTTGTTCTTTTTTACCATGTTCGGAAATCTGAGTGCAGATTTTGTCAGCATTTGGACAGTAGTGCAGCTCGGGGCCAGTATCGGACTGTCGGCTAAGGCGATAAAGATGATAAGCAAGGCGGTAGACAGACTCAGCGGTAGCTTGAAACCATATATCGCTTTGCTTGAACACATATCGAAAACCTCATTCAAAGAAGAGGAGAATAAGAGAATCGTAACAGCCTTGAATCTTGACGGCGATGCAGCCCTCGCGTCGATGAAAGAACTGAAGGGTATTCTTGATGCTCTTGACAGGAGAGCAAATGTTCTTGGACTCGTAATCTTCAACGCCTTGGCGTGGAACGACCTCTTCCTCGTGCGCCGTTATCTGCGTTGGCAGCGCCGCAATATGCAGAATATATATTCGTGGATTGATGCCGTAAGCGATATGGATGCAATGGTTTCAATGGCAACGATGAGATATAATGAACCGGACAGTTGCGATGCGCAGCTGACGGATGACGAAGGTGTCGTTTTTGAAGCAAAGGGACTGTGGCATCCGTTCCTCGGCGAGAAGGCGGTGAAGAATGATTTTACCGTCAGAGACAGCAACTATTACATCATCACGGGGGCCAATATGGCAGGAAAGAGCACCTTCCTCCGTTCAGTTGGAATAAACTACATTCTTGCGATGAGCGGTATGACAGTTTTTGCCGATAGCCTAAAGGTTTCGGTCTTTTCCCTCTTCAGCAGCATGCGTACAAGCGACGACCTTGCCGGTGGCATAAGCTATTTCAATGCCGAATTGCTACGACTCAAACTCCTTCTCGATAACGTGCGCCAAAACAGCCGTACGCTGATAATTCTCGACGAGATACTGAAGGGTACCAACTCGCTCGACAAATTAAACGGTTCGCGAATGTTTCTTGAAGCAGCTGCAAAACTGCCGGTTACAGGAATAATAGCCACTCACGATCTTGAACTTTCAAAAATGGCAGAAGCTCAGTCGGAGCGCTTCCATAATTACTGTTTCGAGATAAAACTTACAGATAATATAACATATACATATAAGATTACTCCAGGAGTGGCACGCAATCAGAATGCTACTTATCTATTAAAAGGTATTCTTGAGGGATGATGATAATCAAGCTTTTGAAATTAATCCAAAACTTAGATTAGAAATGTTCGTAAGTGGATAGAATGACAAGAAAAATCTTGATTATTAAGGTTCTATTGTTAATTATATGTAAAAGATTGCAGCGTTGAGGCTCTATATTATATAATGTGTAGAAAAATTCATACCTTTGCAATCCGATTATTTAACGGGGAAGCACTTAGAACCCCATGAATGTTGTGTTAATAGTTTTGCTTTTGGCCGAGCGGGACGGTTAGTGAATCAACATTCAAACGACTTTTTAAATGTTTGTCTTCCCGTATTATATATATAATAAGGTAAGATGAAAGGGTTGAAAAGGCGTAAAGAAAGTAATAAAAAAACGTTTTTTAGTAGTAAAATTTTAACATCAGAATGAACACTTTAAGTTACAAGACTATTTCCGCAAACAAGGAAACAGTAAACAAAGAGTGGGTTGTTATTGACGCCACAGACCAGGTAGTTGGTCGTCTTTGCTCAAAGGTAGCAAAACTGTTGCGCGGAAAGTACAAGCCAAACTTCACTCCTCACGTAGACTGTGGAGACAATGTAATTATCATCAATGCCGGTAAGGCTTACTTCACTGGCAAGAAGGAAACCGATAAGGTTTACACTCGTTATACTGGTTACCCAGGTGGACAGCGCTTCAACACTCCTGCAGAGCTCCGTACTCGCAAGGGCGGTGTTGACAAGATTATCCGTCACGCCGTTAAGGGTATGCTTCCAAAGGGTTCGCTCGGACGCAGCCTGATGGACAACCTTTATGTTTATGAGGGAACAGAGCACAATCACGAGGCTCAGAAACCAAAAGCAATCGATATTAACCAGTATAAATAATTAACACGATAATGGAAGTAATTAACGCAATTGGTCGCCGTAAGAGTGCCGTAGCACGTGTTTACATGAGCGAGGGTACTGGCAAGATAACCATTAACAAGAAAGATATTACTGAGTATTTCCCATCAGCAATCGTACAGTATGTTGTTAAGCAGCCTCTGCTCGCTCTCGATGCTGTTGAGAAGTATGACATCAAGGCAAACCTCGACGGTGGTGGCTTTACAGGTCAGAGCCAGGCTCTTCGCCTCGCTATCGCCCGCGCTCTCGTTAAGGTAAATGCTGAGGACAAGAAGACTTTGAAGGATCACGGATTCATGACTCGCGACTCTCGTGCCGTTGAGCGTAAGAAGCCAGGACGTCCAAAGGCTCGTCGTCGCTTCCAGTTCAGCAAGCGTTAATCCTCTGGATAGCTGGACACAGTTTAGCATCTAAACTGACGGGACCCACCTGTTTCAGGACTACCCGCCGGTTGGTTCTAACAAAACAGAATTAATAAGAAAGTAAACAAAACATTTAACAAGAAAACAAAATGTCAAGAACAAATTTTGATATGCTTCTGAAGGCCGGATGTCACTTCGGTCACCTTACACGCAAGTGGAATCCTGCAATGGCTCCTTATATCTTCATGGAGCGTAACGGCATTCATATCATCGATCTGTATAAGACTGTAGCTAAGATTGACGAGGCTGCTGAGGCTCTGAAGCAGATTGCAAAGTCAGGAAAGAAAATCCTGTTCGTTGCTACTAAAAAACAGGCTAAGGACGTTGTAGCTGCTAAGGCTGCTTCTGTCAATATGCCATACGTTATCGAGCGTTGGCCAGGCGGTATGCTCACTAACTTCCCTACAATCCGTAAGGCTGTGAAGAAAATGGCTAACATCGATAAGCTGATGAACGACGGAACTTATTCTAACCTGTCTAAGCGCGAGATCCTGCAGATCTCTCGTCAGCGTGCTAAGCTCGAGAAGAACCTCGGTTCTATCGCCGACCTTACTCGTCTGCCATCTGCACTCTTCGTTGTTGATGTTATGAAAGAGGCCATCGCCGTTAAAGAGGCTAAGCGTCTTGGTATTCCTGTATTCGCTATCGTGGATACAAACTCTAATCCTAAAGACGTTGACTTCATGATTCCTGCTAATGATGACGCTAAGGACAGCATCGACGTTATCTTGTCGGCTTGCTGCGACGCTATCAACGAGGGACTCGAGGAGCGCAAAGTTGAGAAGGCTGACGAGAAGGCTGCTAAAGAGCAGGCTGAGGCAGCTGAGGACAAGCCAAAGCGCGCTCGCAAGGCTGCACGTAAGGAAACTCCTGCTGAGGAGACTCCTGCAGAGGCTTAATCAATAACAGTATAAAGTAAATGGGAACGTTGAATTAATGACTTTACGGAAAACTTAATTCAATGTTCCTTTTTTCAATATTAATCTAAAACCTAATTCATTTTTTAAGACTATGGCTGTATCAATAGCTGATATTCAGAAACTGCGCAAAATGACTGGCGCTGGTCTTTCTGATTGCAAGAAGGCTCTCACCGATGCTGAGGGCAATTTCGAAAAGGCAGTAGAGATTATCCGTGAGAAGGGACAGGCTATCGCTGCTAAGCGTTCTGACCGCGAGACTTCTAACGGTTGCGTTCTCGTAAAATATGCTGATGGCTTCGGTGCTATCGTTGCCTTGAAGTGTGAGACTGACTTCGTTGCTAACGGAGCTGACTATATCAAACTGACACAGGACATCCTCGACGCTGCTGTTGCTGCAAAGGCTAAGAGCCTTGACGAGGTTAAGGAGCTTACTCTGGCTGACGGAACTAAGGTTCAGGACGCTGTCGTTGCTCGTTCTGGTATCACCGGTGAGAAGATGGAGCTCGAGGGCTACAACTTCATCGAGGGTGAGAACGTTTCTACTTACGACCACATGGGCAAGCATACTCTCTGCACCATGGTTCAGACTAACAAACCGGCTGAGGAGCAGGCTCACGCTATCGCTATGCAGGTAGCTGCCATGAAGCCTATGTTCCTTGACGAGGCTTCTGTTTCTCAGGAGTTCATCGAGGAGGAGAAGAAGGTTGCTGCCGAGAAGACAAAGCAGGAGCTGGTTCAGAAGGCTGTTGAGGCTGCTTTGAAGAAGGCTGGCATCAACCCTGCACACGTTGACTCTGAGGAGCACATGGAGTCTAATATCGGTAAGGGATGGATTACTGCTGAGGACGTTGCCAAGGCTAAGGAAATCATCGCTACTGTTTCTGCAGAGAAGGCTGCTAATCTTCCTGCACCGATGATCGAGAATATCGTGAAGGGTCGTATCAACCGTATCTTCAAGGAGAACTGTCTGCTTAACCAGGAGTTCATCCAGGACAGCAAGCAGTCGGTTTCTGACTATCTGAAGGCTGCCGACAAGGAGCTTACAGTGGTTGACTTCAAGCGTTTCTCTTTGAGCGCTGACTAATCCGCAGGATTATTCTATAAATAATATAAAGCCAGGCAAAGGATTCGTATGATCGTTTGCTTGGCTTTTAATGTTTTCTGTTTTAATTAAAACGTCATGTATATGGAGGGCTTAAAAATGGTGTATATGGATGGATTTAAATTGATGAGTTTCATTTCCTTTATTCTGTTTTTTTTGATTTCTACCAATGGCTTTTCTCAAGTTAAGGTCGTTGATGAAAACGATAAGCAGCCTATTATTTCGGCAAGTGTCTTTAATGCTGCCGATGGTACATTCTTGGGAATGACTGATTATGACGGTTTCCTTCCGAAATCCGCCGATGGCTGCGACAATGTTCATGTTCAGCATATAAACTATAATCCGGTAAATGTTAACCCTGCATTATACAAAGACGCTGATGTACTTCTCACGCCTCGCATCCATCAACTGCCAGAGGTTAAAGTCAATAAGCCGGATGATGCTGAACTGAGAATGAAGGTATATATCCGGCAGTATAGAGTATTGAAAGGCAAACCTGCATATTTTTCTGAAAGCATTGCCTATTTGTATTTTAAAACAGGAAACGAAGACCAACCGACATCAAGAAAAATTCTCTCCGAAAGCTGTTATGAAAATCATAATGCCATGACGGGAGAAAGCCACATGTTGAAATCTTTGGCTTCTTGTTCCGACCCGACGATGTTTCTTTCATTCGACGGACATCTACGTTATAATTCCCTTAGAGGGTCACGCCGGTTAAGGAGTTCGTGGAAACGGGCTGGCAGTATATTGTACATGAACGAAGACTCCGTAAATAAAAAATGCGAGATTGTACACGACAGTATTTTTTCGGAGAAACCTTTTAAGATTCCGTTGTTTGGCTTTGCTTTTGCCAATATGTGTAAAAGCGAGACGTATTCCACAGAGTATGGGGCACCGAAGATTTACAATCTTTTGAATGTTTCCGATAGATACCGTGTGTATCAGACCAAAACTATGGGATATGTAGATGAATATGCTGAGGTTTATGTTCTTGGAATAGACTATGCGACGAAGGAGGAACGAAAGGCAGACAGGAAACTCAAGAAAACAGTGTTTGTCAGACCGCAGGGAATTATTCCTTCAAATGATTTTATGTTTGAAGCGATGAAGACTATGACTAAGATTGAAAAATAACATACAATTATTATAAGATGAAGATTTTTGCAGTAGGATTGAATTATCCGCAACACAATAAAGAGCTTAACGAAACGTTATATAAGGGAGAGAGTCCTGTAATTTTTACAAAGGCTGACTCTTCATTGCTTAAAGACGGCAAACCGTTTTTTGTGCCTGATGATATGGGGCGCATCGACTATGAAACGGAAATCGTAGTGCGTATCTGTCGTTTGGGCAAGGCTATCCCGGCACGCTTCGCCCACAGGTATTACGATGCTGTTACCGTGGGCATTGACTTCACTGCTCGCGACTTGCAGAAACAGCTTCGGGAAAAAGGACTGCCGTGGGAGATGTGTAAAGGCTTTGACGGGGCGGCTGCTATCGGAGAGTGGGTATCTGTGGATAAGTTCCGCGATGTACAGACGTTGCCGTTTCATCTTGACATAAACGGAAAAACCGTACAAGAAGGCTGCACAAGCGACATGCTCTTCAAAATTGATGAGATTATAGAATATATAAGTAAGTATTTTACTCTTAAAACGGGTGATATCCTGTATACGGGAACACCGGTAGGAGTTGGTCCCGTAAATATCGACGACCATCTTGAGGGCTACATAGAAAGCCGTAAAGTACTTGAATTTAATATAAAGTAAATGAAAAGAAATATACTTCTATTCCTGATAATGATACTTCTGGGCAATACAGCTGTAGAGGCGCAGAAGTTTTTCAACCTTACCGCCAATGAAGTAAGGATTGGCGAAGATTTGCCTGTTTTTAAATATTCTGCAAGACTCGGTAAGACTTATGCCGATTCTATTTATACCGTATCGATAGACTATCCTGAGTTTATTGATATGAGCAGACAGGATATTGAGAAGACAAAGTCTCTCGTTGCAGGAAAGTTGCCGGAGATGCCTCTTATACACCAGAATATTTGTGTGGAGAGGAAACAGGGCATTTTGGAGGTATATTTCAATCCTATAGTCTTCAGAAACGGCAAATACCAGAAACTTGTCAGTTTCATGCTCAACGTGAAGGCTAAGGCTAAAAGCAAAAGGATTCTTCGTGCAGAAGCTTCGGAAGGAACATCAAAGGCGGACAGGTATGTGAAGAACTCCGTACTCGCTTCCGGAAAATGGGCAAAGATTCGTATACCATCTACTGGTGTCTATCAGCTGACGGATGCCTTAATAAAACGTGCCGGGTTTACGGATCTGAGCAAAGTGAAAATCTATGGTTATGGCGGTGGTTTGCATAAGGAGGAACTCGAAGTGTCTTCGGTAACGGGATATGACGATTTGAAGGAAGTCCCGACATGTACGGTGGGTGGCAAACGACTGTTCTATGGTGTTGGAACCGTTACGTGGTCATCAAAATTCGCCACTACAAGAACTCGCAATCCTTATTCTGATTACGGGTATTATTTCCTTACGCAAGGCGACGGCGAACCGGCAGCTGTAGATTCGGCAGCATTCATTGGCTCGTTTTATCCTTCAAATGATGATTACCACTCTCTGCATGAGGTAGACAATTATGCCTGGTATGAGGGCGGACGCAATCTTTATGAGAGTACACCGATAAACGCTGGAGCCACTTCCACTTACACCCTGACAGCACCGGCATCCGACAACGGTACATCGGGAAGGATGATGATAAATATAACGTCGGGTGCCGATGCATCTGCCGAAATCCTCTTTAATGATTCCGTCGTTGGAAATTTATATATGTCGAAATCCAAAGACGATAGCTATTCTCATGCCTTGCAGTCTTCCGGCTCTTATATGGTTAGCAATATTCAGGGCAGTAATACCGTTGCTGTGCGCAATACCGGCAGTTCTGTCATAAGGCTCGATTTTATATCCCTTACATTCAATGAGCCTCGTCCTGAGCCGAAACTTTCAACAACGGCATTCCCGGAACCTGAGTATGTTTATAATATAACAAATCAGAATCATCATGCCGACAAGGCTTGCGATATGATAATCATTGTGCCTACAAGTCAGAAACTTACAGCACAGGCAGAGCGCCTGAAAACTTATCACGAGAAACACGACAAAATGAGTGTGCGCATCGTGCCGGCAGATGAACTGTACAATGAATTCTCGAGCGGCACGCCAGAGGCTGACGCCTATCGCCTGTATCTGAAGATGCTTTACGATAGAGCCGAGACCGAAGAAGAAATGCCGAAGTATCTTGTCCTTTTCGGAGATTGCGTATGGGACAACAGAATGAACACTTCTGCAACATCCATGTTCAGTCCCGATGATTATCTTCTTTGCTTCGAGAGTGAGAATTCCATGCATGCCATCAATTGTTTTGTTGATGAGGGATATTTTGTAGCCCTCGACGACGGGGAGGGGGCAAATGCCTCGTCAAACGGTACGAAGACTGACAAGTATGACATGGCTGTCGGCCGATTCCCCGTTACCACGCCTGACGAAGCGAAGATAATGGTAGACAAGTCCATCAACTACATGGACAATATCTATCCAGGCGAATGGCAGAACAAGGTAATGTTTCTTGGTGATGACGGAAACAACAATGTTCACATGAAGGCTTCTAACAATGCTGCAAAGATTGTTGAAGAGCTTGCCCCCGGTTTGCAAGTAAAGCGTATCTTATGGGATATGTATCCCGTTACGGTAACGGCTACTGGAAATACTTATCCGGAGATAACGGAGATTATAAAGAAACAGCAGAACGACGGTGTGTTGTTGGTCGACTACTGTGGTCACGGACGTGCTGACCAGATGTCGCATGAGGCAGTACTCCGTAGTGCTGATTTTTCAGCCTTCAGGAACAAGGGACTTTCTCTCTGGATTACTGCATCCTGCGATATAATGCCTTTCGACGGCACTGTTACCAACATCGGAGAAAATGCTGTTCTTAATCCTGATGGTGGAGCCGTGGCATTTTATGGCACTACGAGAACCGTATATACAAACTATAATGAGGCGATAAACAGAGCCTATCTAACGGCACTGTTTACGAAACAAAACGGCAAGTATACTTCTATCGGTGAGGCGCAGCGCATTGCCAAGAACAATCTCGTTACGGTATCTACGGGTGGCGACAAAACTGAAAACAAACTTCAGTATAACCTGCTCGGCGATCCGGCTCTCGTATTGAATGTTCCGGGTGATACGATAGTGGTTGACAGTATTAATGGTGTCTCTATCGCTGAGTCAAAGACGGTTCCACAGATGAAAGCCGGTTCGAGGGCTGTTGTCAAAGGACACGTGAAGAACGGTACGACTGGCGAGGTTAATTCTGATTTTAACGGTATCATCAACATTAATGTTATGGACTCGAAGGAGGACATAACTGGAAGAATCAACGATACGGGCAAAGACGGAACAAGCGAGGCTATGACTTATCAAGACCGTATCAACACTATCTTTAACGGTAACGACAGTATTAGAGCCGGCAAGTTTGAAATACAGTTTGCTGTAACGAAGGACATCAATTATTCTAATGATTCCGGACTAATCACTGTTTTTGCCATCAACGATAAGAAAGATAAAACGGCAAACGGATATTCCGACAGCTTTATTGTTGGCGGAACTGAGGATTTGACTACAGACTCTATCGGTCCGTCGATATACTGCTATCTCAATTCGCCAAGTTTCGTAAATGGAGGAAATGTAAACAGTACCCCTTATTTCGTTGCCAATATATCCGACGATAACGGTTTGAACACGTCGGGTAGCGGAATTGGTCATGAGCTTCAGCTCGTGATAGACGATGACCCGATGAAAACATACAGTCTGAACGACAACTTCTCGTTGGACTTCGGTTCCTTTACTAAAGGTTCCACATATTATAATATACCGGAGCTTGAAGAGGGAACACACAGGTTGAAGTTCACGGCATGGGATATCCTGAACAACCCGTCGACGGCAACCCTGAAGTTTAATGTCGTAAAGGGACTTACTCCTAAGCTAACCGACATAAGCTGTTCGAATAATCCGGCAAAGACAAACACCACATTTATCGTAGCCCACGACCGTGGCGGTAGCGACATAGATGTAAGCATAGAAGTATTTGATGCGAGTGGCAGACTGCTATGGACGCATAAGGAAAACGGCGTAACCTCTGGCATCACCTACACCTATAACTGGGACCTCTGCACTGATGTCGGCGGCAGACTACAGTCTGGTGTATATCTCTATCGCGTTCGCATGAGTTGCGACGGCAGTAGCGAAGTGTCGAAGGCAAAGAAACTGATAGTCTTAAACTGATATAATTATTGATTCCTGAAAGGTAAAAACTGTAGATAAGGTGTTAAATCCTCTGCAGTACACAATAATTTTATACTTTATCAGTTATCATATAGCAATCACAATAATATAAATAAAGAATAATGAAGACAAACTTTAAAATATTTGCAATAGCAGCAGCCCTCATCGTAATGAGCATAAACGCAAAGGCGCAAGACAAGCGCTCTATGTTCAATCCTATACATACCGCACTCGTGTCGCAGACAATTGCTCCGGATGCCCGTGCTGCCGGTATGGGTGATGTGGGAGCTGCCACCGACCCGGACGTAAACTCGCAGTATTGGAACCCGGCAAAATATCCGTTCTGTATCAGCCGTGCAGGTGTTGCATTGAACTATACCCCATGGCTCCGTTCCCTCGTCAGCGATATGGATATTGCCTATCTTGCCGGCTACTATCGAATTGGCGACTACAGTGCCGTGTCGGCATCACTCCGTTATTTCTCCCTTGGAGAGGTCTATACCAATTACGACAGTTCTACGGGTGATGTCAGCAATGCGCAGACCATCAATCCGTATGAGATGTCGTTCGACGTGGCATACTCACTGATGCTGAGCGAGAAATTCTCCATCGCTGCCGGTGTGCGCTATCTTATGTCGGATATGCAGTACAGCTCTGATGAGGAAAGAACAGCATCGAGTGCTTTCGCTGCCGACATCGCCTGCTACTACAACAACTATATCAATATCGGTTCGCGCGAGTGTCAGCTCGGAATAGGTTTGAACATCAGCAACATCGGTAGTAAGATAACCTTCGGCGGTAGCGACTACAGCGAGTTTATCCCTACCAACATGCGTCTTGGTGCTGCCCTTATGGTACCAATCGACGAGTTCAACCGCTTTACTATCTCTGCTGATGCCAACAAACTCCTTGTTCCTACTTATCCGCAAATAACAGAAGAGGAAGAGAAAGATCCACAGCGCACTGATTATAATAAACGTGTAGAGGATGAATATTATAGTGTCAGTAGCATCTCCGGTATTTTCAAAAGCTTCGGCGATGCTCCTGGCGGATTCAAGGAAGAGTTGCAGGAGATTAACTGGAGCGTCGGTGCAGAGTATGTATATAACGATAAATTCTCGCTCCGTGCCGGTTACCACAACGAGTCGGAGAACAAGGGTAACCGTAAATATTTCACTGTCGGTGCCGGTTTCCGCATGAGTGCCTTCACTCTCGACTGCGGTTATGTAATTGCTACGGCAAAGAGTAATCCGCTCGACCAGACTCTCCGCTTTACGCTCGGATTCGACATGGACGGACTGAAGGATTTGTTTAAGAGGAAGTAAATACCCACGGAAAACCCACCCTAACCCTCCCTAAGGGAGGGAATGAAACCCACCCTAACCCTCCCT
>ERZ808270.38-NODE-38-length-89154-cov-3.916643_pt1 | contig 89154 bp, 81 predicted proteins | sample MGYA00521082_ERZ808270 | MGnify/ENA primary metagenome ERZ808270 (study PRJEB31516, sample SAMN03275594) | gut metagenome | biome: mammalia-associated habitat; material: feces | host: Papio cynocephalus | place: Kenya | collected 2012-07-27 ... | reverse complement strand
TCCATCTAAAAATGACAGAAAAGATCCACGTGTTATTGCCGGACTTGTAAAGGATGGACGATATTTTTATTCCTATATGCCGACAGGTGTATATGCAGAACTGCGGAATGCGTCAAACCGCCGGTTTGTGCTTGTAGAAGAACAGACAAGGGCGAAGAACCGTCTGCAGAAATGGATTGCAGTGTATTTCCCGGAATATAAGGGAATTTATACACACATAGATGCCAAGGGAGGACTGCTGGTGTTAAAACAGGCACCAACTCCTGAGGAAATAGTAAGACTTGGAGTAGAAGGTATCATAAAGATATGGAAAGATGCTAAACTCCGGGGAAATGGGTATAAGAAGGCTATGCTGATTCTGAATGCAGCAATGAGAAGCATAGGATTAAAAGCAGGTCTTACAGAAGCCCGGATGGAGATACAGGATCTGATAGAGGATTATGAACTCCAGACAAAACGCCTTGAACGGGTCAATGACCTGATCAAAGAACTGTGCCAGCAGGTCAGGTATGCAGATAAGCTGCTTGAAATAAAAGGCATAGGAATAACAACAGTAGCTGGTTTCATAGCAGAAGTCGGTGATATCACGCGCTTCGATAGCACAAAAGAACTTCAGAAACTGGCAGGATTGGAACTGGTGGCAGATAGTTCCGGCAAGCACAACGGAAAGACAAAGATAAGTAAAAGAGGGCGCAAGCGTCTCAGATATCTCCTTTTCGAGGCAGCTATATCGGTAGTGGGAAAGAATGAAGAATTCAAAGAAATCCACAGGTATTACACCACCAGGGAAAAGAATCCATTAAAAAAGATGCAGTCACTGATAGCTGTAGCATGTAAGCTGATAAGAGTATTCCATGTGATCCTTACCAAGGGAGTCAGCTATGATGCATCAAAGATGTTGGAAGACATCCGACATCCGGGAGAGCAGCTAAAGGCTGCGTAACAGAGTAATAAAGAATAACCATAATGATTACAGGAAGCGTCCGCCGAAAGGTGCTGTAATCGGAGTGTTTGATCAGTAATGAAAGTACAAAGAATGAGCTGGTAGCCGGCAGGAATTTTCTCCAGAGGGCATGACCCTGATGAATAGCTAAGCTGGCACCCTGGTTATGGACAGGCAGAACGAAGGAAGTGAGGCCCCTCCGTAAGGAGGATGATCCTGTTGGACATGAGAGGTGAGCTGCCATATAGGGATGGGTACACATCGAGGCCATTTAGAACAGATAGTGATGACGTTTTATTTGGTGCACCCATTATTACTATATATCTGCCCTGTATGAGGTAAAGATCACTCCATAACCTTAGTTTCATTCAACAACAGGTATCAAAAAGTATTGAATTTATTGAAAAAACACTTGATTATATGGAGAGGTAAGAAAGATGTGTGACATAACAAGGTTACAGATGGATGAGAAAGGAAAACACGATGAACATATACGATGAATTGGAAAATTTAAAAGCTAAGGCTCGCTCCAATCCGGAACTTGCGCAGGCGTTGTTAGCCACGCGGGAAATGAAAAATCCGGTTTCCGCATTCTGCCGTATTGCACAGGAGCATGGATGCACCTTTTCCGCTATGGATCTGGTCTCTGCAGGTGAGGATTCTTACGCAGCAATGCGTCGCTCCACGAATGGAGGCGGCGAGAATTCTCCGCTGTTGCAGGGAGAAGATGATCTGTACGAGATGTTTTTAATTGAATTGATATAAAATTGAGAGATAATGAAATAAATTACGATTGGATGTTCTGAAACAGCACAAGAAGTCAATAGACTTTTTGTCAGAGGATCATCAGATTTATCCATGGAAGACAAATGGCAACTATTCACCTTCAAAATTATACAGAAACGGTATGATAGAAGGTTCTCCGTTTAATGTAGATGCGATTGATTTTATCGGAGTTTTTGGTACAGGTGAGGAGGATACAAAAAGACATGAAACCCAGAACACAAAAATCAATGGAATTATATAACACCCTCCTGAACCGTGGCTTTCCACAGGAGTTTTGTGAGCAGATTTCACTGAATTTGAACACAGACTGGACAGCGCAGAGGATGCTTGGCTATTTGTCACATTACAAGAAACTGCCGATGGCGGAAATCGTGGACGAGATGCTGGCGATTTTAAGTGACCGGAACCGGATTATGCAGAAGCATGAATTGGAAAATACGAATGCAAAATGGAATGAATTTTTAAACCAGGGATTTACAGAAGAGAGTTAAAACAATTATATATTTTGACAGGATGGATGCAGCAATTGGTGTTTTCCGTGCCCCCATTCATTCACAAATTGAATGATATGCATAGTTGAAAAGTCACCCTCTGTATTATATAATGTATACAATATTGCAAGGTGGGGGATAACATGGCGGTACGAACGGAGCAGATGAAGAAAATTCTGGAGATTCGTCGTGAAGATCCGGAAAAGGAAAAAGAATTATGCATGCAGATGCTCGCAGAGTGCGAGGACAAATACATGGAAGCTTTTGGCAGAACGTATTTGGGAGATGCATATCACACGCTGGGAAAAATCGAACATGCATTGCCGGAATACAGCAGGGCATTGGAGTTAGCAGGGGAGAATGACTACGATGATCTGCTGTCTGTATTGTACAATTCCATAGGTATCGTTTATATGTATAACGATGATGAGCAGAGTGCACTGGATTATTTTTTTAATGGTATCCGGCTTGCCGAAAAATTAAATGACAGGATGATGCATGCAACGCTTCTGGCAAATATCGCATATGTGTACCGGAGTGCAGGGGCTTTTGATGAGGCGGAACAGATGCTGGATGAGGCTGGCCGGATGATGCGGGAGGCACAGCATAATGATGCAAATGTGGAACTGGACGAGCTTGGGTATGAGCTGAATAAAATATGGCTCCTGCTGCAGAAACAGGAGACAGACGAAGCGTGGAAATGGATGCAGCGTGACGAGATCCGGTCGGATACCAGCAGGGAAAATGATATTAATTTTGCGATCTATTATGCGCAGATATCGGATGAAAAACAGTGCTTAAAATACATAGATGCTGCGATAGAAGAGGTGGCACAGGAAATCAATCCCTTTGAACAGATTGTTTGTCTGCTTGAGTTGATTGAAATTAGCAGCAGGGCAGGGGTTTATACGAAAGCAGAGAAAATTGCCGATATGGCGGAACATCTTCTGAAGGAAGTCGGAACCGTAGGTAAATGGACAAAGCTTATGGAGTACCGCATTGAAATATATGAGGCGCTTGGCAGAACCGATGAACTTGAAAAAGCATATGCAAAATATTATGAATACGATCAGAAGTATGAGGAGGAGAAGAAACATGCAGCCGTAAAACAGGTTCGGCGAAAGATTGAATTGTTACGCGAACTGGACCGCAAGAGTGAGATGAAGCAGAGGCAAGCAGATCTGTATGATCGAAGAGGCAGGGATGCGCTTACGGATCTTTACAATCGGTGGGGAATTAAGAGCCACGTGCAAATGCTCTACCGGGAGTATGCCGGCATAAATATGTCACTTGCAGTTGCTATTGTGGATGTGGATTTTTTCAAGGAATATAATGACACCTATGGACATGTTGCGGGGGATAAGTGTCTGAAGAGTATCGCAGAGATTTTAAAGAAGAATTCTGGGGAGAACAGCATCGTAGGCCGGTATGGCGGGGATGAGTTTCTTGTTGTGCTGTGGAACCGAACACCAGAGGAATTTGAGCAGGTGTTTGATGCGGTCAAAGAGGACTTATTGGACAAAAAGATGGAAAATAAAAACTCTGAGGTTTCGGATTATGTGACGGTTACGATTGGTGCTGTGATGGCAGGACTTGGACAGAAAGAGGAGTTTATGGCATATCTGCATGAAGCGGATCTGGTACTTTACGAAATAAAGAAACATGCAAAAAATATGTATAAGGTAAAAAATTTAGCGTAGGAATAAGTTTATGGATAAGCGGAAAGAGATTATGAAATACCGGTTTGCAGATCCACAGAAAGCGTATGATATCTGCTGTGAACTGTTAGAACAGGGCCGACAGTCGGGAAACGATTTTGAAGTTGCCTATGCGTATCTTTATATGGGAGATACGCTTTTTTCTATGGGAAAGTGTGATGAAGCACTTGCGCGTATGGCACATGCAGAATATGTACAGAAACAGAATAGTTTTGATCACCTGCTCATGAAAACTTATAATATCACGGGCATTATTTATTCGAACATGGGGGATGCACTGTTGGCACTGGATTATTATCATGCGGCACTGCAGCTGGCAAAAAAATATCACAATGACACGCTGGCAGCGATGATTTACAACAATACCGGTTCGCTTTTTACCAATATCGGCGATACGGCAGAGGCGGTAAAATATTTTAAAAAGGCGTATGAGTGTAAAGAAAAAAAGGAAAAAGATGACAGTGATCTGAGCTTTAATGATTTTCTGCTTTATATGAATATCTGTGATGGTTATATAAACCAGAAGCAATATGATAGGGCAAAAAAGTTTTTGGATGATATAGTAAAAACTGTCAACGGCAAGAAACAATCGGAGTTTGAACAAATGATGATTGTACATAAATATGCCATAATCTATTTTCATTTAAAGGACCATGAAAAGGCATTTGAGATGTGTGAAAAGGCGGTACGGTTTCGTGGATGGAACCGTCAGGATGTCGAAATTTTCAATGATTATATTAATCTTGCGGGGATTATGGCAGATACCGGTCACACGGAACCGGCCAAAAAGCTGTTAGATGATATGGATGAGATTGCGCAGCAGACGGATATTGACAACCAGAAGCTTAAAATATGCAGCATACGTATCCGGATTTATGAAAAGACCGGGGAAATGGAGAAACGAAAGGAACAGCTGCAAAGGTATTACAGAATCCAAAAGCAAAGAAATGTTGAGAGAAACCGGATCATTGTTTCTGCAATCAACAATCGTTGCCGGCTGGAAGAAGAAAAAAAGAAGAACCGGTTTTTGAAGGAGGATAACCGCAAACTGATCCGCGAAAGTGAGATTGATGAACTGACAGGCATTTACAATCGGTTGGCGTTTCAACGAAGATATGATAAGCTGTATCGCTACGCGCTTAAAAAACACGATACCTATTGTGTCGGAATCTTTGACATTGATCATTTTAAAACATATAATGACTCCTACGGCCATCTGCAGGGGGACGCATGCCTGAAACGTGTTGCACAGATTTTAAGAGAAACTTCAGATGGAAGTTTTTGCGTGGCAAGATATGGCGGGGATGAGTTTGTTTTTATGGCGTATGGTGTCGATGAAGCGGAAGTCCGGGAATTTTCCGACCGATTGGTGGGAAATATAAGACAGGAGAATATCCCGTTTGAGGCAGGCGAGAATTCGGATCATGTCACAATTTCTGTCGGAGCGATTCTTCTGGACACTACGGAAGATGTGGAACTGACAACGCTTTTAAAGAAGGCGGATCAGGTACTTTATGAGGTAAAACAGGAAGGAAAAGACGGATATAAAATACGGGGGGAGATTTAAAAAGAGGTTTTTATGAGTTATTGGAAAAAATTAAAGAAGAAGTATGTGGGGGATCGCGCGTTTTACAGCCGTTATCTATTGCTTGCGGTGCCGATGATCCTGCAGAATGCCATCACGAATCTGGTCAGCTTTTTGGACAACATTATGGTGGGGCAATTGGGAACGGAACAGATGTCCGGTGTTGCAATCGTAAACCAGCTGATTTTTGTGTACAATCTGGCAATTTTCGGAGCGGTGTCGGCGGCAAGTATTTTTGGCGCACAGTATTTCGGCAACGGGGATCACAGGGGACATATGCATTCGTTTCGCTTTAAGCTTTATGCGACGCTGCTTGTGACGGGACTTACCATATTGCTGCTGCTTACGAAGGGATCGGACCTGATTTCCCTGTATCTGACGGATACTGCGGGAAATGGAGCAACCGATGTGGCACTTCAATATGGAGAGCAGTATCTGGTGATTATGCTGGTGGGACTGGTTCCGTTTGCAGTGAATCAGGCATATGCAACCAACATAAAAGAAACGGGACAGACGCTGGTTCCGATGCTGGCAAGTTTTGTGGCGGTGGGAACCAATGCGGTGCTGGATTATCTGCTGATCTTCGGCGTGGGGCTGTTTCCGAAACTTGGGGTGACAGGGGCGGCTCTTGCCACTGTGATTGCCCGGTATGTAGAAGCTGTTATTGTTGTCTTCTGGGCACATAGGAACCGGGAGAAGAACCGGTATCTCGAAGGGGCTTATCGGGGAGTTGGAATCCCGGTGAGCGAATTGAAAACGATATTAATCAAAGGACTTCCGCTGATGTTTAACGAAGTTCTATGGGCAGCAGGTATGACAACCGTTACCCAGTGCTATTCCGTGCGTGGACTTGATGTGGTGGCAGGACTGAATATTGCTACGACGATTACCAATTTGTTTAACATTGTCTATATACAGTTGGGAGCATGTATCAGTATTGTTGTGGGACAGTATTTGGGAGCCGGAGAACTGGAAAAGGCAAAAGATGCAGACAACAAGATGATTGTTTTCAGTGTGTTCTGTTGTGTGATTATGGCGGCAATCATGTTTCTTGTGGGTGGATTTTTCCCGGGTATTTACAATACGACAGCCGAAATTAAGGATCTGGCTACCAAGTTTATCGCCGTCTCTGCGCTGATCATGCCGTTTTGTTCGTTCACTCATGCGTCTTATTTTACGCTTCGTTCCGGTGGGAAAACGATGGTTACGTTTTTATTTGATTCGGTGTTTACCTGGGTGGTCGTTGTGCCGGTTGCATTTTTGCTGGCGCACGGTACGGGACTTGGAATTGTAAGTGTTTATTTTCTGGTACAGGCTACGGAGCTGATTAAGGTCGTGATCGGATACTGCATGGTGCGAAGCAACGTCTGGGTGGTAAAAATGGTATAAATATAGTCAGAATGGAAATGATTTGGAAAATTACTTGAAATCATCAGCCGCGAATGATACCATAAATTTGAATTATGTCGGGAAAAAGTGGCATTTTAAAGTGAAATGGAAGTATGTAGGATGAGTATTTCAAAAAAGAAGATCATATTTCCCATTCTGGTTTTGGTGGTGGGAACGATCGTTTTGGGCGTTACGGTCCATAACATCCAGACAAATAAACAGAACGAGAGACGGATCAGTGCAAGGCTGAATGCAACAACGTATGCGCAGCGGATGGAAAGTGAGATAAACAATGGAATATCGATTACGGATACGCTGAAAGAATCGCTGATCAGTAATGACGGAACGTTAAACAAGTTTGACCAGATCGCAGCAGACCTGATGAACGACACGATTCAGAGTATCCAGCTGGCACCGGGAGGTGTGGTTACAGATATTTATCCGGAGGCAAACAACGAGGCCGGAAAGATAGATCTGCTTCATGATAAAGACCGGAGAGAATTTTGCCAGTATGCCATAGATCATCAGCTGGCGGTGATACAGGGACCATTTCAGCTGAATCAGGGAGGCAGAGGAATCGCCGTGAGAAATCCGGTTTATCTGGAAAAGGACGGAAAGGAAGAATTCTGGGGATTTACCATTGTGATTATCCGTGTGCCGGACATTTTTCTGGATTCCGTGCAGGCACTGAACGGATTCGGGTATGATTACCGTCTGTTAAAGACAACGTCTCCGTGGAAGAATACCTACGAGGAAGTCTATCATTCCGGAGGGGATCTTGTGAAGCCGGTTGCCTACACGTTTGATCTCGGTGGAGAATCGTGGAAACTGGAAGTGATGCCGAAAAAGGGCTGGACAAAAAGTAGGTCATCCACTACGGTTCTGTGGGGAGGCGCGCTTATCGTACTGCTTCTTACGGTTCTTACAGCCGTTGCACTGGGGCTGGATGAGAGCAGGAAGCGGTTAAAAAAGATGGCGGTTACGGATGCACTGACCGGAATCTATAACCGTTGTGGATTTGATGAACAAGTAGAAAAATATCTAAAATCCCATCCGCAGGAGTCCTGTGTGGGAATTGAGTTTGATATTGATGATTTTAAGTCCATCAATGATATGTATGGGCATGCATCCGGGGATCATGCACTCAGACGTGTGGCCGCGGGTATGAGAGAAAGTTTTCCGAAAGAGGCAGTTCTCGGACGCAGCGGCGGGGATGAATTCTGCATTTTTTTACCGCATGTGACGAACAGCGGGGTAAAAGAAAAGATAGAGGAGTTTGCCACGATGTCCCGGACCTTTGTGCACAAAGGAAAAGAATATCCGTTTACGATTTCTCTCGGATATGCAGAGTATCCCCGGCAGGCAGCAGATCTCGACAGTCTGATGCACCATGCGGATGTTGCACTCTATGATGTCAAAGCAAGGAATAAAAGGGGCTGTCAGGCATATCGGCCGGGCTTTCAGGAAAAAAGGACGCAGCTTGGTTTCGCACTGAAAGATGTCTCGGAAAATCTGCCGGGAGCATTTTTAATCTATAAGGCAGATCCGGCGGATGATACGCTTCTTTTTGCCAACCGTGAGATGATACAGCTTGCCGGCTGCAGGGATCTGGAGGAGTTTTTTGCATACACCGGGCGCAGGTTCTGTAATCTGATCAAGCCGGAGGAACAGACGCAGGTGGAGGAGAGCATCTGGGCGCAGCTTCATGCACAGCCGGAGCAGGAAAATGATTATATCTGCTTTTCACTGGTGAAAAAAGACGGGACCTGCCGGAAGGTATTTGACCATGGAAGAATCGTGGAAAACAGATATTACGGAAAAGTCTTTTATGTGCTGATCATGGATCAGGAACTTATGGTACGACACTATTTATAAACAATTGTTAAATATTTAAAAAATATTTGGAAAATGAACAACTTTTCTGAAAAAATCGGTTATAATAATTTTATCTGAAAATTTAACGAAAAATACATAGGAAGCGGATGGAATTATTATAATGGAACAGGAAAACAGAGTCAGAATGGAACGAATTGCAGCAGATCCACAGTCCGGGCTGTCTGCAGAGCAGGTAAGAAGACGGTTCGCACAGGGGGCAGACAATTATAAAGTGGAGTCTTCTACATTGTCCATATCGGAGATTGTGCGCTCGAATGTCTGCACATATTTTAACCTTGTATTTGCTGTGATTGCAGTTTTGCTTGCCATTGTGGGAGCATGGTCGGATATGTTGTTTCTTCCGATCATTGTAGCTAATACCTGCATTGGTATTATCCAGGAGGTACACTCCAAAAAGGTGCTGGATAAATTATCCATTTTGAATGCGCCGCATGCGGTTGTAATCCGTGACGGAAAGCGGCAGGAGATTCCGGCAGATCAGCTGGTGCTCGATGATATTGTAGAATTTTCGGCGGGAAGCCAGATTCCGGCGGATGCGAAAGTGGTATCCGGAGAACTGCAGGTGAACGAATCCCTGATTACCGGAGAATCAGATGAGATTGAAAAACGGGAGGGAGATTCCCTGCTTTCCGGAAGTTTTGTAGTATCCGGAAAAGCATATGCGCGTCTGGAAAAGGTCGGAAAGGATTCTTATATTTCCAAGCTGACACTGCAGGCAACAAAAAGTAAAAAGGGAGAGCAGTCCGAAATGATTCGTTCCCTGAATTATCTGATCATGGTGATGGGAATTATTATCATTCCCATTGGGATTGCTCTGTTTGTGCAGTCCTTTATCTACAATGAGGGAACGTTTCATGACAGCATCACTGGTATGGTGGCGGCTATCATCGGAATGATTCCGGAAGGTCTGTATCTGCTGACAAGCGTGGCGCTTGCGGTCAGTTCCGTGCGTCTGGCACAGAAAAAGGTACTGATCCACGATATGAAATGCATTGAGACGCTGGCAAGGGTGAATGTTCTTTGCGTGGACAAAACCGGTACGATCACAGAGCCAGGGATGCATGTCTATGATTTTTCTGTTTTGGAGGGCGTGGATCAGCTGGAGATTTCCCAGCGGCTGTCGGATTTTGTGGCAGCACAGGAAAAAGATAATGCGACAATGGAAGCACTCAAGGAATATTTCTCCCACGGAACCGGTATGCGGGCAAAAGAAGTGTATTCGTTTTCTTCGGAGACCAAGTATTCGGGTGCCGTTATGAATGATGGAAAATCTTATGTGATCGGGGCACCGGAATTTGTTCTGCGGGGACAGTTTTCCCAATATCAGGAGCAGATTGCCGCCTACAGCAGCAAAGGATATCGTGTGCTTGTATTTGCGGAATATGAGGGGATTCTCGACCGAAAACCGCTGACGGAGCCGGTACTTCCACTTTGTTTTGTGATGCTTGCAAATCCGATCCGTAAAGGGGCAAAAGAAACGTTTACGTATTTTGCGGAAAATGATGTTGATATCAAGGTGATCTCCGGAGACAATCCGCTGACGGTTTCTGTCATTGCCGCAGAGGCAGGCATTGCGGGGGCGGAGCGTTTTGTTGATGCATCAACCTTAAAAGAAAAAGAAGATTATGATCGCGCCGTGGAAGAATATACGGTATTTGGCCGTGTGACACCGAGCCAGAAACGGATGCTGGTGCAGGCGCTCAAGGAACATAAAAAAACGGTTGCCATGACAGGAGATGGCGTAAACGATGTACTTGCGCTCAAAGATGCAGACTGTAGTGTGGCGATGGCTTCCGGCAGTGATGCAGCTTCTAATGTGGCACAACTGGTACTTCTGGATTCCGATTTTTCCAGAATGCCATCGGTCGTTGCGGAGGGCCGCCGTGTGGTAAATAATATCGAGCGGACCGCGGCGCTGTATATTGTAAAAAACATTTTCTCCATGCTGCTTGCTATTTTCTCCGTGATTTTGATGCTGGATTATCCGCTGGAACCATCACAGGTATCGCTGATCAGCATGTTTACGATTGGTATTCCGTCGTTTGTTCTGGCGTTGGAGCCGAATAAGGATCTGATCCGCGGCCATTTCCTGACCAACGTACTCGTGCGGGCACTTCCTGCGGGCCTGACAGATTTTATTGTGGTGAGCGGTCTGGTAATTTTCTGCCGGGAATTTCAGGTGGATCTGGATTGTCTGTCTACTTCCTGTACCATTCTGGTTGCAATCGTTGGTTTTATGATTCTGCACCGCATTGCAAGACCGATGAATACCGGACATATTGTGATGCTGGTTGGTGTGATCGCAGGCTGGATTTTCTGTATGCTGTTTGGTGGAAGATTTTTCGGAATTACGGGAATTTCCAAACAGTGTGAGATGCTGATGGTAATTTTTGCCATTATTACAGAACCGGTTCTTCGTTATCTGAGTCTGATTGTGGAGTGGATTTCCGCGAGGTGCCGCATGATCCACGCCCGGTTTTCAAAGGCGTAAAAGTGGGGCTGGTTCTTGCATGCATATAAGGAATCGTATATAATAAAAGACATACTAGTAGAAAAGCAGGTGTGGATGTGCAGAAGAGAATCAGGCAGATAGCCGCAGGCAGGTTCGAATCGGATCAGCCGTCGCTTTCTTTTTCGGAAGAGGAACTGTTCCTTACCGTTACAGAAGGACAGGAATATACCGGAGAATTTGAAATCACCAGTAAAAATCATATTCCGGTGCGGGGCATTGTCTACTCCACCCACCCAAGGATGGAGTGTCTGACACCCCAGTTTGAAGGCGAAACCATACGGATTCGATATCAGTTTCATAGTAAAGGGCTCGTTGAGGGGCAGGAAGAAAAGGGTGCGTTTGTGATTTTTTGTAATCAGAGTGTACACAGCCTTTCTTTTTGTGTGTCCACATCCCGTTTATATGCGCAGACAGCGGCAGGTGCGATTCGCAGTCTTTCGGATTTTACGGCACTTGCAAAGGAAAACTGGCAGGAAGCATATCAGCTCTTTTATCACAAGAGTTTTCCCAATATTTTAAAAGCAAAAGAGACAAAAGAAAAGATGTTCTATCAGGGAATTCTTGCAGCAAAACCATCCCCGCAGAATCTGGAAGAATTTTTGGTAGCAGCAGGCAGGAAAGAACAGATTCATTTTACGATTTCAGAGACGGACTGCCGGTTTGATGCGCTCACCGAAAGCCAGCAGCAGAAGATCGAAATTAAAAAGAGTGAGTGGGGGTATTTTGAACTTTCCATAACTTCCGATGCCGCGTTTGTACAGCCGGCACAGTCACAGATTACTTCGGAGGATTTTCTGGGAAGCACATTTGTCCTGAAATATGTTGTGGATTATGATCGGATGCATGCCGGAAACAACTATGCAAAACTTACTTTTTCCTCGGTATATGAGACAAAGGTTCTAGAGATTTATGCGCATAAAGGGGAAAAACAAAAGTCAAAAGAACGGAAAGAACATGAAAAAATCAGGGAATGTCAGTCTGGCCTGGTAGAATTGTATGAAAATTTCCGCCTGAAAAAGATCGTGACCGGTGTGTGGGCAAATGCGTCGGTGGAACTCTTAAACCAGCTGCATGCCATGCTTCCGGATCAGGTGATGTATCAGTTGATGAAGGCACAGGCACTTGTGATCAATCACCAAAAACAGGAAGCGGAGTGGATTCTTGAGGAATTTAAGCGGGAATGGCCTGATCATCATACTCCGGAGTGGGGATATTATCTGTATATTATGACGCTTCTGGAACGGGAACCAGCATATGTGGACCGCATGACGCATGAGATTGAGATGATTTTTCATGAGAATCCGGATTCCGCTCTGTTATTCTGGGTTCTTTCATTTCTGGAAGAGGAATATTACAACAACAGCGCGCACAAACTGCGTGCAATTGCACACTGGGTAATGAATGGATGTGTTTCCCCGTATCTGTACCTGGAGGCATATTATCTGATCAGCCAGGATCCATATCTGTTCACGAAACTGGGAAGATTTGAAGTGCGGATTCTGCGCTGGGCAATCCGTCACCAGGTTCTGACAAAGGAGCTGGCAGCACAGATTTTTGAAGTCGTGGAAATGAATCAGGGATTTCATCCGGTTCATTTTGAACTGATGCAGGCAGCTTATGAGACAGAGGAAAAACCGGAATACGTGAGCCAGATCTGTAGTTATCTGATCCGGGCACAGCGATTTGAAACAAAGTTTCACCACTGGTATGAAAAGGGGATTGAACTTGAACTTCGGATTACCGGATTATATGAGGCATATCTGTTGTCCATGGATGAGCGGGAGGTTGCATCGGTTCCAAAGATTATCCGGATGTATTTTCAATATGATAGCAACCTTCCTTACCGGAAGATGGCAATTCTGTACAACAATATCATTGCTTCAAAGAAAAGTGAACCGGAAATTTATGAGCAGTATCGCAGAGTGATGAGCCGTTTTGCCATGGAGCAGATGGAGAAAAAACATGTGGATGATAATCTGGCGGTGGTTTATGAGGACATGCTTGAGCTTGGACTGGTGAATGAAGAACTTGCAAAATGTCTTGCAGATATTTTGTTTGTGCACAAGCTGGTGATCATGCAGCCGCATATGGTTCGTGCCATTGTGTACCAGAAGCAGATGAAAGATCCGCAGATTGTTCCGATCGTGGACGGATGTGCTTATGTATCTGTTTTTTGCAAAGAGTATGCAGTGCTGTTTGAAGATGAGAAAGGTAGAAGATATATCCACAGTGTTCCATACCGTATGGACCCGCTGCTGGATCCAAAGCCATATCTGGAAAAGTGTACGGCACTGGCACCGGAGGAATTGCCATATATTATTTCGCGTTTTGAAGAAAAACCGGATTATCATGCATTTGGTCCGGAAGAAGAAAAATTTTTCCGGCGGATTTTATTTGCGAAGGAGCTGGATACAGAGTATCAGTCGTATTTTGCAAGGGAGATTGTACGGTATTATCAGAAGAACGAACAGGAACCTGTGGTTGGACAATATCTTGCACAGGCGGATTATGAGCAGATGCCGCAGGCTGTCCGCCAGTACATGATGGAGGCTCTTGCGGACTGGCGGATGTATGATCAGTTATATGAGCGCATGCAGGAATACGGTCTGGATCAGATCGGATCGGCAGCAAAAGTTGCGGTTGCAAGCTATCTGCTGGATAGGATGGAAGAAAAAGAGCCGGATGATGAACTGCTGCTTTTGTGCACCAGTGCATTTTTAAACAAAAAATACAATGACAGGATCCTGCAGTATCTGAGTGATTTTTATTCAGGGCCGGTTGAGACGATGCTTCGATTATGGAGAGCAGCGCATGATTTTGAACTTCAGACAAGAGATCTGGAAGAACGGATTCTTGAACATATGTTGTATGCGGATATGGATCTTGCGATGGCACAGGATGTATTTATACATTATTACGAAAGCGGTGGACAGGAGCTGATCGTTCTGGCTGTCATTACCGTATTTGCGCATGCCTGTTTTGTAAAAGGAGCCAGATTGCCGGAACAGGTTCTTAAAATTATTTGGAGACGGTATCAAAATGACCAGAAACTGAATGATGCCTGCAAACTTGCTCTGCTCAAATCCTTTTCGGAATCACCCCTTCAGGGGGAACAGTATGAAGCGGCGGATCTGCTGCTGGCAGAGTATACGGGCAGGAATATGAATTTCGCGTTCTATAAAAAAATGGACCGGAAACTGGTACAGAAATACCATTTGTATGACAAGGTTTATCTGGAACACCGGACGGATCCGAGGAAACATGTTGTGCTGCATTACAGCAGGGATGAGGACGGGGAGCAGTTTCACGAAGTGGATATGCCGAATGTCTATGATGGCATTTTTGTTGAGACTTTTGTGGTATTTTTCGGGGAAGAGATTCAGTATTATATCACCGAAGAATATAAAAATAAGGTCATTTCAACCGAAAGTAATCGTCTGACCTGCAACGATATCTATGCGCAGAAAGATGAAAGCAGATATAATCTGATCAACCAGATGCTGATTTCGGAAACACTGTCCGATGAGACCTCTATGTTCCAGACAATGAAACAGTATGCAGGATATGATACAGTGACAAAAAAAGTATTTAAGCTTTTGTAATCAGGATGGGGGAAGAAATGGAAGCCAATACCTGTTATCTTGGCATCGAGCTGAATGATTCGTATGCCATGGTAAGTTATATGCAACCAAATATGGAAGAACCGGAAACCGTCAGCACGATTGCCGGAAGTGAAAATTACCGGATTCCGACATTGCTTGCGCGGCGCAAAAACATCGGCATGTGGTATTACGGGGAAGAAGCCGGAAGGATGGCAAAGACCAGTGAGGTGATCTGTGTAGATGCACTTCTCCGCCGTGCCGTGGCATCGGAAGTGATCACCATTGCAAAAGAAAGTTATGATGCAGTGGATCTGCTGGCGCTGTTTATCAAAAAGGTGATTGAGCTGCCGCAGAAACTGGGAAACACTTCACATGTGACAGGAATTATCCTGACCGTGGATCATCTGACAAAAGAACTGATCGGTATTTTCCGTCATGTGGCAGAACTTTTAAACCTGCCACAGGAAAAATTTGCAGTGATCGATAACAGAGAGAGTTTTTATGCGTTTGCCATGAATCAGGAAAAGTCGCTGTGGATGCATGATGTATTTTTGTTTTCCTGTGGGAAAAATGCAGTCAGTTTTTATGATCTTTCCAGAGATATACATACAAAACCGCAGATGATCACGATTCATGCAACCGGTGCGCAGGAACTGGGAGAGGATAAAGATGAGGCATTTGCAAGGCTACTGACTGGCTGTTTTGCAAACCGTCAGGTATCCTCGGTTTATTTGGTAGGTGACGGATTTGACGGAGAATGGATGAAACAGTCACTGGCAGTACTCTGTCGTGGGCGGCGCGCATTTATGGGACAGAACCTTTTTTCGAAAGGGGCATGCTATATGGCACACATTCGGGAACAGGGAGAGAACTGGCCGTTTATTTATATGGGCGAAAACGAAATGAAATTTAATCTGAGTTTAAACGTCATGGAAAAAGGAAGAAAGATGGCCTTAAATCTTGTCAGTGCCGGAAAGAACTGGTTTGAGATGAAAAATACATGTGAGGTGATCTTAAGTGGCAGCCCACAGGTGGAATTATACAAACAACTTCCGAGCAGCAGTACGCCACAGATACAGACGGTAGAACTGGAAGATCTCCCGATGCGGCCGGATCGGACAACGAGACTCCGGATCATTGCAAATCCGGTGGCAAACGATAAGATTGAAGTGGAAATCCGGGATCTGGGATTTGGTGAATTTTTTCCGGCATCTGACCGGGTATGGAAATGTATCGTAACGATGGGATAAAATTATGGGTGAATTATTACTTTGTCATGAAACAATTGCGGCTCTGCCATATTACATAGAAGAAACCGGAATAAATATTTATTCCATGGAAGAACTCAGCTATTATATTTCCGGAAATGTGTATCTTTTGGATCGGTCTTTTATGTGTGAAAGTTTATGCACATGGATTGAAAAGCAGATGAAACGCACAGAACTTGCAGAGAAACTTCGGACATGTATTCGTACGGAGAAAAGATTGTCCGATTTTGTTTTTGCCATTCTCGAAGATACGGCATATTGCACCATGAAAGAGATGCAGGAGATTGTTTTTGCGGTCCGGCAGATGGAACAGAAGTCGGATTTTGAATGTGAAAAGATTCGGGCAGATCAATTGATGGAAAAGGATAAATATTTAGCTGCGATCTATCGGTATAAGCATCTGCTTGAGACGGCGGATACAAAAGAAACCAGTGAAGTTCTGCGGGGGAACATCTGGCATAACCTTGGAACGGCATATGCAAGGCTCTTTTTATTTGAAGAGGCGGGACGGTGCTATGAAAAGGCATATGAATATAACAAACAGAAAGAATCGCTCCGGGAATGTCTGATGTGCTGCAGGTGCAGACATGATGAAGCAATGTTTGCGGAAATTGCAGATAAATATCAGGTGAACGAGATGGAGCAGCAGGAAATCGAAAATGAGATTTCCATTGCATGCAAGAGTGAAAAACTAGAACAGTTTGAGTCCCGCCTAGAAGAATTAGCGCAACAGAGCGGAGGAGCCCAGAAGGCAAAGGTAAAAAAAGATGTCATGAATATGATTGTTCAGTGGAAGAAAGATTATCGAAGGAGCTGCAAGGTATAACGTATGATTTTTTCAAATTTATTTCATCGGAAGAAAAAAGAAAGTGAGACAGGAAATATCTCACAGTATGATCAGAGCGAATATGCAAAACTGGAAACGAAAAATATTGTCAAAGAATTGAATTTGTCGGATGCGGCACAGGCCAAGAAATATGTGGTGGATTTGTGCAAACAGATGATTCAGGCTTCCAAAGATATTGAGGAAAGTAAATCGGAATATCAGCTGGTAACCAATTATCTGACGGATATTCAGATTTTAGAAGACCTGACAGACACTGAGCGCAAGCCGATTCTCGAGTGTGCCACACAGGTTGCCAAGTTGGAAAAGCAGAGGACGGACTTTTTGAAAACGGAGCGCCGGCTGACAGATACGCAGTTTGCGCAGATGCAGGAGGAAGAAGCAAATCTTCCGGGAGTCATTCGCAGGCTGAAAGCAAACGAGGCAGATCTGGATGCGATCAAGAGAAATATGGCATATCTGGAAGGGAAAAAACTGGAATGGTCGATGCAGAGAACGGATTCGGCGAGAGTGCAGAAAGTGACGCGTACGGCGGCATGTTATCTGCTGGCAGTGTTTATTACGTTGTTTGCGTTTGTCGGAATTCTTTCCTGGTATCTGAATAAGGATCTGCAGCTGGTTCTGACCATTATGGGATTTGCAGCAGTGGGAGCAGGAGCATTTATTCTGATCCGTTACCAGGATTCCACAAGAGAGATCCGCCAGGCGGATGTCAACCGCAATCAGGCGATTACTTTGGAGAACCGGGTAAAAATCCGTTATGTCAATACAAAAAATGCGGTGGATTTTACCTGCGAAAAATATCATGTTCGGAATGCAAAAGAACTGGAATTTTTATATGGGCAGTATCAGGATGAAGCGCGGGAAAAGGAGACATTCCGTAAGACAAGCGATGATCTGGAATATTATACCCAGAATCTTTTGCAGTATCTGACACGGCTGCGGATGTATGATACCCGTGTATGGCTGACGCATGCGAATGCGCTTGTCGATAACCGGGAAATGGTGGAGCTAAAGCATGAACTGCTGACCCGGCGCCAGAAACTGCGGGCCCGCATGGAATACAGTGTGGGAAGTATTCATGAGATGAAGGGAGAGGCTCTCAAAAATATGAGCAAACTCGGAAACAATGCCTATCAGTTAGAGCAGATCATCCGCAAGATTGAGGCAATGAATCCCGCATTTAAGTAAAAGTGATATTAATCTATTAATTTTACTTTTTAGATAGCCGTCCTGTGTGAAAGGGACGGCTATCTTTTTCGTCTTAGCGTGTAGTGTTTTGCATACAGTCAAAATTCGGATTAAAAGCATAGTAGTTTTTGCTGTCCAGTTCTTCCTGCAACATGCGAAGTGCTTCTCCAAAACGCTGAAAATGCACAATTTCACGCTCGCGCAAAAAGCGGATTGGATCAGCAACTTCCTGATCTTTTGCCAGACGCAGTATATTATCATACGTTTTTCTTGCTTTTTGTTCTGCTGCCATGTCCTCTACCAGATCGGCAATTGCATCACCGCTTGACTGAAATTCGGTAGCGGAAAATGGAACTCCACCTGCAGCCTGTGGCCAGACACCTGCGGTGTGATCAATATAATATGGTGCAAATCCGGAAGCTTCCAGTTCTTTGGCGGAAAGTCCGCGTGTCAGCTGGCGGACAATTGCACCAATCATTTCTAAATGACCAAGTTCCTCTGTTCCGATGTCAGTAAGTACACCGGCAATTCGCGGATTTGCAAAAGAAAACCGCTGGGCTAGGTAGCGCATGGAAGCTCCCATTTCGCCATCAGGACCACCGTACTGACTTATAATAAAAGAAGCCATTTTGGCATTTGGCGTTGAAATGGAAATCGGATATTGTAGTCTCTTTTCATAATTCCACATAACTTATTTCACTCCTTCCCATGGCATTGGACCGGCATTCCAGTCCCAGTCCTCCAGCGGCTGGCTGCCAAATGCGGACAACGGTTCGAAACGTTCTTCGTAGGTCTTTTTAGCGGAATTGTATAATTCGTTGCACTGATTGTAATAAGAGAGTGCCTGTGCGTCATCCGGATGGGTATCCAGATAAAGAAGCATATCATAGGCACAAAAGCCTAGCGCCATAACCCAGCGGTACAACTCCGACCGGTTCATTGGCTGAGAAGATGATCTTGTCATCGCCGCCGCCCTCCCTGCATCATATTCATATTGCATTTTCCGGTGAACGGTTTATCCAGTTCCGGAAAAATTGTGCCTGCAGCAAGCCCGCGCATAGGATCGTAGGTTTTGCCGAATGTCTGCCAGGGAACATAGCACATACCCGGTACCTGATGTTCACAATTGTCTGTTTCCGGCATGGAATTAATGGTTACATTCATGGATTTCTTTTTCCTTTCTGATCAGCATATACTGTATGATATGTTTCGTTTGCGTTATGTGTGTATTTGTTATATAATAAAAACCATGACAGAATAAGGAGAGAAACGCAATGAGTAAAGTAAGAACAAGATTTGCACCAAGTCCGACAGGAAGAATGCATGTGGGAAATCTTCGTACAGCATTGTATGCATACCTCGTAGCAAAGCATGAGGGCGGAGATTTTATTTTAAGAATAGAAGATACCGATCAGGAGCGCTATGTGGAAGGCGCTGTAGATATTATTTACCGCACCCTGCAGAAAACAGGTCTGATCCATGACGAGGGACCGGACAAGGATGGCGGCTGTGGACCATACGTACAGAGTGAGCGCCAGGCACAGGGCATTTATTTAAAATATGCCAAAGAGCTGATCGATAAAGGCGAGGCTTATTATTGTTTCTGCGACAAGGAACGCTTAGAGGGACTCAAAAAAGTAGTTGCCGGAAAAGAAATTCATGTATATGACAAGCACTGTCTGCATCTTTCCAAGGAAGAAGTGGAGGAAAAACTTGCCGCAGGCGTACCGTATGTCATCCGTCAGAATAACCCGACGGAGGGAACGACAACTTTTGAGGATGAGATTTACGGAGATATCACGGTTGACAATGCGGAGCTGGATGATATGATCCTGATCAAGTCCGATGGATATCCGACTTACAATTTTGCAAACGTAGTAGACGATCATCTGATGGGAATTACCCATGTTGTCCGTGGTAATGAGTATCTTTCCTCTTCCCCGAAGTACAATCGTCTGTATGAGGCATTTGGCTGGGAAGTACCGGTATATATCCACTGTCCGCTGATTACGGATGAGAATCATCAGAAGCTGTCAAAACGATGCGGACATTCTTCGTTTGAAGATCTGGTAGAGCAGGGATTTCTGACAGAGGCGATCGTAAACTTTGTTGCATTGCTTGGATGGAGCCCGGCAGATAACCAGGAGATCATGACACTTGAAGAACTGGTAGAAAAGTTTGATTACCATCACATGAACAAATCACCGGCAGTTTTTGACTATACCAAGTTAAAATGGATGAACGGGGAATACATCAAAAAGATGGACTTTGACAAGTTCTACGAGATGGCGCTTCCGTATATCAAAGAAGTGATTACCAAAGATTATGATCTGAAGAAGATTGCACATATGGTACAGACCCGTATCGAGATCTTCCCGGATATCAAGGATCACATTGATTTCTTTGAGAAACTTCCGGAGTACGATGTGGCAATGTATACCCACAAGAAGATGAAGACAAATGCACAGACTTCTCTTGAAGTGCTGCAGGAGATCCTTCCAATCTTAGAGGCACAGGAAGATTATAGCAATGATGCATTGTATCAGACACTTCTTAAATATGTAGAGCAGAAGGGCTGCAAGAACGGTTATGTTATGTGGCCGATCCGTACAGCAGTATCCGGCAAGCAGATGACTCCGGGCGGCGCAACCGAGCTTATGGAGGTTCTTGGAAAAGAAGAGTCTCTTGCACGTATCCGCAAAGGAATCGAACTCCTTTCTCAGGCACAGTAGAACATTCTCACAGGAGAACGAATGAACTATAATGAATTCCAGCAGCAGGCCATCCGCCATAAGGATGGCCCGATGCTTGTTCTAGCAGGTCCCGGATCCGGGAAAACTGCAGTAATTACCCAAAGAACGAAACAGCTAATTGAATATGAGAATGTAGATCCGTCCAATATTCTTGTGATTACATTTACGCGTGCAGCAGCACAGGAGATGAAGCAGCGTTTTCTTGCAGCGACAGGAGAAGCGAAAACGAAAGTGACATTTGGCACGTTTCACGCCATATTTTTTATGGTATTGAAACTTGCGTATCATTTTAATTCCGGGAATATTATTTCGGAGGAACAACGGTATCAGTTTATGCGGGAAATTTTGTCCTATCATCATCTGGAGTACCGGGACGAAAGCGAATTTATCGGAGATGTTCTGACAGAAATCAGCCGGGTGAAAAATGAACAGATTCCACTGGAACATTTTTATTCTTCCAGCTGCGGGGAGGAGGTATTCCGGAAGATCTACCGGGAATATGACGAGAGGCTCAAACGAAACCGTCTGATAGATTTTGATGATATGTTGACATACACCTATGAGCTGTTTTCCCAGCGAAAGGATATTCTCTCGGCATGGCAGAAAAAGTATCGATATATCTTAATTGATGAGTTTCAGGATATCAATCTGATTCAATGGAAGATCATGCGTATGCTTGCGGCACCGGAAAACAATTTGTTTGTGGTGGGAGATGATGACCAGTCCATCTACCGGTTTCGCGGTTCGAAACCGGAAATTATGCTGGGATTTCAAAAGACGTACCCACAGGCAAAGATTGTGAATCTCGAAGTAAATTACCGGTGTGAACCTCCGATTGTGGAGGCAGCCCTGCGTCTGATTACACACAATGAAGAACGTTTTCAAAAAAAGATCCGGGCCAGCAAATCCGGAAAACAGAAAGTGCGTTTTCAGTATTTTGAGGACTGTTACAAAGAAAATGCATTTTTGGCGGAAGATATTCGAAGAACGGTACAAAATGGTGTTCCGCTCTCGGAGATTGCGGTATTGTTTCGGACGAATATGCAGCCGCGGGCATTGATGGAACATATGGTTTCCGCCAATCTGGCCTTTCAGACGAAAGACCGGATTCCGGATATCTATGAGCACTGGATTGCAAGGGATTTCTTTACTTATATCCGCATTGCGCAGGGGAGTGACAGCAGGGCAGATTTTCTTTCTATTATGAACCGGCCCAAGCGGTATATCGGCAGGGACAGTCTTCCGGATGAAACGGTAAGTTTTGAAGAGTGGATAAAATTGTATGAGGAACAGCCGTGGATTGCAGAGCGCATCGAACAACTGTGGTATGATTTAAAACATTTGTCCCGCCTGAGTCCGTATGCGGCAATCAACTATATCCGGCGGGGAATCGGATATGACGATTATCTGGCAGAGTATGCCGAATACCGGAACGCAAATAAAGAAGATTTGTATGAAGTGGCAGATGAAATCCTTGCAAGTGCAAAAGGATACCGCACGTTTGAAGAGTGGTTTGCACATATAGAAGAATATCGGCAGGAGTTAAAGAGATTAGCGCAGGAAAAGAGCAGGAACCAAAATGCCGTGACGTTTGCAACACTGCACAGCGCCAAGGGACTGGAATTTACGAAAGTATACCTTATTGACGTCAATGAGGGCGTGATGCCTTATAAGAAAGCGGTATTAAAGCAGGATGTCGAGGAGGAGAGGCGCCTGTTTTATGTGGGAATGACCAGAGCAAAGGAATCTTTGACGATCTGTTCGGTAAAAAAGATGCGTGGCAAAGAGGTGGAACTGTCGCGTTTTATCAAAGAAGCTGGCAAAGAACCATAAAAAACCTGCATCGGGTATTCGATGCAGGTTTTTATAAAAATAAAAATTATTCTTCATCTCCGAGTGCATTGAAATAATCATCATCGAGCATTTCATCGAAGCGGTCAGCGGCGGCTTCATATTCGTCATCATCCGTGATGCTGTCAATCTGTGGAATGCCTTCTTCGTCCTCGGCATAGCGATAGAGATAAACCGTGCCTTCGTCCGGGTCGGAACCGTCCGGGTTGAGTGGCATAAGTGCGATGTAATCCTGTTTATTTACATCAAAAATGGTGAGAATTTTGCATTCTACTTCACCTTCATCCAAATCAAGTGTTACACGGATATCATCAATTTCATCAGGAGTAACTGGTGTTGCCTTTTCTTTATCTGCCATAAGATACCTCTTTTCTTAATCATTGTTTGTGTCTGTTAACATTATAAGCGAGGAGTAAGGAGCTTGTCAATTCGAAAAAGTGATATACAAAGGTTTTTAAAAAGGGTATAATAAAAAATATGAAAATACGAGATACGAGAAAACGAACAGAGAATAAAATGATCCGGGAAGGGGATTATGCGAAACCGGGGGTGACCATTCAGGGAGAATGGACGACTTTTACGTTTGATGCGGAAAAAGAGGACAGCTGTTTTGTGGTACTGCGGGATATGCAGACCAAAAAAGAACAAAAGATTGCGGTTCCATCCGAATACTGCATGGGATCCGTGCGCTCTATTGCGGTGGCAGATCTGGAATTAGAACAGCTTATCTATTATTTTGAAATCAATGGGAAAAAGGTGATGGATCCGTGTGCGAATGCCATTATGGGGCGGCAGGTCTGGAATGACCGGTCACGCAGCCGGCAGCAGTATGAGGTGTATGGTGCGTTTGATGTGCAGGCGTTTGACTGGGGAGAGGACATGTGTCCGGAAATTCCAAGAGAACAGATGATTATGTACAAGCTGCATGCGCGTGGATTTACGATGGATTCGGGCACAAAAAGTGTTCCGGGAACGTTTCGTGCACTGATGAACCGGATTCCTTATCTGAAGAAACTGGGTGTGACGACGGTCGAACTTATGCCGGTGTATGAGTTTGAGGAAATTCAGTTTCCAAAGCAGCAGAAACTTCCGGAATATATTCGCTGGAAGGAAAAACAAAAGGATCAGATCCATCCTACAGAGAACAGTAAGAAGGCGCCACAGAAAGTAAATTACTGGGGATATGAGCCCGGGAATTATTTCGCGGTAAAGGCATCGTATGCGGCAGATCCGCTGCATGCCTCCGAAGAATACAAAATGTTTATCCATCGGCTGCATGAAAACGGTATGGAATGTGTGATGGAGATGTATTTTCCGGAAGAAGTCAATCACAATCTGATTTTAGAGTCGCTTCGTTACTGGGTGAGGGAATATCATGTGGATGGAATTCATCTGTTGGGAGAACATCTGCCCATTACGGCAATTGTACAGGATGGCATGCTCAGCCGTACCAAAATCTTTTATGTGGATTTTGAGGAGAAAGCATGTGCAGCAAACCGGAAGTATCCCAATCTGTATGTATACAAAGAAGAATATCAGTATCCGATCCGGCAGGTTTTAAACCATATCAATGGAAATATGCGTGATTTTGCCGATCAGCAGCGGAAACAGGGGGCTTTTTTAGGTTATGTCAATTATATAGCCAGCAACAATGGGTTTACGCTGGCAGATCTGTTTATGTACAACGATAAACACAATGAGGAAAACGGAGAGCAGAATCTCGACGGGAGTTCCTGGAATTTCAGTAACAATTACGGTGTGGAAGGACCGACCAGAAAGCGTTATATCAATGCGCTTCGGAGATTGAACTGGAGAAATGCGGTTCTCATGCTTATGCTGGCGCAGGGGGTGCCATTGTTGTGGAGCGGCGATGAGATGGGAAATTCCCAGAACGGAAATAACAATGCATACTGTCAGGACAACCCGGTCGGCTGGGTGAACTGGAAGAACGAAAAGACACATCGCAGACAGATCGATTTTTTGCAGCAGGTGATTGCGTTTCGAAAGGAACATACCATTCTTTCGAACCCGATGCCATTTCAGTTTTCAGATTATAAATCGCTTGGCTGTCCGGATCTTTCGTATCATGGGGCAAGTGCGTGGATTTTAGAGCCGACGCCGGACCATCTGTGTCTGGGAATGCTCTATTGCGGGGCTTACGCCAAAAACGAAAAAGAGCCGGATGTCTATGTTGCCTATAATTTTCTTGCGGCGGCAACGGAACTGGCATTGCCAAAGCCAAAAAAGGGAATGGAATGGGTTATCTGTATTGACAGCGGAGAAGATGCTGCTCCATTTTTGGAAAAACCAAAAGGTGTGAGTGGGGGAAAAATCATCCTTCGGCCACAGACGATCTGTGTGCTGGAGAGCAGGGAGATAAAAAAACATGGGTAATGCATGGAAACATTTTTGCACAATTACACATCACAAAAATCTGGTGCTTGTCGGCTGTTTTAAGATCGGACTTTATAAGCAGGGATTGCTCCACGATCTTTCGAAGTATTCTCCGACAGAATTTCTTGTGGGATGTAAATATTATCAGGGAACCATGAGTCCGAACAATGCAGAACGTAAGGAGAAAGGATACTCTCTGGCATGGCTGCATCATAAGGGGCGAAACAAACATCACCTGGAATATTGGATTGATTACGATATTTCAAAGGAACCGGGGAAAGACCACTCCGGAATGGCGGGAATGAAGATGCCGATCCGCTATGTTGCGGAAATGTTTATTGACAGGATCAGTGCATCGAAAAATTATCAAAAAGACAAATATACGGATCGGAGTGCACTAGATTACTATATGCATGGCAGGTCCCATTATCTGATTCATCCGGATACGGAGGCAATGATCCATTATCTTTTACTGATGCTGGCAGTGCGGGGCGAACAGGAAACGTTTGCATTTGTCAGGAATGAAGTGTTGACAGGAAATGTTCCATATGAGAGGGAACGTCTGTTGGAACAGATACAAAAGCTGGCACCGGACGAAAAAATATAAAGGGGAAAAGCACAGAATGCCTTTTGCTGACATAGAATATTAGAAAGCTGTTGGAAAAGGTGCTGTGTGAAAACATTTTTGGTTCCCCTGACACCGGAAGAAGAAACAGATTGTCTGTGCAGATTAAAAAATGGCGAGCAAGGGGCAAAGGAAGAACTGGTGTTACACAATATGCGCCTGGTAGCTCATGTCGCAAAGAAGTATATCAGTTCGGAAGAGGATCAGGAAGATCTGATTTCCATCGGCACAATCGGATTGATGAAAGCGGTAGACAGTTTCCGGCCGGAATACGGAAATAAATTTGCAACGTATGCCATCCGGTGCGTAGACAACGAATTGCTGATGCATCTGCGATCAAAGAAAAAACAGCGCAAAGAAGTTTCTATGTTTGAACCGATTGGAACAGACAAAGAAGGAAACCAGATTCAGCTTGTGGATGTGCTGGAGTTTCATGATAAAAATGTGGCAGATGAAGTGACAAAAAGGGAACAGATGAAGAAAATCTCTGCCTTTATGAACGAAGTGCTAAGCGACCGGGAAGCGTTTATTATCCGTCGGAGATATGGCATGGGTGGCATGCAGGAGCTGACCCAGAGAGAAATTGCACGTGCACTTGGAATTTCCCGCTCTTATGTTTCGAGAATTGAAAAGAGAGCACTCGAAAAACTGAAGAAAGTGATAAGTGAATAAAGTCATTGCAAAAAGATGCATTTTATGATAAGGTAAATGCATCTTTTTTCATGCATGTGTCTGTGCAAAATTCCCATTTGTTGGAATGAGGTGAATATGTATAGCCAAGTTATGACATCTATGCTGGATGGAATCTGCGCGATGCCGGTACAGGTAGAGGTGGATATCAGCATGGGAATGCCGGTGTTCGATATGGTAGGATATCTTTCTTCCGAGGTACGGGAAGCGAAGGAACGAGTGCGCACAGCACTTCACAATTGTGGAATTATCCTGCCCGCGAAGAGGATTACCGTAAATCTTTCTCCGGCAAATGTCCGGAAAACCGGAACTGGATTTGACCTGCCGATAGCAGTTGCACTGCTGGTTGCCATGGGACTGGTGAGACCGGAAAAGTGTACGGGCACGCTCTTTTCTGGAGAATTGAATTTAAGCGGACAGCTGCTGCCGGTTCGTGGAATTCTTCCGATGGTTTCGGACGGTGTGAAAGATGGTGTGCGTAAGTTTGTGGTTCCGGCAGAGAATCTTATGGAGAGCCGTCTGGTACAGGAAGCGGATGTCTGTGGATTTGTAACGCTCCGGTCGTTGATTGATTATCTGCAGAATGGCAGTTACGAAGAACCGTCACATGGCAGGGAGTATCGGGAGAAAAACAGCACAGTACCGGATTTTTCGGAAGTAAACGGGCAGCAGTTTTTGAAACGGGCAGCGGAAATTGCAGCGTCCGGAATGCATAACATGCTTATGGTAGGGCCTCCTGGAGCCGGAAAAACCATGATTTCTGAAAGAATGGCGACGATCCTTCCACCGCTGACGGAAAAAGAACAGCTGGAGGTGTCAAAAATATACAGTGTCTGCGGTCTGCTGGCGGATTCCCGCACACTTTTGCAGGAGCGGCCGTTTCGAAGCCCACATCATACGGTCAGTACAGCGGGACTTGCCGGAGGAGGACGAAATATCCGGCCGGGAGAAATTTCACTGGCACATCAGGGGGTGCTTTTTCTGGACGAACTTCCGGAGTTCTCCAAATCGACACTGGAGGTACTGCGTCAGCCACTGGAGGAACATCAGATTTATCTGACCCGTGCCATTGGCAGTGTGACATACCCGTCCGATTTTTTGCTTCTGGCTTCCATGAATCCGTGCAATTGCGGATATTACCCGGACCGGAACAGATGCAGATGTACGCAGGCGGCATTGCAGCGGTATTTTGACCGGATTTCCCAGCCACTCATTGATCGCATGGATCTTTGTGTGGAGGCCCCGATGGTCACTTATGAGGAATTGACGGGAAACGGCAGGAATGAGAGCTCAAAAACCATTCGCGACCGGGTGTGTGAGTGCCAGGAACGGCAGATTTTCCGTTTCAAAAACGAAAATTTCTCACACAACAGCGGGATACCGGCTGCAAAATTAAAACAGTTTTGCAGACTGGGAGAAAAAGAACAACAGTACATGGAAAAGATGTTTCATAAACTGTCACTGACTGCACGCACATATCATAAAATTCTCCGGGTGGCGCGGACAATTGCAGACACACAAAAGGCGGAAAATATCTGTGTCCGGGATTTGACAGAAGCTGTGTGCTACCGGAGCATCGGGGATAAGTTCTGGGGAGGTGCGGCAGAATGAGCATGTATGCATACTGGCTTGCAAATACCGGGTTGACAGTCCATAAACTGACGGATCTTATGACGAAAGGAATCTGCGCGGAAGAATTGTATGCACTGTCTGCAGCACAGCTGGAAAAAACAGGGGTGCTGGATGCAAAAGATGTGGGAAAGATCAACGCATCCAGACAGCAGTGGGAGGTGATGGAACGCTGGATGCAGCTGCAGGAGCTGGGAATTGGATTTGTTTCTATGGAAGATCCACAGTATCCGGAGAAACTTCGCTGCATTGCCTCAGCACCATATGCGCTGTATTATATTGGCGGTCTGCCGGAAGAAACGCGCAGGCGTGTTGCGATTGTCGGAGCACGGACGAGAAGTGCTTACGGGAGTCAGCTTACCGGAAAACTGGCAAAGGCACTCGCAAAGAATCAGATCGATGTGATCAGTGGAATGGCCATGGGAATTGATGCGGATGCCCATGACGGGGCTTTAGAAGGAGGGGGAGATACCTATGCCGTGCTTGGATGTGGAGTGGATGTATGTTATCCCAAAAGAAATCTTCACTTATATGAAAAAATAAAAAGAAACGGCGGAATTTTATCGGAATATCCGCCGGGGACACCGCCGCTGCCGGGATATTTTCCGCAGAGAAACCGTGTGATATCCGGGCTTGCGGATTATGTGATTGTGATGGAGGCAAGAAAAAAGAGCGGATCACTGATTACCGCGGATTACGCCATGGAGCAGGGAAAGGAAGTTTATGCGCTTCCGGGGCGGATCACGGATGCCCTGAGTGAGGGAACAAATCATCTGATTCAGCAGGGCGCGGGAATTTTAGTGAGTGTTGAAGATTTCCTGCAGGAGCTGCAGTTGCAGGCAGGAAATATAGCGACACAGATAGACTTTAAAAAAAATCTTCTTGAAAAAGACGAATCGTTGGTGTATGCTTTATTAGATTTTTATCCGGTGGGTCTTGGAACCCTGATCGAGAAAAGTCCCTATGGTCTGGCAGAAATTTTACCAGTTTTAGAGAGATTAGAGAACAAAGGGTTTATTCAGGAGACCATTCCGAATTATTTTATAAAAACAATTTAGTTGATATAAGGAGCACCAAATGGCAAAGTATCTGGTAATCGTGGAGTCACCGGCAAAGGTGAAGACGATTAAAAAATTTCTGGGAAAAAATTATGAGGTCATGGCGAGTAACGGGCATGTAAGGGATCTTCCAAAGAGTCAGCTCGGATTTTCTCCGGAAAATGATTTTGAACCGAAATATATCACCATTCGAGGAAAGGGAGAAATTCTTGCAAAGCTGAGAAAAGAAGTAAAAAAAGCAGATAAGATCTATCTTGCAACTGACCCGGACCGTGAAGGAGAGGCAATTTCCTGGCATTTAACCAAGGCATTAAAGTTAGAGGACAAGAATGTAAGCAGAATCAGTTTTAATGAGATTACAAAAACAGCGGTAAAAGCATCACTGAAGGCCCCGCGGGAGATCGATATGGATCTGGTAGATGCGCAGCAGGCAAGGCGTATGCTTGACCGTATGGTAGGTTATAAGATCAGTCCTCTGTTATGGGCAAAAGTAAAAAGAGGGCTGAGTGCCGGACGTGTACAATCCGTTGCTTTACGAATTGTATGTGACCGCGAAGAAGAAATTGATGCATTTATTCCGGAAGAATACTGGTCGTTAGAGGCAAGCCTTCTGCCGGAAGGTGAGAAAAAGCCAATTACGGCGAAACTGCTGGATAAAGGTGGGGAAAAGTTTGAGATTTCTTCCGAAGAGCAGATGAATCAGGTACTTGCGGAATTAAAAGACAAAGAATTTCAGGTTCGTGATGTAAAAAAAGGTGAGCGTACAAAAAAAGCACCGCTTCCATTTACAACCAGTACGCTGCAGCAGGAAGCATCCAAAGCATTGAATTTCCCGATTTCGAAGACCATGCGTATTGCCCAGCAGTTATACGAAGGTGTGGATATCAAAGGGCAGGGAACCGTCGGTATTATTACTTATCTGCGTACGGATTCTGTTCGAATTTCGGAGGAAGCAGATGAGGCAGCCCGCACATTTATTTCTGAAAGCTATGGAGAGGAATATCTGTCTGACGGGGAAGGAAGCAAAAAGAGCAATGCAAAAATCCAGGATGCACATGAAGCCATCCGTCCAACGGATATTAACCGTGTTCCTTCCGAAATCAAAGAATCTTTAAGCCGGGATCAGTTCCGTCTGTATCAACTGATCTGGAAACGTTTTGCTGCAAGCCGTATGGCAAATGCAAAGTACGAGACGACAACGGTCAACATTGCAGCGGGAGATTATACGTTCCGCGTTTCTACTTCAAAAGTAGCTTTTGATGGATTTATGCTGGCATATACAGAGGCGGATGACGAGAAACAGGAAAAACAGGTACTTTTAAAATCTATTGATAAAGACACAAAATTAAAACTCGAAGCGTTTGATCCAAAACAGCATTTTACACAGCCGCCGGCACATTATACAGAAGCTTCTCTGGTAAAAACACTTGAGGAACTGGGAATCGGACGACCAAGTACGTATTCTCCGACAATTACGACAATCATTGCCAGACGTTATATCACAAAAGAAAATAAAAACCTTTATGTAACAGAGATTGGATCTATTGTCAATTCCATTATGAAGGAATCTTTCCCGACGATAGTAGATGAACATTTTACGGCAAATATGGAGTCTCTTTTGGACAGTGTTGCGGAAGGACATTTAAACTGGAAGACGGTTGTTGCAAACTTTTACCCGGATCTGGAAGAGGCTGTGGAGGCAGCGGAAAAAGATCTGGAGAAAGTCACCATTGAAGATGAGGTGACAGATGAAATCTGTGAAGTATGTGGACGGAATATGGTGATTAAATATGGTCCGCATGGAAAGTTCCTGGCATGTCCGGGATTCCCGGAGTGCCGGAATACGAAACCATACTATGAAAAGATTGGGGTTGCATGTCCGAAATGCGGAAAAGACGTAGTTATTAAAATGACCCGCAAGGGAAGAAGATACTATGGATGTATTGATTATCCGGAGTGTGATTTTATGAGCTGGGGACGTCCGGTGGAAAAGAAATGTCCGCGCTGTGGCGGGTATATGGTAGAAAAAGGAAATAAGCTTGCATGTGCAGATGCGCACTGCGGCTACACCGAGCCAAAAGAAAAAGAAACAGAATAGTTGTAAATTTTTCAAAAAATATTGAATTGTCTGATAAATAGTGCTACACTCATGGTATCTGTGAAAGAGACAGGAGGAAAAACATGAGTGTTCAACTTCTAGACAAAACAAGAAAAATAAATAAACTGCTCCATAATAATAATTCATCCAAGGTGGTATTTAATGATATCTGTGAAGTCCTGACAGGAATTCTTGATTCCAATATCCTTGTGATCAGTAAAAAGGGAAAGGTTTTAGGCTCCAGTGTCTGTAAGGGGGTTGAGGAACTTCAGGAACTGATCGTGGATGAAGTCGGCGGATATATTGATGCGGAGCTCAATGAGCGCCTTTTAGGTATCTTATCCACGAAAGAGAATGTGAATCTGGAAACGCTTGGATTCGGAGATGAATCCAAAAAGTACCGCGCGATCATTACACCGATTGATATTGCAGGGGAGCGTCTGGGAACGCTGTTCGAATACCGGTGCGAGAAGGAATACGACATTGATGATATTATTCTGACGGAGTATGGAACGACAGTCGTGGGACTGGAAATGATGCGCTCTGTGAATGAAGAGAGTGCGGAGGAAGCCAGAAAAGTTGCAATTGTAAAGTCTGCAATCAGCACACTTTCGTTTTCGGAACTTGAGGCAATCACCCACATTTTTGATGAGCTGGATGGCAATGAAGGAATTCTTGTTGCAAGCAGAATTGCGGATCGTGTGGGAATTACCCGTTCGGTGATCGTAAATGCACTTCGAAAGTTTGAGAGCGCGGGAGTGATTGAATCAAGATCTTCCGGCATGAAAGGGACTTACATAAAAGTGGTCAATGACGTGGTTTTCGATGAACTTGCAGAACTGAAAAGAAAAAATGCAAAATAAAGGATGGAACCGAAAAAGCAAAAGGACTTGTATGTAAATATGAGTCCTTTTTTGTCATTTTATGTAAAAAAACACTTGTATTTTGCTTGATTTATACTATAATTAGTATGATACGATAATAGGCAATACTAGATAAGGGGGCACAAAATTGCTGAGTACAGATGCTTTCAATTATGTAAATGTTCTGGATAAAGCTGCGGATGCAAGCTGGAAAAGAGAGAACGTTCTGACCAACAATATTGCGAATGTAGACACACCAGGATATAAAAGAAAAGACGTAAATTTCGAGAATACATTAAAGACAGAACTGGGGCGTTGCAAACATGAGTCCCTGGATTCGAAAATGAAGGATGTGGATCTTTCCAAACTGAATCCATCTGTTTATGTTGACAGTTCTAATTATTCTTATCGACTGGACGGAAGTAATGTAGATATCGACACAGAAGAAGTGGAACTGGCATCCGAGCAGATTCGTTATCAGGGAATTACCGCCGGAATTAACGGACAGTTTGACCGTATGCGTTCCGTGATCAAGTAAGGAGGAAGATAAATGGCTTTATTTCAGGCATTTAATATCAGCGCGTCAGGAATGACAGCAGAACGGTTTCGTACCGATATCATTGCGGAAAATATCGCAAATGTAAATACCACATCAACAGAGAGCGGCGGCCCATACCGACGCAAAATAGTAGATTTTGCAGAACGTCAGGTTACTCCGTTTTCTAAATACTACGCAACTGCGTCAAAGAATGCGGCGATTGGAAACGGCGTGAAAGTGACTGCTGTAAAAGAAGATACAACCACAGATTTTGTAAAGGAGTATGATCCTTCCAATCCGGATGCGGATGAAAATGGATATGTATCTTATCCAAATGTAAATACGGTTACAGAAATGACCAATCTGATTGATTCTACCCGTGCATACGAAGCAAATGCGACTGCGTTTGATGCCACAAAGAGCATGGCGACTACGGGACTTTCCATAGGAAAACAATAATTAAAGAGTAAATTATACGAGAGAGGATGAAAGCATGGATATCACACAATTGTCTGGAGTTTCTTCTGACTATCTGAATACGTTTGCAAAAAAAGAAGCACTTGTTCCGGGAGATGACGACAGTTTCAGCGCTGCACTTTCGGCAGCAATGAAGTCAGTGGATGACACAAACAATTTGCAGAATACCGCAGAATCAGAAGAAGTACGGTTCGCACTTGGAGAAACGGAAAATCCACATGATCTGATGGTTGCAGAGACAAAGGCCAATGTGGCACTGCAGTATACCGTAGCTGTACGGGATAAACTGATTGACGGTTACAAAGAAATTATGCAGATGTCAATTTAGTAAGTGAGGAACGAAAACATGCCAGAACAGTTACAAAAAATCCTTAACAGTGTGGTTGAGTGGTGGAAAAAATTCACCAATAAACAGAGAATGTTACTGATCAGCATTACTGCTGTTGTAATCCTTGCACTGGTTATATTGGGCGTTGTTGTATCAAGACCAAGTTATACGACGCTGATCGATTGTAAGAATGCAAAAGAAGCCAGTCAGGTCAAAGATCTGCTGGACGGCGAAGGCGATATTGATTATAAGGTAACAGATACCACACATTTTGAAGTAAATAAAGAAGACGAGAATAAAGCAAACTGGCTTTTGGGATCGAATAATATTGATACGACAGGGTTTGATCTGTCAGATCCGAATATCAAGGATTACATAGAGGGAAGTTTTTCTACGACCGAAGCGGATAAGCAGAAGTTATACAAAAACTATATGGAAGAAAAAATTGCGAATGTGCTTGCTGCCAATGATCTGATTGATTCGGCAAAAGTTACGCTGGATATTCCAGATGATGATGGTACGCTGATTTCCCGGATGCAGGAGAGTTCTGCGAGTGTTTCTCTTGCACTGACCGGAACTATGGATTCGGATCAGGCATATTCGGTGGCACGCCTTGTGGCAACAGCCCTTGGCAATGACACGACGGACAAGATTACGATTCTGGATCAGAAGACATCCAAAATTTTATATTCCGGAGCAGATCAGGACGATGATGCTACGGTTGTTTCCGACAGCCTGGATATCAAAGACCGCATCAAGAATTCAGTTGTAAATGATATCAAAGATGTAATGGTAAAATCCGGTATGTATTCGGATGTACAGGTTGCGCCGAACCTTGATATTGATATGTCCAAGGTGGAAAAGGCAGTTCACAATTATTCCCACAATGATGGACAGGATCAGGGAGAACTGACAGAAAGCTCTGAGTACAACTCAGAGGCAAAGGGTGGACAGGCCGCAACTCCGGGAACGGATTCGAACAGCGATACCTCGACGTATGTGACACAGGACGGTGAGATTACGGAATCTTCCGTGTCAGATGTGGATAAGAAATATTCGCCAAACGAAGAGATTATTAAGACCATCTCCAATGGAGGTGCAATCAATTATACAAACAGTTCCATTGCTGTGACTGCAACCCGCTGGGTAGTTTATGATGAAGATGAAATGAAAGCTTCCGGACAGCTGAAAGGAACAACATTTGAAAAGTTTAAGGCGGCACACAGTGACCCGGTACAGGTGACTGCAACACAGGATGAAATTGACCTGATTGCAAAAGCTACCGGTATTCAGTCGAGTGCCATTAAACTGGTGTGCTATGAGAGACCGCAGTTCGTTGAATCCCAGAAAAAGGGATTTGGACTTACCGATATTTTACAGATTCTGCTTGCTGTGCTGATTTTCGCATTGCTGGGTTATGTTGTATTCCGCAGTACCAGAAAACAGAAAGTGGAAGAACCGGAACCAGAGCTGTCTGTTGATGCTCTTCTGGCAGCTACCTCGGATAAAAAAGAGGATGAAAATCTGGAAGATATCGGATATTCGGAAAAATCAGAGACGCGGAAACTTATTGAAAAATTTGTGGATGAAAATCCGGAGGCGGCAGCACTTCTGCTCCGCAACTGGTTAAATGACGATTGGGAGTAATTTATGAACGACTCATATACTGGAGTACAAAAAGCAGCGATTCTTTTAATTACGCTGGGACCGGAAAAAGCAGCAAGTATCTTCAAACATTTAAAGGAAGATGAAATCGAGGAATTAACACTGGAAATAGCGAATACAAGAAGCGTATCGCCACAGACCAAAGAGGAAGTTTTAGATGAGTTCTATCAGGTCTGCCTTGCACAGCAGTATATTGCCGAAGGCGGTATCGGATATGCAAAAGAACTTTTGGAGAAAGCACTTGGAAGCGATAAGGCACAGGGCGTAATTGCAAAATTGACCGCTTCCCTTCAGGTTCGCCCGTTTGAGTTTGTACGGAAAACAGATCCGGCACAGCTGCTTAATTTTATACAGGACGAACATCCGCAGACGATTGCCATGATTTTGTCTTATCTGGCCCCAACGCAGGCATCCCAGGTATTGGGAGCCCTGCCGCCGGAAAAACAGGCAGATGTTGCAAAACGTATTGCAACGATGGATCGTACTTCGCCGGATGTCATCAAAGAGGTAGAACGTGTATTAGAGCGGAAACTTGCCTCTCTTGTTAATCAGGACTACACCATTGTCGGTGGTATTGATTCAATCGTCGGCATTTTGAACAATGTGGATCGTGGAACCGAGAAACACATTATGGAGTCCCTCGAAATCGAAGAGCCGGAACTGGCAGACGAAATCCGCAAAAAGATGTTTGTGTTCGAAGATATTCTTTTGCTCGACGACCGTGCAATTCAGCGTGTGCTGCGTGATGTGGAAAATGCAGATCTGGAGCTTGCACTTAAGAATACGACAGAAGAAGTGCAGAATGTTATTTATAAGAACCTGTCAAAGCGTCTGGCGGCTATGATCAAAGAGGATATGGACTTTATGGGTCCTGTTCGTATGAAGGATGTTGAGGAAGCACAGCAGAAGATTGTTGCTGTGATCCGTAAGCTGGAAGACGCCGGAGAGATTGTAATTTCACGTGGCGGAGGTGACGATATCGTTGTCTAATTTGCTGAAACAATGCTATGTCGTCAATTCAGGAACCGGTACAAGGATTATCAATTCCAATGAAGGCGTGCGGCAAAAATTAAAAGAACTGCAACAGGAACAGATGCCAGAGCCGTCGGAAAATCCGGCAGAAGATGCCGGGGGAGATGCACCGGCAGGCTTTTCGGAAGGAATTCAGGCACAAACGGTGCAGATAGACGTGGAAGCTCTGCGCAGGGAAGCACTTGATAAAGCGGCAGCAGAGGCAGATGAAATCACTTCTACGGCAAAAGAGGATGCAGAGCGTATCCGAAAAGAAGCGGAAGAAAAAGCCCGGACGTTGTATGAAGAACAGAAGAAGCTGGGATATGAAGAAGGCGCCAAAAGGCGGGAAGAAGAGCTGAATAAAGCACATGAAGAGGAAATGGAATCTCTTCATGCACAAAAAAAACAGTTAGAAGAACAGTATCACGAAAAAATGTCTGTGATGGAAAAAGATATTGTAGATGCTGTGATTCAGGTATTTGATAAAGTATTTAAGATTCAATTTGAAGATAAACGTGAGCTTTTACTTCAGCTGGTAAATGGCACGTTAATGGATATTGATCCGGGAGATAAAATACGGATTCATACCAATCGAAGCGACGAGGAAATGCTGAAAGAACATCTTACACAGATGCAGGATATTGTAGGCAGAGATGTTGCAATTGAATTTGTAAAGGATAATAAACTATCAGATGGACAGTGCAAAATAGAAACACCATATGGTTTGGTTGATTGTGGAGTAGATACACAGTTGTCTGCTTTACTGAAAGATATCCGTTCACTGGTATAAACAGGAGATAAATTTGATTAAAGAAGCGGAAAAATATTTACAGCTGATGGACCGCCAGTATTATAAAAGTTATGGAAAAGTAGTTAAGGTAGTAGGCCTTACCATTGAATCGGTTGGTCCGAAAGCACGTATGGGGGATTTGTGTAAGATCTACCCAAACGAGAATGAAGATGAATATGTAATCGCAGAAGTGGTTGGGTTTCAGGATTCCAGACTGATTCTGATGCCGGTTGACAGCGTGGAAGGGGTAGGAACCGGATGCGTTGTGGAAAATACCGGACATCCTCTGTCGGTTCTCGTTGGAGAGGAACTGCTTGGACATACATTGGATGGAATCGGGCGTCTGACGGATGGAACGGAAGAAATTCACGGTTCTTATTATCCGTTGGAAAATACACCGCCGGATCCTATGGACCGTCGGATTATCAGTGAGGTACTTCCGCTTGGTGTCAAAGCAGTAGATGGGCTGATTACTGTCGGAAAAGGACAGCGTATCGGTGTGTTTGCCGGTTCCGGTGTTGGAAAGAGTACATTGCTTGGTATGTTTGCGAGAAATACCAAAGCAGATATCAATGTGATTGCTCTGATCGGCGAGCGAGGCAGAGAGGTAAGAGAGTTTATTGAGCGAGATCTCGGACCGGAAGGAATGGCGCGATCGGTTGTTGTGGTTGCAACATCGGATAAACCGGCACTGATTCGAAATAAATGCGCAAAAACAGCCACAGCCGTGGCGGAATATTTCAGGGATCAGGGAAAAGATGTATTACTCATGATGGATTCCATGACACGTTTTTCCCAGGCACAGAGAGAAATCGGACTGGCATCCGGAGAACCGCCGGTTACCAGAGGATATCCACCAAGTGTGTATGCACAGATGCCAAAGCTTCTGGAACGTGCCGGCACAAATGAGAAGGGATCTATCACAGGTCTTTATACGGTTTTAGTCGATGGAGATGATTTTAATGAGCCAATTACAGATACAGCGCGCGGCATTCTGGATGGACACATTGTTCTCGACCGTAAGCTGGGACACAAAAATCATTATCCGGCGATTGATATTTTACAGAGCATTTCCCGTGTTATGAATTCTATTGTAACCAAGGAACATAAAGCACTGGCGGGAAAATTAAAGCAGGTACTTGCCACCTACAGTGAGGCGGAGGATCTGATCAATATCGGCGCATATAAAAGCGGTTCGAATCCGGACATTGACTATGCGATTCGAAAGATTAAGGAAGTGAACGAATTTTTGTGTCAGGATACAGAAGAAAAGTTTTCTTTTGAGGAGGAAGTAGAACTTCTGAAAAAGGTATTTGACGAATGATAAACAGATAGAGGTTTTTGAATGGCAAAATTTGTCTATCGTATGCAAAACATACTAAACATAAAGCAAAAACTGGAGACACAGGCGAAAATGACATATGGTCTGGCAAACCAGAAATATTTGGAGCAGCAGAAAATCCTGCAGGAATATATGGTTCGCAGAGTTGGGTATGAACAGCACTGGAAAGAACTGATGCAGGGAAATCTGAATTTGGCAGAAGTGGAACATGCACGTGCCGATGTGAATGCGATGAAGACCATTGTGAGACGTCAGATGATAGAGGTTCACCGGGCAGAAAAAGAACTTGAGGATGCCAGGGAACGCTTGAAAACTGTGATGCAGGAACGAAAAGTTCAGGAAAAATTGCGGGAAAAAGCATTTGATGAGTTTAAACAGGAACTTGCAGAAGCAGAAACGAAAGAAATTGATGAACTTGTAAGTTACACCTACAACAAGGGCGAACAGGGAGAATGATATGGCAGACGAAAGAAACCTTGCCGAAGAAGATGCGGTGAAAGAAAACAGCGCGGAAAGTCGAAGAGAAAAGAAAAAACGGGAAAAGGCAGAAAAAAAAGAAAAAAAGAATGCAAAAGGAAATGCTGCGGAGCAGGAAGATGAGGAAGAAGAAAAGGGTGGCGGTAAGCTGATTCTTGTTCTGGCTACGATATTGATTATTGCAGTCTGGCTCGGAATCATAGGAATCCTGATCAAAACGGATGTGGGAGGATTTGGTTCCACGGTGTTATATCCACTTCTGAAAGACGTTCCGTATATCAATAAAATTCTTCCGGAACCGGAAGGAAGTGCAGACGAGACGGAGGAAAGCACGCAGTATCAGTATGGATCTTTAAGTGAGGCAACCAGCCGGATCAAGGAGCTGGAAAAAGAGCTCGATGAAGCAAACAGTACCAATAAAAGTGATCAGAAAAAGATCAAAGATCTGAAAGCTCAGATCAAGGATCTGTCGAAATATAAAAAGGATGAGGCAGCCTTTGAAAAGGAAAAGGAAAAATACTACGAGGAGGTTGTTTTTTCCGATCAGGCGCCCGATATAGAACAGTATAAGACCTATTATGAGAGCATTGATCCAGAAAATGCTGCGGTCTTATACAAACAAGTGGTTGAACAGATTACCTACGATAGTCAGGTTGAAGATTATGCAAAGACATACTCCGATATGAAGCCTCAGGAGGCGGCCAGCATCTTTGATACGATGACGGACAATCTTGGGCTGGTAGCTGATATTCTTATGAATATGGGAACGCAGCAGAGAGGAGATATTCTTGGCAAGATGGATGCGACGACTGCGGCGAAGCTGACAGAGATCATGGAACCTAGCAAGAAAAAGTAGGAAATCTGTAAATAACAGAAAGGAGGAACGTGTTTGACAAGTGCAAATGTATTTAATTTGGGTTCTGTAAAGCAGGGTCAGGTATTAAATGCAAATGCTGCAAAAGGTGGATCAAAAGCTGAGAATCCGGATGCGGCTAGCGTGTTTGCTTCATTGATGGGCAGTAACTACTCTACAAATTTTAATCTGCCATCCGTGAATACAAAAGGAAACAGCAATGTCATACAGCAAACGAGCGCAGCTGACAATTATGACCGGTATCAATATCAGAATAATACGATCCCTCAGGCAACGGGTGATGCTGTCACAGATGTTATCCAGAATTCTTCGGATACGCTGGAACAATTCCAAAGTGATATTGTTCAGACGGTAGCACAACAGCTGGGTGTTTCGGAAGATTCTGTAAAAGATATGATGGAGTCATTGGGACTTACAGCTTTTGATCTCCTGAATCCCGAAAATCTGGCACAGCTTGCCATGCAGCTGACAGGAGAGACATCCTCTATGGATTTACTGATGAATGATCAGTTTCAGGGACTGATGCAGCAGATCGGGCAGATGGGAGTACAGCTTGCAAATGAGCTGGAGCTTCAGCCGACACAGATGGATGAACTTGTTGCGCAGATGGATATTCTGCAGACACCGGAAACTTTATCCGATGAAGACATGCAGATTCTGACGGATGCAGCAGGACAGCAGACAGCAGATGCGGCTTCAGCTGACACAATGCCGGAAGCTACACAGACAGAAGATACACAGCCAATGGACCGGCAGGCAGATGTGTTAAAGGAAGAACCAAAAGCGGATGAAGTACGCACACAGCAGCCACAGAACCAGGATGCAAAAGAGCAGACAAACACCGGAGATACAAATGCGGATGCTGATACGCAGGCGGATGGAAAAACATTGCAGCAGGAAAAAGCAACAGGACGCAGTGCTTCGGATGATGCAAAGGTTCAGACTACAGTGCAGACACAGAATATAACAGGCACATCGGTTGTGGAAACGACAGCAGACAGTTTACCGGAGACATCGTATATTTCCTTAGATACAATGGATTTGTTAGAGCAGGTAGCAGAACAGATCCGTGTAAATGTTTCGGAAGGAACATCATCCATGGAGATGCAGTTAAATCCGGAGAATCTTGGAAAAGTGTATGTGAATATTTCTTCCAAAGAGGGAATTATTCATGCACAGCTTGCAGCTTCTAATGAAGCAGTACGTGCAGCATTAGAAACACAGGTGGCAGATCTGCGACAGAATTTAAATCAGGCAGGCGTTAAAGTTGACGCTGTAGAAGTAACCGTTGCTTCTCACGAATTTGAAAAAAACTTAGAACAGAATCAGGAGAGTGAAAAGCAGCAGGGAGAAAGGCAGCAGGAGCAGGCAGGGGCCAGAAGAAGAAACTTAAATCTTTCCTCACTGGATGATTTATCTGGACTCATGACAGAAGAAGAAACTCTTGCAGCACAAATCATGCGGGACAATGGAAATTCCATGGATGTGACCGCATAGAAAGGAGAAAAAATGGCAGATACAACAACTTCCGCACTGAATTGGGCGAGTGTGGAAAATGGAAAAGTAAAAACGACAACATCAAAAAAGAGCGATGAGTCCAACAACGGAACTATGGGATATGACCAGTTCCTCACATTACTCTGCGCAGAAATGCAGTATCAGGATCCACTCGAACCTACCAGCAATACCGAATATGTGGCACAGCTTGCAACATTCTCACAATTGGAAGCAACGCTTAGTATGCAGAGTACACAAAAGAATGAGATGGCAAATGGACTGGTTGGAAAGTATGTAATCTTAAAGGTTTCAGATGAAACAACTGGAAACACTTCTTATGTTGATGGTAAAGTAGATTATGTCATGTATCAGGAAGACGGATCACAGATGCTTAGTGTCAATAATAAGCTGTATTCTATCGATACACTCGATACGGTGGCTGACAGTGAATACTACGAAGCGATTGGATATTCCAAGACGATCACGAATATGCTGGCACAGCTTCCGGATATTGACAATATTACGACCAAGTATTCTGGAGCAATAGAACAGATCCGTAAGGTATACGATGGTATGTCGGATTATCAGAAGAGTTTTGTGAGTGAGGACGATCTTGCAAAACTGAAGAAGTATGAGCAGAAGATCAAAGATCTGGGTGGAGATTCCACAGGCGACACCAAGACCGATGATACAAAGACAGATAATACGAAGACGGATGATACGAAGACAGATACGGATACCAAGACCGACGATACCAAAACGGATGATACAAAGTCAGAAAGTGGTTCCGATCAGAAGAGTGACGAGACAACAGGCGCATAGAGAAGGGGAGGATGACAGATGAACCCGATCAGCAAACAGTTTTCGTCGATTGAACAGGTAACCGGCCAGTATTTAAAACAAAAAAATGTAACCAGTCCGTCCAAGACATCGGATGTCTCTTTCGAGGATGTCTTACGGCAACAGCAACAGTTAAAGTTTTCAAAGCATGCCTCACAGCGGCTGGAGAGCAGAAATATCAGTTTGTCTGAGGAACAGAATGCAAGACTTGAAAACGGAGTGGAGCAGGCACATGCCAAGGGAATCAAGGACTCTCTGGTTTTGGTGGATTCACTTGCTTTTATTGTTAATGTGCCAAGCAAAACCGTTGTTACTGCAATGGATCAGACGGAAACACAATCAAATATTTTTACAAATATAGATGGCGCAGTTATTATGTAACCGGACCTTATGGAGGTTACGGAAATCCCGACTGACAGAAGGATTTCAACCATATTGCCATCTAAGGAGGTCAATGTACTATGATGAGATCATTGTTCTCTGCTGTGTCAGGACTTAAGACACATCAGACGAGAATGGATGTAATTGGTAACAATATTGCCAATGTAAATACCGAAGCGTTCAAAGCTTCCAGCGTAAGATTCAGTGAGTTGATGTACCAGAATCTTTCAACCGCATCCGGTGGAGACGCGTCAACCGGTACAGGTGGTGTCAATGCCAAGCAGATTGGTCTTGGTGTAAGTACCGCATCTACCATGATCAATATTACCGGAGCTGGTTCTTCCGAGACAACCGGAAACCCATTTGACTTGAAACTTAGCGACAGCCAGACAACAAATTTCTTTATTGTCAGCGATGGAACCAACACCATGTTTACCCGTGCAGGTTCGTTCTATGTAGATGGAAACGGATATCTGTGTATGAGTTCTACCGGATATACCGTACAGGGCTGGCAGGTAGACAAGACTACCGGAGAGATCCATAAAGATACGGTTTCTCCACTGCAGGTTATGTCACCGTCCAACACGACATCTGCTCCGGAGGCAACCACAGAGGCATATGTGCATGGTATTCTGGATAAGGAAGACACCGATGTCACCGGAAAAGATGGTTATGTAATGACCCTTGGATTTTATGATGATCTGGGATATTCTTATACAGCAAAGTTTGCGGTATCGACACCGAAGACAGATTTAACAACCGATGCAAATAAGAGTGGTAATAATTATTTTATCAGCCTGACGGATATTGTTGATTCCGATGGAAATTCTATTGTTACGAAAGACGAAAATGGAACGGCAATAACTGACGAAGCTACTAAGCGTGCGATGCTTGATAAAATCTGGGGTGATGACGGAAACAAGGATGACAATACTACAACAAATGCACCAAAGGGCTATTATATGAAATATGATGCCAATAAGGGTACATTTGTGAATATCAGCAAAGATGGAACAAAACCGGGAACCGGTACAACGCCTGTGACAGCACAGTCCTTAAAACTTTCTGCCCTGGGAACACAGTACACAACAAACAATGCAGACGGAACGACACAGGCATCTAATTTCAAGGATATCAATGTTGATTTTTCCACGTCCACCAATGTAAGTAACGGCGGAAAGTCAACGCTGAAAGTAGAAAAGGGAACCTCGGTCGGAAAAGATACCGGTAAGAAAAACGGTGCGATGACCGGACTTTCTGTAGATCAGAGTGGTAAGATTTATGCAAGTTACGACAATGGTAATACGGAACTCCTCGGACAGATTGCAGTGGCACAGTTTGCCAATGCTTCCGGACTGGAGAAGGTGGGAGATAACTGTTACCAGACAACCTTAAACTCAGGTGAGTTTGACGGTGTGGGTGTAGCTGTGGATGCAGATGGAAGCAAGATCAATTCCGGACAGCTGGAAATGTCAAACGTTGACCTTTCCGGACAGTTTACGGATATGATCATCACACAGCGTGGATTCCAGGCAAACTCACGTGTTATCACAGTTTCCGATACCTTACTGGAAGAATTGATTAATTTAAAGAGATAGTTTAAAAAATAGTTGGGAAATGGGTTTTTGACTGTTTCCCAACATTTTTTTGTAATTTTACACCCTTTTTAACAAAAAGGAAGTAGACAAGAGCGAGAAAGTTTAGTAAAATCATATAAAAGGGTATTTTGTTGGATTCTGTCGAAAGATCCATCGGAATTCCTAATTTTAGAAAATGGAAGGTGTAGTTCATGGATATAGCATCACTGCTTTCAATTATCGGTGGAATTGCCATGGTTATCTTTGGCGTCCTCAGTAGTAACAGTTTTGACATCACTGCGATGCAGATGTACATCGATCCGGCATCAATCGTTATCACGTTTGGTGGATCAATCTGTAGTACGCTTGGATGTTTCAAGCTTGCAGATGGAATCAACGGATTCAAGTCAATTTCACTCCCCTTCAAGGATAAAACATATGACCCGTCACAGACCATCCGGACGATTATTGACATGTCAAATGTCGGAAGAAAAGAAGGTCTGCTTGCACTGGAAGAAGCTGCAAACGGAATTGAAGACGAATTTCTGAAAAAAGGAATCATGCTTGTAGTAGATGGTACCGATCCAGAGCTGGTCCGTGGTATTCTGGAAACGGATATGATGTGTCTGGAAACCCGTCATAAGGATGTGATCAAGTTTTGGGAAAAATGGGGCGAGATGGGGCCTGCCTGGGGTATGATTGGTACTCTGCTCGGACTGATCGCCATGTTAAATAAACTTTCCGATCCGTCTGCGATCGGACCGCAGATGTCTGTAGCGCTGGTTACCACATTGTATGGTTCCCTGATTGCAAACTGGTTATGTTCTCCGATCGCCGGAAAACTTTCCGTAAACAATGACCTGGAAGTGGTAAACCGTCAGATTACGATTGAAGGTTTGTTATCTATTCAGGCGGGAGAAAACCCACGTGTTATTGAGGAAAAATTAAAGTCATTCCTTTCACCGGCTGTAAGAGAAGGCGTTCTTGAAAACGGCGGAGGAGGTGAAGAGTAGTGGCAAAGAAGAGACAGGAAGATCCGCCAAAAGGATCACCGGCATGGATGAGTACCTTCTCGGATCTGATGAATCTTTTGCTCTGCTTCTTCGTGCTTTTGTTTTCCATGTCAACGGTAGATACTGATAAGTTACAGGCAGTTGTGGCATCATTGCAGAGCGCCATCAGTATTCTTCCAACCGGAGGTACGAGCATTGGAGATGGAGAGATGATCTCTGCCGGTGTCCGCCAGCTGGAATTTCTGGATTCTTACTATAATGAAATGGCAAATTCCAAAGCAGAGGATACGGATGACCAGACCGATGGCAGGCAGTCTGCGCAGGAACAGTATGAACAGCAGGAACTTGCGGAATCGGAAAAAATGGCAGATGAAATCCAGCAGGAAATTGATAATTCGCAGTTGTCCGGAAAGGTAGACGTAGATTTTAATGCAGAATATGTAAAGTTGAATCTCAATGGATCTATCTTATTCGCATCTGGCAAGGCGGATCTTGTGAAACAGGCGATACCGATTGTAGATAAACTTGGAACCATTCTTGAAAAATATAACAAGAATGTGATTGAAGTAGAGGGCCACACCGATAATGTACCGATTCTTCATTCGGCGAAGTACGAGAACAATGAAGTCCTTTCGGTATATCGTGCACTTGCTGTTACGGACCGGCTCAGAAAAAACAAAAATCTGAATCCAAAGTATATTAAGTTTGCTGGACGTGGAGATTATATTCCAATCGCCGATAACAGTACGGCAGAAGGGCGCGCACAAAACCGACGCGTTGAGATCAAAATTTATAATTCATACAATTCAGACGTAAAAGAAAATAACTAAGAGGAGTAACCAATGAAGAAGAATTTAATTTCAGTTGTAATTCTGGCACTTGTGTTTGCAAATTTTGTTTTGACAGCGCTTTTGATGTTTTCCGTATTACCGGAGACCAAAAAGGCAAATACACTGATCGAAAAAGTATGTTCCGCAATTGATTTAGACTTAAATAGCGGAGCAGCAACCGGAACCAGCAATGTTTCTATTGACGATCAGGAAATTTATAAAGTAAGTACAGGGGAAGATCTGACTACAAACCTTGCGGAAGGAAAAGATGGAAAGACCCACTACGCAGTATTGAATGTATCACTTGTCTTAAATAAGAAGAGCGATAATTATAAAAAGTATACACAGGACTTCCTGACAAATCAGGATGATACGATCAAAAATGATATCATCAAAGTGGTTAGCGGATATACATTCGAACAGTTTAATCAGAATTCGGATCAGATCAAGGAAACCATTCTTGAGGATATGCAGAATTTATTCGGCAAAGATTATGTAATTGGAGTAAACTTCTCCAAACTGACAGCACAATAGGATTTTTACAGGTGGTGAAAGACTGATGGGTGACGTATTATCCCAAAATGAGATAGACAACTTACTGGCTGCACTGAACAATGGTGAGCTGGATGTGGATGAAATAAAAGATAATAATGAAAAAAAGGTAAAAGAGTACGATTTTGCCCGTCCTTCCAAATTTTCCAAGGAACATCTGCGTACCATGGAGATGATATTTGAACATTATGGCAGACTATTGTCTACAAACCTACCTGTATATTTGCGGAAAAATGTCCAGGTTGAGGTGGTGAATTCCGAGGCTATTACTTATTCTGAATTCTCCAATGCACTGTCAAATCCGGTTCTTTTGGGGATTGTAAACTTTGCACCTCTCAAAGGAAATATCATATTGGAAATGGCATCGAATCTTGGATATACGATTGTTGACCGTATGCTTGGCGGCAGGGGAGACCCTATGGATAAAGTTCGTGAGTTTTCGGAAATAGAACTTCTGATTATCGAACGAATTATGATTGTCTGTGTCAACCTTTTGCGGGAGCCGTGGGAAAATGTGGCTGATATCCATCCGCGTCTGGAACGGATTGAGACAAATTCCCAGTATGCACAGATTATTTCTCCGAGTGAAATGATTGCGATTGTGACAATCAACCTTAAAATTGGAGAGGTGGAAGGCATGATGAATGTCTGTCTTCCATATATGACACTTGAGGATGTGATTGACAAACTGAATACAAAATACTGGTATTCCAATTTGCAGAATCAGGATAATACGGATTATACAGAATCTATTGAATCTCTGATCCGGCATGCACCGATTCCAATCAGGGCGGTGCTTGGAACCAGCAGAATATTGGTCAATGATTTTGCAACGATTCAGCCAGGGGATATTATCCGGCTGGATCGCAAGGTAGATGATGAATTGGATATTTACGTTGGAAATATTCGTAAATTTACTGCACTTCCCGGATCTTCCGGAGATAAGTATGCAGTCAGGGTCACTTCGGTGATCAGAGAGGAGCAATAAATTATGGATGGAGTATTATCGCAGGATGAAATAAATGCACTGCTGAATGATCCAGGAGCAGAAGCAAACGGTTCTGCGGGAAATAATGAACTGTCTGAGGCGGAAAAAGATGCGATTGGCGAAATTGCGAATATAAGTATGGGTACTGCAGCGACAACATTGTTTTCGCTGGTAAATCATAAAGTGGAGATCTCTACTCCGGTTGTCTCCTATGGAACATGGGATGATATTGTACAGGAATATGAAAAACCATGCGTGTTTATCCGCATCGCATATACCGTTGGACTGGACGGAAGCAACATTCTTGTTTTAAAAGAACATGATGTAAAAGTTATTACAGACCTGATGATGGGTGGAGACGGAACAAATACAGACGGAGAACTCGGAGAATTGCATTTGTCTGCAATCAGCGAGGCAATGAATCAGATGATGGGTTCTGCGGCAACGTCTCTTTCTTCTATGCTGAACCGGAAAATAGATATCAGTCCGCCAAATGCGACAGTAATTAATCTGCAGGAAGATATTGATGAATCAGAAATTGATTCTTTTCTCAGTGAAAAATTTGTAAAGATTTCTTTTCGAATGGAAATTGGAGATCTGGTAGACAGTACAATTATGCAGCTGTATCCGATTTCGTTTGCACAGGATATGTGTAAAGGTGTGGCAAAAACAATGGAAATGGACAGCGAAAGTGTAACCGCAGATTCTTCTCAGGCGGATTCGGGTCAGAATATGGGGACACAATCAGCAGCAACAGCCAATGCAGCACAACAATCACAACAAATGAATTCGCAAAATATAGCACAAATGGGGCAGCCAATGGGGCAGCCAATGGGACAGACGACGATGGGAAATACTATGATGAATCAGAACATGGGACAGCCGGTCAATGTTCAGCCGGCACAATTTAGCGCATTTGCAGGAGGAAACCTTGGAAATTACCAGCCGGAAAATATTGATCTGATTATGGATGTTCCGCTTCAGGTGACAGTTGAGCTTGGAAGGACAACAAAATCCATTTCAGATATTCTTGATCTGGGACCAGGAAGAATTATTGAATTGAATAAGCTGGCCGGTGAACCGGTTGATGTACTTGTCAATGGAAAATTTGTCGCAAAAGGTGAAGTTGTCGTTATTGAAGAGAATTTCGGTGTTCGTATTACGGAAATTGTGAATGCTTCAAAAACTGGTGGAAAGTAGAAACAGACATGGTGAGTATTTTACTGACAGGTTCTCTGGAAAGTTTTATACAGCTTTTGGGTGCACTGTTTATTTTCGCAATTGTTCTGGCTGCGGCATATCTCACTACCCGATGGATGGGTGGAGTGCAGCGTGGGCGCCAGAACAATAAGAATCTGCATATTATAGAATCGATTAGTGTTGGCAATAACAAGATGATCAGTATTGTAGAAGCAGGTAAGGTTTATCTGGTCGTTTCTATTGGTAAAGAGGAGGTTCATCTTCTGGCTCAGCTTACGAGAGAACAATTAAAAGATTTTTCTTTTGAGCAGGAGATAAACGGTAAAACGCAGGATTCATTTGCAGAAGTTCTTAATAAATTAAAAGACAAGTTACCAAAGAAGCAAGGATAAAGATGAGCAAAGGGAAGAAAATATACTGCATTACAAGCTTTGTGTTTGCATGTGCAGTTTTAATACTTACAATTACATTATGCATGATACATCCGGGGCGGGTTTATGCAAGCTCCATGGATCCGGACAGTATCACAAAGATTACGCAGAAAGACACGCAGGGAGCAAATCATAATACGGATAAGGCAAACGGATTATCGATTACTTACAATAATGATTCCGGATCCGTTTCCACACCGATCAAGATGCTTTTGGTATTGACGATTTTGTCACTTGCACCATCGATTCTGATTATGATGACATCATTTACAAGAATCATCATTGTGCTTCATTTTTTAAGAACTGCAATTGGAACGCAGACAGCTCCACCGAACCAGATTCTGATCGGGCTGGCGCTGTTTCTGACATTCTTTATCATGTGGCCGACATTTCAACAGATTAACAAAGTTGCCATTCAGCCATTGGACAAAGGCGAGATCACACAATCGGAGTTCTTTAAAAAGGCAGAAGAACCAATCCGGGAATTTATGATCAAAGATGCAAAGATCCAGATAAGGGATGTGAATCTTTTTGCAGAGATTTCAGGAGAAAAATATAAGGATACAAAGGAACTTTCCGATGTTCCGTTTACAACGCTTGTTCCTGCATTTATATTAAGTGAATTGCGGAAAGCGTTTATTATGGGATTTCTGATTTATATTCCATTTATTGTCATTGATATGGTAGTATCATCCGTGCTTATGTCTATGGGTATGATGATGCTTCCTCCGACAACCATTTCGTTGCCGTTTAAGATCTTGTTGTTTATTTTAGCGGATGGATGGAATCTTGTGATAGGATCACTTGTCCAGACGTTTTATTAGGAGGAAACCGTATGATATCACAGGGTGCAGTTCTTGATATTGCAAGGGATGCAATTTATACAATTCTGATTACGTCAGCGCCATTGCTTTTAGTTTCGCTGGTGGTAGGTCTGATTATCAGTATTTTTCAGACCGTTACTTCCATTCAGGAGCAGACACTTACTTTTGTTCCAAAAATTATTGCAGTGTTTGCGGCAATGATTCTTTGCGGGTCATGGATGTTAAATAATATGACCGAACTTGTACAGCGTTTGTGGTCAAATTTTAGTACCTATCTGAGCATGTAAAAGTAGATAAGATATGGTTAATTATGCATTTACACTTGAAAATTTTGAATATTTTCTGCTGATTTTGGTGAGAGTTACCTGTTTTGTATATGTGGCCCCGTTATTAGGTCAACAGGGAATTCCCAATCAGATAAAAATCGGATTTTCATTTTTTGTTTCATTGCTTTTGTATAACGTAGTGGATCGGCCGGAGCTGACATACGCAAGTGTTGTCGGTTATGCGGTGGTTGTGATCAAGGAGGGAATTACGGGACTGCTGATTGGGTATGCGGCAAGTATCTGTAATTCCATTGTTTTGTTTGCAGGTAATATCATAGATATGGACATTGGTCTGTCGATGGCTACCGAGTTTAATCAGGATATGGGAACGGAATCAACACTGACAGGAAACCTGTACTATTATCTGGTTTTACTTCTCTTGATCACGTCAAATTTATATACCTATCTGGTACGTGCAGTTACAGATTCTTTTTCTGTAATTCCGATTGCCCACCAGAAATTTGCATGGGATCATTTGTTATCTGCAATCACGCGTTATATGGGAGACTCATTCATTATAGGCTTTCGGATTTTTCTTCCGTTTTTTGCCTGTATTATGATTTTAAACTGTGTACTTGGAATTATGGCACGTGTGGCACCGCAGATGAACATGTTTTCAATCGGTATGCAGCTGAAAATCCTGGTTGGGTTTGTTGTTTTGTATCTGATTGTGTTCCTGTTGCCAGATGTGGCAAATTATATTTTTGATGAGATAAAGACGATGGTGAAGCTTGTTGCAGAAGGTTTGTATTGATGAAGTAAATCAGAATCGAATATTGCGTTATAATCTGCAATGGTTTGCAAAAGATGGAGAAGGCGGCGAAAAGACAGAGCCTGCAACCGCTAAAAAATTAAAGGATGCCAGAAATGAAGGTAAGGTTGCAAAGAGCCGGGAACTGAATTCTGCATTTGATCTGATCGTATTGTTTCTCTGTCTGAAGATTTTTGTTTCCTTTGTGGGACAGAAATTCATAGATATTTTTTCTTATATCTATGAAAACATGGCAGATTTTGTTAAAATAAATGAAGGTGGTCTTTCTCCACAGGCAGCAGGAAGTCTGATTACTTCCGTTGTATTGAAAAGTCTGATCATTATGCTTCCTTTTATGGCATTTGGCTTTATTGTTACGCTTTTGGTCAGCATTGTGCAGGTGGGGTGGAAAGTTTCCACCAAACCCATGAAACCGGAACTATCCAAATTGAATCCGTTAAGTGGGTTTAAACGTATTTTTTCGAAAGATTCGCTTTTTGAACTGGTGAAATCCATTTTAAAGGTTGCGATCATTATATATATCGCGTATACTTCCATAAAGAGTAACGCAAATGATCTCTTTGTGTTGTATGATCTTGGACTAAATCAGGCAATTGCCCTGGTTGGAACTTTGATTATCAACACGGGAATCAGGATCAGCGTTGTCTATCTTGTAATTGGTCTGGCTGATTTTATTTATCAGAAACATAAGTTTAATGAAGATATGAAGATGACCAAGCAGGAAGTAAAGGATGAATTTAAAAATACTGAGGGAGATCCACAGATTAAGGGACGACAGCGTCGGAAAATGCAGGAAGTATCCCAGAAACGTATGATGCAGGACGTGCCAAAAGCGGATGTTGTCATCACAAACCCGACACATTTTGCTGTTGCCTTAAAATATGAGGCAGAAGTCAGTTCTGCTCCGATTGTCCTTGCAAAAGGAGAAGATTTCCTTGCACAGAAAATTAAGGAAGTGGCAAGGGAAAATAAAATTGAAATTGTTGAAAATAAGCCTCTGGCCCGTATGCTTTATCACAATGTTGATGTGGGAGCTGAGATTCCGCCGGAGCTTTATCAGGCTGTGGCAGAAGTACTGGCTGCCGTATATAAGGCTAAAAATACACAGTAGCACATGATAAAATAAAACATAGAGGTGTGAAAGGAGGTTGTGCAGGATGCTGAAGAGAGCAGATATTGGTGTAGGTTTATATCTTTTGGCGGCAGTAGTTTTCTTCATAGTCCCAATTCCATCTGTATTATTGGATGTGATGCTCGCATTTAACATCTCTATAGCTTTAATTATTGTATTTAATGTATTGTTTGTCCGGGAAGTCCTTGATATGTCTTTCTTCCCGACTTTACTTTTGTTTACAACGATTTTTAGAATTTCCCTGAACGTTTCGTCGACCCGTCTGATTCTGCTGACAGGAGATCCGGGTAATGTTGTCAAGACATTTGGTTCTTTCGTTGGCGGCGGAAATATGGTCGTCGGTTCTATTGTATTTATTGTCCTCGTATTGATCCAGTTTATTGTCATCAATAAAGGTTCGGAACGAGTATCTGAGGTAACTGCCAGATTTACACTGGACGCTATGCCTGGTAAACAGATGGCGATAGATGCAGACTTAAATACCGGTGCGATTACAGATGCAGAGGCAAAGGAACGACGGGAAAAGATTCAGAAGGAATCCAGTTTCTTCGGCGCGATGGATGGTGCCACGAAGTACGTAAAGGGAGATGCCACGGCAGGCTTAATCATTACGTTTATCAACCTGATCGGCGGAACCATTATGGGTGTCATGAATCAGGGACTTGGATTTGCAGATGCTATCCAGCAATATGGACTGCTGACCATCGGTGATGGTCTGGTATCACAGATTCCGTCACTTTTGATTTCTCTTGCAACTGGTATTCTTGTTACCAAGGGATCAAACGAGGCAGACTTTTCCGGAGTCCTGGTCAAACAGCTTTTTGGAATTCCACGGGTACTTTATATTGTCGGTTCTGTGCTGATATTCCTTGGAATTTTTACACCATTAAACCCAATTCTGTTTATTGCGCTTGGCCTGGTATTTATCATTGCCGGTAAAAATATCAGTAAAAATATCGGCGAGGAAAATATCGAGGAGGAAGTACAGCAGGCAGAAACGGAAGCAGAAGAAATCCGAAAACCGGAGAATGTGGTTTCCCTGCTTCAGGTAGATCCGATCGAACTGGAATTTGGATATGGAATTATTCCACTGGCGGATGTCAATCAGGGTGGAGATCTTCTTGACCGTGTGGTAATGATCCGGCGGCAGATTGCACTTGAACTTGGTACGGTTGTTCCAATCATTCGTCTGAGGGACAATATCCAGTTGAATCCAAATCAATACATTATTAAGATTAAGGGCGTACAGGTGACGGAAGGAGAGATTCTTTTTGACCATTATATGGCGATGAATCCGGGATATGTAGAGGAAGAAATTACAGGTATTCCTACATTTGAACCTTCGTTCCATCTCCCGGCCATCTGGATTACGGAAGCACAGAGGGAACGCGCAGAGAGCCTTGGATATACCGTTGTTGATGCACCGTCTATCATTGCAACGCATCTGACGGAAGTGATCCGGAGCCATATCGCAGAACTTCTGACCAGACAGGATGTACAGAACCTGGTAAACAACTTAAAAGAAACCAATCCGGTTCTTGTGGACGAACTTACACCAAAACTTCTTGGTCTTGGAGAAATTCAGAAAGTACTGCAGAATCTGCTGCGGGAGGGAATCTCCATCCGGGATCTTTTGTCTATTTTTGAATCTTTAGCTGACCATGCACAGACGTCAAGAGATACCGATGTGCTGACAGAATATGTAAGACAGAGCTTAAAGAGAGCGATTTCCAGCAAGTATTTTCCATCGAATGAGACGACCAGCGTCATCACACTCGATCCAAAAGTGGAGCAGGAGATTATGTCTTCCGTGAAACAGACGGAGCAGGGCGCATATCTGACGATGGATCCGGAGAAAACAAAGGCCATTATGGATTCTGTACGGACAGAAACGGAGAAACTCGAAAATCTCGGAAAGAGTCCGATCATTATTACATCGCCAATTGTGCGTATGTATTTTAAAAAGCTCACAGAAGATTATTTCAAAGATCTGATCGTTGTTTCTTACAATGAGGTAGAATCTGATGTTGAACTGCAATCGGTAGGGATGGTGACAGCATAAATGACAATTAATAAATTTCAGGGAAAAACACAGGAAGAAGCCATTGCAAAAGCAAAAGAAGAATTTGGAGAGCGCGCGGTTATTATGAATATCCGTGAGGTCAAACCGAAGGGATTGTTTCGCGCATTTAAAAATTCTACATTTGAAGTAACAGCAGCAATGGAAGAAAAAGAGCATTTTTCCAATGCCATGCAGGCGGCGCAAATGACGCAGAGCGTCCAGAAAGAGGGAAAACTGCATGATATGATCAATCTTGCAGCAGATGAGCCTATTACAATTCCGAAACTGCAGGAACAGGAAGGCGATACACAAACGACCAGACAGGAGTCAGTACGTATGCCAGAATCACAGAAGTCCGTACAGGACAACGAAGAAAAAAAATTAGAGGAAAGACTTGAAGATTTATCGGATCGTCTGGAAAAGTCTCTGAGTGAAAAGCATGCCAAAGAGCCGGAGGCTCCAAAGGGACCATCTTCGGAAGAACTTAATTTTGTCAGGATTCTTTACAGTACACTTTTGAAAAATGAAGTGAGTGAACAGTATGTCAATCAGATCCTCGGTGAAATTGAAAAATTTATTCGTCCGGGGCACAGTGTCGATACGATTCTTTCCAATGTATATCAGAAACTGATATTGCGTTTTGGTCAGCCAAAATCACTGGATCTGGATGGGGCAAAACCACATGTTGTGTTTTTTATTGGACCGACAGGTGTTGGCAAAACCACAACGATTGCAAAAATAGCCTCAAAATACAAAGTGGATTATGAGAAAAAAGTAGCTTTTATTACAGCGGATACCTATCGGATTGCGGCAACGGAACAGCTTCAGGTATATGCAAATATTCTTGACGCACCTATGTCTATCGTGTATTCTAAAGAGGAACTGAATGAAGCAATTGAAAAATATGCGGAATATGATCTTGTTTTTGTTGACACTGCGGGATTCTCTCATAAAAATGAGGAGCAGAAGGCAGATATCACAAATCTGATTCAGGGAATTGATCCTGAATTTACAAGTGAAGTATATTTAGTTCTGAGTGCTACAACAAAATACAGGGATTTACTCGATATTGTGGATACCTATCGCACAATATGTAAATTCAAACTGATTTTTACAAAACTGGATGAGACATCAACGTATGGAAATTTGCTCAATATTAAGCTGTATTCAGATGCGGAACTGTCTTATACGACAAATGGGCAGAATGTACCGGATGATATTGAACTATTTGATACACAAAAGATCGTGAAACAATTATTAGGGGGCAATTCGTGATGGATCAGGCAGAACAGTTACGAAATGTAATAAAACTGCACAATCAGAATAATCAGAACAACGCACGCGTAGTGACGATTACCAGTGGAAAGGGCGGGGTTGGAAAATCGAACCTTGCAGTGAATCTTGCGGTGTGTCTCAGAAAAGCGGGCAAGCGTGTGATTATTCTGGATGCTGACTTTGGTCTTGCAAATGTTGAGGTAATGTTTGGTGCAATTCCACAGTACAATTTGTCTGATTTTATATATCACGGAAAATCGATTCGTGAAATTATTACACCGGGTCCTATGGAGATTGGATTTATATCCGGAGGATCTGGAATTATCGGATTGAACAATCTTACAAGAGAGCAGATTTTATATATTGTCAATTCAATTGATGCATTGAACGAAATGGCAGATTTTATTCTGATCGATACAGGAGCTGGAATCTCGGATCAGGTGCTGGAATTTGTTATGGCAAGTCCGGAGGTGATACTGGTGTCTACACCGGAACCTAGTTCTTTGACGGATGCGTATTCGCTGTTAAAGGCATTGTATCACAATCCGAATTTCACAGAAGAGGATACTACAATTCACGTTGTAACGAACCGTGTGAATTCGCAGGACGAAGGGCGGGCAATTTATGAAAAGGTGAATTCTGTGGTATCTCAGTTTTTACATGGAAATCTGAATTATCTTGGAACGATTCCGCAGGATAGCGCTTTGGAACGGGCAGTAAGACAGCAAAAGACAATCGCTATGAGTGAGCCGAATGCAAAATCTGCAAGAGCAATTGCAAATCTTGCGGATCATCTGATGAATGGCACACAGCAGAAGGTACCGGTACGGTGGGGAATAGCACAGATGTTTTCCAGTTTTTTATCAAACCGAAAATAGGGAGATGAATAATTATGAAACTTTCAGATGTGATTACTCCGGGAGACAAAATTGATATTAAAATGCTGCATGAAGCGAACCAGGAAGAAAATGGCGGAGAAGCTGCAAAGATTTACCAGAGTGCGGTCAGTGATATTTTTTCAGATCAGGAACTGGAAATTTCTATGCCGACAAGTGGTGGCAGAATGGTACTGTTTCAACTGGAGAGGGAATGCAGCATTGTTTTTTATGCAAAAGGCGGTATGTATAACTGCACGGCAGTGGTAAAAAAGCGTTATCGCAAAGAAAATCTGTATCTGCTGAGGATACTGATTACTTCTGAGCTGCAGAAATTTCAACGAAGGGAATTCTTCCGGATTCCATATACAACACCATTACAATATTATGAGATATCTGAGCAGACGGCACAGATACAGACAACGGAAGAACTGTTTGCAGAAATTCAGAAACCGGAATATATTGATCTGAAGCGTGAGGGAACCGTTCAGAACATCAGTGGAGGAGGAATCCGCTTTGTGTCAGATCAATGGATGGAAGAAAATCAGAATATTCTGCTGGTAATCAGACTGACGAATGAATATTCAGATGAAACTTTTTATCTTCCGGGACAGGTGATCGCGACAGAAAAACATCCGACCATCGAGAATCTGTATATCCATCGTGTAAAATTTCTGTTCCGTGATCTCCGGGATCGTGAAAAAATCGTACGCTTCGTTTTCGAGGAAGAAAGAAGAATTCGCAGGAAAGAAGTTGGGTGATTCATATGAAAAAAAACATTTTGGTAGTTGATGACTCTGCACTCATGAGAAGGGTCATGTGTGATATAATCAATTCAGACAGTAAATTTCAAGCAACAGACTATTGCAGAGATGGTCTTGAGGCATATGAAAAACTGAAGAGAACCAGCTATGATGGAGTGGTTCTGGATGTAAATATGCCACGCATGGATGGACTGCAATTACTCGAAAAGCTGCAAAAAGAAGGCATACGTGCAAATGTGATTATGGTAAGCACCCTTACTGACAGCAGAGAAGCGGATGTTACCATTTTGGCTATGGAGCGCGGAGCAATTGATTTTGTGGCAAAACCGACAAATATCATCGAAGCAAAAGGTGAGACGTTTAAAAGACAGCTTTTGGGTGTACTGAATGCTGTTCTTGAGACTCGCGCTGCTACTGCGAGTGCCCGGCCGACAGTAAAGCCGGTAGTCAAAAACAAACCGATTGTGAGAAAAGCCGTTGGAGGAAAAAACAAACTGGTTGCGCTGGCGTGTTCCACAGGCGGACCGAAAGCATTACAGAGTGTGATTCCGTTTCTTCCAAAAGAACTTGATGCTCCGGTTGTACTTGTACAGCATATGCCACCGGGATTTACCAAATCCATGGCGGACAGGCTGGATGAACTGAGCGAGATCAAAGTAAAAGAAGCAGAACACGGAGAACGCTTACAAAAGGGATGCGTTTATATTGCTCCGGGTGGAAAACATTTGAAAGTTTCAAAAGCCGCAGATGGAACCAACAGCATTGTACTTGATGATAAAACGCCGGCGATTGGTGGATTGAAGCCATGTGCAAACATTATGTATGATTCATTGACGGGAACCGGCTACGATGAAATCGTATGCGTTGTCCTGACAGGAATGGGAGCAGATGGAACCAATGGAATTCTTTCACTGGGAAGAACAAAACCAATTCACGTAATTGCACAAAATGAGGAAACCTGTGTGGTATATGGAATGCCAAAGGCGATTTATGAAGCAGGAGTGGTAGATGAAGTTGTACCACTGAATGAAGTTGCACAGACAATCACAAAAAACGTGGGGGTAAAATAACATGGATGTAAGCCAATACCTTGAAATCTTTATCGATGAAAGTGCAGAACATTTACAGACGTTAAGTGACTGCATCATGGAACTGGAAAAAGAACCGGATAACAAGGACGTTATCAATGAAATCTTCCGTGCGGCCCATTCTTTAAAAGGAATGGCAGGTACGATGGGATTTAAGAGAATGCAGCATCTGACACATGATATGGAAAATGTGTTCCAGGAAGTCCGCAGTGAAAAAATTCAGGTGGACAGTCAGATGATCGATCTGTTGTTCAAGTGTCTCGACGCAATTGATGGATATCTCGAGAATATCAAGGAAACCTCTGATGAAGGGGAAGAAGACAATGAAGTGATTATCAAGGAATTAAACAATTTCCTTGCAAAAGCAAATGGAGAGGCTGCTGCTGCGGAAGCTGCACCAGCGGCAGAAAAAACTGCAAATGCTCCAACAGATAATGGAGATCATAAACTTTATCTTCAAATTGAGCTGAATGATCAGGAACGGGAAGCGGTTATGACCGCAAAAGACAGTGGAATGCATATTTATGGCATGACAGTTATCGTTCAGAAAGAATGCCTCTTAAAAGCAGCCAGAGCGTTCCTGGTATTCCGTGAAGTGGAGGCTTTTGGAGAAATTCTTGTTTATCGTCCGAGTTCTCAGGATATTGAAGATGAAAAATTCGATCAGGAATTCAGTTTTTATATTGCATCTCCGGAAAGTCTGGATAAGCTTTTAAATGCAGCCAAGAATGTTTCTGAGATCGAAGATGCAGTGGGAGAGGAAATTACAGATTTTTCACCGCATGCAGCAGAAACAGAAGAAAAGAAAGAAGAAAAACCGGCAGAAACCAAACCGGAGACACAGCCTGCACCAAAGAAGGCTCCGGAAAAGAAAAAAACACCGGCTAAGAAAAACGGTATTGGAAAACCGGCAACAAGCCGCACAGTTCGTGTAGATATTGAAAAGCTGGATGCTCTTATGAATCAGGTGTCTGAGCTTATTATCGCAAAGAACAGTCTGGTATCCATCAGTTCCACAGAGGATGGAGGGTTTTCCAATCAGGGATTCCATGAACAGATTGAGTATCTGGAGAGGATTACCACAAGCCTTCATGAGTCCGTTATGAAAGTACGAATGGTGCCAATTGAGAGCGTGGTAAATAAATTCCCACGTATGATTCGTGACCTGTCCCGTACATTAAACAAAAAGATGGAACTGGTTATGACCGGTGAAGATACCGAGTTAGATCGTACCGTAGTGGATCAGATCGGCGATCCATTACAGCATTTGCTTCGTAATTCTGCGGATCATGGACTAGAAGATACCGAGCTTCGTATCCAGAGAGGAAAACCGGAAGTCGGAAATATTTTCCTGAATGCATATCAGGAAGGAAATAACGTTATTATTCAGGTGGGCGATGATGGTAACGGAATCGACATAGAAGCAGTAAAAGCAAAAGCGATTGAACGGAACATCATTACGCCGGAACAGGCTGAGGTTATGACACAGAAAGAAGTAATCAACCTCTTATTTATGCCAAGTTTCTCCATGGCAAAGAAGATTACGGACATTTCCGGAAGAGGTGTTGGACTTGATGTTGTAAAATCCAACATTGAACAGCTCGGCGGCGATGTGGAAGTAAAAACAAAGCTTGGAGAAGGAACAACATTTACGGTTCGTCTCCCTCTGACACTTGCAATTATTCAGGCATTGATGGTTGAAGTCCGTGATGAAAAATATGCTATTGCTCTGGGATCCATTGCAAACATTGAGAGTGTACCAGTCAGCGATGTTAAGTATGTGGAAGCAAAAGAAGTAATTCATCTGCGTGGAAGTGTTATCCCACTTGTTCGTCTGGACAAGCTTCTGGACATCGAACCAAGAGAGGAAGAACCAGAAAATCTTACCGTTGTTATTGTTAAGAAGGGCGACAGCCAGGTAGGACTTGTGGTTGATGATCTGATGGGACAGCAGGAGATCGTAATTAAGTCCTTAGGCAAGTATATCAATGGAAATAAGTTGATCAGTGGTGCAACAATCCTCGGTGATGGTGAAGTGGCATTGATTCTGGATGCAAACACACTGATGTAATGGGGGTGAATGACAATGGCTATTTCAAATAATCAGATAGAAGCAAACGATAACAAAAATAAAGAAAAAGAAGTAAAGCAGTATATCGTAGTTCAGATTGGATCGGAAAAATATGGAATCGATATCAGCTATGTAGACAATATTGTACGTATGCAGAAGATTACCCGTGTACCGAAGGCACAGGAATATTTTAAGGGAATTATCAATCTTCGAGGTGAAATTGTACCTGTGATGAGCATACGTCGGAAGATGGGGCTTGAAGATGATACATTTACTTCGGCATCCCGGATCATTATTTTAAAGATAGAGGAAAAGGGATCTTTGGGAGTGATTGTGGATGAAGTATGTGAGGTTGTAAATCTTTCTGAGGATCAGATTGAAAACAACAATATCAATTCAAACCATGTAAAAGACACTTTTATCAATGGCATTGGAACAAGCGGAGATCAGCTGATTTCCCTGTTTGAAATCAATGCGATCGTAGACGAAAAAGATAACGCATAAAGACTGAGTATAGTGAGGCTATGCCTCACTATACATGGTTATTGGAGGAAAAAGATGAACGATTTTACATTGGATAATGTAAATGAAATGTATATCGATGTATTACGCGAAATCGGAAATATCGGTGCCGGGAATGCGACAACTTCGCTGGCGAGTATGGTGAACGAACAGATCAATATGAATGTTCCAAAAGTAGAATTGATGGAAGCTTCCAAGTTAAGCTCCGCAATCTGTCCGGAGGATGAAATTATTGTTGGAATTTTCCTGGAGGTAACTCATGATATTACCGGAAGCATGATGTTTTTAATGCGCATGGATTCGGCACATTATCTTGTAAATAAACTTATGGGGAAAGATCCGGACAACGATGCACCTTTTGATGAGATGGATTTATCTGCCATGAAGGAAATTGGAAATATTATTACGGCTTCGTATCTGTCTGCACTTTCAAGTATGACAAATCTTACAATTTTACCATCAATTCCATATATTGCAGTGGATATGGCAGGTGCAATTTTAAGTGTCCCGGCAATCCAGTTCGGACAGTATGGAAATAATGCATTGCTGATCGAGACGGAGTTTGGCGATGATCGGATGATTAATGGATATTTTATTCTGATGCCTGAGGAAGAGTCCTATGCAAAGATTTTATCCTCTCTTGGAATTCAGTTATAGAGGAGATCATAGAATATGGGAGAAGTGATCAAGGTTGGAATGGCAGACCTGAAAACCGCAAAAGCTCCGGATACACTTACCACACTGGGGCTGGGCTCTTGCATTGGATTGACACTTTATGATCCGGTGACAAAGATCGGTGGATTGGTACATTATATGCTGCCAGACAGCACGAAGTTAAAAAACAACACCAATATAGCAAAGTTTGGGGATACCGGAATCCGCGAACTGTTAAGACAGGTTCTTGCTTTGGGCGCAAATCAGAGACGACTTGTATCTAAAATAGCCGGAGGTGCCTGCATGTTTGAGACGAGTGGACTTTCGTCCGTGGGAAATGTAGGTGCGCGTAATGCGGAAGAAGCAAAAATTATATTAAAAGAATTGAAGATACCGTTGATTGCGGAAGATACAGGTTTAAATTATGGACGTACCGTGGAACTGGATTGTGCAACGGGAGATTTTCGAATCAAATCGGTAGGAAAAGCGATAAAAGTAATATAGAGGGATAGAAAATGAAAACCAATGGTGTACCGGCTATGATTATGCTGGCGGCGGGGTTTATTGATTGTGTGATTGCAATCCTTACGCATATGTCACTATGGGATTTTACAAGACAGTTATTGCTGGTTCTTGTTTTATTCTATGTAATTGGCTGTGTCGTAAAAATGATCATTGACCGTAATTTTAAAGAGATAGAAGAAGAACAAAACGGACAGGAGCCGGAAGATTCCAAACAGGAGCAGAAATCAGAAGAGTCGGATCAGGAAAAAACGGATCAGACGGAAACAAATCAGACAACAGAAGAGACGGAAGAACAGACAGAAGAACAGTAGGATGTTCAGCCGGAACAGAAAGAAAGTAATTAACTGGGGCGGAATGATGTAGATGAAAACTGCGGATAGAGAAAAACTCTGGGACGCGTATCGCCATAAGAAAACGCAGGAGACCAGGGAACAGCTTATAATTGAATATGCGCAGCTTGTAAAACTTGTAGCAGGCAGACTCAGCATGTATCTGGGACACAATGTGGAATATGATGATCTGGTCAGTTATGGGATTTTCGGATTGATTGATGCAATCGATAAATTTGATCTGGAAAAAAATGTAAAATTTGAAACCTATGCAAGTCTGAGAATCCGGGGAGCAATTCTGGATCAGATTCGTAAAATGGATTGGATTCCAAGAAGTGTGCGGCAGAGACAGCGTAAAATAGATGAGGCCATGAAGCAGATTGAAATGCGGACAGGCAAAACAGCTACAGATGAAGAACTTGCAAAACAGCTTGGACTGACGGATGAAGAACTGTGCAGCTGGCAGACACAGCTGAAAGTAACCAATGTAGTGTCACTGAATGAATTTGAAGAAAACGGTCCGGAACCGATGATTGATTCTGCACATCCGGTGCGGTTTTCACAGCCGGAAGAGGTTGTGGAGGAAGCAGAGTTAAAAGAAAAACTAACCGAATCGCTGGATCTTCTGACAGAAAAGGAAAGACGTGTCATAGAACTTTATTATTATGAAGATATGACTTTGAAAGAAATCAGTAAAATATTGGAAGTGTCAGAATCACGTATTTCCCAGTTACATACAAAAGCATTAAATAAAATGCGAAAAAAGATGGGAATTTATATGGATATTCTGACAGAGTAGGAGTAGATCTATGGCAATTGCACCAATCAATTATGCTACAATACAGCGTACCGCAGACATTGAAACATTTAAAAACCAGCAGGATACAAAACCGATGGTGGATCAGCAGAATATTCAGGTGCAGGTGGATCACAGGGAGGATGTTCTGCATCATCAGGTTATTCATCCAGAAGAAAATGAACAGCTGGATAATCACACAGATGCCAGAGAAGAAGGAAAAAATAAATATAAAAAACAGGGATTTGTGAGAAAAAAAGCAAACAAAGAAACGAAGCGGACGGGTGGTAATCCGGTTGGCGGCGGTTTTGATATGAAAATCTGAGGGAAAATATATGACGGGTGTGGAAATTACACTGATCCTGGTTGGAATTGTTTTTGTCCTTGTAAGCTTTTTTGTTCAGGAAAAGCTTACTCCAAAAGATGTACAGGAGATAACCAGATTAAGTGAAAAAGAATTAAAAATTATTGTTGAGCGAGAACTGAAAAATGCCAATGACAAGGTTGAGGATGCAATTGATGCGGTGGTAGAGCAGGCAAAAGAAAATGCCAAGCGCTTGATGGAAAAAGAAACCAATGAGAAGATTATGGCAATCAACGAGTATTCCAATACGGTGATTGAATCCATGAATAAGACACATAATGAGATTCTCTTTTTATATAATATGCTGAATGATAAACATGCTGAACTGACCGGACTTGCATCACAGTTGCAACAGTTTTCAGAACAGGTGAAACATACACAGGATGAAATGATGACGCATATGACGGAACCAGAAAAAAATTCGGAACAGAGCAGACCCGAAACTCCGGAGGTTATGGAAGAGCAGCCGGAACAGATTCCACAAAACGCATCTGTTGCAGAAGAAAACGCAAGCTTTAATGATCAGGTACTTGCGCTTCATCAAAGCGGGGTGTCAGATGTGGAGATTGCCCGGAAATTAGGACGGGGTCTTGGAGAGGTGAAGCTGGTGATCGGATTATACAAAGGGGAAGATGTCAGTGAAATTTAAATATTATTTACGTGGTTGCGGATTGGGAATTCTGGTTGCCTCAGTGGTCTTTATGGTATCCCTGCATACGCATGGCGGGGCAATGTCCGATGAAAAAGCAATGCAGAGGGCTTCGGAACTTGGAATGATTATGCCGGATGATACCGAGACGCAGAAAGAAGGAACGCAGACAACGGAAATTCCGGTAAAAGAGACAAATATCCCGGATACACAAAGAACTACACAGGCAGTGACACAGAAGATCCCGCAGAAAGATACGGATACACAGAAACAGACGGAAAAAGATACTTCTGCGGATACACAGAAACAGACAGAAAAAGATACTTCTGCGGAACAGAAAAGTACACAAAAAGAGTCAGAGCAAAAGTCGGAAGAAAAGAAAAAGACTCAGGATTCAGAAAAGAAAGAAGAAAAAGAAGAAAAAGTTTCCATTACCATAAAAGGCGGAGAAGTGTGTAGAGAGATTGCACAGGATCTGCAGGCAAAAGGAATGATTAAGGATTCCGAGGATTTCCGGAAATATATGCAGGATCATAATTATGCCAGATATATTCGGGTGGGAACGTTCACATTAAAAAAAGGAATGAACTATAGCGAGATCGCTAAAGTACTGACAAAAAAATAGTATAATAAAACTTGCATTCAAGCCTTTGGTATGATATAATGCCAAAGGCTTTAAATTTTATTAAACACATGTATGGAAGCTGCCGGTGCCGGATCTACGCTTTTCCGGTGGCAGACTAATAGGAAATACATGGAAGAAAACAACCAAATGGAGGTAATTAAAATGAGCGTAATTTCTATGAAACAGTTACTTGAGGCAGGTGTTCATTTCGGACATCAGACAAGAAGATGGAACCCTAAAATGGCTCCATACATTTACACAGAGCGTAATGGTATCTACATCATTGACTTACAGAAGTCTGTTGGTAAGGTAGATGAGGCATATGATGCAATTTCTGATATCGCTGCTCAGGGTGGTACGATTCTTTTCGTTGGTACAAAGAAGCAGGCACAGGATGCAATCAAGACAGAGGCAGAGCGTTGCGGAATGTACTATGTAAATGAGAGATGGTTAGGTGGAATGCTTACAAACTTCAGAACTATCCAGAGCCGTATCGCACGTCTGAAAGAAATCGAGACCATGTCTGAAGATGGAACATTTGATGTTCTGCCAAAGAAGGAAGTTATCGCACTGAAAAAAGAGTGGGATAAGTTAGAGAAGAACCTTGGCGGAATCAAGGATATGAAGAGAATTCCTGACGCTATTTTCATCGTAGATCCTAAGAAGGAGAGAATCTGTGTACAGGAAGCACAGTCTTTGGGAATCACATTGATCGGTATCGCTGATACAAACTGTGATCCGGATGAGTTAGATTATGTAATCCCAGGTAATGATGATGCAATCAGAGCCGTTAAGCTTATCGTTTCTAAGATGGCAGATGCTGTTATCGAGGCAAAGCAGGGAACTGAGGAAGTTGCTGCAGAAGCTGCTGAGGAGACAGTAGAAGAATAATTTTTGCATAATCATTCGAGAATTGGAGGAAAAAAAGATGGCAATTACTGCTGCTATGGTTAAGGAACTGCGTGAGATGACAGGCGCAGGTATGATGGATTGTAAGAAAGCTTTGACAGAGACAAACGGAGATATGGATGCCGCTGTTGATGTTCTGAAAAAAAGCGGTGCAGCTAAGATGGAGAAGAAGCAGAACAGAATCGCTGCTGAAGGTATCGCAAGAGTTGCAGTAAATGGAAATGTTGCAGTTGTAGCTGAGGTTAACTCAGAGACAGATTTCGTTGCTAAAAATGAGACATTCCAGGAGTTTGTTCAGACAGTTGCAGATACAGCACTTGCTTCTGATTTAAACGGTGGAGCAAACGGCGAAGACATTGATGCACTTCTTGCAACAAACGGACTGAGTGATCTGCTTGTTGAGAAGACAGCAACAATCGGAGAGAAGTTATCTGTGCGTAGATTTGCAAAGGTAACAGGTGATGTTGTTGCTTCTTATATCCACGGTGGTGGAAGAATTGGTGTTGTTATCGCTGCAGATGGCGCATCTGATGATGCTGCAAAAGAGGCTCTTACCAACATTGCTATGCAGGTTGCTGCAATGAACCCACAGTATATCAGCAGAAATGACATTTCCGCTGAGGAACTTGCAAAGATCAAAGAGATCACAATTGACAGTGCATTAAATGATGCAACAACTCTTCCAAAGCCGATCTTAAACAAGTTACTGGATAAGGCAATCGGTGAGAAGGTATGGAGTGACGAGGATATCAATAACTTCGAAGAGCATAAGAGCAATATGAATTATGTCTGGAATTTCCTTTCTGATGCTGCAAAGGCTCAGTTGGCTGAGTTAGCTATGGCAGATAAGGCATCTATCACTGCTGAGAAGATGTTCGGTGGTCTTGTAGAAGGCCGTGTATCTAAGCAGTTAAAGGAGATCTGCCTTCTTGATCAGACATATGTTAAGGCTGAAGATGGCAAGCAGTCTGTAGCCAAGTATCTTGAGTCTGTTTCTAAGGATCTTAAAATCACCAAGATGGTTCGTTTCGAAGTTGGTGAAGGTATGGAAAAGAAACAGGAAGATTTCGCAGCAGAAGTTGCTGCACAGATGAACGCATAATCCGTTTATCAAGTTAAGCTGTGTGAAAACGCAAAAGGAGTCGTGGTTTTGGAAAACAGGAAACCGTGGCTCCTTTTTTATAACAATTTTACAACAACAGGGAATTAAATCTTTACAAGTTTTCAAAATATGTTAAAATAGAAAAGGATATTTCCCGGTGGAGGAACAGGATGAGTACAAAAGATTCAGAAGCTCTGGAGCAGCAGCGCCAGAGAAGAAATCGCATCAACCGTATGAAGACGGGAATCATTGTGACGATTACGGTTTGGATGCTTGTCTCGCTGTTGGCAATTATCCTTCTGACGGTGCAGGTGGCACGTTTGAGTGGCCAGGTAAAGAGACTGGAGAAAGTGGAACAGACAACTGTTTCGCAAGATGTCCGGAATTCTAAAAATGTACAGGCTGCTGAGACAGAAAGCAGTGGACAGGAGACACAGAAATCTGCTTACGATAAAGTTGTGACGGGGATTGATTCCGAGGACAATATGGCAAAAGAAGGAGATACGCATAAAGTATATCTTACCTTTGACGGTGGTCCGGATGAAAATACGGACAAGATTCTCGACGTATTGGATAAATACGGAGTTAAAGCAACTTTTTTCGTAGTAGGGGATGATTCTAAGGACATGCAGGCGGTCTATAAGCGGATCGTAAAAGACGGACATACGCTTGGAATGCATTCCTTTTCCAACAAATATAGTACAATATATGCTTCCACGGAAGCGTTTGAACAGGATTTTGATAAGATTTCCTCATATCTGAAAGATGTGACGGGAGTCGACAGTCTTTATTATCGTTTTCCGGGAGGAAGCAGCAATGAAATCAGCAATGTAAATATGGCTGAGTTTGTCCATGTTTTAAACAAAAAGGGAATTACATACTTTGACTGGAACGTTTCCGCAGGAGATACTTCATCCGATTATACGGTGAATGATGTTGTGACAAATGTGACAGAAGGAGTAAAAAGATACAAAACCTCTGTTGTGTTATTACATGACGGAGATAATAAGTCAACAACGGTAGAGGCTCTGGAACCTTTGATTCAGAAACTGCAACAGATGAAAGCTGAGATTCTGCCGATTGATGAAAATACAAAAGTGATTCAATATATCAAGGCAGATAGCGTTGAATAAATATGAGTGGAGGAAGCACGATGGGATTATTTAAAGATTTTAAGGATGATTTTTCTCAGGCAGTCAATGAAATGATGCCGGGGGCAGATGCTCCGGAAAAAGAAAACAAGGCAGAAGACCTGGTAGTTAACACTCTGGGAGAAGATGTGGATGTAAAATCTGAATTATCTAAACTGGATGGGTTACTGGAGCAGGTACAGAAGGACGACGGGTCTGGTACACAGAAGTTAGAGTCGGAGCTTCCACCAATTCACAAAGAAGAGAAAAAACCGGTGATTACACCAACTGTGGATCCGGTAATCAATACATTTAACGAGGAGAAAAAAACTATGAGCGACACAACAATGGAAACCCCAAAGCCAACAGCACCTGTAACAGATAACAGAGTGAATCCGGATGCAGTTTCGGATGAGACATCTGTTATAACAGCAGGAACCGTTCTGACCGGTGATATTGCGTCTGACGGATCTTTTGATATTCAGGGAACAATCAATGGAAATGTAACTTGTAATGGTAAACTGGTTGTAACTGGAACAATCAACGGAAACAGCGCAGCTTCAGAGTTCTTTGCTGATGTAGCAAAAGTTGAGGGAGAGGTTGTAAGTTCTGGTACCGTTAAGATCGGAGCTGGTTCTGTGATCATTGGTAATATTTCAGCAGCGTCAGCAGTAATCGCTGGTGCAATCAAAGGCGATATCGATGTACAGGGACCTGTTGTTGTAGATACTTCCGCAGTTGTAATGGGAAATATCAAATCCCGTTCTGTACAGATCAATAATGGTGCAGTGATTGAAGGTTTCTGCTCTCAGTGTTATGCAGATATTGATGTACAGGGACTTTTTGACGGAAAGTAAAATCAATCATAGGAGACAGGTACGATGAAACGTATTTTATTAAAACTTAGTGGAGAAGCACTTGCAGGTGACAAACATCATGGATTTGATGAGCCTACGGTTACGGTTGTTGCAAAACAGGTAAAACAGCTGGTAGATGCTGGAGTGCAGGTTGGCATTGTAATCGGTGGAGGAAATTTCTGGAGAGGACGTACCAGCGAAACGATTGACCGTACAAAAGCAGATCAGATTGGAATGCTTGCTACGGTTATGAATTGTATTTACGTATCAGAAATTTTCCGCTCGGTTGGAATGATGACTTCTGTACTTACCCCATTTGAATGTGGTTCTATTACAAAGTTATATTCCAAGGATCGTGCAAATAAATATTTTGCACATAATATGGTTGTATTTTTCGCAGGCGGTACAGGACATCCGTATTTTTCAACGGATACAGCAACTGTACTTCGGGCAGTAGAAATTGAAGCAGATGGAATCTATCTTGCAAAGGCAATCGATGGGGTATATGACAGCGATCCGAAGACGAATCCATCCGCTAAGAAATATGATCAGGTTTCTATTCAGGAAGTTATTGATAAAAAGCTTGCAGTCGTTGATCTGACAGCATCGGTTATGTGCATGGAGAATCATATTCCAATGTATGTATTCGGACTTGGTGAAACGAACAGCATTGTAAACGCGGTAAATGGACAGTTTAACGGAACTGTTGTTACTGTGGATTAGGAGGATATATTATATGGACGAGAGATTACAGATTTTTCAGGATAAAATGGAGAAATCCCTTGCCAATTTAAATGAGGAGTTCGCAGGAATCCGTGCAGGACGTGCGAATCCACATGTGTTGGACAAACTTCGTGTGGACTATTACGGAACACCGTCTCCAATTCAGAGTGTCGCAAACGTCAGTGTTCCAGAGCCGAGAATGATTCAGATTCAGCCATGGGAAGCATCTATGGTAAAAGAAATTGAAAAAGCCATTCTCAGCTCGGATTTAGGAATCAATCCGACGAATGATGGAAAGCTGATTCGTTTGGTATTTCCGGAATTGACGGAAGAGCGAAGAAAAGAACTGGCAAAAGATATTAAGAAAAAGGGTGAGGGTGCCAAGGTTGCTGTGAGAAATATCCGCAGAGATGCGATGGATCATTTCAAAAAAGTAGGCAAGGCGGAGGATATTTCCGAGGACGAGATCAAGGATCTGGAAGACGGAATCCAGAAACTGACCGATCAGTATGTTGCACAGATTGACAAGGCCGTGGATGCCAAGTCGGAGGAAATTCTTACAGTATAAGATGTTTTAAGGGACATAAGCCTGTGGCTATGTCCCTTTTTCACTTGCAGGAAAGAGAGGAACAAGATCGATGAAAATTCCAAAACATGTGGCAATTATACTGGATGGAAATGGAAGATGGGCAAAAAGTAAAGGCATGCCACGAAATTATGGACATACCGTTGGGGCAAAAAACGTAGAAACGGTTTGTCAGGCTGCAGATGAGCTTGGAATTAAATATCTCACGCTATATGCATTTTCCACGGAGAACTGGAACCGGCCGGATAGTGAAGTGGCTGCATTGATGAAACTGCTGGAGAGTTATTTAAAGAACTGTATCCGTACGGCAAATAAAAATAATATGCGGGTACGGATTATCGGAGAAATTTCCAGGTTATCCGAAAATTTCCAGGAGAGAATCAGAGAATTGGAGGAGGTTTCTGCAACCAATACGGGACTGAATCTGACGATTGCTATTAACTATGGAAGCAGAGATGAGATGCTTCGGGCTATGAAGCATATGTTTGCAGATGTAAAGAGCGGCAGGATTACAGAAGAGGAAATTGATGAAAAAACCTTTTCCGGATATCTGGATACAAGGGAACTTCCGGACCCGGATTTACTGATTCGTACAAGTGGAGAGCAGCGGCTTTCCAATTATCTGCTGTGGCAGCTTGCGTATAGTGAATTTTATTTTACGGATGTTCCGTGGCCGGATTTTCATAAAAAAGAATTGGAATTAGCTGTGGAAGCGTATAATAAACGAGACAGACGCTTTGGCGGACTTAAGGAGGAAGAATAGGATGTTTAAAACGAGACTGTTAAGCGGAATCGTGCTGGTGCTTCTGGCCCTGTTTTTGATTATTTCAGGCCATGAAATTTTATTATTTGCAACACTTGCCATTTCCTGTATCGGAATGTTTGAATTATATCGCGTGTTCAAGATGGAAAAGACCGTTCTGGCAGGCGTTGGATATCTGGCGGCAATCGTTTATTACTGTAATTTACAGTGGAAGTTTCTGCCGGATCTTATGATTTTATTTATGGCATTTTTGATTCTGTTAATGTTTGTATTTGTATTTGCATATCCGAAATTTCATGCAGATCAGGTGATGGCAGCATTTTTTGGATTCTTCTATGTAGCGGTCATGCTTTCTTATGTATATCAGATCCGTACGCTGGAGAGAGGGTTATACCTTGCCTTTCTTGTATTTTTATGTTCGTGGGGATGCGATACCTGTGCATATTGCGTCGGAATGCTGATCGGAAAGCACAAGATGTCACCGAAACTCAGTCCGAAAAAATCGGTAGAGGGTGCAGTGGGAGGTGTGGCAGGTGCTGCGCTTCTGACCGCTTTATATTGTTTTATTTTCCGTAGCCCGATGCATCTGGAACGTGGAGAAATTGTAATTCTTGCTGTGATTGCGGCAATTGCCGGACTGATTTCCATGGTAGGGGATCTGACAGCTTCTGCCATCAAAAGAAATTATGATATCAAGGATTACGGAAAGCTGATTCCCGGTCATGGAGGAATTCTCGACCGGTTTGACAGCATGATTATTACTGCACCAATCATTTATTTCCTGGCGCTTCATATGCTGTAAGAGGTGAACGATGAAAAAGATAGCAATTTTGGGATCGACAGGGTCCATTGGAACACAGACACTTTCTGTGATTGAAGAACATGCAGATGATTTTGAAGTGACCGCACTTGCCTGTGGAAACAATATCCGTCTGCTGGAGGAACAAATGCGGAAATTTCGTCCGAAGCTTGTTGCTGTGTGGAGCAAAGAGGCAGCAGCTTCCCTTCGGGTCCGCACGGCGGATCTGGGCATTCCTGTGGAAACAGGAATGGATGGATTACTTGCGGTTGCAACTTATGAAGAGTCGGAAATTCTGGTAACGGCGATTGTGGGCATGCTCGGAATCCGACCGACCATTGCAGCCATAAAGGCAAAGAAAACGATTGCTCTGGCAAACAAAGAAACCTTAGTTACGGCAGGACATCTGATTATTCCGCTTGCAGCGGAGTATGGAGTGTCCATTCTTCCGGTAGACAGTGAACATAGCGCCATTTTCCAGTCTTTGCAGGGAAATGAAGAAAACCCGATCAGCAAAATTCTTCTTACTGCATCCGGAGGACCGTTCCGCGGAAAAAAGAAGCAGGATCTGCGCTACATTCAGGTAGAGGATGCATTAAAGCATCCGAACTGGTCTATGGGACACAAGGTGACCATTGATTCTTCAACACTTGTGAACAAAGGGCTTGAGGTTATGGAAGCAAAATGGCTGTTTGGTGTGGAACTCGAACAGATTGAAGTTGTTGTGCATCCACAGAGTGTCATTCATTCTGCTGTGGAATATGAAGATGGAGCAGTGATTGCGCAGCTTGGAACGCCAGATATGCGTCTGCCGATCCAGTATGCGCTGTATTATCCAAAGCGGAAACATTTGTCCGGAAAGCGTCTGGATCTTTTTGCACTCCGCGATCTTACGTTTGAACGTCCGGATACGGATACGTTCCGGGGACTTCGTCTGGCATATGATGCCGCCAGACGGGGTGGAAATATTCCTACCGTTTTTAACGCTGCAAATGAAAAGGCAGTAGCGATGTTTCTGGATAGAAAAATTTCTTATCTGGAAATTACAGAGATGATTGAAGCCGCAATGGGAGAGGTTTGTTATATCGCGCATCCGGATCTGGAACAGATTTTAGAGACGGAGCAGGAAACATACGAATATATAGGGAGCAGGTGGTAAAAAAGAATGAAAATTGTATCATTTCTTATTGCATTTGTAATATTTAGTATTGTAATTTTATTTCATGAACTGGGACATTTTTTGCTTGCAAAAGCAAATGGAATCCGGGTGAATGAATTTTGTTTTGGCCTTGGACCAACGATCTGTGGAATACAGAAAGGTGAAACCAAGTATTGTATTAAGGCATTTCCGTTTGGCGGGGCCTGCATGATGGAAGGGGAAGATGAAGATTCCACGGACAATCGTGCATTTGGTAAAAAGCCGGTATGGGGACGTATGAGCGTCGTATTTGCAGGACCTTTTTTTAACTTTATTCTTGCCTTTATTTTTGCCTTTATTCTCATGAGCTGTGTGGGATATGATAAGCCGGTACTTTCCGGTGTCATCAAAGGATATGCAGCAGAAGAAGCAGGTCTGCAGGAGGGTGACGAAATTATCCGGATGAATCATTTTTCGGTTCATTTCAGCAGAGAGATCACTGCATACGGAACGTTTCATTCCGGAGAAACCATCAAAGTTACCTATGCAAGAGATGGTCAGAAACATACGACAACACTGGTTCCGAAACTGGATAAAGAAACCGGAAGATATCTGTACGGATTTCAGACGATGGGAAATGTCAGGGTGAAGGGAAATGTGCTGACAAACTTAAAAAACAGTTTTTACGAAGTACGCTACTGGATTTATTCGACCATTCAGAGTCTGAAAATGCTTGTAACGCGACAGGTATCGCCAAATGAACTGAGTGGACCGGTTGGTATCGTAAAATCAATCGGAGATACGTATCAGCAGTCGGTAAAAAATGACGGGTACTATTACGCACTTCTGAATATGCTCAACTGGACCATTCTTTTGTCTGCGAATCTGGGTGTGATGAATCTGCTGCCGCTTCCGGCACTTGACGGTGGCCGCTTGCTGTTTTTGATCATCGAAGCAATCCGCAGAAAGAAAATTGATCCAAACAAAGAGGGTATGGTGAATCTGGTTGGTATTGTATTGCTGTTTGGACTGATGTTTATTGTTATGTTCAATGACATTCGAAAACTATTTATCTAAGAGGCTAGAGGCGTTATGATGGAGAGACATATCACAAAGGAAGTAAAGATTGGAGACAGATGGATTGGTGGAAATTATCCGATTGCGATTCAGTCTATGACAAATACAAAAACAGAGGATGTTGCGGCAACGGTGGCACAGATTAAGCAGCTGACAAAAGCAGGATGTGAAATTATCCGCTGTGCAGTTCCCACACAGGAGGCAGCTGCGGCTCTGACGGAAATCAAAAAACAGATTACCATCCCGCTGGTTGCGGATATCCATTTTGATTACCGGCTTGCGATTGCGGCTATGGAGCATGGTGCAGATAAAATTCGTATCAATCCTGGTAACATTGGAAGCCGTGAGCGCGTAAAAGCGGTTGTAGATGTGGCAAAAGAGCGCCAGATTCCTATCCGTGTGGGCGTCAACAGTGGATCTTTAGAGAAGGATCTCGTGGAAAAATATCATGGTGTGACCGCAGAGGGAATTGTGGAGAGCGCAATGGACAAAGTGAAACTGATCGAAGATATGGGCTATGATAATCTTGTCATCAGTATCAAATCCTCGGATGTCATGATGTGTGTCAAAGCACATGAGCTGATCGCAAAACAGACGGATCATCCGTTGCATGTGGGAATCACAGAGGCGGGAACACTGATCAGTGGAAATATCAAATCTGCAATCGGTCTGGGACTGATTTTAAATCAGGGAATCGGAGATACCATCCGTGTTTCTCTGACCGGGGACCCGTTAGAAGAAATTAAATCTGCGAAACTGATTCTTCGCACCCTGGGACTTCGCAAAGGGGGCGTGGAAGTGGTTTCCTGTCCGACCTGCGGAAGAACCCGCATTGATCTGATCGGGCTTGCCAATCAGGTAGAAACGATGGTTTCGGAATTTCCACTTGATATCAAAGTGGCGGTAATGGGATGTGTGGTAAACGGACCGGGAGAGGCAAAGGAAGCCGATATCGGGATTGCCGGAGGTGTCGGCGAAGGACTGATTATCAAACATGGTGAAATCTATAAAAAAGTACCGGAAGCAGAACTTTTGCCGGCACTGCGTTATGAATTGGAACATTGGAGTGAAGACTGATGTCAAAAGCATTTCGTGAGACCTTTCCGACTCTGAAACTAGAGGAAGAACTCGAAGGGCTGTTAGATACAACTGAAGTGACAAAGATAAGTGCGAATCATGAACATACTCATATTCGCATTTATTTGCGTGCAAAAAGACTTATTTTCAAAAAAAACATATGGAAACTTGAAAAAGCGATTACCGAACAGATTTTTCAGAATCGGGCCATACAGGTAAAGATCATAGAGTCTTATGAACTTTCCGAGCAGTATACGCCACAGTCGCTGATGGAGGTTTATAAAGATAGTATTTTAGAGGAACTGAATGCCTACAGTGTGCTCGAATACAATCTGTTGCGCACCGCGGATATGGAATTTCCGGAAGAAGACCGTTTGATTTTGACGATGGATGAGACCATTATTGCCAAAACCCGTACGGATGAAATTATCGAATTTTTAGAGAAAGTGATCTGTGAGCGCTGTGGAATGAATCTGAAAATATTCCCACAATACCGGAAACCGCAGGAAAGCAAATACCGGAAAAATTCGGAAGAGCAGATTCGCCAGGAAGTGGCAGGAATCGTTGCGCGCACGAAGCTGGTCATGGAAGGAAAATCCAAAGAGCCGGAAGAAAAAGAGGAAACTGTCGAAACAGAAGAAAAAACAAAGACAACTGCAAAAATGGCAGGGAATCGTGCAGACACCTCAAAAAATGGCACAAATTATGCAAAACCGAAGCAGAAATTTGAAAAGAGGGGAGAATTCCGCCGGAAATTCGAGTCGGATAACGGCAAAAAATCCATGAATCCGGATGTGATTTACGGAAGAGACTTCGAAGAGGAGAGCATGGAGATTGAGAAGATTGACGGTCCGATCGGAGAGGTTGTGATCCGCGGAAAGATTCTGTCAGTAGATACCCGTGAGATCCGCAATGAAAAGACGATTATTATTTTTTCCGTGACGGATTTTACCGATACGATTGTGCTTAAAATTTTTGCAAGAAATGATGATGTACCGGAGCTGTTAAAAGAAATCAGCGGAGGAAAGTTTGTGCGTGTCAAAGGTGTCGCAACCATTGATAAGTTCGACAGTGAACTTACCATCGGTTCTATTGTCGGAATCAAGAAATGTGCTGATTTTACCACGGTTCGTATGGATACCAGCGTAGAAAAACGTGTAGAGCTGCACTGTCACACCAAAATGAGTGATATGGATGGTGTTTCGGATGTCAAAGATATCGTAAAGCGTGCCATGAAATGGGGACACAAAGCCATTGCCATTACCGACCACGGGGATGTGCAGGCGTTCCCGGATGCCAACCATACGGTACCATCCGATTCGGATTTTAAAGTGATTTATGGTGTGGAGGCATATCTGGTAGACGATCTGAAAGGTTTGGTGACGGACAGCCAGAATCAGGATCTGGATGCAGATTATGTAGTATTCGATTTGGAGACAACCGGTTTTAGCCCGGAGACCAACCGGATCATAGAGATCGGTGCGGTAAAGGTGCAGAACGGAAAGATTGTAGACAAATTTTCAACATTTGTTAATCCGGAAGTGCCGATTCCGTTTCGAATTGAGCAGCTGACGTCGATCAACGATTCCATGGTGATTGATGCACCTGTCATTGCAGACATTCTTCCGGAATTTATGAAATTCTGCGAGGGATGTGTTATGGTTGCCCATAATGCCGATTTTGATATGAGTTTTATCAAGAAAAACTGTCAGAGGTTAGATATTCCCTGCAAACCTACGATTGTGGATACGGTTGCCCTTGCGCGTGTCCTGCTTCCAAATCTGAACCGTTTTAAGCTGGATACGGTTGCAAAAGCGCTGGGGGTATCGCTGGAAAACCACCACCGTGCAGTGGATGATGCGGGATGTACGGCAGAGATTTTTGTAAAGTTTATCGAGATGCTACGGGAGCGCGGCATGTCTACGCTGGACGAAGTGAATGCAATGGGAATCTCATCGGCGCAGAATGTGCAAAAGATGCCGACTTACCATGCGATCATTCTTGCCACCTGCGATCAGGGGCGGACAAACCTGTATAAGCTGATTTCACTGGCGCATATCAAATATTATCACCGGCGTCCGCGAATCCCAAAGAGTGAATTTATCAGGTATCGGGATGGACTCCTGATCGGGTCTGCCTGCGAAGCGGGAGAGTTGTACCGGGCAATTTTAAATGGCCGTCCGGAGGAAGAAATTTCAAGACTGGTAAATTTTTATGATTATCTGGAAATCCAGCCGCTCGGAAACAATGCGTTCCTCGTAAGAGATGAGGATTCTCCGGTTGCGTCCAATGACGATCTGATTGAGATCAATAAAAAGATTGTCCGGCTTGGGGAACAGTTCCATAAGCCGGTGGTGGCAACCTGTGATGTGCATTTTTTAGATCCGGAGGATGAAATTTACCGGAGAATTATCATGGCAGGACAGGGATTTAAAGATGCGGATGAGCAGGCCCCGCTTTTTTTGCGGACGACGGAAGAGATGCTGAAAGAATTTGCCTATCTTGGAAGTGAAAAAGCGGAAGAGGTTGTTATTACAAATACAAACCGGATTGCGGATATGTGTGAAAAGATTTCACCCGTTCGTCCGGATAAGTGTCCGCCGGTCATTGAAAATTCGGACCAGATGCTGCGTGACATCTGTTATAACAAGGCACATAAAATGTATGGAGATCCACTGCCGGAGATCGTACAGGAACGTCTGGACCGGGAATTAAATTCCATTATCAGTAATGGGTATGCTGTGATGTATATTATTGCGCAGAAGCTGGTATGGAAATCCAACGAGGACGGCTACTTGGTTGGATCGCGTGGATCAGTAGGAAGTTCTTTTGTCGCGACAATGTCCGGTATTACAGAGGTTAACCCGCTGCATGCACATTATCTGTGCAAACATTGCCAGTACAGTGATTTTGATTCGGATCTGGTAAAATCCTTTTCCGGCCGAAGTGGATGTGATATGCCGGATAAGCTTTGTCCGCGCTGCGGGAAACCGCTTTCCAAAGAGGGATTTGATATTCCGTTTGAGACATTCCTGGGATTTAAGGGAAATAAAGAGCCGGATATCGACCTGAACTTTTCCGGAGAGTACCAGAGTAAGGCACATAAATACACCGAAGTTATTTTCGGAGAGGGGCAGACGTTTAAAGCAGGAACGATCGGCACGCTGGCGGATAAGACGGCATTTGGTTATGTCAAAAATTATTTTGAAGAGCGCGGCGTACATAAGAGAAACTGCGAGATCGATCGGATTGTACTTGGATGTGTTGGCGTGCGCCGTACTACGGGACAGCATCCGGGTGGTATCGTTGTGCTTCCGATGGGAGAACAGATTTATACGTTTACCCCGATTCAGCACCCGGCAAATGATATGACGGTCGATATTACGACTACACATTTTGATTATCACTCGATAGACCATAATCTGCTGAAACTTGATATTCTCGGTCACGATGATCCTACCATGATTCGTATGCTGCAGGATCTGACAGGTGTAGATCCGACGCAGATTCCACTGGATGATAAGGCTGTCATGTCGCTGTTTCAGGATACTTCTGCACTCGGCATCACACCGGATGATCTGGTAAACTGCCAGCTGGGAGCCTTGGGTATCCCAGAGTTTGGTACGGACTTTGCCATGGGCATGTTAATTGATACACAGCCAAAAGAATTTTCGGATTTGGTGCGTATTGCAGGGCTGTCCCATGGTACGGATGTATGGCTTGGCAATGCACAGACGCTGATCCAGGAAAAGAAAGCAACAATTTCTACCGCCATCTGTACACGAGATGATATTATGATCTATCTGATCAGTATGGGACTGGATTCCGAGGAATCATTTAAGATTATGGAGAATGTCCGGAAGGGAATTGTGGCAAAAGGAAAATGTGACAAATGGCCGGAATGGAAGCAGGACATGATCGATCATAATGTACCGGACTGGTATATCTGGTCCTGCGAGAAGATTAAGTATATGTTCCCGAAAGCCCATGCAGCTGCGTATGTTATGATGGCATGGCGCATTGCCTACTGTAAAGTATTTTATCCGCTGGCGTACTATGCGGCCTATTTTTCGATCCGTGCGACAGCATTCAGTTATGAACTGATGTGTCAGGGAAAAGAAAAGCTCGAAGGATATATGCATGAGTATGAAAAGCGCAAGGACGAGCTCTCCAAAAAAGAGCAGGATACCTACAAAGATATGCGTCTGGTACAGGAAATGTATGCCAGAGGATTTGAATTTCTTCCGCTGGATATCTATAAGTCAGAACCGCATCATTTTCAGATTGTGGATGGAAAACTGCTGCCGGCGCTCAATACGATTGACGGACTTGGCGATAATGCGGCAGTTGCGATTGCAGAAGCAGCAAAAGACGGGATTTTTCTTTCCAAAGATGATTTTAGGGAACGGACAAAAGTATCAAAGACAACGATAGAACTGATGAGTGATCTGGGATTGTTTGGCGATATGCCGGAATCCAATCAGCTTTCCCTGTTTGATTTTGGCGCGTAAGGTTATGGAAGTTTTGAAAAACAAAAGAGGAGGAACCGCATTTTTGGGTTCCTCCTCTTTTATAGTCTTATAAATTTATTTTTTGATAACGCCGGGATGGAAAGCGGTGAGTGTTCCCGGATGATCGGTCGGTGTACAGAACATTTCTTTTGTCTTAAAATCGGTAAAATAGATGTAACTGGAAGTGACATTGATATTGGAGTAATTGCCCTGGGCCAGTTCCTGATATCCACTGCCGTCATTTTTGATCATACAAAGGGCCGGATTGTCTTCGGAATAGCGCTGGTAAAAAATGCTGCTTCCGTATACATTGTAGAGATCCAGACTGTCCTTGGTAAGTGTAACCGGATGACCGGATTTCATATTGGTATGTACCAGGGCATTGTTCTGATCCACATCCATATAATAAACATTGTCGTCACTGGTTACGATCGGTTTAAAAGAATTACATTCGTAGACTTTACTTAAGCTGTCATTGGCGGTATCCAGATGATAGATGGCGCCATCACTTTCCGTTCCGCTGGTGTAAATATACTGCCCCAACGTGCTGCATGTAAAAATGTAAGGCGAATATACTTTTTTGCGTCCTTCACCATCGATTCCGATCTTGTAAAGCGTTGTAGCATCCTTGTCATCGTAGTGCAGATAATAAATGTAGTTTCCGACAAGCGAGGCATACAGGCAGGGATCTTTGTCTAAAATTTTAGTGTTTTCTCCATTCTGGTCAATTCTGCACAGACTGTTTCTTGCGTAGGAGAAGAAATCAAATCCGGTTCCATTATTTTCATTATTGCGTACATAGTATACATAATGGTCATCGGCGTTGATATACATGACACGGTCATAACTGAGTTTTTTCAGATGATTGCCGCTGGTGTCCATGGAATACAGCCGGTAATCGTCATCCGGATTGGCAAAATAAACGGTTCCGTTTTTCTCACAAAACAAGCCGGCATTGTATAGGTTTCCGGCAGTATTTCCGTTGACATAGCTTGTGTTGTATTTGATCTTACTTTTCTGATGGCTGTAAAATCCCAGTCCCGCAACTACCACGACCAAAACAGCAATTATAATTATGGGCAAATGTTTTTTCATAATATCGAGTCCTCCTTGGTAAGTTGTATCTTGCCTTTTATTCCTTTGTGTTATAAAATTTTATCATAAATCATGAAGGAGCGCTATATGAAAGATTTACTAGATATCCGAAAAGATATTGATAAAATTGACGAACAGATCGTAAAACTCTATGAGGAACGAATGAAACTGACTTCGGATGTAGCTGAATACAAAATAAATACCGGGAAGCAGATTTTTGACAAGGAGAGAGAGGAATCCAAGCTGGCAACGCTGCAGAAAAAAGCGGAAAGCGATTTTACCAGACATGGAATTCGTGAACTTTTTGAGCAGATTATGGCGATGAGCCGTAAGAAACAGTATAAACTGCTGACGGAACATGGAATTATGCCACCGCAGGAATTTGAGCCGATTCACAATCTGGATTATTCCAATGCAAGGATTGTTTTTCAGGGACTCGAAGGTGCCTACAGCCAGCTTGCCATGGAACAGTTTTTTGGAGAAAACTGCAATAATTTCCATGTGGAGAGCTGGAAGGATGCCATGGAAGCCATCAAGAACGGGGATGCCGATTACGCAGTACTTCCGATTGAGAATTCTTCAGCAGGAATTGTGTCGGAAAATTATGATCTGCTGGTAGAATACGATAATTATATCGTCGGGGAGCAGATTATCCGTATTGATCATGCACTTTTAGGACTTGAAGATGCAGATGAGAGAGATATCCGTACCGTGTATTCGCACAAACAGTCACTGATGCAGTGCAGTGAATTTCTGGACAGCCATGCGGACTGGGAGAAATTCAGCGTCAGCAATAATGCCGTTGCAGCCAAGAAGGTTAAAGAGGACGGGGAGATTTCCCAGGCGGCGATTGCCAGTGCAAAAAATGCCGAGATTTATGGGTTGAAAGTATTACGCAATTCCATTCAGAATAATAAAAATAATTCGACCCGGTTTATTGTTGTGACAGGCAAAAAAGTGTATACCGATCAGGCAGACCGGATCAGCATCTGTTTTGAGATCAATCATGAGAGTGGTGCTTTATATCATGCACTGTCGCATTTTATTTATAACGGTCTGAATATGACAAATATCCAGTCACGCCCGTTACAGAATAAAAACTGGGAATATCGTTTCTTTGTTGATTTTGAAGGAAGATTTGAGGATAATGCAGTGCAGAATGCGCTGCGCGGACTTCGGGAGGAAACAATTGCATTCCGGATTCTTGGTACGTATTAGTCAGAATTGGTGAAAGAAGGTGGGCGTATGGCAATTCACACATTTGCAGCAATTTATATTGGCACATACGATGTGAGCCTGAAAGTATTTGAGTTTACAAACAGAAAAAAGTTTCATGAGGTGGATCACATCCGTTCCCGGCAGGAACTGGGGAAAGGCGCTTACGGCACCGGAACGATCGGATATGAGCAGGTGGAAGAACTCTGTGAAACACTGGCACAGTTTAAAGAGATCATGGAAAGCTACAAGGTAGACAGTTATGAAGTCTGTGCTGCGGCCGCACTCCGCGATGCCACGAATGAGATATTTGTTCTCGACCAGATTTATCTGCGAACCGGATTCCGGGTAAAAGTGCTCAGCAATTCGGAACACCGTTTTATCAGCTATAAAGCAGTGGCGGGAAGTCCGGTGTTTGAGGAGATGATAAAGACAAGTGCAGCAGTCGTGGATGTCGGCGGAGCGAGCGTACAGATCACGTTATTCCGCAACGGAAAAATGATTACGACACAGCACATGGAAGCGGGCATCATGCGCTTGCGGAATCTGCTTGGAGACCGTGGATATTCCCTGAAAATGTATGAAAACCAGATTGAGGAATATGTCAATAAAAAACTTGAAGGATTCCGGGCCATGTATATGAATGCCCCGGTCGATTATCTGATCCTGATCAGTGACTATGCTGGCGGTCTGGTGAAAAAGATTGAGGAAAAAGGCGGAAAAAGCCGTCAGGTGAAGCTGGATAAATTCTCTAAATTTATCGATAAACTGCTCAAAAAGACGCTGGAAGAAATTACGGCGGAATTAAATCTTTCGGATGAAAGGGAACCGTTAATTATTCCGGCACTTGTGCTGTATAAGATGATGGCACACAATATTAATCCAAAAGAAGTATGGGTGCCGGGAGCAAACATTCAGGATGGTATGGCATTTGATTATGCACAGCACAATAAACTGCTGGCATCGACACATGATTTTGATGCGGATGTCATTTCGGCGGCCACATTTTTATCGGAGCATTACCACAGTTTTTCTCCACACATTCAGACGCTTTCCAAGCTATCCATTAAGATTTTTGATGCGATGAAACAGGAACACGGACTTGGAAAGCGAGCGCGTCTGTTGCTTCAGGTGGCTACGATCCTGCATGACTGTGGAAAGTATGTCAGCTTTGCGGAAGCGTCGGAGAGTACGTATCATATTATCATGTCCTCAGAGATTATCGGTCTGACCCATCAGGAGCGCGAGATTGTTGCACAGATCGTGCGCTACAATACCCTTCCGCTGGATCCGTATGAGGAAGTCGCTGATGTATTGAGCCAGGAAGAGTATCTTTGTGTGGCAAAACTTTCGGCAATTCTTCGTGTGGCAAATGCATTGGATCAGAGCCACAAACAGAAATTTAAAAATATCCGGATCGCGGTGAGAGACAGAAAACTTGTGATTACGGTTGAGGCATTTGAGGATATCGCACTGGAACAGGCATTGTTTGACGCAAAGACCTCTTATTTTGAAAATGTATACAGCATGAAACCTGTTTTAAAAGAAAAGCGTATTTATAACTATTAGATCGGAGGGCTTTTATGGACACAAAGATAGATTTTAAAGATCCGGCATATTATGAAAACCGTGAGCTTAGTTGGATTAAGTTTGACCAGCGTGTATTAAGTGAAGCAAGAGATAAATCCATTCCGCTTTTGGAACGGTTGAAATTTGTCAGTATTACTTCTTCCAATTTAGACGAATTTTTTATGGTAAGGGTGGCATCTTTAAAGGATATGGTACACGCAAAATATAAAAAGCGTGATATCGCTGGGATGACCGCCACGGAACAACTTTCCGCCATCAACAAACAGGCGCGGGAGCTGGTCAATATCCAGTACAGTACATTCAGCCGTTCCCTGATGCCGCTTCTTCGTAAAGAAGGAATATATCTTCTGGATGCACATGAAGATCTGAATGAGGAACAGGCGCGTTTTGTGGATCGCTATTTTATGGAAAATGTCTATCCGGTACTCACCCCGATGGCAGTGGATGCATCGCGTCCGTTTCCGCTGATTCGCAATAAGACATTGAATATTGCAGCACTTCTGACCGGAAAGAAAACGGAGGATGAGACTGTGTTTGCGACCGTGCAGGTGCCAAGTGTTCTGCCGCGCCTAGTACAGATTCCAAGCGAAGGGGAAACAAAGTCTTTTATTCTGCTTGAGCAGATCATAGAACGCAACATAGGCATACTATTTTCTAATTACAAGGTATTGTGTGCATATCCGTACCGGATCATGCGAAACGCAGATCTGACGATTGATGAGGATGAGGCATCAGATCTGCTGAAAGAGATTGAAAACAAATTAAAGATGCGTCAGTGGGGAGAAGTTATCCGTCTGGAAATTGAAGAGAAGGTAGATAAAAAACTTCTGAAATTTTTAAAGACGGAGCTGAAAGTATCGGATGAGGATATTTTTCAGATTGCAGGTCCGATCGATCTGACTTTTCTGATGAAAATGTATGGCATAGACGGATACGATCATCTCCGCTATAAACCATATACGCCACAGCAGGTGCCGGAAATTGCACCGGGAAGTGATATTTTTGCGGCGATCCGTAAAGGGGATATTTTCCTGCACCATCCATACGAAACCTTTGATCCGGTTGTGGATTTCATCCGGCAGGCATCTAAAGATCCGGATGTTCTGGCAATCAAACAGACACTGTATCGTGTCAGCGGGAATTCTCCGATTATCAGCAGTCTGGCACAGGCAGCAGAAAATGGCAAGCAGGTGTCGGTTCTGGTTGAGCTGAAAGCCCGTTTTGATGAGGAACACAACATTGTCTGGGCCAAAAAACTGGAACAGGCAGGCTGTCATGTTATTTATGGTCTTGTTGGTCTTAAGACACACAGCAAGATCGCACTGGTGGTCCGCCGGGAGGAGGATGGAATTCGCCGCTATGTTCATCTGGGAACCGGAAACTATAACGATTCGACTGCAAAATTATATACGGACTGTGGAATCTTTACCTGCAAAGAGTCAATCGGGGAGGACGCCACAGCGGTGTTTAATATGTTATCCGGATATTCCGAACCGCTGGCATGGAATGAGCTGGTGTTGGCACCATACTGGCTGCGGGATAAATTTTTGCGCCTGATTGGCAGGGAAACGAAAAATGCGCGGCAGGGTAGAGAAGCCCGTATCGTGGCAAAGATGAATTCCCTCTGTGATCCAGGCATTATTGCGGCACTGTATGAGGCATCTGCAAGCGGTGTAAAGATTGATCTGATCGTGCGCGGAATCTGCTGTCTGCGCGTCGGAATTCCGGGAGTGAGTGAAAATATTTCCGTGCGCTCCATTGTGGGAAATTTCTTGGAGCACAGCCGTATTTTCTATTTTTATAATGACGGAAATCCGGAAGTATTTATGGGAAGTGCGGACTGGATGCCGCGAAATCTTGACCGGCGTGTAGAGATTGTTTTCCCGGTGATTGAGGAAGAACTCAAAGAAAAAGCATTGCATATCCTGCATGTGGAACTGGAAGATAATGTAAAAGCGCGTGTGATGCAGCCGGATGGTACGTATGAAAAACTTGACAAGCGGGGCAAAGTTCTGATAAACTCACAGGAGCAGTTTTGTGCGGAGGCAAAAGCAGCAGTGCCGGATCAGAATCCGGGAAATAACCAGCGGCTGTTTATTCCGGCAGAACCGGCGGAATAAATTTACAGAAAACAGTTGACAATGCCGTAGTCAGGTGGTATAGTCAAATAGTTGTTAAGAAACAAGTAGAGTATCCACTCTCACCTAAGCGCAATCGGGCGACTTAGAGTTCATACTTTTAGCATGTTATATGAATGTTAGATGTAATAGTGGATAGTCTGCCTATCCACTATTTTTTATTGGAGGTACAAAACCATTAGCGAATTAATGATTAACGAACAGATCAGAGACAGAGAGGTTCGTCTGATCGGACCGGATGGCGAGCAGATTGGTGTTGTCTCATCCAGAGAGGCACAGAAAATTGCAGATGAAGCCGGACTTGACCTTGTCAAGATTGCTCCGAATGCAAAGCCGCCTGTATGCAAGGTAATTGATTACGGTAAGTATCGTTATGATCTTGCACGTAAGGAAAAGGATGCAAAGAAGAAGCAGAAGACAGTGGAATTAAAAGAAATCCGCCTGTCACCAAACATTGACACCAATGATTTGAACACCAAGATGAACGCTGCAAAGAAGTTCCTCGCAAAAGGCAATAAAGTCAAGATCACACTTCGTTTCCGTGGTCGCGAGATGGCACATATGAACAGCAGCAAGCACATCTTAGATGATCTTGCTGAGCAGCTTTCCGATATCGCAGTAGTGGAAAAAGCACCGAAGATCGAGGGAAGAAGCATCGGTATGGTGTTGGCAGAGAAGAGATAACATTTATTAAGGAGGAATACACAATGCCAAAAATTAAGACAAACAGAGCAGCAGCAAAGCGTTTCAAAGCAACCGGAACCGGAAAGTTAAAGAGAAACAAGGCTTACAGAAGACATATCTTAACAAAGAAAACAACAAAGAATAAGAGAAATCTCAGAAAAGCAACAATGATGGATCAGACAAACATCAAGAACATGAAGAAGATTTTACCATACATCTAAGATTTGTTAAGGAGGATATAGGAAATGGCAAGAGTTAAAGGCGGATTAGGCGCTAAGAAAAGACATAACAGAACTTTAAAGTTAGCAAAGGGATACAGAGGAGCTCGTTCTAAGCAGTATCGTGTAGCTAAGCAGTCCGTAATGAGAGCCTTAACAAGTTCTTATTCTGGACGTAAAGAGAGAAAGAGACAGTTCCGTCAGTTATGGATTGCTCGTATCAACGCAGCAGCTCGTATGAACGGACTTTCTTACAGCCAGTTTATGCACGGATTAAAAGTAGCAGGAGCTGATTTAAACCGTAAGGTATTAGCTGACATGGCTGTTACAGATGCAGCTGGTTTTGCAAAGCTTGCAGAAGTTGCAAAGAAAGCATTAGCATAATCATATAAGAAAATAGCAAAGAAAGAGGCGCAGATCAAGATTCTGCGCCTCTTATTTTTGCACGATATTCCTTGGGAGCCATTCCTTTGTTTTTGCGAAAAGTTTTGGAAAAATACAGTCCGTTGTCGAATCCGACAGAGTTTGCAATGGCTGTGATTGACAGACCGGAATGTTCTAACAGATAGCATGCCTGTTTCATGCGAAAATCTGTGAGGTATTCTTTTGGCGACTGCTGTAGCACCAGTTCAAAGGAGCGAAACAGATGGCTGCGGCTTAATCCGACGTAGGCGGCAATGTCTTCCACCGTGATCGGGTAGGAGTAATTGGCACTGATATATTCGATACTTTTCTGGACGTAAGTTGCGGCTGTCAGCTGGGTATCCTTTTTGGTAGAAGATTTTAGAAAAAGTGCCAGCGTGGTGTAGAGCCGGCCGGTCATTTCAACGGCATGTTCAAATCCATTTCCTCTGGCATCATAGATATGCAGAAGCTGACGTTGGACTTCTTCGCCATTGGGTACTGCATGAATGCATGGATGTTTGCGTGAAAAATCGGTTGCCTGCAGAATTGTGGCAGCGTCGCTTCCGGTAAACCCGACCCATGCATATTCCCATGGCATTTTCGCATCGGCACGGTAGATGATTTCGGTATTCGGATATACCAAAAAGGCGTCTCCGGCAGAAAGGGAGTGGGTTTCGTGATTGACCTCATAGGTGCCTTTTCCGGAGATCACATAATGAATTAGGTAGTGGTCGCGGATTCCGGGTCCCCACTGATAGCCAGCATCGCATAGCTGGTATCCGACATTATAGACCGACAGGGAAACAAGTTCTTTTGCAGTTGCTTTGTAGGAATTTTTATATTGATCATTCATTGGAAATTCTCCTTACACGATTCTAGTATTGAGTTTATACGTTTTTTTATGCACATGCAACATTTTTACATGTTTTCTCTACATTTGGTTCTGTACATTAAGAACCGGGAGCGATAGAATAAGAGTATCAGAAGAAAACAAAAGCACAGAAAGGGAGAGTGGAATTATGGCAATTTTAGTTACTGGTGGAGCAGGCTATATCGGAAGTCATACCTGTGTGGAACTGCAGAATGCAGGATATGATGTAGTTGTTTTGGATAATCTGTCAAACGCTTCAGAAAAGTCACTGGATCGTGTGGAGGCGCTGACCGGAAAGAAAGTGACATTCTATAAGGGAGATATCCTTGACCGTGATATCTTAAATAAAATCTTTGCAGAGCAGAAGATTGACAGCTGCATCCATTTTGCAGGATTAAAGGCAGTCGGAGAGTCTGTGGCAAAGCCTTGGGAGTATTATAATAATAACATCGCAGGAACTTTAACACTGGTTGATGTTATGCGTCAGAATGGATGCAAGAACATTATTTTCTCATCATCCGCAACGGTATACGGCGATCCCGCAGAAATTCCGATTACCGAGAATTGCCCGAAGGGACAGTGTACTAACCCTTATGGATGGACAAAGTCCATGCTGGAGCAGATTTTATCGGATATCTACAAAGCAGACAATGAGTGGAATGTAATTCTGCTTCGTTACTTCAACCCAATCGGAGCACATCCAAGCGGAACCATGGGAGAGAATCCAAACGGTATTCCGAACAACCTGATGCCTTACATCACACAGGTTGCAGTTGGCAAGTTAAAAGAACTTGGTGTATTCGGAAACGATTACGATACTCCGGACGGAACCGGTGTGCGCGATTACATCCATGTTGTTGATCTGGCTGTCGGACATGTTAAGGCATTGAAGAAGATCGAAGAGAAGGCAGGCCTTTGCATTTACAACCTCGGAACCGGCCACGGATACAGTGTGCTGGATATTGTAAAGAACTTTGAGGAAGCTAATGGCATCAAGATTCCATATACCATCAAGCCTCGCCGTCCGGGTGATATTGCAACCTGTTATTGTGACCCAAGCAAGGCAGAGCGTGAGCTTGGCTGGAAAGCAAAATATGGAATTAAGGAAATGTGTGCGGATTCCTGGAGATGGCAGAAGAACAATCCAAACGGTTATGAGGATTAATTAAAAAAGAGGGAAAAGTCTTATTTTCGAATTTGTTCGAATATTTTTGATAAATTTGAAAAATATGCTTGACGAGGTGAAGGGTGTATGCTATTATAATACACGGTTCGTTGGTCAAGCGGTTAAGACGCCGCCCTCTCACGGCGGAAACACGGGTTCGATTCCCGTACGGACTGCTAAATTATAAATCCAGTGTTTATGCGGATTCTTGTGGATTTGTTGTAAACACTGGATTTTTTGTATTTTTATACGGTCATTCAAGAAAATACGTTATTTGACAAAAGTGGTTGTATGGCATATAATACACTTAACAGGGAAGCCGATAGATAGGCGTGAGCTACCTACTCCGGCGAATCAACAAGTTTAAATAACCGTCAGTTCTTACCAGGAGCAGGACGGTTATTTTTTATGTCTGAAATTACAAACTAGTGTAACAATAGCACATATC
>ERZ808270.37-NODE-37-length-89163-cov-14.937458_pt1 | contig 89163 bp, 89 predicted proteins | sample MGYA00521082_ERZ808270 | MGnify/ENA primary metagenome ERZ808270 (study PRJEB31516, sample SAMN03275594) | gut metagenome | biome: mammalia-associated habitat; material: feces | host: Papio cynocephalus | place: Kenya | collected 2012-07-27 ... | reverse complement strand
TCGAACACGCCACAAGGTCTCTTGGTGATAATAAATTAGCGACCCCTATTTAGAGTTGATAAAATGCTTGATAACATTTCTCATTGTGCGGTGAGACACCGCACCTACTATGATTTCAACCGTACAGCTCGAAAAATATTGCGAAGAATGTGTTAATTATAATGCAAAAAAAGAATTGGAGAAACTATACATCCAATTGTTTTTTCACTAAATCATAGTAATAACCTTTCAGTTTTAAAAGTTGCTCATGTCTGCCACTTTCAACGATTCGTCCGTCATTCAAAACAGCTATTTGATCAGCATTTATTATTGTGCTCAACCTATGGGCAATTACTACAACTGTTTTATCCTTAAAAAAATCGCTTAGACTTGAAACTATGGCGTTTTCGCTTTTTGCATCCAATGAGTTGGTTGCCTCATCAAAGAACAAATAGTCTGGATTCTTGTAAATAGCCCTTGCTATCAGAATACGCTGAGCTTGATCCTTGCTCAATTTTATTCCCTCCTGTCCAACTACCGTATTATAGCCTAAAGGCATGTTGTCTATAAATTCTGAAGAATTAGACATTCTTATTGCCATATTCAAACGGGAATAGTCAATATTGTCATCTTCTATAGATATGTTTCGGGCTATAGTATCAGAAAAGATAACACCATCTTGCATAACGGCACCACACTGACGACGCCACCATTGAATGTTATATGCTTTCAGTTCATCTGACCCAAGACGCACAGTTCCTTCTGTCGGCATATAATACCCAAGCAGAATTTTCAGTAACGTTGTCTTTCCACTTCCTGAGGCTCCTACTATAGCTGTAACCTTTCCTCGTTTTATATCCAAGTTGATATCTTGCAGAATATACCTGTCAGAAAATTTATCATAAGAGAAGTTTAGATGAGAAACTGTTATAGCCGTTGCGAATGAAGGATTCACAGATTCTATATTTCCATAAATATTCTCTTCGCTCGGCAAATTACGGACTTCGTTTATTCTTTCCATACTTATTCTAACGTCCTGAGAGGAATATATAAACCCCATAAGCTGTTCTACCGGTCCGTTTAGCTGACCTATTATATATTGTATAGCCAACATTCCCCCCAATGAAACATTTCCAAGTATTACCGCATAAGCAGTAAATGCTGTCATAACAATGTTTTTCGTCTCGTTAAGGAGTATACTACCTATTTCTTGCGTCTGCTGTAATTTCAGATTTTTTGTTTGAACTGAAAACATCTGCCTTTGGGTTTCTTTCCATTCAGCACAACGTCTTGCTTCACAATTTTGCAATTTAATTTCCTGTAAGTTATTGATATATTGGTAAATCTTAATATTATTTTCTGACTGTTTGTCAAAATATTCATAATCAATAACCTTCCTCTTTTTAAGAAATACAATTGTCCATAAAACATATAAAATACTGAATACAGCAAATACGAAATATACGATGGAATTATACAACAACAATACATTTGAAAAAATGAGAAACAAAATTGAAGAATAAATGATATTGGGAATTTGTGTTGTCAAAAATGAATTTATTCGAGAATGGTCATATAGGCGTTGTTGCAAATCACCAATATGTTTTGATTCTATATACCACATCGGCAACCTTACCAACTTTATCAAAAATTCACTGACCATAGAAATATTTATACTCATGGAAATCTTTACCAGTATCCATTTTCTGACAAAATCAAAAGTAATCTTTCCTAATGTTAAAGCAAGTTGCCCTAACAGAACCAGCATAATAAAGAACATATTTTTGTCCTTTATACCAATATCAACAATTTTTTGCGTAAGAAACGGAAGTAAAGAAAGGAATATACCCGTAATAAGCAACGTAAAAAATATTAGAGATATAGACTTGGCATACTGTTTCAGATAAATTGATATTCTGAAAGAATTACTTTTGTTGTCATATTTAGTATAATTATAAAATTTATCTGTCGGCTCCACAAACATGGCATATCCTTCAGAATCACTTTTGGAATCAATACTCCAATATTTTACAAAATCATCATATTCATACTTAATCCTTCCTTTTGCCGGATCTGCAATATAAAATGAATTTCCTTTCACTTTATAGAGAACAACATAATGATTTTTATTCCAATGCAATATACATATACTATTTACTTTTCTTAGCTCATTCAAAGGAATCCTAACACTTTTCGTAAGAAAACCGAAATGCTCAACAGTACTTCTTATCTGCTTAAATGACATGCCATTGACATTTGCTCTGCAAAAATCAAGTATTATATCGTAAGAAACATCATTTCCAAAATATTTGCACAGCATTTCCACACATGCAACTCCACAATGTGCCGAGTCACGCTGCATGACGAAAGGGAATCTTTTGAAAAGTCTTGTCATCTTTACAATATTATAGAAGAATTCACCGAATTGTTGCTCTCTATTTTCTTATGACTAATCTTCCTGCCAAAATCAAAACTATAACTCAGCTTTACGTAAACCTGTCTATCCTGTGCATCTGAATAGCTGCGAGTAAAAGTATTGTATCTGTCATAGCTATAATAACGGCATATTCCAGAATTCTTCTCGAAAATCCTTTTTGCTCCAATTTCCAAGAACAATCCTTTATAGCCCCAAGTTGCCAATAGTCCATAGTCTCTCCATAATCATAGGTGTACTTGACAACATTTTAGATTTTGAATTATAGTATGCCGAAAATGCAATGTTCTTTAAATGATACAAGACATTGAGGTTGTATATAAAATTATCTACATGGTCTTTGTCTTTCCCTGTCACACTCTGTTTTTGGTATGCAAGACTGCATCTAATTTGGAAATTCCTTCCAAGGCAACTGACAACTGAGTTGACACCAAACTTGCAATCATTGAAGTTACCGTCGGAAATATATGTCTGTACAAGCTTTCCTGCATCCGTCACATAGTTATTTTTCGACAAGTCATAAAGGGCATTATACGAAAAGAACGCAGACATACGGAAGTTGCCTGTATGGATATTATACGACAAAAGTCCGTCAAGAATCTTCATCGACTGCAAATACGGATTTCCACGCACCACCTGAAGGGTGTTTATTTGCTGTTCCGCAGAATTCATTCTCGAAAGCATTGGTATTGTGGAGCCCATCCTTACATCCATGAAAAGGCTATTCGTCTTGGAAATATAATAATTCACCGTCAATGCCGGACGAGGATAAACTTTCGAATACCGGTATTTGTTTATTTCATTGTGGCACACATCAAATCCAGCCTGACAACTCAAATAGAATTTTCCGTTTTGAATGTATGTATAAGTTGGATAAAGCAAAAAATCATTTGACACAAGTTGCTGGTCATTTTCTCTATTACTATAATAATAGTTTTTGTTACGACTGTATACATCCCAAAGGAATACGCTAAAACTGTTGTTCCTGTTTATTCTGTAATTCCACTTAAGATTACCGTCAAACTTATATGCATGCTCCCTTATGTCGTTACATAAATTAAAATCATTCTCCTCATATGCCCTGTCATACGTCCTGTTCAAATATGAACATGTCAGTTTCGCCTCAATTGAATGATTTTTATTTATATCCTTCCTTAAAAACATATTCAGCGTCGGCGAAATATCCTTAGTATGTAAGTTTTGCAAAGCACGACTATCATAAAGTCCATCTGCCATATAGACTATTTCTGAACTCTCCTTTGAAAAGTCCTTTGAATATTTCATACCCATTTGAGCGTAAAACATAGTATTTTGGCTCTTGTACAACGTTTTGAACACTCCTGAATAGCTGTCGCCGCCACTTTTTCCGCCAGTGATGTTTGTTTTTCTCTCTATCGGCTTGTCTATCAGCAGATGCTCCACACCATTAGATTTTATACCGTTGTCTCTGTTGTTTGCTATTTCCCCCATAATGGTATAATTCCATTTTTTCGAGTCAAGGCTCAGTTGGACAGACTGGTCGTGGGTATTATAAAAGAAACGATTGTCGGTTCTGACGTCTACATAGCCTCCATAATCATAATGACGAAGAATGAAATTTACGACCTTCTGTTCGTTGGGAAATTTTTCCATATTGCCATCGTAAACTTCTACTCTAATAATATCTTTAGGCCGAAGGCTTTTAACCTCACCAATATTTGATTTTCTTCCATCAATATACATGGAAAGACTGCTTCCGTCAGTAGAACTGACAGAATTTGTAAAAGGATTCACATTCAGTTCCGGCAACATTATATTATACAGTAAGGAAATGCCAGAATTGGAACTGTTCTTTTGCTGCTGCGTGGGCAAATATACAATGGAATTGTCTGAGACCCTGACAACTTCACCCTTGACAACAACTTCGGCAAGAGAATTTGTTTTATCAGACAATACTACATCTGCGGTTATGGTATCTTGTGGAGCAAACCTTAACACTTGAGGCTCAAAAGATGCGTTCGAGTAAGAAACATTTACACTGTCAAGTGAAAAAAAAGAGAATTGATAATAACCGTCATTGTTTGTTGCAGCTCCAATAACCCTGTCAAGTTTTACTAAGACAGCTACATTAGGTATCGGTTTGCCTTCGGAATCATACACATGACCATGAATTACACACTTTTTCTGTGCAAACAAATTAATACATGAAATAAACAAGAGGATAAGGAAGAAAGGATAACGTATGCGCATAATTCTGAATATTTTTAATGTTGTCTTGATTTTTTATAATAGTTGCCCATCAACCAATTTATAAATTTTCCCTCATCATTTTTGTAGACACAACACAATTCCTTTTCAGTCCCTTCAAAAAACATTACTTGTACCACCAACAATCATGTCCATCAAATCGTCATCTATGGATTTCCCAATTTTAATTTTTCTAATTCTTGTACCATAATATTTTGTTTTAAAGATTTATTGCTGCAAATATACAATAAAGAATCATATTTACAAACAAATAGTTATTTTTTTTGCACTTTTAATAAAAAAAACGATAAGATTTATAACAGCATAGGCTATTTAAAATGTTCCTATTAGTTTCTCAGAATCCGAAAGCCTCGTAAATCTTATGCCTGAGTCATCTCATTTTACAAAAGACTTTCTATGAACGACTTCAACTTATCCACGAGATACAGCGGAAGGTTGAGCAAGTCATCGTCTTTTCGCATATTGAGCGTAGAAAGGCGGACGGATAAACGAGGGGCATACTGCTTGTAATATGCTAAACTCTTTGCCGTTACATTTTTGTCTGCCTTCACTTCTATCGGGATAACCGTTCCCCTATCCTGTAAGATAAATTCCACTTCCGCAGTATTTCCAGATGTCCAATAATAATGTTGGTTACCATACTGGCGGACTAATGACTGCAAGACATAAATTTCAGCCATTACGCCCTTAAACTCGGTAAAAAGATTATCTCCATACAATACCGTGCTTGAATCCAAGTCAAACTTGCGCCCCAACAATCCGACATCATTCAGATAGAGTTTGAAACTGTTACTCTTCTTTATAAGCAGGCAATGGAAGGCGGGGAGTTTCTGTCGCTGAAACACGATAAATCAATCCAGCTAAACAAAGCCACTCTATGGCACCCTCATTTTAGATAAAAGTTTGACGCTCCTTACGTATTAATGCCATTTTCGGCAAAATTACACATTTCTCATATGGAAAAATGGCAATTCTGCACATTTCTCATATTAATTAACGAGACATCGCTAAGTAAATGTTCAAAAATAAATTTAGAAATCAAATGAAATATATAAACGACAATAGAGACAACAATAGACAACATTGTCTTCTATTGTCTCTATTGTCGTTTGTATTAAATTAATTCTGATTAGTTACTTATTGTAATACTTTGTCTTATACAATCATTATCCCATTGTATATTCTGCCGGATGCGGTGCCAAGCTTTCTTGCAGAGAAGAAATCTGCCGAACTGTTGAAGGTGCAGACATCGCTGACTTGTATATTCTCCACCTTTACGCCAGATTGCAGAAGTTGCTGACGGTTACATTCCTTCAAGTCGATGTGCCACTTGAATTCGAAATCGGTTCCTGCCACCTTCATCTGCCGGGCTATGGAATCCATATTGAAGTTTGCATTGGCAAACTCTTCATATACCTCATCGCCAACCTCGAAAGCGTCGAGCGATATGCCCGGACCAATGACGGTTTTTAGAGCTGACGGACGGGAACCGTAAGCAAGCCGCATGTCGGTAACGGCTTTCAGAACGATGCGTGCCACCGTGCCACGCCAACCGGCATGGACGGCACAAACAGCAGTGTGTTCCGGGTCGTAAAGAAGAACAGGGATGCAGTCGGCTGTTGATACCCCGATGCATACGTTCCTTACGTTTGTCATCACGGCATCCACGCCCTCAAGTATCATATTCTGCACATTTCCCGGCAGAGAGAGGAAGTCTGCCGCCACCTGACGGGTTTCAATACCGTGAGTCTGGTGGGGCATAATGATATGCTGCGGCTTGATATCGAGTTCGGCAGCAAGGGCCTTTTTGTTTTCGGCAATCGCCGTTTCCTCGTCGCCGCAATATGCGTTGATATTAAACTCCCCGAAAGTACCCTTGCTATAACCGCCATGACGGGTAGTGCTGAAGGCGGTTACTTCGGGAGCAATATTGTAATAAGAAAGCTGTGGCTGGATCATTCGTCCTCGTCCTCCATCTCGTATTCGAAATCGTCGAGGTCGTCAACATCCTCCACGTCATCATCGTCAACGAACTCAATTTCGTCCTCGCCCTCAGAGCGGAGTTCCTCAGGCAGCGTATTGAGGTCTTTGTCGCGATGAACAAGCGTATCCTCAGCCATAATCTCAGTAAGCTTGTTGCTCTCGCTGTTGAGTTCCTTCCAGAGCACGTCCTTCAGTTCGTTGATACCCTGACCCGTAACAGAAGAGATGAACACTACTGGCAAATCTTCTGGCAGAGTTTCCTTGAGCATCTCTATCAGTTCGTCGTCGAGCAGGTCGCATTTCGTAACGGCAAGCACACGATGCTTGTCGAGCATCTCGGGATTGAAGTTTGTCAGCTCCTTAAGGAGTATCTCATACTCACGCTTTATGTCGTCGGTATCGCCCGGCACCATGAAGAGCAACAGGGAGTTGCGCTCGATATGGCGAAGGAAACGCAGTCCGAGTCCCTTTCCCTCGCTTGCTCCCTCTATGATTCCCGGGATGTCTGCCATGACAAACGACTTGCGGTCGTGGTATTCCACGATGCCGAGCGATGGCTCAAGGGTGGTAAACGGGTAATTGGCGATTTTAGGGCGCGCACTCGACACGGTGGACAGCAGAGTGCTCTTGCCGGCATTAGGGAAACCTACAAGACCGACATCGGCAAGGAGTTTCAGCTCCATGATGACCGTCATCTCCTGCATCGGCTCACCCGGCTGTGCATAGCGTGGAGCCTGGTTAGTGGCAGTGCGGAACTGATAGTTGCCAAGTCCGCCGCGACCTCCCTTCAGGAGAACAACCTCCTGTCCGTCGTGCATCACATCACAGATAAACTTTCCCGTTTCGGCATCATAAACGACGGTACCACACGGCACGTCAACATATACGTCCTTTCCGTCGGTACCGTGACATTTGTCGCGACCGCCGTTTCCACCATGCTCCGCCTTGATATGGCGCTGATATTTAAGATGCAGCAAAGTCCAGTAGTTGTGGTTTCCGCGAAGGATGATGCTTCCACCCTTTCCGCCGTCGCCGCCGTCAGGACCTCCATTCGGCTGATACTTTACATGACGAAGGTGCATTGAACCCTTTCCGCCCTTTCCGGAGCGGCAATATATCTTTACGTAATCTACAAAATTTGATTCTGGCATTTTTCTTTAATTTTTTAGTTTTGGGAAAACTGGGAGATATGGGAGATATGAGAGAACTGGGAGTTATGGGAGGACAATACTCAACACTACTCGCTCAACACTACTCATTTCACGCTCTCAGACAGTTTTTTCTCCATTCTTTCAACGATGACGGTTGACAGCACGACTTTTCCATCAGGACCAATGAGAGTCATCGACGGAATCCACTGAACGCCGTATGTCTTGGCAATCTGCGCATCACGCATCTTCTTCAGCTCACTGACATGCTTCCATGTCATGCCGTTGTCCTTTACACACTTAGCCCACCTCTCACGGTCTATATCAAACGATACACCGATGAACACGACCTTATCGCCATACTTCTCGAACAGAGACTTAACGGCAGGAATATCCTTGCGACAGTCCGGGCACCATGATGCCCAGAAATCAAGCAGCACATATTTTCCCTTATACTCAGCCAACTGCAACTTACCGCCATTTGGCATCGGCAGGATAAAGTCTGGAGCCACCGTACCTGGTTTTAAAAGTTTCTGTGCATACAGAGAGTCAAGGTCGTTGCCCTTCTCGTCTGTAGTCTGCGCCATGACTCCTGTCATCATGGCAAACAGCATCATTATTGGTAATAGGATTTTTTTGATATACATATTGCTTTGTTTTTTTTATTGTTTTTTCCTTTTTAATAAATTAGAGAGTTATGGGAGAACTGGGAGTTATGGGAGAACTAAAACTTCTAATTTTTAATTTCTAATTCCTCTTTTCTAATTCCTAATTCCTCTTTCCTCTTTCCTAATTCCTAATTCCTCTTTCCTAATTCCTAATTCTCTACATTCTCTACATTCTCAACACCTGGTCGCAATAATCCACCACGGCAGGGCGATGAGTGATAAAGATTATAGTATGCGAATGGTCGTGAAGCAGATTGTCGAGCAATGTTCTCTCTGTTTCCGGATCAAGCGCACTCGTAGCCTCATCAAAAATCATCACACTACCCTTGCGGAGCAAAGCCCTCGCAATGGCAATACGCTGTGCCTGTCCTTCGCTGAGTCCCCCACCGGCCTCAGCACAATTAGTGTCAAGTCCGTCAGGAAGTTCCCTTACAAATCCGGCACATGCCTTATCCAAGGCATCAAACATCTCATCATCCGTTGCATCAAGACGTCCCATTCTGAGATTATCCCGTATCGTACCGCTTAGTAGTGTGTTCCCCTGAGGCACATAAACGATATTGCAGCGCATGAGAGGCGACATGCGGTAAGTTACCACATTATTATATATATATACGCCACCTGCCGTGGGATACATAAGAGCCAGGACAAGTCTAACGAGAGTAGTCTTTCCAGCCCCCGTCTCACCGAGGATAGCAGTGCAGGTATGAGGTTTGAAATCAAACGACAGATTGTTTATAACATTCTTGTCGGCATCATCATAAGCATAAGAAACATTATCCAGTCTGATACCGACCCCACCGCTGCCATTATCCATATAAACAGATTCCCCCTGTTCCTCAAGCGGGTTCTCCTCCAGTTCCATGAGCCTCTCGGCAGCCGTAAACACCGATACGAAAGCCGGCACAAGCTTAGTAAGGTTCCGTGCCGGTCCCTGTATCTTCGACACGAGCTGCAGGAATGCCGTCATACCGCCGAACGTTAATGTTCCGGCAGACATGCGCAAGGCACTCCAAAGGAATGCCACAAGATAGCCAAGGGCGAACCCGAAGTTAAGGATAAGGTTGGAAACAACGGAAAACTTGGTCCGTCTAACCACATTATGCCTCAGTTCACTCTGCATGTTCTCCAGTCTGTCCACCATGGCACGGTCTTTTTCAAGAGTCTTTATGAGCATGCGGTGCTGTATCGTCTCCTGCAAGACACTCTGCACCTTACTGTCGCTGTTTCTCACCATACGGGAAAGTTTCCTCATGTGACCTACATATACCTTGCTCGTCAGTATAAACAACGGCAACATGAACACGATAAGTGCGGCAAGCACCGGGTCCATAGAGAAGAGATAGCAGAACGAACCCAGGAAGAGAGCAACGACAGAGAGTGTGCTCGGTATCGTCTCCGTAAGGAAACTTACCACGTTGTTTACATCAAATTCCAGTCTGTTGAGCACATCACCGCTATGCCGCTTTTCCTTTCCATGCCACTCGGAACGCAATATACGGTCGAGCATGCGCTGCTGCATACGGTTCTGCGCCTTTATCCCCAATATATTCCTTACCCACACGGCAGCGATATTGATGGCAAAGCCACAGAGTATCAACAGCGCCATCAGACTTACAGCCATATAGATAGAACCTTCAGCCACATGAGACGCCACATCGATGGCATGCTTAACCGCCCATACTGAGGATAGACTGACGGCAACATCCAGCAACCCGAGCACGGCATTGATTACCGCCTGCCGCCTATTGCCGCGCCAGGCACGCCACAACCACCCGACAATCTGTGATGCAGAGTATTTGCTTTCCGGTATGTTGAAGATATTTCTGATATTCATTACTGTCTGTTATTCTTTTCGCCAACCCTTGTATCTGCGCCCCACATCATCTTCTGTCTGAGTGTAGAGAAATATGTCTTGCTCTTAGGTTTTACGATATGGGCATCGAAAGGCGAACGACTGATTGTCAAAATCTGACTCTCGTCGTATTTCGACGACCTGCCGTCTGCCGCCACAAGGAAATTATGAGTACGGCTCTCTACCTCAAGGGTTATGACAGCAGAATCGGGAACGACAAGTGGTCTTGCCGTAAGACTATGCGGCGCAACTGGAGTAAGACACAGCACTCCGGTATGCGGCACCATAATCGGACCGCCATTCGAGAGAGAGTATGCCGTGGAGCCAGTCGGCGTACTGATGATAAGTCCGTCGGCATGATACGTAACGATATACTCGCCGTTGATACTCGTGCGTATTGTTATCATCGAAGCATTGTCGCGTTTCAGTACTGCCACTTCATTAAGGGCACGGTCGCAGACATCCTCACCATTGTCCAAAGTCGTATCCACCTGCACCATGGCAAGGCAATCTACGGTATATTCCCCATAATAAAGGCTGTCGAGTACTTCCTCGATATCGTCGACACCGACACCGGCAAGGAATCCGAGCCGCCCCATGTTCACCCCGATTATCGGTATACACCTGTCGCCAACACAATATGCCGAGCGAAGCAAGGTGCCGTCGCCTCCCATGGACACGACGAAATCCGCCTCGAAGTCATCTTCATTGAAAGGAGTCACGCCATCGAGAGCCACACCACGTGTCTTCGAGAGGTAATCAAAGAATGCTCGCTCCATGCTTACCTCTGCACGCCTCTGTTCGAGAAGATGCAGCAGATGTTGTATTCCATTTGACCTGTCGGCCTGGTATATATTGCCGAAAATGGCGAATCTAAGTTTCCGCAACGACATATTTAAGAGTTTTTTTTCTTTCTGAGCGCATTTTATTCTGCCATTACAAATGTTTTTGTAACTTTGCGCTTGTAAATGCGTCTGCAAATATACGGCTTTTTTGCATAAAATCCTCATGCACGGAAGAATAAACAAGTTTTTCTTCTCTCGCCAGACAGGATTTTTGTATAAAACCCTCACGCACGACAATAAATACAAACATAAAGAAGCCCTTGTCTGCCGGAAAGAAACGGAAGATGGGGATGGTGTTATTAACAAACTAATTTGATATGACAAAGTTAAGTGTAAACATCAACAAGGTAGCGACCTTGAGAAATTCAAGAGGCGGCAACAATCCAGATGTAGAGAAAGTGGCACAAGACTGCCAACTTTTCGGTGCTCAGGGAATAACAGTTCACCCACGTCCTGACGAACGGCATATCCGCTATCAGGATGTAAGGGAAATCAAACCGCTCATTACAACGGAATTCAACATCGAGGGAAACCCTATCGAGAAATATATAGAACTCGTACTTGAAGTGGTGCCTACACAGGTAACACTCGTACCTGACAGCGACGCTCAGCTCACGAGCAACCACGGATGGGACACTATAGAGAACAAGGGATTCCTGACGGATGTCGTGGGCAGATTTAAGGAAGCCGGCATTCGAACGAGCATCTTCGTTGACCCCTCTGCCGAAATGGTGAGAGGAGCCAAGGAATGTGGAGCCGACAGAGTGGAGCTCTACACCGAACCTTATGCTGCCAACTATGAACGTAACCGCGAGGAAGCTATCAAACCTTTCGTTGATGCTGCCGTGGCTGCAAGGGAGATCGGACTGGGACTTAACGCCGGACACGACTTGAGCCTCGTTAATCTGGCTTATTACCACAAGATGATTCCATGGACCGACGAAGTGAGCATCGGTCATGCACTTATTAGCGATGCACTGTATATCGGACTAAAGAATACTATCGAGAAATATCTCGACTGCTTGAAATAACCCTTAAAACTTTAATATTATGGCAAAAGTTTATATGTTCCTTGCCAACGGGTCGGAGGAGATAGAATCTCTTATCCCTGTTGACATCTTCCGCCGCGGCGGAGTGGAGATAAAGACCGTGAGCATCAACGATTCTGAATTTGTTGAAATGGCTCATGGAGTAACGATTAAGGCAGATCTGAAATTTGAAGGCAACGACTTCAGCAATGCAGATTTGCTGATGCTGCCCGGCGGACTGCCTGGTGCTACTAATCTGAACGAACACGAGGGGGTGCGCAAGGCTATACTTAATCAGTATGAAAGCGGAAAGCTCGTGGCAGCCATCTGTGCTGCACCACTGGTTTTCGGCTCTTTAGGTATCGTCAAGGGAAAACGCGCCACCTGTTATCCGGGATTCGAGAAATACCTCGAAGGAGCGGAATATACACACGAGCTATACACCGTTGACGGAAATGTCGTTACTGGTGAGGGACCGGCTGCTACCCTGCCCTATGCATACGCCCTGCTCGCTATGCTTACCGACGAAAAAACGGCACACAACGTTGCTGAAGGAATGATGTATCTCCATCTGATGGACAAGAAATAGAAAGCTATGGAGTATACCGAATACGTAATTATCGTTGCCGGAGGAAAAGGAACACGAATGGGAACTGAAGTGCCAAAACAATTCCTTCCCATCGGTGGACTGCCTGTCTTGATGCGCACAATACGCTGTTTCAGAAGCTATAGCGACAAGATGAAGATCATCCTCGTTTTGCCTAAACAGCAACAGGAATACTGGAAGGAACTTTGCGAGAAATACTCTTTCAATGAACCGCTGACGATTGCCGACGGAGGGGAGACCCGTTTCCACTCGGTAAAGAACGGACTTGACTGTATTCCAGACAACGCTTGCGGAACAATTTGTGTGCACGATGGCGTTAGGCCGTTTGTATCTGGAGGAACTATCCACCGCACATGCAAGGAAGCGATGAAAAGCGGAGCTGCCGTTCCGGTTATTCCGGTAGTCGAGACTTTACGCCATCTATACAAGGTTGATGCTCCGGAATCTTTATACGACTTCGATGGCATTGCAGCATTGCAAATCAGTGGCGAACCGATGTCGGAGACTGTACAAAGAGACGAATACCGCATTGTGCAGACTCCACAGACTTTCAACGTCGATGTGCTTAAAAGGGCTTACCGACAGGAATACATGAAAGAGTTTACCGACGATGCTTCTGTCGTGGAACACGACGGACACAGCGTGGCTCTTGTTGAGGGCAACGAGGAGAACATAAAAATCACAACTCCCTTCGACCTTGCTGTGGGCGAGGCTATTATTGCGCAAGACCCGTCGTATAATTTATAAAAATAAGACAAGTGCTCGATATTCTTAACCAAGATATTCAATACATGCCGGGCGTCGGTCCGAAGAAAAAGGAAATACTCCAGAAGGAGTTGGGTATAGAGTCTATATCCGACCTTCTGGAATATTACCCATACAAATATGTTGACCGCACTCATATATACCGCATTGTAGACATGAGCGGCGAACTGCCGTTTATTCAGATTAAGGGAAGGATATTGAGCTTCGAGGAATTGTCAAGCGGGCGCAAGAAACGCCTCGTGGCACATTTCTCCGACGGCACCGGAGTGGTAGATCTCGTATGGTTCTCCGGAATAAAATATGCCACCCAGCAATATAAGGAGAATATCGAATATATCGTTTTCGGCAAACCTTCCGTTTTCAACGGCAGGTATCAGTTCGCACACCCCGACATCGACAAGGCTGCCGACTTGCAACTGTCGCAGATGGGCATGCAGCCCTACTATTCCACAACGGAGAAGATGAAGAAAGTAGGACTGACCTCTCGCTCAATAGAGAAAATCACAAAAAACATATTGGAACGGATGGATCAGCCCTTGGCTGAAACCTTGCCGCCATTTATCGCAAAGCGACTAAGACTGGTATCGAGAGACACGGCAATGAGAAACATTCATTACCCGAAGAACAGCACTGACCTTGCCAACGCTCAACAGAGACTGAAATTCGAGGAACTCTTCTACGTGCAACTGAATATCCTCAGATATGCCTCCGACCAAAAACGGAAATACCGCGGATACGTATTTCAACACATAGGCAAGGTATTCAATGACTTCTATTCTAAACATCTGCCCTTCCCTCTGACTGAAGCCCAGAAACGGGTGATGAGGGAGATACGCCGCGACTTGGGCAGCGGCAAACAGATGAACAGACTACTGCAAGGCGACGTGGGTAGCGGAAAGACCCTCGTGGCTCTTATGACTATGCTCATCGCTCTCGACAACAACTACCAAGCTTGCATCATGGCTCCTACTGAAATTCTTGCCGAACAACACCTTGCCACGATAAGGGAATTCCTCGGAGATATGGATGTGCGGGTAGAGATGCTGACGGGTATCGTAAAGGGGAAAAAACGCAAGGAGGTGCTTGCCGGACTTATCGACGGAAGTATTAATATCCTTGTCGGCACGCATGCCGTAATAGAGGATACGGTGCAGTTCTGCCGACTCGGACTCGTCGTCGTTGACGAGCAACACCGTTTCGGTGTGGCACAACGCGCAAAACTGTGGAGCAAGAGCAAGAACCCGCCTCACGTGCTTGTAATGACTGCCACTCCGATACCGCGAACACTTGCCATGACTATCTACGGCGACCTCGACGTCAGTATTATCGACCAACTGCCGCCGGGCAGAAAACCGGTGGTAACACTCCACAAATATAATAACCAGACGACAAGCCTATATAACGGCATCCGACAGCAGATTCGCGAGGGCAGACAGGTCTATATCGTCTTTCCGCTTATAAAGGAAAGCGAAAAGCTCGACTTGCAGAACCTTGAAGAGGGATTCGAAAGCTTGAAGGAGATTTTCCCGGAATTCAAACTCAGTAAAGTTCACGGCAAGATGAAATCTGCCGAGAAAGAAGAAGAGATGCAAAAGTTTGTTAACGGAGAGACGCAGATTCTCGTCGCCACAACAGTTATCGAGGTTGGAGTAAACGTACCGAACGCCTCGGTTATGGTAATACTCAATGCCGAGCGCTTCGGACTCTCTCAGCTACACCAGCTCAGAGGACGCGTTGGACGAGGAGCGAGCCAGTCGTATTGCATACTCGTAACGAAGCCACAGCTGACAAAGGAAACGAAGCGCCGCATCGATATAATGTGCGACACGAACGACGGTTTTCTTATCGCCGAGGCAGACTTGAAACTACGTGGGCCAGGCGATTTAGAGGGTACACAACAGAGCGGAATGGCTTTCGACCTGAAGATTGCGGATATCGCTCGCGACGGACAAATCGTGCAGATGGCACGCGACGAAGCGCAACACATTATCGACAACGACCCAAATTGCGACAAGGCAGAAAACAGTCTGCTTTGGCAACGTCTCGCAGCCCTGCGAAAGACTAACATCAACTGGGGAGCAATATCATAAAAACATATCATACAGCAACTCGAAGCATATCGGATTGTGCTAATAATTAGCACATTACGACACGCGCCAATATGTTAAAGACACACTAAAAACTGTTAAGCGACATACAACATTAAAATATTTTTACTATCTTTGCAGCGTATTTGTAATCATCATGACGAATATTGGTTTCTTAATATCCATCATAATGATTAACCTTAATCACACATAATGCACTTGCAACTCCTATTTGCGGGGCATTAAACTTAAAAATTAATTATGCAATTAAGAAAGACAATTAAAACATTAGCAATAACTGCTGTCATGGCGCTTGCGACGATTCCTGCTACAGCACAAGACCTGCTGGCAAGACAGGCACCGGTAGACAAGAAGCTAAAGGCAGTAGACACCCTGGCACTGAGAAATATCGTACAAAGAGAACATAACGAGGCTCCATCGGCACAACTGTACAAGGAATGGAACAACCGCTATGCTCACCGCGCTACAGAACTGCCAGACTCTTTCAACATCAATCTGAGACACTTCTGCATGCCGACAACAAGTCGCATCATCACATCAAACTTCGGCAGCCGCTGGGGAAGAATGCACAAAGGACTTGACATAAAGGTTTATATCGGCGACACTATCCGCGCCGCTTTCGACGGAAAAGTAAGAATCGTAAGATATGAATCGGGCGGATACGGCAACTACGTTGTTATACGCCACCATAACGGACTGGAGACTATTTACGGACACATGTCGAAACAGCTTGTCGACGAAGACCAGATTGTACGTGCCGGAGACCCTATCGGACTGGGTGGCAACACCGGACGAAGCACCGGTTCTCACCTTCACTTCGAAACCCGCCTCTGCGGAGTGGCACTGAACCCGGCTCTGATGTTCGACTTCAAGAATCAGGACGTTACCGGCGACAACTATCTCTTCCGCCGCAGCACATACGACCGCGAGTCGCTCGCTGCAACTCGTAACCGCGGAAAGAACGACGACCTTGCTATGGGTAACGACAACGACACGAAGGTTGGAAACAATATCGAAGGTGGCGACGTGCGCTACCACAAAGTGGCAAAGGGCGAAACTCTATTCAGTATCGCACGCAAACGTGGCACCACTGTAGAACAAATCTGCAAGCTTAACCACTTGAGCAAGAACCAGCGCGTAAAGCCTGGACAAATCCTAAGATACTCTTAAGCAATAGCTATAGTCTCCCGACATCGGGAGGCAAAATAAAAGCTGCATGGCAGAAGCCATGCAGCTTTTTTCGTTGTCTTTCCATACCCATCTTGGTAATCCCCATTCCCTCCCTTCGGGAGGGCCAGGGTGGGTTTTCAAGGTGGGTTTCAGTTTATTACTTCTTCTTGCAGTTCTTGCAAGCAGCCTTAACAGCCTTAGCCTCTTTCTTGCAGCAGTCGGCAGTAGCCTTAACAGCCTTAGCGTCCTTCTTGCAGCAGTCAGCCTTAGCCTTTACAGCCTTGCCAGCCTGAGCCGTAGCGGCAGTAGCTGCATTCACCTTAGCCTTGCAGCATTTGTCAGCCTTCTTGCAAGCCTTGTCAGCCTTGTCGCAAGCCTTAGTACAAACTTTCTGGGTCTTCTCGCAAGCTTTCTGAACAGCCTGTGCATTTACGTTTGTTGAAACACAAAGAGCAGCCATTACAACTGCCATCATAATTGACTTTTTCATTTTTCGTTTCCTTTCTTTATTATCTTTTATTGTTTTCTATATCAGTGGTACCATATAAGGACGCCCAACAGGCACATCCCCATACAACCCGTTGCAAAGATATTGTTTTTATAAATAAAGCGGCAATAATATTACCTTATTTAACTATAATACACAATAAAATACCTATTTATAAGTACAATAGCAATTATCTTTTCAGCACAGTCCTCGCCAGGAACCACAAATGGCGCATACTTGTGGAAACCAGTCCGTAATATGCGGCCATTATACGGAAACGCTCCTTCAGCGACGCACGGTGGTTGCGCGTCGTAGTGCCTTCATTAAGATAATCTGCAACAACGATATGACTGTCGACAAGCGGCAGTCGCATCTCCTCGGCACATTTCATAATGCGAATACACCAGTCGAAATCTGCCGAAAAGCGATACGACAGATTGAATGGCGTGCGCTTGGCAATATCCGTACGGGCATAGAATGCCTGATGACAAACGAGCATTCCGTTTTTGAAGGACTGCCACGTCAGCGTCTCCGGTGTCGATAATCGGCGATGGCAAAGGAAATGGCGGTCGGCATCCACAATATCCGTTTCGCCATACAATACAGCCGGAAGTCGCGTCTTACCGTCATCCTCGGTAATATAACTGTCAACACAAGTGTTATGGACCAGCTCCGCTATCGTATCGGCAGAATGTAGCGCATCCCCGGCATTCAAGAAGCATACATAATCGCCAGTGGCAAGTCGCAATCCCTTGTTCATGGCATCATATATCCCATTGTCGGCCTCAACGAGAAGCCTCACCTCATGTCCGCAGTCGGAGGCCATAGAGCGCTCCATATAGTCTTTCGCCACGGCAGCCGTCTTATCGGTCGACACACCGTCAATAATAATATGTTCAATAGCCGGATAAGTTTGGCGGAAGACGCTGTCGAGCGTCGGCTGCAAAACCTCCTGAGCATTGTAAGTCACCGTAATAAGAGTAATCTTTATCATAACTTGTATCGTTTTAAAGCCATTGCCTGATTATATGCCTCAATATATCTCATTGCCACGGAATGTTGCGAATAGCATGTGCTTACCTTCTTCACTGCCTCCTCGGAGAGCGACTGGCGGTCTGCCTCGAAGAGAGTCCAGTACATACCGCGTGCCAAATCGTCGGAACTCTTATACTCCGCTACATATCCGTTGCGCTGATGGTCGATCATCTCCGGAATACCGCCGGTGTTGAAGCCTACACACGGCACTCCGCATGCCATTGCCTCCATGATGGTGTTTGGCAGGTTGTCTTCGAGCGAAGGCAATACGAAGATGTCTGCGGAGTTGTATATGCTCACAATTACCTTCTCGTCGGTTACATACCCCAACGGATACGTAGGCAACGGCAGTTTTCCTTCAATCTCCTCAGCCTGTCCGCCGAGGATAGCCACTCCCGTATTCTCTTTCATTTCCGGGTGTTCCTCTACCATCTTGTTCATGGCAGCAATGAAATATGCCATGCCCTTGCGCTTGTCGGTTACCCGCTGGGAAACGAAAAGGATAAGTCGCTTGTCGGCTGGCAGAACAGCCTGAAGGCGTGCTTCCTCCTGGTTTCTTGGGCAGAACATGCGGGTATCTATAGGGTTCGGAATGTCGAGCACCTTCTGTCCGGCAAGCAGTCCGCTCTTCATCGCCTTTCCCGCGAGCCATTTGCTGCAAGCCACGAAGAGGATACTGTGGCGGTCGAGTATTGCCTTTTTTTTGCGCCATACTTTTGCCGAGAGGTCATTCTTCGAGCCTCCACCCGGTAGTAGCGGACAGTTGCCACACTGGCGTTCGAAGCCATGGCATTTTCTGGCATAATGACAGATGGAGGATGCGGGCCAGAGGTCGTGCATCGTCCACACTACGGGTTTATGACTGTCGAGAATCCTGTGTATGTTCTTTATCGAGAGCATGCCCTGGTTTATCCAGTTCAGATGTATAACGTCAGCCTCGCGAAACTCACGGGTCTTCGTGATGTCGGTGCCGGCATTTGCGATGTCAATCTGGAAGAGGTTGTCGCGTTTGAAATGCAGTCGGCAATAAATAACGAAACGTTCCCACAGGAAGTTCCATTCCTGTCGCCATGTTTTCGGCATCTCAGCCACGGTGATATCGTCGGTCATCTTGTCTCTTACGAGCATTTTTGCCTTTATCCCGTTATTGTTAAGCGCCTCCTTCAGTCTGTTGGCGGCAACTGCCGCCCCACCTGTATTTTCGCTTGTGTTTACAATCAGCACTCTCATGATTATTGTCCTTTTCTTTTTATATCTGCAAAATTAGAAATTTATTGATTAACTGCAAATATAAAATTTAAAAGTTTTCTCCTTTCCCCCTGCTTTTACTGATTTAGCCTATCTCCTGTATGATTCTGGAGGATGACGTAACGTCTCCTCTCTCGCATGAAAAAGTTTTTTCTGCAGAAAAGTATCAAAGTATCATTAATCGACAGAAAACAGGCACTAACATGATGATTACCAACAAGATATGGCAAATGATACTTTTCCGTTTATTTTACAGAAAGTATCATTAAAAGTATCATAAATATTATAAAAGTATCATAGTCTCCACTTTCTGAGCAGTCAGCCACCATGCCTGTAGCAAGATTGTAGATATTGCAGCAAGGGCAACTGCCGGATATTAACAGACAGAATATTCGTTTATAAAGCAGTATATTTTTTGTATTGCAGATTTTTTTTGTAACTTAGCGGCGGAAATAAAACAACAAGAGAATTATGAGTGAAATGGTGAATTGTTATCCGGTAGGCATCCAGACTTTCAGGAACATCCGCGAAGGGGAATACATGTATGTAGACAAAACAGGCTACATTGCCGATTTCAGGAGGAAGAAAATGAAATACGTCTTTCTGAGCCGTCCGAGACGGTTCGGCAAATCACTCTTTGCCTCCACGCTTCACTCTTATTTCGCCGGAGAAAAGGAACTCTTCAATGGGCTTGCAATTGCGGAATATGAAAAGGAGTGGACATGCCATCCTGTTTTTCATTTCGACATGAGCGGTGCGAAGCATTTTGACGCAGAGTCGCTGGTAAAGTATCTCGACTGGATTCTGAAACCTTACGAACAGGAATATGGACTGTCTGCCGATGGCGGAGAGCCGAACACGAGGATGGCAGACTTGGTAAAGAAGGCATCTGCACTGACCGGCCAGAAAGCTGTAGTCATCATCGACGAGTATGATGCACCTTTGCTTGACGTTGTTCACGAAAAGGAAAATCTTGGCACCTTGCGCAAGATAATGCAGAATTTCTACAGTCCCCTAAAGATGCTCGACCCATACCTTGAATTCGTATTCATCACGGGAATAACGAAATTCTCCCAGCTCAGTATCTTCAGCGAACTGAACAATCTCGACAATATCAGTATGCTCGACCAGTATTCTGCCATTTGCGGAATAAGTCTTACGGAGCTGACAACCATTATGAAGCCTGACGTAGAAGGACTTGCAAAGGCGCTGAAACTTACGTATGAAGAAACGTTGGAACAATTGCGCAAATATTATGACGGATATCATTTCAGTAAGAATTCCGAAGATATTTTTAACCCATTCAGTCTTGTAAAGGCATTAAACGGACAGGATATATCTTCTTATTGGTTCGGTTCCGGCACGCCAACATTTCTTCTAAAGCAACTCGACAAGTTTAATGTCAACCTGTCTTCGCTTGAGGGACAGGACGTCACGCTCGAGTCATTCGACCGTTCTCCGGAGGAAATGACAGACGCCCTGCCACTGCTCTACCAGAGCGGCTATCTCACTATAAAGAAATTCGACCCTATATTCAAGGAATACACTCTTGGCATTCCTAACAAGGAAGTGCGCGACGGCTTGCTGTTCTCCATGATTCCCCATTATCTGAACCCACGCCGTTCAGACAATACATGATACCGTATGAAGCTTCCGGCAAGAATCTCGTGAAGATAGGTATCAGCTTTGACAGCAAGACCAGAACTGTTTCTGACTGGAAAATTAGTAAATAAACGATTGCCGCAGAATAAAAACAAGTTCATTCTACCTTCTTTATACAGGATTTGCAAAGTAACGGAATAGAATAGAAATAGATACAGGACATCAGCGCCATTGCCATCAAACGACGACGGTATCTCTACGTTGCACCAAAAGTGCAGGAATGCTGCACCAAAGGCGCAGGAATGCTGCACCAAAGGCGCAGGAATGTTGCACCATTTCTGCCACTTTGATTTCGTCTTGCCATCTCCTGTTCTTCCGGCAATGCCCATAGCGTGGGCAATAGGTGAACATGCTGCGGGCATTGATGCCCAAGGCCGTGGGCAATGATTGCCCAAGCTACGGGCAAGAAGTTGGGCAATGCGACGAGCCTTGACTTTTACAGCTCCGCATCTACCCATCGTGGCTTGTCTGATACCGATGACATGAGACTTGTGATACTTTTATGATACTTTTTTGTAAAATAAGCAGAAAAGTATCATTTTTATATATTACTGATAAACAGACATTTATGTTCAAAACAGCATAAGATAATGATACTTTGATACTTTTCCACAGAAAAACTTTTTATACGTAAGACAAGATGCTGCTTTATTCCGCTTAATGCATAGGGCATATTATTATTTTCCTACCGTTTTTGGCTTTCTCGTTTTTTTGTGTATATTTGCATCGTAAATGCAAGCAGTAACGACTATGGCACATAAGCTTTATCCGATAGGAATACAGACATTCGAGCGAATACGCAAGGAAAATAAACTGTATATCGACAAAACAGAGTATGTGTACCGAATGTCGCATACCAATGGCAAGTTTTTCTTTCTGAACCGTCCGCGTCGGTTCGGCAAGTCACTGCTCGTGTCTACATTCCAAAGCTATTTCGAGGGTAAAAAGGAAATGTTTGACGGGCTTGCCATATCGCAACTTGAGAAGGACTGGACTGCATATCCAGTGCTGCATTTCAGCATGGCTGCAGGTGTTGTTCATCATCTTCACGTTACTAACACATTTTCTCGTCGACGTGGAAGTACATACGCCCAACGGCCGTGTAGACATCGTGATGCTCACCCATACCCGGCTGTACATCCTTGAGCTGAAGCTCAACAAGGATGCTGCCACTGCCCTGCACCAAATCAGCCTCAACGACTATGCCTCGCGCTTCGCCCTATCGGGCAAGCCAATAACAAAGGTGGGGATAAACTTCAGCGTGGAGAACAGAAAGACGGATATTGAGTGGGAGGTGGAATAAAGGGGGAAAGCGATCGTAAGTGAAATGAAAATCCATACGATCGCTTTTCGTATCTATAAAAATCCGTACATGTCATTTTCTATCGCTTAGTGTATAGAATATTAATAATCACTCAGTAATAGACACAATGGTATTTTTATTTTATCTCTTAACAACCGTATAGCTTACAGACGAGCTTGCACTGCCGACACTATTTCTACACTCTACATAATAATATATATATGAACCACCATTTATTCCGGCATGTGCCTTTTCGAACACGATACTTTCTGTCATTCCCTTCTTTGAACCAGTATTATGGTATGTGGCTGAACCATATTGTCTCATGCTTTCCACTTTTTTTAAATCACTCTTAGCTGGAGTTTTCGACGGTTTCGACGAATATTTCTGCCAGTGTATTGTTGCACTGAGGTTACTTTCTTTGTCGCCACCCGTTTTGAATCTTGCCTTTATAGAAAATCCGTCATAGTCTGTTGTCGTTATAAACTTGCTGAACGAGGGCTTTGTTATCTTCTGTGTACTGCCAGTAGACGTACCACCAGTCGATGGTCTGGTATATTCGCTGTCGTTATCGTCTTCTTTGTCGCACGAAGTCATAATAAATCCTGTTGACAACGCAAAGAGAACCAAAGGGATGATTTGGAGTCTTATTAATTTTTTCATTTTTACTTTTTAGTTTTTATAATGTTTACTGAAGTTTCGGATTTAGTTTTTCCCCTCCCCCGCCTCCCCTTAACAGGGGCGGAGCAGTTACTCTTTCTGCTAAAAGCTGAGATATTTACTTGTAAATATAGTAATGCTACTGATTTAGTAATGCCAAATATGTAAGGTTATGTGCAATTAAAGGTAACTGCTCCGCCCCTGTTAAGGGGAGGCGGGGGAGGGGAAGATTATAAATCCGAAACTTGAAATGTTTATTTCCTTCCTGTTCCTCCGCACGACGTACAGAGACCATTTGTGCAGTTAGGGCATTTTCTCATAGAACCATTGCCCAAGGAATCGTCAAAATACTTTCCGTTTCCGTTACATGTTCTACACTTTCCCGATCCGTAGCATACTCGGCAACTTCTTGATGAACCTGACGATGAACTTGATGTCGAGGACGAGCTACTTCCTGACGAGTATGTTGTCGTGCCACTGCTGTATGTTGCCGGTGCTGTGGTCCACGTATTATTGAAATCATATGATGGAGTACTCCATACTGTTGCCGGTGCAGCAACTGTATTATAGCTTGGTGCCATATAATATCCCCCGCCGCCATAGCTACCAAGTCCGGAGGCAAGTCCCTGCATGAATCCACCACAAGACTGCAACATACATAATGACAAAGCAACAGCCATGGTTGTTAGAATATATTTCTTCATAAAAGGAATACACTAAATACGTGTCGTGCGCAACTTCTTATAAACTCCGTTAGAGAATTTATGTTATTTATAAGGGATAAATTTTGCTGTTTGTTCGTTGACTTTTACTATATACTCTTCCGTCTTAACATTCTTGATATCATAAATTTGTGATTTCCAATAACAAGAATCTAAATTTATTTCGATACAGGTCGAACTGGTAATTTATATTCGTCCCCTATACTTACGAACGTAAGATTGAACCAGCCTGAGCATGTTACGTCTTTAGCATCCCAACATTCAAAATAATGATTTTTACCAGAATAAATATCATTATCATAAATTTCACCAATCATACAATATACACTCTTACCTTTATACTTATAATCAAATGTTGGGTGATTATAGTTTTTAAATGCTCTCTTATATCCAGAAAAAGGGAAACATATTGATTTCTTGTTCTTTTTACTTTTTGCTATTATTACAGACACGCCATTGCTTTTACCGACAGAAAAAGTGCAATTTTCCACTAATTCTTGAAATTCCTTATAATTCGGTGTCCTCCAGGTGTCTCCCCATCTATATCTTGCTACATCATAATCTCCATTTCCGCATATATTTTGTGTAGAAGAAGGGGTATCGGTTTCTTCAAATATGCGCCCATAACAATAATAGTTTCCGTTTTCTTCCGGTTTTTTTGCACCGACGTTGCATGTAGCCCATTTTACACTGAGACCTAAGTCTACATAATCATACCCGTTAATCTTCCCCTCATTAGAAGTACTATTGCCGTTGTTTTGCTCATCATTTTCTGGCATACCATTCCCTGACACCAAAGATGCATCTTCAATAATTTCCTTGAAACCTTTCCAACAGCTTTTCTTTGAATACGCATTCTTTGCTCCCTTGGGGACATACAGTGTCCATCGTGCTTGAATATTGTCTTCCGCAAAGACTGAATATATACCATCCAAATCAATAGGGACACCTAAGTTAACATAAAAACTGCCTGCTCCTCTGGGGGCAAACGCTGTAGAAGTCATTTTCTTCAACCCTGTACCAATTACAACTTTCGTAAAAGAGCCTTCAAAAGCGAGTGCTCCAATACTTTTCACAGAGTTAGGTATATTAATGGTACCTTTAACTCCGGAGAAAGCCCCATGTCCGATAGTTTCAAGTTTATCGTTCAATGTCATGTTCCCGACTTCCCAGCCAGAAAAAGCATAGTCGCCAACAGAAGTAACATTTGCCGGCATCGAAAAATAGCTATTTGATATCTTGCAGCCAGAGAAAGCTGATTTACCTATAGTCTTCAAATTATCACTGAGAAGGACTGTTTTAAGATAACTACAGCCACTGAAAGCTCCATCACCGATTACTTCTACATTATTCGGGATATTCATATACGTTATCAATGTTCCGGCAAAAGCATTATTACCGATTTTCTTCAGCGTAGAAGGCAATGAAATTTCTGAAATTTGCAACTTGTCCCTGAAAGCATTTGCTCCAACCGAGGTACATCCGTTTTCTATTTCTACTTGTTCTATGTAGTAACCGTGCCAAGGTTGATTGGTTGACGAATAATCATCCATATCACCATTGCCACTAATTTTAAGACAATGAGTCTTTGGATAGTAAATGTATGTCAATCCCGATCCACATTTTCCCGACTTTGGGGATATTTTCTGCAACAGATCATAATCTCCGCTGCTCATTGGATATTTATCATATATACTGCTGCCTTCAACAAGATATTTTCCGGAATATACAAGATTGTTTGTATAACCATTATCATTGGTTATTGTAATTTTATTACCGGAAGCTGTATATGTAAAAGGAGAATAATCATTGGTTCGCGAGTTTCCCAGATCAGTATCATAGTCCTTTTGGGTCCAATAAACAAAACCTTTGTCATCTGAAGTAAAATATAAAGTTGTCGACTCTACGTCTAACCAAGCATGATTGTTGTCACCCTCTCCAAATGATGCGTCTCTTGTTATCCACTTGTTAGATTTCAGTATGCCGATCAATTCACTTGACCCTATATTTTCATATCCGTCGCTATCGCTGCTACAACCAGTAAAAGCAATGTTGCATACAGCAACAACCATTATAAGCAAAAGACGATTAATTCTATGTTTCATTTTCCTTTGACAAATTAGAATTTCAGACTTGCCCCCTTTCAACATTCAAGGGCAAATCCTTTATTTTATAGTTTATATTCTCTGATTATTTCACGTTAATCTCGTAACCTAAGGAGAACATGAAGTTCTGTTCATACTGCTTTGAATCTCTCATTGTCTTTGACAAGCCACGTTGATAAGTGAATTGGAAAAGGAAACCGTGAAACAATATTCCAGCAGCAGCAGATGCACCGAAGCCAAATCTGCGGTAAGTATCAAGGTATCCCTCACCCACGTGGTCTTTCTCGCTGATTTCCTGTTTCTCGTCGGAATGTATGTCTTCATGTGTAATAAGATAACCCTCAGTCTTAGACCTTCCGGCAATGGTGTACGACACATAAGGTCCTGCTTCAGCAAAGAGTTTCAATTTTGGCGTAATATTGTAATATGCGCCAAAATGTACCGGAATTGACAGTTTATTCAACGTAACTGTCGTGGTGGTGTTTCCCTCATAGTTTGCAGCCTCATCATTCCAGTACTTTCCTGAAGTGATGTTCATTTTCTGCTTGTAGCCTGTTCTGTTGTATTCGAATGCGCAGCCTGCATAAAGATACTTGCTGAAATAAAAGTCATTCACCTCTCCTATATGGAAGCTTGATATTGTCTTGTTGTTTATCACTCCTTCCATATTTTCACTGGAGATGACTCCTTCCTTGAAATCTGCTCCAGTCCATCCGCCAACAGTCCATCCGGCATATACCTTATGCTTTTGGAATGATTTTTTAGGTTTTACGGTTTCCGGCTGTTTTTCCACTTTCTGCAATTCTGTTTCATGTGCAACTGCCGTCACGGAAGCTAACATTATGAATGCCGCTGTTAATATTCTGTTTTTTATATTTTTCATTGTTTTTCTAATTTATCCACTTATTGTTTTGTCAAAGTCATTCGTTCTCCATCTTCGTCTATAACAACGAGTTTTTTACTTGTAACAGAGATTATCTGCCATTCCGAAGGACTTTCATCTTCCCAGTATATTTTAAGAATCTGAGTGTCAGAATTATAAGAATATGTGAAAGCATCCTCATAATTTTCTGATGCATAATCTATCTCCTTCAAAGTTCCCTTTCCATTGGACCTGAATGTAACGAGCTGGTAACCCGTACTAAATGTGTATTTCCAGGTACCCACCAGATTTCCAACAACCTCGGTATTGTTAACATCATCATTTTCATCGTTTGAACAACAGACAGTCGTGAATCCGACAAAAAAACATAACAATACAACATAAAAAAAAGACAAAAGTTTTGTTTTCATAATATATGCACTTTATATTCGATTATATTAAAGCAATTTCTGTAATCATATCCATTAAAAGCCGTATGCAATCGACACCTCCGGATATGAATCTTCTCCGAAGAACGCTTCTTGCTTTTCATTAAGAGGGAAATGATAAGAGCCTGAGATATTGAATCCGTAAATCCTCAATCGCAACCCGACTCTTGCATCCAGACCTATCTTTCCACCAATTTTTATCTTGCCACTTTCTGAATCACGCCCTGACTTAGATTTTGCTTTTCCTGTAAGGCCGATATTCGTCGTTATTCCGGCAAATGGTACTATTCCCCATAATTTATTGGACGTCTGAAGCATATAACCAGCCTCTAACGGTATCTGCAAGAGATGATAGCGCACTTCTACACTTGTAGAACCATCACTCCCACTATAATTACTACTGTTATATCCAATTCGTGCACTTCCATATAGGTTGTATGGAAAGCGATAGGCAAAACCGACACTCGCCTCATATGAATAGTTTGAAGGTCCTCCCTTGAGGAAGCCAAGACCTATCTCTTCAACAAATACCCAAGGGTTATCATCAGAAGTATTTTCTGGTGTTTTTTCGTCGACATCTGACGTTACGTCATACTTGCCGGCTATGTCATCATTTGAAAAATCTTTAGATTGCGCAAATGTCATTATGGGAACGGACATTATAAATGCCGTCGTCAAAGTTCTGATATTTATCCAGTTCATATTTTTGCTGTTGTTTTCCTCTGTGTGGTGAAGAGTTCATGAACTACCAGACCACACAGAGGAAAGGATTTAAACAATACTTATATATATATTTGTTTATTAAGGCTAAGTCCTTTTTAGAATTTGTATCCTACGGTTACGTATGCTGCCTGGTTGTATATCTTTACATCGGCATCGCTCGGAGCAAAGCTGATGAAACCTCTTTCGTATTCAAGACCGAACACGAAACGATGGTACTCAAAGTCTACACCAACATCTACACCGGCATCAAAACGCTTTGCATCCAAGTCGCTGAACATATCCTGACTTTCAGAGTCTGACAAACCTTCGATACTTGCTTTTGCCGTTACGTCTCCAGTAATACCGTATGCACAGTAAGGACCAGCTTTTAAGGTCAGGTTCCAATCGTTGCTGATATTAAAGCGATAGGCTGCAAGAATCGGAATCTGTACATAGATAGGACTATATGTTTCCTCAACGTCAACATTATAGCCACCATAATACATCTCGTCTTCCCACTTCGTTCCCTTTAGTGCAATTTCGAGCGAAGGCATAAGAGAGAAATTGGTAGACAGAGGTTTTTCGATGCCGACACCGATTTTCCCTACAAGTTTTCCCTTCATGTCGCCATCACCATCGCTACTACACATAGCCATACCACCACCAAGTTTTACATTCCAAGTGATTTGTGCAGATGCCGTAAGTCCAACTGCCAACGCAATTGCCGTTGTAAGTAGTTTCTTCATAATTGTAGTTTTTATGTTTATAAAGTTAATTAAAGCCTATTTGATTTTTATGCTGTTCCCCTTTCTCAGGTCTTGCTCGTTTATGCCACCAGATATATGAAATATCATGCCACGGTTGTCGCGGAAGGCATTCTTGCCGATAGACCTTATGCTGGAAGGAATTGTAACGACAACAAGGCTGCGGAATTCGGCGAATGCAAACTTCTCGATTGTCTTTATTCCTTCCTGTATCGTAAGCATCTTTGCCGAATAGTTGTTGCCGTTGATATGGGTGTCGATATCGGTTACAGGATAGCTGTTGCCATCGTAAACGACCTGCGACGGTACCGTTACGTTCAAGGCGTCCTCGTTCCATCCGGTAATTGTAACATATCCTTTATGTGCCTTGCATTTGAACATCACGCCGTCGTAGGAATACTTGAACGACTTGCTTAATGCCTTCGGCGGAGTCATTGCTTCTGGAGTACTTATGTATGCTGTCGGCACAGCGGGGGCTACAAGCACTGCAGATTCAGTACCCACAGTTTGCTGCAGTTCGGCAGTCGTCTGTTCCGTTTCACGTCTCTGCTCTTCAAGCTTCATCTGAGCATAATGACTGCCTTTTTGTTTCTTTGACTTCGGGGCCTTTTCTTTCTTTTCCGTCTTCGGCTTACTCTTTTTATTGTCGTTTTTCTTCTTAAATACCGACAAAGCTCCAAGCACGTTTTTCTTTTTCTTCTTATTCTTCTTCGTCTCCTCTGCTTTCTGCTCTACAGTTGCATCGGCTATAAGATTTGCCGAAACGATACCCGGCGCATATTCATTAAGTTTTATAGTTCCCTCATATACGGTATATCCCTCTGCTGCAACGATATAACTATGTTCACCCACAGGGAGCTGCAGTTCCAGAGAGCCGTTGCTCTTGTATGGTTTGGAGTCTACAAGCACCATGGCGTTTGCCGGAGAATAATTAATTACCATCTTCTGCAACTTCGCTTCAGCCGGTTGCTCCTGCTGCGGCACTGATACGACAGAAGCGACAGGAGCATCCGGAATTTCTATCACCATCTCGTAAACTCTGTTACTTTGCAGTCCGTTAATCTTATAGTTTTGGAAAAGTACTCTTACAGGCAAGTGGTTTTTAAGATGTATCTTCATATTGCGCGAGCCTTTACACATATACACCCATTTCTCCACTCCACGGTTAACGATACTGCCTATCTTGTTTCCCTCAATGCGCTCGATATTGTCGACTACCTGTATTTTCACCAACGCACACAAGGCTCCGTTTAAGGTCTTTACGCCGGTCGCTACTCGGTATATGGTCGTTTGTCAACGTGAAGCTCTTTACCTTTGCCGCCTTCTGCGCATCTCCACAAAGAGGGAAAAGGAAAGAGAAAAACATTATATATATTATTATCCGGTTCATCATTTATGCTTAATTTGCTGTAGGGATATTAAAGTCCATTATGTTTATGATTTCATCTTTCGACAACGAACGGGAGCCGACACGCGTTGGCTGCCATGTACGGTAATGGATTATCGGGTCTTCTCCATCGCGGAATTCCCACACGAGCAACAGATAGCCGTCGTCCTCATAGTTGCTGGATTTCCAATGCTGGTGGAGTGTTACGCCATAGTAATTCGGATTGGCAGGATGCCTTACCACTTCTACATCACTGAATGTTACCTTTATATATTTATTGCTCTTGAAATTGGCTGCCAGGCCTTTCATATACTGAGGTTTGCTCTGCACCTTATATACAATCTGACTGCGCCACGACTGCATGTCGCTCGTATGCTGCCGTGTCATAGGCACGGTTCCGGTAATTATAATGGCATCGTCGCTGAATATACGGTTTATGGCGTTCAGGTCTTTCTCGTCGTAGAAGCTACGGTAGTTTTCAACGAAACTCAATATCGTCGTACGGCGTTCCAAGTCTGTAACGCTCAGTCCCTGATCCATGATGCGTCCATATACGGCATCGCTTGCAGCCATCGCCACGCTTGCTATCTGTCCGCTTCGTGTAAGGCGTATCGTCAGGGCACGCTCCGGTTCATCGCTATACCCTTCTTGCATGGGGTTGACCTTTGTATATATGTTTCTTACCACATATCCTTCGGCTGAGGTAAGGCAACGCTCCACGATTTCCGTTTCTTCACATAGGAAATGCAGGTTCTTCCAAAGAGCCTGCAACGAATGTTTGCCGCTGAGAACCATATCCACATTTTCGAGATGCAAGTCTCGCTCCTGAGCACATGCACGGTTTATCTCGCTCAGCAGGCCGGAGATTCCTGTTTCCATCCTTGCCTTAGCCGTCTGGTCTTGTATGCCGTCTACTATTGTCAGCTTTACATCTTGTGCCGTCGTCGGCAGCATTGTTACTATAAATGCGATAAATACCAATAATCTTTTCATATCCATATCCGATAGTTATTGTCTACTTTCTTATATACCATATTACGGCAGTCATGTTTGCCGGATAGTTTTCCAAGGCATCGTCTGCTCCATTTACGAGGTTTATCCTCCTCCCCGAACTGTTGACGGGCGACAGCAGGGTGATGACCTGCTGGCTCTGGATGTCGAAAAGGATTAGGTCTAACGAACTGTAGTCTTCTACGTCCTTCAGTTTTCCGAACTGCAGGATTTGCCCCTGACTCTGGAGTGACTTCAGCAACCTGTATACATCCTGGAACATCTTTGTCTGAACAATGTTCTGCACGAAAGCCTCGGGCACGAATTTCTTTGCCGGCAGTGCACTTATCGGTTGCGATTGTACTCGGATATCATTCTGCTGCCGAGTGGCATTGTCATTCCCCTGGGTCAAGGCGGCAGCCTCATCTTTTCTGATGTAAGCAAAGAACTGCACGTATGTTCCTCTGTCAACCTTTATATATTTAGTAAACGGCATGATGCTCTCCACTGATATCTTCTCGGCATCGCTCCTGTTTACATTTATGTCGAGAAGCATTCGCTTCGTGGCATTCACCTTGGCTGAATCTGCATTCTCATGGGCAAAGCGGTCCCAATAATAGATGTCGCTCTGACTCTTTATCTCGTTGATGCGCTGCAACAGTTGCGACTTGTTTTCTTGTGCATGGCATGACAATACGGAAACAAGTGCGAGGAAGATGGCTGCATTTATTCTTCTCATGGCAGTTTGAATTTTGCGTTCGACTTTCTCTTCGGGGTTATTCCGAAGAGTTTTGACTTTTCTATCGGAGGTATATACAGATATACATCGGCATGAACTGACGGCGAGTCTGCTGTCAACTGGTCTATGGGGATGGTTACACTTATCATGTGGTTATACCCTTTCGACAGGTTGCTGGCAAAGAGCACTCCTCTCACCTTATTGTCGCTCACTCCATTACATGCAAAATAGAATTCGCATCCGTTCTGGCGACAAACTGCCTTCAGCCGGCTCAGCGGAAGAGTAACCGTCTTGCGGTGGTAATTGCTCAGATGAAAATCCATAACCATATTTATATCTGGCACCGAAGTGTCGTTGCATTCCAAAAGGTTGGCAAAAGTTTCTGCCGGATAATCCTTCGACCTCACTACTGCGGGCTGCACGGATTCCAATGCAAGGCGTGTTTGGTTGCCGTTGACTATAGTGTCTGTAAATTCACGGACTGTGGTGAGACTATAATACACATTCTGGTTCAGAGCATCTATCAAATATGATTTACCTTGTTTGACGAACAAGCCTTCTGTGCCATATATACACAAATCGCTCTCGTCAGCGCCATGTGGCGCAGGTCGGCGGATTTCCGGGGCAGAGGCTGTCAGCTCATCTATAAATGCCTGCTCCATGCTGCGACGGGTATCATTATTCAGCAACTCATATTCTATGGGAATACCTACTGTTGCAACATCCTTCCCGTTTCTCTTCCACGAAACAATATACATTTTGTCTTCCCGGTTTTCTATCGAACAGTCGTATTGGTCGAATGTTCCTTTCAGAAGGGTCGACCAGCTACCGGTTCTGAATATCACCCTCGACAGATACAGTTGATTGGGGGTAATCTTATATTTCCAGTTGAGCAATGCATATTCAAGGAAGTCATATACCGGCGACGGCTGTAAGAAACGCATAAAATCAGCAAACAGGGGGATGCCTACATGCTCCACATATCCCATGGAATTTGTACGAAGGGTTATCCTGTTCCCGTCTCGGCATGTCATGCAATATGCGGTATCGGGCATCAGGGAATCTGCCGGAATATGTAGATCTAACATTTCGACAGCTTTCCTTAGCCTTTCCGACTTGTATCTCTGTGCATTGCCATTACCGCAAAATGCTACAGACAACAATATTACTGCAATGAGTCGTGAATATATGTTCATTATTGTGCTGATACTTTTAGTTTCATTCCTTGCTTAATGGTCATCGTCGTAAGGTTGTTCCACTTCACGACATCACGCACTGTTATGCCATAACGGCGGGCTATATCGGTAATAGTCTCTCCGCTGGCTACGGTATGGTATGTGGCGTATTGTCCGCTACTTTGCTGAGATGACTGCGGAGAAACTGCGGATGGAGTGTTATAGGAGATGCTTGGAGTATTGTATTTGAATCTCCATATCTGATATTGTCCGTCTTTGCCGCCACGGTCGCTCGTAAAGTAGATATTACCGTCGTTTGCCCAATACGGTTCACCGTCATACGATTTGTTCATCGTTATCTGTGTAAGATTATTTCCGTTGCGGTCTATTATATAAAGATCGTTGTCTCCTTTTTCCAGCTTCTTACACTGGAAGACGATTTTTGTTCCATCTGGGCTGAAGCAGGGACGCCACACGATTCCCATACTGGCATCTGTCAGCTGCGTGAGATTACTGCCGTCTGAGTTTATCGTACATATAGATGTATTATACCCGTCGTTGGAATATTTCACGAACACTATACTACGCCCGTCTGGCGAAAATGCCGGAGTGCGCCCCAATCCGAGTTGGGTGGTTTCGTTTGTCTGCATGTTCTTTATCCATATCTCTGTGTTTTTCACGTCTGCCGTCCTCAGTCGCTTCTCATATACTATTTTCTTTCCGTCACGACTTATCGACGGATATTGCTCATGATAGTCGGGGGTGTTCGTAACTTGGGTCAAGGCTCCGCCTTGCAAGGCATTGACGATATAGATATCGCTGACGCTTGTTCCTTCCGGTCTGCCGTCGAATGCCACCATATTTGTCGCAGCACTATATGAAGGTGTAGTGTTACGACTTCGTCCTCCCGTTATCTGGCTCATCGACATGCCTGTAGGACTGTCCTTGCGGTATATGTTGTAGAAACCGGTGTTATCATGCACAACAAAGAACAAATTGCGCCCATTGTCGCCACCAAAAGGGAAATCACATTTATAGGTTGTCTCATGAACTTTTGTCAATGCCGTAAGATTCTCACCTGGAGAGTAGACTACATGCGTTGTAACTACAGGCTCGACTACTGTTACCTTGGTAGCACAACTCATCATCAACAACGGAGACAATACTGCCATTGATACTAATAACGATTGGGTTCTTTTCATACTATCTGATTTTTATTTGAGGGTTTTTATATTTCCCGATATCACGTTTTTTAGTTTTTATATTGGTAAAATATAATGGATTATATACCGGCATAAAAAAAGCGTGGAACTTCATGTTGTCCGTTCCACGAGTCGAGGCTCTTGCACTGCCTATCAAAGTCGAACAGACAACGTCAGAGCCCACGCCGATTCGGTATATATTGCTCGCCAATATGGTTACAGTAAGGATACAATATGTCCCGAAAGGGTACAACATATCCTTACCTTAACCATATTGACTGTGAATAAACCACACCCGGGACATCTACCGTCGCCTCAGCTCAAGACTTTGATTTTGAATTTGCAAGATTCGACTCGTCATGAACAGAGCGTTATGAGTAAACGCCTTCAATATGTCTGTACTCTCTTCCCACCCATTGCCCGCTGTTACTGATTTATCATTTTTTGACTCACCAGTTTAGCTCGGCGTTGGCTTGTCCAGTTTAGTTCTTGAATGTCATTCAAAGTTCTGTACTTGGACTTGAGAGTCATGTGCAAATGTAGTGTATATTTTCTTTTCTACAAAATGTTTCCTTTCTTTTTTTATTTATTATGCAAACATTTTTGTCTTTATTTGATTTACACTACATCCTACACATATTATATATAAAACAACCCTACCTTGTCATCAGATATTCGGCAAATATCCTGGCAGCACTCTCTACCTTTGCTGCACAAGGGCGCTTCTTGTAATACTCTGCCGTTCGCGCAGAAGCGACATAGCTTGAAGCGGCTTTTTCGTTGCCGTTGATGCCGAGTATCTCGGCACAAATCAATGAACCATTCTGGGCTTTTGATTTGGCGAGCAATTCCTGTACTACCTTGTAGCATGCCGACTTGCCTTCACGGTCGCTGCCTTCGGTCTGACCGCAGTCGAGTCCTACCAAAACGACTATGCCCGACACGGCACCGCACATCATACGCATTCGCCCTACTCCACCGCCGAAGCCGGCTCCCACGCGCTTTGCCATGTCGTCGGTCATACCATAGAGGTCGGCAAAGGCCGCCACTACCGACTGGCAACAGCCATAACCCTGCATGAAGTTTTCTACTGCCTTAGCGACACGCGCTTCCAGTTCGGCAGGAAGTTTTTTATTCTCTTCCATATAACTCATTATCTCTTATAAGAATATCCCTCTTCCATTTTCCTCTCAAATGAATGAAAAAAAAACAGAAGAGGGTAATATGTTTTTCTGCTTATATTAAGTAGCTATTCACAATTAGTTTATACAAACAACAAAACATTTATATTTAAAACAACCGTAACAACATATACAACCCAAACAACTTTCATGCTTGTCACGCACGCTACGTGTTGTACTTGTTGTTTTTTATATTATCTCCATTGTCGGTTGTATAAAATAATTTTGACTTGTTACTTATTTACAGTCTTGACGATACTGCCCTGACAAGGAAATCGAAGTTCTGCTGCACTATCTCGTTGCCGCGCTCCAGTCCCTTCGAAGAGTTTATCGTGGCATCCGGCAGGAAATGCTGGTTTATCAGACACGACTGAACCTCTGGACTAATGGAAAGGACGAAGTTCAATGCCTGGTTTCTCGACCATTTTTCGTTGTAGTATGGGTTGCGCTCGTCTTTCACGCAGAGTGCACCGTCGGGGAATATCTGCAAATCCTCTGTGCTCTTCTCCGGCACATAAAGCACGATGTGCTCCTGGTCGGCTGGCAACTGGAAGTTCTTCTCCACATCCTCATCGGCTGGCAGATGTTTCAACAGGAATGCCTTCAGCTCTGCTGCATCGGCGAAATAGAACAGGTGGGTATCTTTCGACTCCTTTATCATGTCGTCGTATGCCTTCTGGAGATTCTTGTGTCCTTCGTAGTCTACTGCCATCTCGTCGAACATCTTCAGGTCGTCGCCAAATGAGCTTCCACCGTTAAGATGCCATGCTCCGTCGTATTCTACAAATGACGCCACGATGCCCTTGCGCTGATAACACTCGTCTTGCGGATGGTTCAACTCGTCTGCCGTTACGGTGAAGGTCTCGCCAGTGATATCACGGAACGTCATGCTGCGATTGTCATCCGTGCTCTCTATCTTATACATTCTGTAGTCCATCTGTCGCTGGTTCTCCACTTTCCGGGCAGCCTCATCATTGCCGTTGGCACGGAGTATTGCCGCCATCCACTCTTGTGGTTTCAGTCTTAGCGGACCGATCTTTCCTGTATAGGCAAGAAGGCACTCCACTTGATAGAATGCTGCATCCATCGGACAATGTACGGCTTCTGCCATCTGGCGGGCACGGTCGTAGATGAAGTCTATGGCTCGTGGAATATATGTGAGATAACAACTGAAGTATAGCCATTTCAATGCATCACGCTGTTTATAGAAATCATCTATGAACTGCGGGTTCTGGAAATAGTCCTTTAGGCTTTCGTTTACCGGCACCGTCTCGTAATGCTGCTCCAATACATTATATGCTGCTATGGCGAGACGCTCCAGTATCGGGTTCTCCGGATTGCCTATCTTGCCATGATGCACTTCAAGCATCGTGTACCAGACGATGAACTTAACATCCTCTATGTTCGGCTCGTCATCGAAATAATTCTCCTCGTCAATATCATAAAATGGAAGTTGTCTGCCATACATCTCCTTCACTTTCGAAGTGAAAGCATGCCATATTCCGGCACCGGCGATTACATCCTCGAAATACATTGTTATGTTTAGCGCCATCTGGCGAATTCCGTTTACCGGAATATCATCTACTTTCTCCTTCGCCATCGCCGTAGCAACCTCTGTCGCAATACGGGCATAATCAGTATCTGTAGCAGACTGCATCCCCTTAGGATGACAGTTTTTTACCGCCATCTGCGGTATTAGTGTCATTTTCATATTTCTGTATTATATCTTTTTAGTTTATTCTTATCGTTTCTCTTCTCGTTTTTGTCTTTCCCAAGGTAATCACTCCCCTCTCCTCATGGGGAGGGGGAAGCCGCCTTGAAGGCGGCACGGGGGTGGGGCTTTAATTGTCCTCGATAAATCGTTTCACCTTCTTCAGCTTTATTCCATAATTAAAGCTCTGGGTCGTTGAAACTCCGGCAAAGTTAACGGCTACTATCTTGCCGTACTCATTCAATACCGGACTGCCGCTTGAACCCGGCAGGGCGGGAATGGTGTACATAATCTTGTTGCCATCTGATGTCTGCGAGATATTACCGCTCGTTATCTGTGCCTTTATACCCTGCGAAGTGTTCGACAAGCTGAAGCCGGCATTGAAACCAATCATATACAGTTTGTCGTCCACCTTGATGTCGCTGTCGTCATCGGCAAACTCAAGTACCGCAGCCGTGTCGGGTGTTTTCTTGTTCTTCAGCTGAAGCATGGCAAGGTCAACATCCTGATCTTTCGACACGGCGGTAACGACACACGGCGAAAGGTCGGTGAGCTTAGTAACGAAAGTATTGTTGTAAGCCACACTCACGTCATACACCGGCTCTATCTTTATATCGCTCACGTCGATATTGTCAATCTTGTTCCATGTCTCCACGGCATTGTTGTATTGCACGCTGAGTTGCTGCTGCTCCTCGTTTATCTCACTGAGCCTTTCCTCGTCAACGATGTCATCGCCACTCCATTCGTCGTAACTGTAGCAGTTGCTTTTCTCGCTGTCAAGTTCATCATAGCGAGCCGACATCTGGCGCATCTGTTCCTGTATCATCTGTTTCAGCGACATAAAGACATTCTCTACCGAATGTTTTGCATCGGTGAAATCTATAGACGGTGTGGCGACATGGCGATTGGTCAGTATCTTGCCGTCTTTGGAGATGATGAATCCCGTTCCGGTAAGCATCGCCTTGTTTTTCTGTATCTCGCTCTCGTCGAAGGTGAAATTCTCCATCTCTCCGTCGTTGTCGAAGCCGGTGAAATACCACTCGGCACCCGTTGGCAACGTTATCTTGTAATAATACTGGTTTACTATCATCACTACTCCCGGACCGTTCTCTTCGAGAATCTTGTCGGGACTCTTCTTGCAGCCGGCAAGAGTGAATACGGCGAGTAGGACCGCCAACAGTCGCAATATATGCTTTCTGCAATACATCGTATTAAATTTATAGTTTTCTTCCATGACGAAAAGAGCATTAGTTTATACTGCATTTACGAAATGCCTAAACAGCACTCCACACAAACTCCATGCAAATGTATTAAAATTAATACAAACGGCAAAAATATTACACTTACATTTTATTAGAATGCATCCTACATTATGGTCATCGAAGGATTAAGCGCATAAAAATATATAAGGGCAAGAGCTGCCGTCACAGCAACCCTTGCCCGGTCTAATTTATGATTTATTCAACAGAAGTGCACTTCCGCATTCATTTCAGCTTCGTGTAGCCATACACGGAGCGGTTGCCAAGCTGCTCCTCGATACGGATCAGCTGGTTGTATTTCGCCATACGGTCGGTGCGGCTCATCGAACCGGTCTTTATCTGACCGGAGTTTGTCGCTACAGCGATGTCGGCGATTGTCGTGTCCTCGGTCTCACCGGAGCGGTGGGAGGTTACTGTGGTATATCCGTGGCGATGTGCCATTTCGATGGCATCAAGCGTCTCGGTGAGAGAACCAATCTGGTTCACCTTAATCAAGATAGAGTTTGCTGCACCCATCTTGATTCCCTTCTCCAGGAACTTCACGTTGGTAACAAAGAGGTCGTCGCCCACAAGCTGGCAACGGTCGCCGATAGTTGCGGTCAGCTTCACCCAGTTGTCCCAGTCGTTCTCGTCGAGTCCGTCCTCGATGGAGTCGATAGGATATTTCGTTATCAGTTCTTCAAGATACTTTATCTGCTCTTCGGCAGTGAGTTTCTTGCCGTTAGGATCTTTCTTCTTGCCGTCCTTCAGCTGGCGATAGTCGTAGAACCACTCACCGTTTTCGCATACGGCAAACTCGCTTGCTGCACAGTCCATGGCAATCTTCACGTCCTTGCCCGGCTCGTAGCCGGCATCCTTTATTGCCTGGCAGATGCTGTCGAGAGCATCCTCTATGCCGTCGAGTGCCGGAGCAAATCCGCCTTCGTCGCCAACGGCAGTAGACAGTCCGCGTTTCTTCAGCAGTTTTGCCAATGCGTGGAACACCTCGGCTCCCATTCGTATTGCCTCTTTCTCGGAAGGAGCACCTACCGGACGAATCATAAACTCCTGGAATGCTATTGGAGCATCTGAGTGAGCACCGCCGTTGATGATGTTCATCATCGGAACAGGGAGCACGTATGTGTTACTGCCGCCGATATAGCGGTAAAGCGGAATATGCAGATATGCAGCTGCGGCATGTGCCACGGCGAGCGACACGCCAAGGATGGCATTTGCGCCGAGGTTCGACTTTGTCTTTGTTCCGTCGAGCTCGAGCATACGGCAGTCGATGTCGCGCTGCTCCAATACTGACATGCCCTTGATTGCCGGAGCGATGATATTGTTCACGTTGTCCACTGCCTTGAGCACTCCCTTGCCCAAGTAGCGGTTCTTGTCGCCGTCGCGCAGCTCCAGTGCCTCATTCTCGCCGGTTGAAGCTCCAGACGGTACGGAAGCTCTGCCCATAACACCAGACTTCAGTGTTACTTCTACCTCTACTGTTGGATTGCCTCTTGAATCCAAGATTTCTCTTGCATGTACGTTTTCGATAATCATAATTTATATTATTAAGTTTTAGAAATTTTCCGCTGCAAATTTACGGAATTAACGAACACCGCACAAATCAAGGGCATCACAATTTTTCGGTAGATTGAGCGAAAAGTTTTAGGAACGCAATCCTAAAACTTGGCAAAAAACAGAAAGTTTTAGGAATGGAATCCTAAAACTTTATAAAAAGAGGAAGTTTTAGGAACGAAATCCGAAAAAAAATACTTATTTTTGCAAAAAAAGAGGGAGCAAGATGAAAAGGATTGAAAGAAAAGAATATCTCGACAAACTTGTTAGATATAAAGACAAGCAGGTAATAAAGGTCATTACCGGAATACGGCGTTGCGGAAAATCAACCATAATGGAGATTTACCGCGACTGGCTAATGGAGCACGGGATAGAAGAAAAACAGATTGTATACATCAACTTTGAAGATTTTGACTTCTTTGAACTGCGCGATCCAATGCGACTATTTGAATATATGAAGTCAAAAATTCTGAAAGACAAAAATATGTATGTCTTCTTTGATGAGATTCAACATGTTGAGAATTTCCCTGATGTCGTAAACAGCATAAATCTAAGACCCAACGTTGATATGTACATCACCGGGTCTAACGCTTATATGCTTTCGAACGAAATTGCCACGCTTTTGTCCGGACGGTATATCGAGATTCCTATGCTTCCACTTTCATTCAAAGAATATGCGAAAGCAACCAACGGACTTGCTAACCTCCAGAAAACCTATAATGAATACATCGTCCGCAGCAGCTTTCCATACACATTGGACTTTGATACACAATCTGAAATATCCGACTATCTTAACAGCGTCTACAATACTATCGTAGTGAAAGACATTATGAGCAGAAAAAGGTTGCAAGACCCTATGATGCTTGAAAGCGTCATACGCTTCACAGCCGACAATATCGGCAACATTCTCTCTACAAAGAGAATTGCCGACCTAATGACTGCCGAAGGAAGAAAGATTGACCAGAAAACCGTAGAGCGATATTTGTCTGCATTGTGCGAAACTTTTTTCGTATACGAGGCAAAACGATATAACATAAAGGGCAAACAACTTCTAAAAACTCTTGGAAAATATTATCTCGTGGATATCGGAATGAGAAGAATGCTTCTCGGCTCCCGTTCGTTTGATGCTGGACGGATTCTCGAGAACATCGTGTATCTTGAATTGATGCGCCGCCAGAAGAAAGTGTATATCGGGAAAAGCGACAACCTTGAAGTTGACTTCGTTACTATTGATGAAAACAATACAACTTATTATCAAGTTGCTGCCACCGTCAGAGACGAAACGACTCTAAAACGCGAACTAAAATCTCTACAGTTAATAGATGATCAATATCCTAAATACATCCTTACACTCGATGATGACCCGACAGCCGACTACAACGGAATCAAGCGAATCAATGTTCTTAAATGGCTGGTTGGACAGGATGGGGAAGTATAAGCAATATCGACCCGATCTTTATACTTTCTCCATCTGCCTTGTTTGTTTTTTTACCTTGAGCTACATTCTTATATCCTCTACACTTGAACCGTTCTGAAAGCGGTTCAAGTCTACATATTCTCCTATTCCGTGCAAATGTCCGCGCTCCGAATACTGCCAGATATTATGCTCCCCGTTGCCCTTCACTTTAGGCTTCCGCCTGTAATTGGCAATAAAAAGGTAATAGCGGTTAAAGGCGTGTCCCAACTCCTTATTGTAGAAATGCTCGTTGCTGTATATTATAGGATACTTGCCATAATATCGCTTCACTAATTCTGCAAACACCCTCACGCTGTCTTGCAACTCTCTGCCGTTCCATCTGCCCCTAATGCCGAGTTCCTCCACATCCAATACCGGCACAAGATCCTGCTCACTCTTCTTCACCGTCTCACGGAAATGTTCAAACTGGACCATCGCCGATGCCCTTGACGTGAAAAAATGATAAGAGCCTACCATAAGTCCAGCCTTCCTTGCCTGCCTTATATTCCTGTGATATAGCGGGTCAACATATCCCTTTCCCTCGGTAGCCTTTACGAACACGAATTTTATCCGTTCATCCTTTGCCACCTCTTTCCATCGTATCACCCCATTATTCTTCGACACGTCGATGCCGTCATAATCCCCTTCAGAATAAGGTCGTCCCTTCAGTCTGTCTCGAAAAACGTAAGACACCGTATGCCTCGCCCTTCCCAGCAGTCGCCTCAGCACCCTCGGTTTCACGATATACAGAAAACCGACAGCCAAGACTGCGGACAACAATAAAGTGCCAAGGGATATCAAGCTATATTTTAGGAATTTATTCATAAGAGAATTCTTGTTTTGGTGCAATTATTGTTAAACACACTATTCCTCATCTTCTGAATTAAAGTTACTGTCAGCAAATCCGTCATCAAACCCTGCCTCATATTCCTCTTCATATCCGAGTTCATATTCTTCCCTTTTCTTTCCCTTATACCGACACCAGTCATCATACGAATCCATCCGCACATTCTCCTGTCCATCGTTATATCCATCCTCCATTCCATTCTCATACCCCTCGTCATAATAAGGATTAACTTTTATCTCACTACTGATTTACCTATTATGGATATTATCCGCATTAATGGAATTTCTCATAAGGCTATCAAGAGGTACATCCGTCGATACATATGGAGCAGTTTCTGTCATATTCCTCTTATTATCCGTTATCTCTGGTGCCGAAGGCTTATGAGGATGATTTAAAGAACATGATATAAGCAGAAGGGGGAACCATAACAAGAGGTATTTTCTACGCATATTTCATATTTACTCACATATTTCACACCTTTAATAATTATAGTAAATAAATGTATACGCCTAACCTTAGGTTTTAACCCTTAAAGTTAGGCAAATTACGTTTAGACTAAAGCATTTCTATCAATGAGTTAAAATTCACAGGGTCATTATGGCCTGGATCATGTTTTTTCAGAATCAATATCGAAACATCTATAATGTTGTCCAAGTAAGGGATACTCCATGTTCCATATTTTTGCCTTGCATAGTAGTTGGAATAATACAATAATTTTTTTATTTCACCATAATACTTTGCCTTATACTCTTCAGATTTATTTCTAGCTTTCCGGTCAGGATCATTTTGAGCATTTACAAGCAGAGCCTTAAGTTGATTTGAATATATCTCATAATGCTTCAACAAATTTGGCAATTGCTTAAATTTTTCCTTCACCACAGTTGTTTTGATATTGTCAAAGTCTGCGATACACCCCTGTATTCGTTTTGGTTCATATTTGAAATACAAGCGCCCATTAGCATATTTGGCAGTAGTTTCATCAGCCAACCTTTGCATATCTGATACAGATTTGAGATTTTGAGACATAGATAAACTATCATTCTCGTGTTGTAGCTGTAGACTCTTTATCAAAGCATCCTTTTGAGCAATAATTGCATTTTTTCCATCTATACCTTTTCTATTGCTTCTTACTTCATTGCTCAGTTGTTTTTTCTCCTTCTGCAAATTTTGTATAACAGAATTCAAATATGCACAACTGTCAACTAAAGTCTTCGTACTATCGGTCAAGCGTTTGATATCATCACGAAATTTGTCATACATAGCGGCAGATATCGTTACTTCTTCTTTTCCATTCTTACTTTTTTGAGCACTTGTTGAAATGGAAAGAAGGCAAAGTAAGAGTAAACATACAATTTTATAAGACTTTTCCATTTTTATTTGTAATTTATTCTGTCCATTCATAATTTTCTGCATTCCTATCATAATAGTCCTGCAAATCTTTTAGCACTTTAGCATGTGCAGAAGTGCTTACTCCAAAAGCTTTGGTCTTTTCGAAACCTTGAATCAAATCATAAACATGACTAGACTCATCATCATAAGCTCCCTTTGAGCCAAAAGAGTATAGATTCTGTAAATTGTCAACACGTCTTTTCAGTTGATAAAAGCTAGATCTTTCTAACTTTTCTCCAACTGAGTTTAAAGCATTAACAAGACTTGTACAATTCCTAAGATATTCACTCTTTGCCACAGACTCTGCTTTCTTACGTTTAAAATATGCATCATCATAATTAATGAAAGACGTTTGCTTTGCGACTTTCCATGCATTACCATATTCACCGATAATACTCTCTATTTTAGTGAGTGACGCAAGAGTTTTAGAGTCTAATGCATTCTTAGAGCCTTGAGCAACTGTCACATTTCGAAGTTTGTTAATCAAATTCATCATTACAATATGATCATTATGATTCCATACAGATTGGCCAAACCTAGACATAGACCAACTAACGAACTTTGCGGAAAATTTCTCTGCAGAACCTGAAACTGCATCGTCGTATGTTTTATCTTCGATAAAAGAGTCCTCTTTGTATATTGCTGCGCGATCTAGAATCGCATCAAAATGCCTCAAAGCATCTTTCAGTTCCATCCCATTTGGATTATACGACATTGTAACTTTATGGATATCCTGTGCATGAACATTTTCCACCATTATACTCTCAGGTGGACTCACTATAGTTTGGAAGAAGTATAGGACCCCTCCTACAGCAATGGCTATTGCCAAAGCCAAGATTGATGATTTTACAATATTTTTATTCATTATGTATTACTATCTTGATTGTTATTTTTTTTAGAACCACTTTTACCTTTGGAATCTCCATTACCATTATAGCTACTATTCCCAGAAGAACCACCTTTTTTATTTGTGTTTCTATTAGAACCTCCATTACCATGAGAACCAATGCCATTAGATCTTCTATTTCTATGAGAACCACTATTATTTATGTTACTACTAGAACCAACATTACCATGAGAATCTACATTGCTATGAGAGTCATCATCGTTATTGGTTGCATCATTATTATTAAGATCATCAACATCATGTTGGGGTTCAACACTATTCGAGACATCTTTCATAGAGGCAAAATCTTTTTGGAGATATTTATCTATCTCAATTTTACCATCTGAAGCAGGAAAAGATCCCTTCTTGTCATTACAATTCTGTATCTTATCATATAAGCGTTTCCAAGAATCTATTCCCATTAAATCTTCTTTATGACTTTCAATAAAAGCCTTTAACTCATTGAATTGATAATCTTTAATTTTTGTATATAAACCTTTAAGTTCAGAATACGACTCCATACTGTCTTTAATCCAATAGGCATTATTCCCATTCAGATAATCAAGCGCTTTATCCCATTCACTTTTTGAATCAGGATATGTAACTTCAGTATTTTGAGGTGTACTTACATCATACTTCATAATAAATAAATAATATAATCCTGCCAAAAAAGCCAATAGAACCAAAACCATCAATGCATTTTTATACCATGGAGCATGTTTCTTATGACAAGAATCTTTCTCGATATATCGATGGTTTCCCCGAGACTCTTGCGATAGATTTCCTTTTGATGCTTCTGCCCGCTGTTGTAGATTTCCTTTAAGCTTGTTTTTTCTATGCTCAGATGGGGTCTCGTCAAACTTAAGTCCTGGTATTTCCGTTCCCGTAAGTATGTATTGAGTCTTTATTTTAAACTCTATAATTTTATAATCAGGAATGGTTGTTTCAATGCAACAGCTATATACGTGTTGCTTTGGCGATAATTCTATCACGAATTCACCTTTGTTATTGGGCTTTGTAAGATCCAATGTGCCTTTAAAACTCTCATAATTAGACAAATCCACGCAACATTCTATAGAATTCAACTCATCCTCCTTAAAGTATACGTACGTAAAGTTACGTTGGTTTTCAATGTAACATCGACTCGTAAATTTAGGTTGTACATTTAAAGTTTCTCTCGTAACTTTGTCAACAACTCGAAACAAGTCGAGACGAAAGGAACGGTGGCGTTCCGATTTGTCAAATAATAAATCTTCCGTTTTTTTCCCCTCTTTTATAATTGGAGCATAACCATTACATGTCCATTTAACTTTCACTGTAGCACCTTTTGTTATGCGCCATAAATTTGATGGCTGGTCATGCTTGAAACCATACCTATCATGCGGAAGTTCGATAACAATACTTTCATTGCATTCTATTTTCGATAAATCTTTCGCACTAGGAACTCGAAGTCCGCTATTATAATCAATCAAAAAGACTGATTTGTACTTACAATAGTCTGATTGATAGAGATATTTTTCCAATATATCGCTACGCCGATATACAAAGTCCGTACCATTCCCATAATAACGCACTGCGTAAGACTCACCAGAACTAGCAGAATAACATGGATTTTTTGTCACAGGATAAGATTTATTAAAAAGACTATCAAGTTCTTTCTTCCGATCCTCGACATCAAGAGATAAAATTTTTTCAACATCTTGTATTATTGAACAAAAATCCCCAGATTCAAAGTTTATATCTTTATGGATAAAAATCCAGGCACTTTGATAATCATTTCTTCCTGCAATTGATTGCATAATGCAATAACAACAGCCGTTATTAACAAATTGAACGAAGTGAATAGGAGCGGAGTTGACTTTAGGTGTCACCATCTTTAATTCGGCTCCTGTATCTCGAACAACAGAAGACCATCCATCACTGTTATAGCTATAAATGGATCTAAAACCGCTTGAGAGGTTATTTGATTTTGTGGTACTTATTACAATACCTAATTTATTATTTTCCATATTATTTACCGAATAATCTAGTTATTATACCAAAATGGCCAGCTCTTTCAGCATAAGAGCGATCCTTTATTTCTTTTATAATGCCTAGTGTCCATTCCTTGTCGAACATGCACAGATTTTGGAAACACACCTTACCGATCGAAAATGGGAATCTTAATACGTTACCACCATTGATCTCTTTCTTTTGACATATATCTACAAGTCCGCCATAAAGGCCTTTATAGTAAGTGTCAATATATTTAGCAAGATGAGTACCTAACTCTGATTCGTCAACATTTGCCTTATCGGCTTTTGTAACAATCATATAAACTCCATCTGTAAATTCATCAAATATGTCCATTTCCTTGATATAACTAATAGCCGCTTGAAGATAAGAATCCTGACTCATGTTCCGAATTTTTTTATTCTGTGCACCATATTCCACCACAAAGAAATGAATTTTACGATTGTTGGTTCTATTCTTTACCAAGATGTTATCAAGAGTATTAATGGCATTCGCTTGCTCTTGCCTCTCGAAAGGCAAACCTGCTGCTTTGAGATGCATACATGTAAATAACTCACCAGACAAATCGATAAATGCCAGTTTATGTTCACGTCCATCTTCACCAACAAGAGTAAACCGCATTTCATATGTGTCTTGCACGTCAGTACGGGGCGGTAAAACAGATACAGCTTCAGGGTCAAATAAATCTGCTAACTGCATCATATAGGCAGCCCCTTGACAATTGCCATCAGGAAGCATTGCTTTAACATTTGTACCATTCTTAGCAGCACTCATTATTGCACCCAAAGCACATGTTTTCCCCGATGATGGAATACCCCAGAAATATACTTCAGTATAATCTTTCTTTATTGCCTTTAAAGGTTGCGCAGGTGGCAAATATGGAACATCACTTGACTGAAAATCCATCAATTTTTCAACAAAAACAGGGTCAATGCCACTGTTCTTTTCCAATTCATCGTACCCGATAATCCCATCTTTACATAGAGTTTTAACAATTTCAGCCTCCATAATGTTATTATCATTACCAATGACGCTTAAAATATCTCCAGATGAAATTCTTTTTGAGTCAATATAGGTTTTCAGCAGCTCTGGTATTTTGAGGTCAGGACGAGTGCTATTGTACCCATCTTTAATCGCCGAAATGACCAAACGAGGGCCGTATCCTCGCATCTCCCCACTTAGTAAATTATTGATTTTGGCACGAGCTTCCATGACATGCGAACTACCAGGATTCTCACGGATAAAAGCACGCAACGCTTCAATGTCATTTTTGTCGACGGAATTCCATGCCTCTTCATCTTTATTTATATGAATCAACTTTGCAATTCTGTTTCTAGCTTCATCTACGAACTTTCCAGAAGGGTACTTGGAAAGATAATCTTGGAATGCAGACTTAGTACCTGTAGCAAGTGCTTCATTCCAATCTTTATCTTCAACTTGAGTAATTTGTATAATTTGCTCCTTAACAGTTCTGCGCAATGATGGAGTAAGGTCACCTGTATTACGCATATCATCCCAAGTAATCACTCCCTGATTAATATACTCTGCAAGTTGACGAGGGGTGTACTTGGAAAGATCATCTAATATATTGTCTTTTGTATTCATAATCAAAATGTGTCGTATTTACTCTTATTTATTTCTGTCTTTTCACCTGTTTTTATAATTTGATTTAGCTTATTTTTGTTGCCAAAGAATTTCTCAATATTTCTAGAATGACGTTCTTGTATAAAATATGGGCATAAAAGCATCAAGTAACAAATAAGCAAAGACGTTATCGCCAATGCGTTTGGAACTTTGATTTCTTTATATAATTTTTTCACTTCTTCCAATCCATTCAAAGCTTCCTTCTTATGCTTGTTTTCTGCAGAAAACGGAGAAACATCAGTTTCTGAAGAAATACGTTTTGTGGAAATAGCATTTAAAGATTCCGTCCATTGTATTATTGCTCCCTCAATAGAGGAGATATTTCCGAACAGGAAGACATTCCATATTGAAGGAGAATTACTAACCTTATTAATCCACTTTTTAGCCTCATCAATGGATTTATTTGTCGAACTCTTCAAATATAGCGACAACTCATCCTTTCTGTTACTTATGAGTTGGTCATCTTTTATTTTTGATTTCAAAGAAGACTCAAGTCGCTTTACTCTATAGTCGGAATATGACTCATAATCAGAAAATATACCCATAGAAACTTTAATAGATTTATCAAACTGTTGGATAATCTTATCTTCCGAGCTATGAACAGTCCAAAAGTGTGAGAAAGGGAAGCCCACGATAATAATGATAATTGGAGAGCAAACCACTAATATACGCTCCAAAACTATACTCCTGTGAAATTTTTTATCCACACCCTTTAATACTTGCGCCCCCAATATTGTCAAGGCAATTAAAAGTACACAACAACCCATGGTAATTAAACCTACACAATAATTACCAACAGTGTAGTATGTCGTCCCCATGAAAACGACATACGCAATAAAAATCAGTGCAAGGAACGCAACAATGTGTCCCCAAGAAAATCTAAGTTTTTTATTCATAATTATCTATTTTGTGGAAGTAAACGTTCGAGTTCTTCTATCTTTCTCTTATACTCAGCTATCTTTCTTCGGATAGCGTCATAATCCGTTTCATCACGTTTCTGCTGTGGAGGAGAAGTTACATCAGCCACTGGAGTCTTAGATATTGGAGACATTTGATTTGCGGCAGACTCGTCACCACCACCGTTTGGCACAGATTTCATTGTTCTCTCTTTCGGTGTGCTAAAATCTCCGCGTTTCACTCCAGCAAGAGCTTTGTCCACAAGCACCATTGGCGGCATAAATCCATAGACATCCGAACCTGTCTTATACAATACATTCCTTGCCTGTACAACGGTCAAATCTTTTTTGATTGATTTCATCAAGGCTATCGTACCCGTAACAATCGGTGCAGCCATACTTGTTCCATCAAAAGACTTGAAACCACCTCGTGGATATGAACTGTAGATGCCTTTTCCTGGCGCTGATATATCCGAGCAAGGACCATAGTTAGTAAAGTCCGTGGGATACATATTCTTATCAACAGCTGCTACAACAATAGAAGACTCATTTCTGTTTTCCGGTGGAATACTTGATAAGATATCATCATTGCCAGCAGCAAATACTAATATACAGTTTTTCTTTGCAGCTATAGAACAAACGCGAGCCCATAGTCTTTCTACATTTTTAAACTGTTGGCGAGCTATTTCGTTTTGTTGTTCAACAGGAAGTTGGTTCAAGCCCTTGAATGTAGGTCCAACAGACAAGTTCACAACATCTGCCCCATGATGAATTGCATACATCGTACCAGCAATTAGAGCAGACAACGGACATTGTTTATTGTCAAACACCTGAATTGGCATAAGTTTACAATTAGGAGCAACGCCAGAAGCCCCCTTACTGTAGAAGTCGGCACTACCGACAGCTAAACCTGCCGTATGAGTTCCATGCCCTACCCCTAAACTTAAGTTATTATTTTGGGTAAAGACATTATAAGCATCTTCTATACGTCCCCTAAACATGGGATGTCCTGCCTCTATTCCGTCATCCACGACAGCCACTTTCACTTGTGGCGCCCCCTTAGTAATGCGCCACCCCTCTTTCAGATGAATAGCATTAAGATGCCATCCTGCATCTTCAGAAGAAGTACTTACATGCCCATTGAGTTCATATATTTCCTCATCGAAAACAATAAACTTATGATTTGGTATTTTTGCATTTATTGTTTGTCGGATTTGGTCACGCTCATTTTCAGGAATCTGAACGACCAAGAGTTTAACCTCCTTATCATAGCCGATAATTGAATACTTGTCATCTGAATAGACCTTTTTGAAATCTTGTGCCAAAGCATCCACATTATCATTCTCATTCTCCATAAAGAGGAACAAGCGATTGGCTATTGTATTAGGAACACCTGGTTTACGAATAATGGGCAATACTTCACCATCTTCATTAAGAACAGGGGCTACAATATCACTTGCATCCGGTAGTTTTCCATCATCACCTGTTATAGGATGGATTCTTCCATTATCCTCTACAACACGTCCATCTGATGTTGTCGTTGAGTCCAATGGTGCCACGCCATTAACCTCATGATGTCCACATCCTACACAAGAGCGCATAAAGAGAGACAAGAGCCACAAAACAAGAAGGAAAAGTAGCAACCATAACAACCACTTTAGGCAACCACGTCCCTTGAAAAGTTCTATCAGCCATAACCACAAACGTCTATACCAAGGGATTCGCTTATATTGCGCAATAAAGCTCTTATCGGCATCTACAAGCATATTTTCAGGAGATATATTCCATCCCTTGAACTCATACCCGGCATTGGCGTTTACTTGTGGTATCTCTGAGTCTTCTAATATAGAATTCTCTTCTTTTTTTACATTTTCAGAACCTTCCAACTTTCCATATTTACCTGCATCGAAATGGCACGTATAGTAATTAGGTTCCTGTTGTTCTGGCATAATTGGCATAATAGGAGGAGCCTGGACTTCCTCACTATATAAAGCTTTAAAATGTAAGTCAGATTTAACTTCTACACCTAATGGCATAGGACTCCACCCATCAAACTTCCATCCCTCATCAACAGATAGCTGTGGAAGGTCTCTCTGAGAAAGGACAAAGCCTTCAGCACGCGTCATAGTTTTATCAAGTTTTGACACAAACTGTCCATGTTTACCAGGCTCAAAGGTTATCTTAAATTTCTTGATATATTCAAATTCATGAATAATAGTCCCTATTACTTTATGTTGCTTTACATCTGGTGTCATTCCCCATGCCACAAGATATACCTTGTCGTCACAACAATAAATACGGTCATCGTCTCTATACTTTATTGCCCCAGCAAGTATCATCAAGTCCTCGCCATTAGCATTTTGAGCAGCAAGCTGATAAGCACGAATTGTATCATCCTTAATTCGATTATATTTTTCGCGTAGCTCTCCTGTCAGCTCTGTTAATTTCACTGGATTATCTTTCCAATCATCGATATGCCAACATATTTGGTCTTCCTCTTCTATATATTGTGGTGTAGCCAAAAAGTGCTGAAATCCAGATGGAACAATACGTTTAACAACACTAAATACGCTATCATATCTCTTATATAAAGGATCATGACCTATTCCCTGATAATCAGTAAAATCGGCAACTTCAGTATAGCAAAGTCTCCGCTTTCCCTTAAACATATGCTCAGCCATAATTTCTATACTTTATAAAGTTTCTCACACTCAGCCAATAAATCCTTGACCTTGGCATTTGCTATCGGATCTACATGAGAGATGTCGCTTGCATAAAGCAAGCCAACTGTTACAAGATTTTCCCACCTTTGGAAGTTATCCCAAAGTGGAAGTTTCATCAATGTAGCCTTACTTACCTGATTAAGATTTGCAGCATCATCAAAAGCACTAAGAGTTGCCAATAATGACTGTGGCTTTCTCACGACATTCCATGCATCTGGTCGCAAATCCACATTAACATGGCATTTATCTGCCTTTGCACGAATAGACGCCACATCATTGTCATCAATATAATTCCTACCAACAGAACTTACAAAGTTATTCAAGGTTAATGCAGCATAATCTGCTATTGCATTGGGTTGCTCATTCACACTAAAAACTTTGCAATAACGATCTATCTTCTTTGAAATTGTTTTCTTAACCTCAAGTTTTTTCAACAATGAGATAAGCATAAACACAACTTCATCTGCATGAGGCAACATTGTTTCCAACGATTTTACCCGATGATTTAGAAATGAGTTCCAATAATCTATTATGTGTTTAGTAACAACATCTGCAACTGTTGTCAAGGTTTCAGTCTCGACAGAAACAACTTCTTCGATTGAACTTCCTTTCTTTTTCAGATCTTCATCAATCAGAGTTTCATCACAACCGTAATAGTCACACAACTTTTGTATGTTTGTTTGCTTACCGTCATCCACATTTATACCAATCATTTTTCTGATAAAATTGACCATTGTAAAGTCTTTCGGCTCATCAGAATGACAGATAATAATATTATAAGCAAGGTCTCGCAATTCGCCTACTGGAACCATTAACATATCTATGATTTTACCAAAGATTTCTGGATCTGAACCAACAGACAAAGATAAGGAAAGCTTAATCTCGCTGGCTATTTGTTTTACTTTCTGGTTTTTCGCCTCATCTTCTTCCGGCTCAAAATATACCGATAATGCTTTATACATTTCCTTCTGAATGCCCTGCAACTCTAACATGTACTTCTTCCGCCTTGCCTCATCCAAATAATTAGCAATAGAATTCAAGTTACGGATAATAGCTTTAGAACCATCATTATTTATGGTAGCCACATCATTCCAAGTCTGTTCTGGATTGGCAAAATGTCGTTTTACAAAATCATTCTGTAAAAAGCTTTCCTTTAAATTCTCAAAATAATCAGGATAATCATTAAAAACATGAACATTTTTCTCCGCAGACTTTATTTCTCCATCGCTATATCCATCAAAGACATTATTTTTTCCAGACCAATAAAAATCGCGTAAAGGATAAATATTCTGAAATGCGGAAGTCCGGAATTGGCCTCCTGCTACTACCCAGTCATCAAGCCATTTATTGGGTTTTATTATTTCAGGATATACAGTATCAAATCTGTTCCAATGAGCAGACAATTTATCCCTATTGGAAGGATTATCAGTTTTTGTCCGTTCCAAATCTATATTAAATTTGGTAGCAATAAAAAATAATGGAGCTATACCATTTGTATTACTCAGCATCTCTGCTCGTTCTTTTGGTGTAGAACCAATATTAGACTCTATCCAGCTATTGATTGTTTCCCCAATAGTAGCCTCCGCCTTTTGATCATTATGATGACAGAAAAGCACACTGCTAATTTTCAAAGAACGTGAATACTTGTTAAACAAATAAGCAACCTTTCCACGACGCAAAATCTTTGGCAGCACAGTGTGAATGTCTGTCTCCTTGAATTTCTCTCGCGAGCGGGCACCAGGAAAGTCCAACAAATCTATTTTCTTCAAAAATTCTCTATCTTGAGCCAACGAGGAAGGCAATTCAAATGTCAGCTCCGCTATCAATGCAGATAGATTTCCTTTATTGAAATCATGGGCAATAACATTACCCTGCTCATCATACACATCTGTGTATATTACATCTGTACCAGTATCCACTTGAATTCCACAAACAGTATCAAGCCAATCAATTTTAAGCAAAGTTCCTTTTTCCCTTAATACAGCTTCAAAAGGTACATATACCACTGTTTGAAAATCAAGTTTTTTATACTCATTGATAAGCACACTAAACAAATGGCTTATTTCTACGTTTTTATTCCAAAGCAGACTGAACACATCCACCCATTTGTCATAGGGTATATATTGAATAACAGGTGCTATGACTTTACAGAAGTTCGACTGATTTACGCCAGTTGCAGCATTGCCAATAATTTCATGAATATAATCATAGATATCCTTTATATCGTCCTCGTCCATCTTGTTATGCTGAACTACATGAGAATTCCATAAGGAGTTCATCTGTTCCAACTCCCTATTAATCTCATCGTATCTGAGAACGCTGTCCGGATTAATCTTTATATCATTATAGTAAGAATCCGTCAATAACAGAATTATATCAACAACAGAAAGATTACTTATTTTTACAAAATCTTTCATGCGATTTTCATCCTTCTGTAAAGTAAATCGAGTTATGACACCTGTTGACTCTATCTTGGCTTTGTTGCCGCCACTGGGATTAATGTCATCAATAAAGCTATATGATTTTCCGCCATTCGTAATAACAAACGGAGCATCTGGCGAAGACAACAGACTACTCATCAAGTAGGACTTACCCACTTGACTCTCACCATAAGCTGCTGCAGAACACTTTTCATCCAAAGCATTGTATATGCGTTTCAATCTCCTACGATAATCCTTGAATATATCATAAGGGAAAGTATCTTTTCCAAAGTTCTTCGCCCAATCAACAGCATTTTCTGTCAATTTGATATGACGCTTAATATCTTCCAACATATTTTTCACTTTTAGGAATTAGAAATCAAAAGCACCGGAATCCAACCAATATTGATCATCAACTCCAAGGCTCTGAATATGAATTTCAAGATTGCCATCCATTACGTCATTGCCATCTTTATCAATTATGGCAGCAATAGAGAGGCTTTCTTTATCTTCTAAATCACGTTCTATAGTCATTTTAAATGGCATTCGTTTCTTCAGCGTATCAATATATTCTTTGACCTGTCCCATGACCTTGGAATCTGTTGGAAATTCCAGACCCTCCAAGATAGCACGTTTGCGAATTTTGTCAGCCATTTTATAGCGATTAAAATCTATTGAGTACAAGGCTCGACTTGGATAAGTATCCATCCCTACTTGCCTTACATTAAGGGTTTCAGGTATACTACTAACCATTAAATCACCACGACTTTTATCCGGAGTGATAAAATATTCTATTGGTTGCCCTTCTCGTGAAGCTTCTATATAATTGACTGTAGACTTCAAGTTTTTCTTCAATAAATCCAAATTTATGATGAACTTGTTGAGATTAGACAATTCTGAAGCATAGTGCGCTATAACGCCACCCATCGCCACAATAGTCTTGGGATTCTTTATATATCCTGTATTCTCGCTAAAAGGATACCAATCACCTACATAATAATCATTTAGAACAATAAGTCTATTAGGCGATACTGCATAGTATTTCAAGAACAGATTCCGTATAACAGGAAGCGAAGCTGGTCTACCCGACAATAAGACAACATCACAAGCATAAGAATATATAATAGTAGCCACTTTCTTCAATAAAGGTTCAAACTCCTTTCTAATAACAGAAGCTACCATTTCATAATTAAATCTCCAAGATAATTTTGTTATGTCTATATTCAATTTTTCTTTAAATGACGATATAACAGTTTCATTTGGAGGACAATCGGCAAACACATCATCATAACTTACTATGCAGTCTTTACTTCCACGTGTCACCAGTTCAAGGAAATAACACATCAATGGAACAGAGTACTGTATATTAAAGTCCTTACGCAAAGCTCTGTCTGATATCGTCTGTCCATTATAATCCTTGCCAAAGAAATCTTTCATTTTTTGGCGATACTCTATAAAGGAAAGATCCTTCAATTCTTGTCTAAAAGCACTGTTCTCATCCAATAGCATCACATTTTTTACCAATGCATAGAGTATATCATCTCCTGCAAAGTAAAAACTGTCATAAAACTTTGGTTCTGGAGTTATTGTTGTTACGTCACCTTTTATATATGTATATTTACTAACCATAAGGTCTGAAGTACCTGCTCCTATATCAAGAGAGCCTACAGTTATAGACGGTTGTATATCTCCATCTTCAACCTTACCATACAAGTTAAAGAATTCATTGCAACAACCTTTATACTTCTGACCAACTTCTCCGTACATATAAACGAGTTGAGAACATGTTGCCTCATCATAATACCAACATTCCCCATCATCCTTTGCAGAAGGAATTGACGGTATAACCTCTACTGACCTTCCTGGTTTTTCATTCTCTGTAGGGTTGTCATATTCTACATTTTCAAGAAGAATCACAGCATCCTTGGCACAACGAACCAGAGCCTCCCTCTCTACTTTAGACATGGCTGTAGGACAAGATACTATGATACGGCGTATTTTTCTTGGCATTGTAGGCTTTCCAAATCCATACTTGTTGGAACGATATTCCTCACCATTAATTTGAGTACGTGCTTGAACTAACATTTCCAAAAATGCAAATGTCATCAATGATCGACGGGAATAATGATAAGAGCTACCGCTCTCACCAGCCAAATCAAGTTTACCATCACTCTTCAATTGATTTGTTATACCCCGAAGGTTAAGAATATGATCATCTTTTTCACCATTTAACACCAGAAACTTCCATTCCTCCTTACTTGGACGCGAATCCCATAAATAACGTTTTGGACTTGAATAGGTTGAAAGTGATTCTGTTTCATCAACATCATTTGTGGCAAGATGTATCAGATGATTTGCCTCTTGACCAAGACGCACCAAACTCGGATAAACAAATTGCTTACTATCCTTAATACCAAATTTACCAAAATCAACCTTTCTGAAAGCCAGACGCATATCAAAGGGCTCACCATATTTGTTGACAACAAGTCCTTCATTTGTTTCCTTTACAAGATTCGTATAATCTATCAGTTCCAAATGGCGAACCTGATTAAAATTGGAATTGTCTTCTATAAGCAAAGCTGTCGTTCGAGAGTTGCCGATATCTACTACCATATCAACATCCTTTACTTCCACATCCTTATCTTTATACAATTTTACAGTTGGCAAAAGAGCCTTCTGCGCTAAATAATTTATTATGAAAGTGTAAGATGCGACATATGCCATACGTCTAACATTAGCGCCCTTTATTTGGGAAACTCTCTGAACCTCGGGATGTACTAAATGCAACAAATAGTCATCTACATAACTCCACTTCTTGTCTGAGGTACAATAGTCCATCAGATAGAACTCATTGTTACACAAAGTAAAATCCATATCTCCACAAAATTTGTCAGGAAATACAGGACACTCATCATATTCATCCGTGCTCTCATATCTCGCTCTCGTATCAAAAACAAGAATTGCATCATAATACTTTATACCTTTATTTTCTGATTTTGGAACAAGCTTCAATCTTGCCCAATTAAGAGATCCAAACTTAATACGTTTAGGCGTACGTTTGAAAAAATAAGGAAGTGGCAACCATACATTTTCAAAGGATTGCAATTTGCAGTCTCTATCGGCAAAAGTCATATTAAATATTTCACCCTTTACTCCTTGACAATTCACGTCATCAATACGCAATGGAGTAATGCCGTCATTTGTCAAGTCGTTAGGATCTATTTCATAAGACGGGTCTGCCAAATAACCACCCTTATAAAGTTGTTGCTTATTGTAATAGATGCACTCGTCTTCAGTACGAAGTTCATACACTGGATCTAATCGCCATTCCCCATTTGTAGTATCATACCACTCATGATACCACATTTTGAATTTCTCTTGAGTGTTGATACTCAAGGGTAAGGTTATGATTTGAATACCTGAGTTTGCTATCAAAGTATGCTCTTTTAACATAACGGCAAATCTTTTACTCAACGATTCCCAAATTGATTATATCATAGTCAAAGGTTAAATACGAGCATACAAAAAAGCGTGGGAACCGCTCGTCGTCTGTCCCACCCTCTGAGGCCTTCGCATTGCCCGATACCGTAAGAACAGACAACGCTAGAGCCCACGCCGATATGATATATACATGTGCGCCACATGGAGTAGTTGAAGCCATACGCCGGATGACGTATAGGAACAATACTCCATTGGCTGTGACTTTATATCACACCCGTAGACATCTACCGCTGCTCGGTTCATTGACAGTATCTAAAGTTTGCGAAGTTTCAGAAGGTCAAGAACAAAGCGCCAAGTAAACGCCTTATATATGTCGTGTCCCACCCTGCCACTGCTTCATCTTGTCTTTCAAACTTCCGGCCTCTTATGAGGGGAGATTTTCACGACTTTTTGCAGTATCGGCGTGGAACGCTACAAAAGTATTAATTTTTATTTAACGGGAAAAACGTTTCATAATATTTTTTACCTTGCAAATACAATTTTGTAAACTCGAATGGTAGGATTGTGGACTGGGAAATGCTATATTTGCACTTTCAAAGGTGCAGATTGTTGAAGGATATGCACTTTTGAAAGTGCACGAAACTATAAAAAATGCACCTTTGAAGGTGCATATATAAAAGACTAGAGGAATGAAGTTACTGTATTATCCATTCGGTAAAGTTTGCTTCATCCTTTATACTAAAGTTTATTCCTACCTTCGAGACCGGCTTTCCGGCTGACACGTAGGTTTCGGCATACCCGTTGTTGATTATCTGCTGAAGGGCTGATGCTGCCGACACGTCAAATTTCACTTCTATTATGTAGATACGGCTTGATGTCTCCAATACGGCATCTATACGACCTTTGTGAGTATGTACTTCTACCTGCATACGATAGTTGGTGAGCAAGGAGAAGATAACGTAAAGCAGCTGCTGGTAGTGTCCCTCATATTTAGTATTGTCGCAGTAAGGCACCGTTGCGAGAAAATCTTTCATCAGCTGCAGAGCCCCGTTCATATCGTTGCGGTTTATCAGCGCTGCCATCTTTGCAACTGCCGTACCACTGCGTCCTCCCTTTGAGCCGAGGTATTTAGGAAGCAGCGACTGAAACAGTCCGATGCGAATTTCCTTGTTTGGAATATCGAGACGGAATACTTCGCTGAAAGCGTCATAATCTTTTATTGTCAGGTATCCGCTCTGATACCATGGCAAGTCCACTGAACAATTCACGTCTGCCCTCGAAATAATTTCGAGCTGTACGATTGGAAAATCATAGCTCAGATTATCAATAAATGATGCTCAATATAGTAGGTGCGGTGTCTCACCGCACAGCAGCAAGAAAAGTATAACTATTTTAGCTTGAAAATGCTATATCTCATTTCTTATTGTGCGGTGAGACACCGCACCTACTATGATTTCAAACCATACAGGTTGAATAATTTCTCATTGTAGAAATGAGCAGCGACTTTCCGAAACGGCGTGGACGGCTCAAGAAGAAATACTTGCCGTTAGTATGACTAATACGGTATATGTATTCCGTCTTGTCTAATAAGATTATTATTTATAATCTCCTCAAACGTCTGTATTCCTACCGGGTAAAGTCTTGTTGCCATATCTACATTCGTTTTGTTATATTACATACTGTTATGCAAAGATAGTGCAAATCGAGGGCAGAACATCAAATTTATTTGAATGTTTTGCCGAGATGCCGCCTATCTTATGCAAAGATAGTGCAAATCGAAGGCAGAACATCAAATTTATTTGAATGTTTTGCTGAGATGCCGCCTATCTTATGCAAAGATAGTGCAAATCGAAGGCAATACAAGCCAAACTTGTTTGGATTTATTGCTGAGATGCCGCCTATCTTATGCAAAGATAGTGCAAATCGAAGGCAATACAAAACATGCTGCATGTTTTATTGCAGAACATGCGCTTTTGAAAATGCAAATACGAAATTGCGCTTCTATATTATAGCACTTCTATACACACAAAAGCTGCCCACAATGTTCTTTACGAAACACTGTGGGCAGCCTTCTTTTATTAGTTCAGATTATAATTCTTCCTATTATTTCACGACCTGTTTCATCGTCTTTCCACCTACCTTTACGATATACATGCCTGGGGCAAGAGAAATTTTCTTGCCGTTGGCGATACCACCGGAAACAAGGGCACCAGACGGGGTATAGATATCGTATTGAGAACCATTGCTGATGGCAAGACCGCCATTCAACGGAAGTACTGTACCGGCAGCAGTACTGAGAGACTGTATTGAAGATGTCTCGTCGTTATTCACCTCAATGTCGTCGATGAAGATAGGCTGCGACTTGTTTGCCTTGGCACGGAGCACTACTCTATATTGCTTGCTCTGGGCAGCAGAGAGGTTGATTTTGTGCTGCTGCCATCCGTTCTCGCCGTAAATGGTGATAGGGTCGCCGACAGACTCATAGTCGTCGCTGTCGTATTGCAGTTCTACCTGTATAGTGCTGTTGGCAGCATCGGCAGTGTTGTAGTGGTATACATAGAACGAGAGCACAGGATTATTGTTGTCGCCGGTAGCGATACGCGGTGTGAGCAGACGTGCCTCATATCCGTCGAGACTCTTCTGATAGAACATCGCCATACCACCGTCACTGTCTACAGAGTTCACGCTCATCGGCTTGCCGGAATTGGTGTCGGCAATCATATACCAGCTGCTAACATACTGCTGTGTTACATTTAGGATACCCCAAGGCTCAGTCATGGCATATCCGTCGGCAAACGATTCTTTGAATGGCAACTGATAGTCTGGTCCGTAAATGATATCGGTAGCCTGAACGTCGCTGTATCCATTTTCGGTCTGCGCCATAATCATGAACGAGATGAGTATCTGGTGAGCACTTGCATAATAGTCGAACATATCCTTCGGCACTCTTAGTTCGTTGCCCGATACCTCGCCGTTGAGCAGCGACGGGTTCTCCATCAGTCCGTACTGATAGTATACGGCGTATGTCAGTTTGTCGAAGTCGATATAATTGCCGTCGGTAGAAGTAGTAGGAGCTATCCATGAGAGCAGGAAGTCGTTTTCCTCTTCAGTAACGGTGAAGTTTGTAGGAGTAGCTGGAATGCCCTGTCCTACGAACGCCTTTGCCATGGCGGCAGCACTCGATCCGTCTTTTGTCACAGCTATTACACTGTAAGTGTGGTTACCGGCAGCTACGTCATTATCGTCAAACGAGCAAGTCTCGCCGGCTGCGACATTGGCAAATGTCTTTATGGCGGCCTTAGCTCCGTCGCGATATACCTTTATATGACTTACTGTTGTCAGGGCATTGCCCTGGATGTCGGCAACAGGAGCCTTGAACGATACCGTAACCTTGTGCTCTCCGCGTTCTGCCGAAACAGCCTTCAGATCGCTCACCTTTGCCGGGGCATTAGCGAAGCCACTGCCAAGAACCTGGATATCATAGAGAGTAACCTTGCGCTTTGCTGCACTGCGGCAGTAGAATGCGAAGTATGCCGTACCGTCTTCGGTTGCCGTATACTCGAATGTCTTTTGTGAAATTTCATTCGTATAGTCTGGAATATTCTCAAACGAACCTATCTTCACCTTTCCGTCAGTAACGTTGGTTGTGCTCTTCAGCAGAACGAGGTCGATATTGTTGCCGTAGTCTTGATTGAAGGCACTTGCCACGTTGAACGTCACGGAATATGTCACGCCCTTGCGTATATCCATCGGCGGAAGAACGAGATAGTCGTCGGCAGCGGCAGAACACTGACTGCCGTCGTAGATGGCAGCATAGTTGCCGTTAGTAGCTTTTGCGATCTGCCATGTGGCATCGTTGTTGGTGTTCACGATAGTATAGGTGCCGTGTGTGGCAGCATCGCTGAAGTCGTCGTAGTATGGCACTTCGGCATAGTCGCCGAATGTTACATGGTTGGAGAGTCCCTCCTCGCCCACTACATCGCCGCAAACAGCCTTTACGCCGAAATAGTAGTCGGCGAAAGAAGTTCCGGTGATTGTTCCGGAGAATGAAGTTGCTGTTGTCTCGCCTGCTGCTGTGGCAAGAGGATATTGCGTTACGACATACTTGATGTTTGCGGCATCAACGGCACCTCCGTTCACGCCCTCTGCCGGAGCTTCCCATGAAAGGGAGTATTTGCCGTCGGCTGAGATGGCGAGAGTGATATTTGCCGGAGCCTTTGGCTTGTCGAAGCCGGCGAATGTAGAAATGGTCTTTGCCGGTCCGTCGCCATTATCGTTGGCAGCCACAACCTTTACCTTATGTTTTCCAGTCTCGGCAAAGGTATAATCAGCAGAAGCCTTGTCGCCGGCAGCAACATTTTCTACTGTCTTAAACGGCTCTGTCTGCTCGTCGGCATAGAATTTCAGAGTTACCTTGCCCGTAAGTGTCGTCTGCTTGTCGAAGGCGAGTGTAGGTGCGGTAGCGGTTGCCGTTACGGTTAGAGAACCTGCTGTGGCGTATGTTGCCGTGAGGTCCTGACAAACGTCTGGTGCTTGCTTGTCGCCGCTTACAGCACTGCCTGCTCCGAACAGTCCGAAGTATTTTGCTCCCTCCGGCATGTCGCCAACGGCAGTCGCCTTGCCGGTGGTAAGGTCTACGGTATATAGCTTAGACTGTTTTGTGGTAGTCGAAATCCAGTACATCGTATTCGTCTGGGCATCGATATAAGTAGGCTGCATATCACCGAAAGCCTGTCCTGTGGACCCTATTGTCGTAAATGTTCCTCCCTGAATGTCGAGTTTATTCAGCTGACAGTCGTAATCGAAGGCATAGAAGTCGCCGTTTCTGTCTATTGCGAGCGAAGCGAAGAATCCGTTGTTGATTCCTGCCACGAGAGTCATGGCTCCCGTTTCCTTGTTGATAGTATAGAAGTTTGTCGGCATTCCATTGCGGTAGCCGTAGAGCTGTCCTGTTGCCGGGTCGTATGCCATACGGTTAGGGTAGTTGGTATACTGCGGAGAGAGAGCAACTTCTTTTGTCATAGTCCACGAAGAACCATTCTTTGCATAAACGGTAAATTTAAGGGAAGTGAGTTCTCCGTTTGAGTTTGTCTTCGGGGTATATACGTATGCGTTTGTTCCGTCGAAGGCTGATACCGATCCGCTACGGAAATACTGCACTCCAGTCTGTCCGTCTTCAAATTCGGTCTGTGTCGTTGCAGGAGCTGCAGGGTCGAACGAAACGATTCCCTGTGTCGGTTCATACTGCATGCCGTATAATTTGAAAGTAGCCGCTTCGTCGCCACCGCCCTGTGGTGTAGAAGCTACGGGAGCGAGTCCCCTTACGTTTGTTCCGCTCGGATATGCTCCAACTTTTGTTGCAACGCCCGTTGTCTTGTCTATCTCATATAGCGTGTAGCTACCGTATTTCGAGAGATTCTGGTATATCCTGTTTGTTGTAGGGTCAACGATACCGACGAGGGCATCGTCGCTTGATATGCCGGTACTGCCCACGAGTTTGTATTCACCAGATGCGAGGTCTACGGTGTAGAAATTACCGTCCCAGTCGGTGGCATACGACTCTCCATAGGCATCGGTTACAATCATATTGAAGTATGTGCCGAAGGTCTTTGCGAGTGTCATGGCGCCCGTGGTTTGGTCTATGGTATACTCCTCGCAACCACTCATTCCATTACGGAAGCCGTAGAGAGTCTTTGTCTGCGGATCGTAGCTCATGAAATGAGGATAGTTGTTGTAGCTCGGCGTTAGTTCTACGTTGGTATCGTAGGACCAGTTCTCGCCGTCGAACTTGTAGGTTACGAAACGGAGTTTCCACAGCTCCGAATTGTTGTTGATACGTGGCTGATAGAAGAAGAGTTTTCCGTCGCCGTATACGCCATACACTCTCTCGGTGATATAGCCGTAGTCGTTGTCGGAGAACACCTCGCTGAGTGTCAGCGGGTCTCCATCTGCCGTAAACTTGCTGATTCCCACCGTTGGTGTGGCGGTTACAGCATAGAATGAAGGCGGTGTACTTGCTTCCGCCTTCATAACACGATTGACTTGAGTTGCAAGGATGTCTTTAGGGAGGAATAATCCCAATACCGACATGATAGCAAATAGTAAAGTTTTCCTCATAACCATGTTGCTTTTGTTAATTTATTAAACGTTCCCGAAGACAAAAGTAACAAGTTTTAAGCAAACACACAACTTTATGCAAATATTTTTTAATATATGCGTAAAAAAGTTTTACACACATATTTATATATAGACAATTTGACTATTCCCCACACAGCCAGTCGAGCACATACTGTTGTTTTATGCCGTCGTGGAATGATACGGGGTCGTTGTCGAGCGTGAGGAGAAACTTAGGGAAACTGTCGGGAAGGGAACGCAGCGGTGAAAGCTCGTGCTCAAGTGTTGCCTCGTCTCTAACGGTAAGTGCAACCTGGTAATATGCCTTGTGCTCGCCCCGGATTACGATGAAATCTATTTCTGCCTCACCCACCTTGCCTACAAACACTTCACCGCCGCGACGTGCGAGTTCGAGATAGACCACATTTTCAAGTACATGCCCCCAGTCGCCACCCTTGCTACCATTGATGACATTGCGCAGTCCGATATCGGCAAGATACAGTTTCTGACCTGTTTTCAACAGCTGTTTACCCTTTGCATCAAAGCGCGGTACGGAATAGAAGATATAGCTGGCGGTAAGTGCTGAAATATAGTTTTCCACGGTATGCGAAGTGATTTTCCGCCCAAATGAAGTCAAGGTGTCCGAGATTCTCTTCACCACGGATATGTTGCCGATATTGTCGGCAAGGAATCTCACTACGCTCTGCAGCATCATAACATCCGTGATTTTCCGACGGCTCACCACATCTTTCAGCACTATCGTGTTATAAAGTCCCGAGAGGTATTCCATAACCATCTCCGGATCGTCGGATATCTGCACTACGTATGGGAACGAGCCATATTCCACGTATTGTTTGTAGGCTTCTTCATGCGACATTGTCTGTGGCATGGCGAGAAGATACTCCTGAAACGAGAATGGGTAGAGCTGTATCTCCACATAGCGGCCCGTGAGCAATGTTGCTATCTCGCCAGACAGGAGATAGGCATTGGATCCGGTAACGTAGATGTCCACATTGTCGAGGAGGAACAGACTGTCGATTACTTTCTGAAACTGATCGACAAGCTGTATTTCATCAAAAAAAAGATAGTTCATTCCATCCGCACGCAGATGCTTTTTTACTTCTGAATATAATTCTCTATAATCAAGGAAACGCTCATTGTCGAGATTTTCAAAGTTGTACTCCTGTACGCAGCTTTCGTCTACTCCCGACAGGAGTAGTTTGTCTCTGAACATTCTGAGCAGCGACGACTTGCCGCAACGGCGTATGCCTGTTACGACTTTTATTATCTTCCTGTCTTTCCATTTTTCAAGGAGCGACATGTATTTCTTACGTTCTATCATAATTCAATAAAATTTGCAGTGCGATGCAAATTTAGCAATATTCTGCGATAAATTTGCAACGCACTGCAAATTTATCGCTTTACATAGGAAAATTTGCAGTGCACTGCAAATATACAAAGTCTTTACCTGCTTGTTACACAGTTTTTTGTTTATCGCCCTTGCCAAGTAAAAATGCCGAAGACATTGACGATGGATTAGCAGATTTCCGGTGAGAACTTGTTCTCATAAGGAAATATGATAATACATCGGCAAACCCGAGGAACGAGGGTTTTACTTGGTGAGGGTGTTTTTCCGGTTTTTGTCTAAAAACATATTCTTCCGATAATAAATACTATCACTTTAAATGCCGGATGAACTTTAAATAGGTTGATGAGTTGCTGATAAAATAAAAAAATGTTTTTCGGTCATTTTACCCTCACACCCTCACACTTTGCCCTGAAAGCCCCTGTTTATCGGCGTTTCAGGGTGTGAGGGATAGTGTGAGGGATGGTGAGGGTACATAGTTGTCTTTCGTATAAACTGAGAATGATGGATATTGTAAATATAAACGACAAGAACCGTAATTAATCACTAATAATCATCAGTAACCGTAAGTAACAACTCATCGTGTTGGGGAAAAGAGATACTTTCGCGGCATGAAAGTCGAAACGGCGACGGGTGCCGACGACAAAAATTATTGTTTTAAATTTTAAATTCTATTTATCATGAATGAAAAGGAAATTATTATTGATGAGAAGACTATAAAGGCTCCCAGGTTATCAAGACACTGGCTGTTCTGTTTCAACGGCAACTGCAGGATGAGGGAGAAGTGTTTCAGATACTTTGCCGCCCTGAATTTTACAGGTAACTGGAAATTCGGGAAAGCGGTATTTCCGCAGACTGACGCTAACGCTGAATGTATCTACTACATCGAGAAGCGTATCGAGAGGATGGCGTGGGGACTGGGCAGGCTGTATGAGAATGTGGCATACTATGATGCGCGAAAGATTAGGAAGGATTTATATGACATCCTCGGCAGCAAAAGGGAATATTATCGCTACAACAGTGGCGAGAGACTGCTCTCGGCGGAGAAGCAGCAGATGGTTAGGGAGGTGTTCAGAATATACGGATACGAGGATGTGGAGTTTGAACATTATACTGAGACTTATGCCCTTAGCTGACCCATTTGGAGACAATAATAACGACGCATGGAAGTGGCACTTTTGGTGCTGCATTTCTGCACCAAAGGTGCAAGTACCGAATACTCCCGACGTTTGGGCGTTTTCGCATTACGATGATGATTAAGGAATCTGACGAAAAGCTGTAATTATGGCAACTAAAGGTAACTGCTCCGCCCCCGAAGGAGGAGGCGGGGGAGGGTAAGATTATAAATTCGGAACTTGAATAAATCAAATTAAAAAAATTATACTACAATGAAAACGAAGAATATCAGAAGGAATAAGATGAAGGGCTTGAAGGTATCGGCAAGTCGGGTGGAAAAATGGCTCAATATTATGGACAAAAGGCAGTCCGTTCATAAAATGCCGGAGAAAGGGAACGGAACGAGCAACAGGGGCAATGCAAGGATGGATGCCGTGAACGGAATGATGGATTTCCTGAAAAGGAGGTATCTGTTTAGATTCAACAGTGTGACGGGAGTCACCGAATACCGATTGAAGGAGGGCGGCGAGGAAAAATTTCTGCCTCTCGACCAGAGGGTGATGAAGCGGATGGCGTTGGAGGTGGAGCTCGGTGGATACGGAGCGACGTTCAACGACGTGAGGTATTTCCTGGAGTCTGACATGCTCGCCAGTCATGACCCGCTGAAGGCTTTTCTCGACGGATGCCGCGGCAAATGGGACGGCAAAGACCGTATCCGAATGCTCGCAAACACCGTGAAATGCAACAATCCGCACTGGGCTGACTGGTTCTACCACTGGTTTCTCGGCATGGTGGCACAATGGACTGATGCACCGGCTACGAAGCTTTACGGCAACAGCACCGTGCCGCTGCTTATCTCTAAACAGGGATTCAGGAAGAGTACGTTCTGTCGCCGACTGCTTCCGCCGGAACTTAGCTGGGGATACTGCGACAGTCTTGTCGTCTCGGAAAAGCGACAAGTGCTACAGGCGATGTCGCAGTTTCTGCTCGTCAACCTCGACGAGTTTAACCAGATTTCGCCGAAGCTGCAGGAGGGCTTCGTGAAGAATATGCTGCAGCTGCCCACGGTGAAGGTGAAACGACCTTACGGCAGGGTGATGGAGGAAATGCCGCGGCGCGCCTCGTTTATCGCCACGAGCAACATTGCCGAACCGCTGTCGGACCCAACGGGCAACCGCCGCTTTATCCCTGTGGAGATTACGGAGCCTATCGACACCACGCTGCCTATCGACTACCGGCAGCTTTATGCCCAGGCGCTTGCGGCTCTCGAGAGTGGGGAACGGGGATATTTCAATCAGGAGGAGACACGGCTGATAATGGAGAACAACCGTCGGTTTGAGGCGAAATCGCCTATGGAGCAATGCTTCTGGAACGTTTTCCGTCCTGCCGTCGAAACGGAGGAAGGACGCTATATGACGACGAGCGAGATTTTCATCGAGATGAAGTCTGTATACGGCAGTATTTTCAATATCAACAGTCTGGGAATGTTCGGCAAATGTCTGAGCGGCATTCCCGAAATGATACGTCGGAAGAGTCGCCGTGGCACGGAATACTTCGTGGTGAGGGCATGAATTCTACCCTCACACTTACCCTCACACTCTTACCCTCTGATTATCAATACGTTATATCGAAGGGTGAGGGTGTGAGGGTAAATTGAACGAAAAAAATTTTTTTTGTAAATCTCCTACCCCTCACTCACCGTCCAGTCGGTAATATTGCGCTGCTCCACATCGAAGTTGATGCCTACTTTTACTATCGGCAGACCGGAGAGTAGGAAACGCTTGGGGTATTCTTTAAGGTCAATCTGCCTCATAGCTGTGGCTGCATCCTTATTCAGTTTCAGCTCAAAAAGATACAGATGGGTTGCCGTGCGCAGAACCATGTCTACGCGTCCACGCGGAGTGCGCACTTCTACGTCTACATAGTTGTCGAGGATGGAAAAGATGACATACATCATCTGCTGGAAATGACCTTCGGAATAGGCATTATCACAATAGGGCACGGTGGCAAGATATGCCTGGAGCATACCGAGCGCGCCATCCATATCGTTACGGCGGATGAGTGCCGACATCTTGGCAATGGTGGTGGTACCTTTCACCGTGTTAGAGCCAATATAGTTTGGCAAGAGACAACGGTAAAGTCCAACGCGAATTTCCTTGTTCGGCAAGTCAAGTGTATAGAGGTCGGTCTCGGGGTCATAAGCCTTTATGGTGATATAGCCACTCTGATAGAGCAGCGGCATGATGGAGGTCATACGCTCCGTGGGGGCGTCGAATTCCGACTTGTCGGCATCACCGCCGCCAATCTCTGAAGGCATGACATGAAACTTCTGGAGCATCTCTATGAGATATGTGGGAGTGCCGGAAGAGAACCAGTAATAGTCGAGTTGTACGCGTGCCATAGCATTAAGCAAACTGAATGGATTGAACACGTCGGGCGACGTTGCTGCGAAGTGATAGCCATCATAATACTCACGCAGTTTGGCAAGCATCTGCTCTCGATTCAAACCTAATTTCTCACCCAAAGCGTCAACGTCTGCCGACATCTGCGTTGTCAGTTCGTCATACGTTATACCGCATATTCCTGCATAATCGTCATCCATGCTAATATTGGCGATATTGTTCAGTTCACTGAATATGCTCATCTGAGAGAACTTGGTGATACCTGTGAGAAAAACGAAGCGAAGGTATGGGTCGCAGTCTTTCAACGGACTATAAAAATTGCGCATCACATTTCTAAGCACAGGAAGTTTCTCTTCCTCGTGCATTACATCAAGCAAAGGAGCATCATACTCGTCGATGAGTACGACAACCTGTTTGCCGGTCTTTTCGTATGCAGTTTTTATAAGTGCCGTCAACCTGTCATTTGCATCCTTTGATGGAGTAACTATTTTCCATTCTGCTTCATGCTCTGCCAGTCTACGGTCAAGATAGCGTTCAAGCTGGTCTTTCTCCATGTGTTTTCCGCCTGCCATACTGAAATGCAACACGGGATATTCTGTCCACTCCGTCTCTAACTTTTCTATTGCAAGCCCTTTAAACAGGTCTTTCTTGCCGGCAAAATAACTATGGAACGTGGAAGTGAGCAACGACTTGCCAAAACGGCGCGGACGACTCAAGAAGAAATACTTACCGCCAGAATGTGTCATGCGGTAAACATATTCCGTTTTGTCGACATACAGAAGATTCTTGGTAATAAGCTCCGAGAATGTCTGGATTCCTACGGGATAGAGTTTCAATGCTGCCATATCAAAAGATGCTTAATTAGTTTCTGCAAAAATAAGATTTTTTTTCGATATAAAAGATAAAAAACTTTATATTTATCGAATATGATTCTTTCATAACCCGTTCATCAGGAAATTTCTCAGTCCAAGATGCGTTATCCCGTTATCGTCATTTCTCTCCACAAGTGGAGTCATGGAGATTACATACTTTGGATAATTGTCTTTGATAGCCCTGAGATTGCCAAACTCGCGCTCTCGGGTCGAGTCATCGGCAATGATATACGACACTTGTATGTAGGCTCTCTGTCCATCCGGCTTAGTACAGACGAAATCTATCTCGCCAGCCTGCAGCTGACCTACAAAGATTCTAAAGCCAAGACGTCGTAACTCTTGCCATACTATGTTTTCAAGTATCTTCTCTATGTCGCCCTCTCGTGTTCCGGCTGCTATGGCATTACGTATACCATGATCCTCGAAATAGAATTTGTCGTTTGTCTCGAATATCCTCTTGCCATGGATGTCATACCTGTTGACCTTGTGTATGATGTATGCCTCACACAAAAAATGCAGATAACTGATTACCGCACTCGAAGTGATACTCTCGCCCTGCGATTTCATGTATTTGGAGATGCTGTTGGCAGATATCAATTTACCAACATTATCTGCAAGAAAACACACAAGGTTTTCCAGAAAATTGGCATTCCGGATGTTGTTCCTCATTATAATGTCTTTCAATAATACTGTATGCAGTATGTCTGTCTGGTATTCACGGGCATCATCCTCAATGAGCCCTATTTTTGAAAGACCGGGTAATCCGCCATACTGTATGTATCTTGACAGGCTCTCATCTGAGTCTGACAGATTATGAAACTCAAGAAACTCCCTGTAGCTTAACGACTGTATATAGATTTCCTTGTATCTGCCGCCAATGATTGTACTGAGATCGGAACTGAGCATCCTTGCATTACTTCCCGTAACGACAACATCTGTATCTTCATCTGTATTGAAACTGCGGATGGAATGTTCGAAACCTTCTATTTCCTGCACTTCGTCAATAAGGATAAGGTTATGCTTGCCGATGCTTAAACGCTCATCTATATATTCATTGAGTTGATGATAATTCTTGATTGCGTCAAACTGTCTTTTTTCCTTGTCTATGTAAATCACATTGGTATCAGAAGCTGCACTTTTCTCGTCGCGCAGTTGCCTGAGTATATAACTCTTGCCCACACGTCTCTGACCGACAAGTACTACAATCAATTCCTTGTCAAGATATTTCTCTATCTTTGATATATAGCAGTCCCTTTTTATCATACAAAATTTCTTTTATATCGAAAACTTTCTGCAAAAATAAGATTTTTATTCGATATAAAAGATAAAACGGAAAGTTTTAATTATTTTATTCGTTATAAAAGATAAATCGGCAGACAAAACATCTCGGCAGATACCACGAAAAAAGCCCGACCTTGCGGTCGGGCTTATCCTATGAGATATATTCAGAGAATTATTCAGCCTTAGGAGCTTCCTCTGCCTTTGCCTCCTCAGCTGCAGGAGCTTCTGTTGCAGGAGCCTCTGCCTTAGGAGCAGCCTTGCGGCTACGGCGAGTCTTCTTAGCAGCTGCCTTAGGAGTCTTGGCCATGTTCTCATCAAAGTCTACCAGCTCGATGAAAGCCATCTCAGCTGCGTCACCCTTACGGATGCCGAGTTTGATGATACGTGTGTATCCGCCTGGACGGTCGCCAACCTTTACTGAAATCTCCTTGAACAGCTCTGTTACTGCATACTTGTTCTGCAGGTAACGGAAAACTACACGACGTGAAGTTGTTGTATCGTTCTTAGAGCGAGTAATCAGTGGCTCTACATACTTCTTCAAGGCCTTAGCCTTTGCGAGGGTCGTAGTGATTCTTTTGTGCATGATCAGCGAGATTGCCATGTTTGCGAGCATAGCCTTGCGATGGTCTGCAGTACGGCCCAGATGGTTGAATTTTTTATTATGTCTCATTTTTTTGTTCTTTGTTTTTTAAGGGTTCTTACCCATAGCACGAGAGAGGACAGCAATTGTCCTCTTTCATGCAAGGGGAACTTTATTCCTTATCTAATTTATACTTAGAAATGTCGGTTCCAAACGACAGATTCAGACTCTCGAGCAAATCATCAAGCTCTGAGAGCGATTTCTTACCGAAGTTGCGGAACTTCAGGAGGTCAGTCTTGTTATACTGTACCAAGTCGCCGAGTGTCTCTACATCAGCAGCCTTCAAGCAGTTCAGTGCACGAACGCTGAGGTTCATGTCAACCAAACGGGTCTTCAGCAACTGGCGCATGTGGAGAATCTCCTCGTCAAACTCCTGATTTGTCTCAACATCCGTGTTCTCAAGAGTAATCTTCTCGTCAGAGAACAGCATGAAGTGGTAAATCAGAATCTTGGCAGCCTCTTTCAGCGCATCTTTCGGGTGAATGGAACCATCCGTAGTGACTTCGAGGATGAGCTTGTCGTAGTCGGTCTTCTGCTCAACACGATATGGCTCAACAGCGTATTTCACGTTACGGATTGGGGTGTAAATAGAATCGATTGGAATTACGTTAACATCGGTGCAGAACTCACGGTTCTCGTCTGATGGAACATAGCCACGACCTTTGTTGATCGTGAGGTCAATCTGCATTGATGCCTTTGCGTCTAAATGACATATCACCAAATCAGGGTTTAACACTTCAAATCCAGTCAGATACTTACCGATATCACCTGCCTTGAATTCAGTAGAATTCTCAACGGTGACACTAACTTTCTCGTTCTCGAATTCTTCTACTACTTGCTTGAATCTTACTTGCTTCAAATTCAAGATAATGTTAGTTACATCCTCCTTGACTCCCGGAACTGAAGAGAACTCATGCTCAACACCCGCAATGCGGATAGTGTTGATGGCATAACCCTCCAGTGAGGAAAGAAGAATGCGGCGCAACGCGTTGCCTATGGTAACACCGAAGCCAGGCTCAAGAGGACGAAACTCAAACTTGCCGAATTTGTCGTTGGCCTCCAACATTACAACTTTGTCGGGTTTTTGAAATGCTAATATCGCCATTAATTTAATGATTATTTAGAGTACAACTCAACGATTAACTGCTCCTTGATATTCTCAGGAATATCAGCACGCTCTGGCTTGTGCAAGAACTTGCCGCTCTTTGTGTTCTCGTCCCACTCGATCCATGGGTACTTGCTGTGGTTGAAACCAGCGAGAGATGCCTCGATTACCTCGAGAGACTTTGCCTTCTCGCGAACACCAACTACCATTCCTGGCTTTACAGCAAATGAAGGGATATTCACAACCTTTCCGTCTACTACGATATGCTTGTGGCTTACCATCTGACGTGCTGCTGCACGGGTAGGAGCAATACCAAGACGGAATACTACATTGTCAAGACGGCTCTCAAGGTTCTGGAGCAATACCTCACCGGTAATGCCGTCAGCCTTTGCTGCCTTCTCGAACATATTACGGAACTGACGCTCAAGTACACCGTATGTGTATTTAGCTTTCTGCTTCTCTGCCAACATGACACCGTACTCAGACATCTTTCTGCGACGGTTGTTGCCATGCTGTCCAGGAGGGAAGTTCCTTCTGGACAAAACTTTGTCTGCGCCGAAAATGGCTTCACCAAAACGACGTGCAATTTTTGATTTCGGACCTATATATCTTGCCATAATATTTTAATGATAATTTGTTTTTTGCCTTACATTGCTCAACATAAGAAGGGCAATGCAAGACAAAAGAAAGTTGTGTACTTGATTAAACTCTTCTTCTCTTTGGAGGACGACATCCGTTGTGTGGAAGTGGAGTAACGTCGACAATCTCTGTTACTTCAATACCGGCACCATGTACGGCACGGATAGCTGACTCACGACCGTTACCCGGACCCTTAACATAAGCCTTTACCTTGCGCAGACCAAGGTCGAAAGCAACCTTTGCGCAATCCTCTGCTGCCATCTGTGCAGCGTAAGGAGTGTTCTTCTTAGAACCACGGAAGCCCATCTTACCAGCAGATGACCAAGAGATAACCTGACCCTCGCTGTTGGCCAATGACACAATAATGTTATTAAAGGAGCTATGAACATGCAACTGTCCTAAAGCGTCTACCTTAACATTTCTTTTCTTTGCGACTGTTTTCTTTGCCATAACTCTAATTATTATTTAGTAGCCTTTTTCTTATTTGCAACAGTCTTCTTCTTACCCTTACGAGTACGGGCATTGTTCTTGGTGCTCTGACCACGAACAGGAAGACCGTTACGATGACGAACTCCACGATAGCAACCAATATCCATCAGTCGCTTGATATTCAACTGGATCTCTGAACGGAGATCACCTTCTACTTTGAATTCAGCACCGATAATTTCACGGATCTTGGCTGCCTGATCGTCAGACCACTCGCTGACTTTCAAGTCACGGCTTACACCAGCCTTGTCCAATATCTTTGCTGAACTACTTCGACCTATACCGTAGATATAAGTCAATGCGATTTCGCCACGCTTATTCTGGGGCAAATCTACTCCAACAATTCTTATTGCCATTTTGTAATTAAATAAAATAAAAAAATTTGTTTTGTTTCAATACGTCTTTTTTGACTTCTCAATCAATAGGACGCAGAATTAACCCTGACGTAACTTGTACTTAGGATTTTTTTTGTTGATAACGAACAGACGACCCTTACGACGAACGATCTTGCAGTCGGGTGTACGCTTCTTCAATGATGCTCTTGTCTTCATATATCTCTATAGTTTATTTGTATCTAAATACTATTCTGCCTTTTGTCAAGTCGTAGGGACTCATCTCTACCTTTACCTTGTCGCCCGGAAGAATCTTGATATAGTGCATTCTCATCTTTCCAGAGATATGGGCTGTGATAGGACAGCCATTCTCCAATTCTACTCGGAACATGGCATTCGAAAGTGCCTCTACGATTGTTCCATCTTGCTCTATTGCGGCTTGCTTTGCCATAACTTATAAATTTGCTTCTAATTTTTCTATTTCTTCAAATGAGGATAAAACTTCAGCCTGTCCTTTGCGGATTGCCATGGTATGCTCAAAATGAGCTGCCGGCTTGCCGTCACGGGTGCGTATCGTCCAACGGTCTGGCATCATGTAAATCGACCTGTCGCCCATCGTTATCATCGGCTCTATCGCTATGCACATGCCCGCCTTGAGCAACATACCGTTGCCCCGACGGCCGTAATTAGGCACCTGCGGCGCCTCGTGCATTTCCCTGCCTATTCCATGACCGGTGAGTTCCCTCACCACACCATAGTGTTCAGCCTCGCAATGATCCTGAACAGCAGAACCGATGTCGCCGAGATGCTTTCCGGCAACAGCATTCTCTATTCCCTTATAAAGGGACTCCTTCGTGATGCGCAGAAGCTTTCTTACTTCCTCGGAAACTTCGCCTACACAGAATGTGTAGCAGGAATCACCGTTGAAACCGTCTAATAGGGTTCCACAGTCAATCGAAATAATGTCGCCATCCTTCAGAACAGTCTTGTCATCCGGTATGCCGTGAACCACAACATCGTTTACCGAAGTGCAGATGCTTGCAGGAAACGGACTGCCGAAAGGGTTCGGAAAATTCTTGAAAGTAGGGACAGCACCATGGTCTCTGATGAACTCCTCAGCTATCTTGTCCAGATAGAGGGTCGTAATGCCCGGTTTTATGCATTTAGCCAATTCAGTCAGTGTCGCGGACACTAACTGATTGGCCTTACGCATTAGTTGTATCTCATCTTCAGTCTTCAGAAAAACTTTCATCAGCACCTAAACTTAATAAGCGGAAACGCCTGCGTTACGGCTGCGAACATGACCTGAGTTCAGAAGACCGTCATAATGTCTCATCATCAAGTGGCTCTCAATCTGCTGAAGAGTATCAACAACAACTCCAACAAGAATCAAAAGCGATGTTCCTCCAAAGAACTGCGCAAAAGCATCCTGAACATTCAGCAGTCCGGCAAGAGCCGGCATTATCGCAATGAAAGCGATGAACAATGAACCAGGGAAAGTGATGCGCGACATCACTGTCTCAATATAGTCTGCTGTATCCTTTCCAGGCTTGATGCCAGGAATGAAACCATTGTTACGCTTCATGTCCTCTGCCATCTGAGTAGGATTCAAGGTAATCGCTGTATAGAAATAAGTAAATGCTATAATAAGAAGAGCAAATACTATATTGTACAGCAGACTGCGGTGATCCATCAGCGAACGGATAATCTCGTTGTTTGCGTCAGTAGAGTACTGAACCACAGCAAGAGGAATAAACATCAAAGCCTGTGCAAAGATGATAGGCATAACGTTTGCAGCGAAGAGCTTAAGCGGAATGTACTGGCGGGCACCGCCGTACTGCTTGTTGCCGACAACACGCTTTGCATATTGTACCGGCACTCTTCTCGTGCCCTGTGTAAGGAGCAACGAAGCACAAACGACAAGATAAAGGATAAGAAGCTCAATGATAAACATCACAAGACCACCATTCGTGATGGCTGTGAAACGAGAACTGGTTTCCTGAATGAATGCCTGAGGCAAACGAGCAATGATACCAATCATGATTATCAAAGAAATTCCGTTTCCTACGCCCTTGTCTGTGATACGCTCACCAAGCCATAGGACAAACATACTTCCTGCTGCAAGGATGACAGTGGCTGTAAACATGAACATTGTCCAATTCAAACCCGATGCCAAAGCACCGTAAGCCTGCATCTTCAAGTTCATGAGGTAAGAAGGAGCCTGGAACACGAGTATGATTACAGTCAATACTCGTGTATACCAGTTGATCTTCTTGCGGCCGCTCTCGCCCTCACGCTGCATCTTCTGGAAATAAGGTACAGCGACAGCAAGGAGCTGCATTACGATAGAAGCTGAGATGTATGGCATTATTCCCAATGCAAAGATAGAAGCATGAGAAAACGCACCACCGGAGAACATGTCCAACAATGACATCAAGCCGCCACTGGTCTGTGACTGCAATTTTTCCAACATAGCTGGATTAATACCTGGAAGTACGACAAATGAACCGAAACGGTATATCGCAACGAATAGAATCGTGATGAGGATACGCTGGCGCAAATCCTCAACCTTCCAACAGTTCTTCAGTGTCTCAAAAAACTTTTTCATTTACTTAGATTATAGTTGTGTTACCACCAACTGCCTTGATTGCCTCTTCAGCAGTCTTTGAGAAAGCATTAGCTTCTACGTCAAGTTTAGCCTTCAACTCGCCATTGCCAAGAATCTTGACAAGAACTCTTCCCTTAACAACTCCGTACTCCTTGAGCTCAGCAAGTCCAATCTTTGTAAGATTCTTAGACTCAGCCAAAGTCTGAAGTGTAGAGAGGTTTACAGAGAAGTACTCCTTGTGGTTGATGTTCTTGAAGCCTGACTTTGGAACACGACGCTGCAACGGCATCTGTCCACCCTCGAAACCAATCTTTCTCTTGTAGCCAGAACGAGCCTTGGCTCCCTTGTGTCCACGAGTAGAAGTACCACCGAGTCCAGAACCTGTACCACGGCCGATACGACGACGTGAATGTGTAGAGCCTTCTGCTGGCTGTAAATTATGTAATTTCATAATTGTCCTTTTTAAAATGTTACGAGTAATTAATCAACGACACTCACTAAGTGGTGCACTTTTCTAATCATACCACGGATAACCGGATTATCCTCATGTTCTACAACCTGAGAAATCTTATGAAGTCCCAGTGCCTGAAGTGTACGCTTCTGGTCAACCGGAGCACCGATTTTACTCTTAATCTGCTTGATCTTTATAGTTGCCATAGATAAATCTCCTTATTAACCGTTAAATACCTTATCAAGTGAAATACCACGAGTCTGTGCGATTGTGTAAGCGTCACGCAACTGGCTCAAAGCTACGATTGTAGCCTTAACGAGGTTGTGAGGGTTAGAAGAGCCCTTTGACTTAGCAAGGACATCCTTAACACCAACACTCTCAAGAACAGCACGCATAGCGCCACCGGCTACAAGACCGGTACCGGCTGCAGCCGGACGAAGGAATACCTTAGCACCACCAAAGCTTGCCTCTACCTCGTGAGGAAGAGTACCCTTGAGAAGAGAAACCTTAACAAGGTTCTTCTTTGCTGACTCAACACCCTTAGCTATGGCAGCAGTAACTTCACCTGCCTTTCCAAGGCCCCAGCCGATAACGCCATTGCCATCACCTACTACTACGATAGCAGCGAAGGTGAAAGTACGACCTCCCTTTGTAACCTTGGTAACACGGTTAATAGCAACCAATCTGTCTTTTAACTCAACGTCACTATTTATCTTTACTTTATTCATTGCCATAATCGTTTAAAAAATTAGACCGCCCTTACGTGCTGCATCAGCCAACTCTTTCACTCTACCATGATAGAGATAACCGTTACGGTCGAAAACTACCTTAGAAATACCAGCCTCGATAGCCTTCTTTGCAACGAGCTCACCTACCTTAGCAGCCTGCTCCATCTTTGGCATTGCCTCAAGACCGAGTGAAGACGCTGAAGCAAGAGTTGTACCTGTCAGGTCATTGATAATCTGAACATAAATCTGCTTGTTGCTGCGGAAAACGCTCATACGAGGGCGCTCGGTTGTACCGTTAACACGCTTACGTATTCTATATTTAATCTTAATTCGTCTTTCTACTTTCTTTGTTGTCATAATCGTAAATTATTAAAGTTACTTAGCTGCAGCAGTCTTACCAGACTTTCTGCGGATAACCTCACCCTTGAACAAGATACCCTTTCCTTTATAAGGCTCAGGCATACGGAAAGAACGAATTTTTGCACAGATAAGTCCGAGCAACTCCTTATCACATGACTCGAGAGTTATGATAGGATTCTGGTTTCTTTCAGACTTAGTCTCAACCTTAACTTCCTTAGGCAGCTGAATGAAGATCGGGTGTGTATAACCAAGAGCGAACTCGATAAGATTGCCCTGGTTTGATACACGGTAACCTACACCGACAAGCTCGAGAACCTTTGTGTAACCCTCGCTAACACCTACAACCATGTTGTGGATAAGAGCACGGTAAAGACCATGGAAAGCATTCTTCTGCTTGTAGTTTACAGGACTGTTCTCATCTACGGAGAGAACAACGTGACCATCTTCTATCTTTACGATAATTGACTTGTCAACCTTCTGGGAAAGCTCTCCCTTAGGACCCTTAACGTTTACGACACCATCATTGAGAGTAACTGTAACACCTGATGGAATACTAATTGGCAATTTTCCTATTCTTGACATATTTAATCCTCCAATTAATATACGTAGCAAAGAACCTCACCGCCAATCTTAAGGTCAGCAGCTTCTTTGTTTGTCATTACACCTTTGGATGTAGATAAGATAGCGATACCTAATCCGTTAATTACTCTCGGCATTTCCTTGTATCCTGTGTACTTGCGAAGACCAGGAGTGGAAACTCTCTTAAGGCACTTGATTGCATTTGCCTTAGTCTGTGGATCATACTTCAGGGCAACCTTGATTGAACCCTGAGGACCATCCTCTACAAACTTGTAGTTAAGGATGTATCCCTTCTCAAAGAGGATCTTAGTGATTTCCTTCTTCAAGTTAGAAGCTGGAACCTCTACAACACGGTGATGAGCCATGATTGCATTTCTCAACCTCGTAAGATAATCTGCTATTGGATCTGTCATTATATAAAATGTTTAATTAATCGGGACTACCCCGACAATATTAAATGAATAAAATATGCTTTTTACCAGCTTGCCTTCTTAACTCCAGGAATCAAACCAGCCGAAGCCATCTCACGGAACTGAATACGAGAGAGACCGAACTGACGGATATATCCCTTTGGACGACCTGTGATCTTGCAACGGTTGTGCAGACGGATAGGATTTGCATTCTTTGGAATAGACTGCAACTTGCGTGCTGCCTCGTATGCCTCTGCAGGATCGTTAGAAGTAGCGATAACCTTCTTCAACGCTGCGCGTTTCTCGGCATAACGTGCCACCAATTTGGCACGTTTAACCTCGCGAGCTTTCATTGACTCTTTTGCCATATCTTAATTAATCGTTTTTAGCGTTCTTGAAAGGAAGGCCGAATGCCTTCAACAAAGCGTAACCCTCTTCGTCGGTATTGGCTGAAGTCACGAATGTGATGTTCATACCCTGGATACGATCGATAGCATCGATGTTGATTTCAGGGAAAATGATCTGCTCAGTAACACCAAGAGTGTAGTTACCGCGACCGTCAAACTTGCTCTCGATACCCTTGAAGTCACGGATACGTGGCAAAGCGATACGAACGAGCTTCTCAAGGAACTCGTACATGCGCTCACGACGCAATGTTACCATAACACCGATAGGCATCTTCTTACGAAGCTTGAAGTTTGCGATATCCTTCTTAGAATATGTAGCAACAGCCTTCTGACCGGTGATAGCAGTAATCTCGTTGATAGCTACGTCGACAATCTTCTTGTCCTGTGTAGCGTCGCCGAGACCCTGGTTGATGACAATCTTCTTCAAAACTGGAATCTCCATTGCAGAAGAGTAGTTGAACTGCTTCTGAAGAGCAGGAGCGATTGTCTCCTTATATACTTTCTTTAACTGTGCTGTATCCATTACTTGATTTCCTCCCCTGACTTTTTAGCGATGCGAACAACGTTTTTACCCTCATGCTTGATAGCAACACGAGTAGCCTTGCCACTCTTAGGATCAATCAAACTCAAATTAGAGATATGAATAGGAGCCTCCTGCTTAACGATGCCTCCCTGAGGATTCTTAGCAGATGGCTTAGTGCTCTTAGAAACCATGTGCACACCCTCAACGATGGCACGGTTCTCGTCAACGAGGACCTTGAGCACCTTACCTGTCTTGCCCTTATCAGCACCGGCAATAACGATAACGGTATCGTCTTTCTTAATATGTAACTTACTCATTACTTCTTACTTTTAAAATATTAAAGAACCTCAGGTGCCAAAGAAACGACTTTCATATTAACTGCACGAAGCTCACGAGCAACAGGGCCGAAGATACGGCTACCACGAAGCTCACCTGCATTGTTGAGCAATACACAAGCGTTATCGTCGAAACGGATGTATGAACCGTCTGCACGACGAATCTCCTTCTTTGTGCGAACAATCAAAGCCTTTGATACTGCACCCTTTTTCAAATCACTTGACGGGATCACGTTCTTGACAGCAACGACAATCACGTCACCAACACTTGCGTAACGGCGGCGTGTTCCACCGAGCACACGGATGCACAGAGCCTCACGAGCGCCGCTGTTATCACATACAGTAAGTCTTGATTCTGCTTGTATCATATTTTACTTAGCTTTTTCAATTATTTGAACTAATCTCCATCTCTTTGTCTTACTCAAAGGACGGGTCTCCATAATGAGGACAGTATCACCTACATTAGCCTCATTCTTTTCATCATGAGCGTGGTACTTCTTTGTCTTCTGGACAAACTTACCATATATCGGGTGCATCTCCTTGAACTTAGAAGCAATAACAATGGTTTTATCCATTTTGTTGCTGATTACAACACCCGTTCTTGTCTTTCTTAAATTTCTTGTTTCCATCTGGACCATTGTTATTTGTTAAGTTCTCTCTCGCGAAGTACTGTCTTCATACGTGCGATGTCACGACGTGCCAACTTAATCTGAGATGGATTCTCAAGAGGAGTGATCGCATGATTAAGCTTCATCTGATTGTACTTTGCAACCTCTGACTCTATTCTCTCAGCCAAATCCTTGGTTTCGAGGTCTCTTACTTCTTTAATCTTCATAATTAAGCGTTTTTATCGTAATCACGTCTAACAATAAACTTTGTCTTAACAGGCAACTTCTGTGCTGCGAGACGAAGAGCCTCCTTTGCGATGTCGAAAGATACTCCCTCAACCTCGAAAAGCACGCGTCCCGGAGTTACAGGGGCAACCCAACCTGCTGGATCTCCCTTTCCTTTACCCATTCGGACATCGGCAGGCTTACGAGTGATTGGTTTGTCCGGGAATATACGGATCCAAACCTGACCCTCACGCTGCATGTAACGATTGACAGCGACACGAGCTGCCTCTATCTGGCGGCTATCCAACCATTTTGCCTCAAGTGTCTTGATGCCGAATGATCCGAAAGCCAGCTGTGTACCTCTGTGGGCGTTGCCTTTATTACCGCGTCCATCTTGAGGTCTTCTGTATTTTACTCTTTTAGGCTGTAACATGTTTGTTTCAAACTTTAACGGTTATTGTTTCTCTTACGGTTACCTCTTGGCTTGCCACCCTGACGTCCGTTAGACTTCTCCTGTGTGAAGTTTGGTGTAAGGTCAACCTTACCGTAAACCTCACCGCGGCAAATCCAAACCTTAATACCCAGCAGACCTACCTTAGTAAGAGCCTCTGCCTGGCAGTAGTCAATGTCTGCACGGAATGTGTGCAGAGGAGTACGACCCTCCTTGTACATTTCCTTACGAGCCATCTCGGCACCGTTCAAACGGCCTGTGATCTGAATCTTGATTCCCTCGGCACCTGCACGCATTGTGTTTGCTACAGCCATCTTGATAGCACGACGGTAAGCAATCTTACCCTCAACCTGTCTTGCTATATTATTAGCAACGATAGATGCGTCAAGCTCTGGTTTCTTAACCTCGTAAATGTTAATCTGAATCTCCTTATCGTAGAGCTTCTTCAGCTCTTCCTTCAACTTGTCAACGTCCTGACCACCTTTACCGATGACGAGACCCGGACGGGCTGTACATATAGTGATAGTAACAAGTTTCAAAGTACGCTCGATGACGATGCGAGAAACGCTTGCCTTAGCAAGACGCTCGTTAAGATACTTACGGATCTTGGTATCCTCTACCAGGTTATCTCCGAAGTTCTTTCCACCGAACCAATTTGAGTCCCAACCTCTAATGATTCCAAGACGGTTGCTTATTGGATTTACTTTCTGTCCCATTCTACTATATTATTTTTCATCATTAGTTTTGGCATCAACAAACAGAGTGATGTGGTTGCTACGCTTGCGAATTCTGTAGCCACGACCCTGTGGTGCCGGTCTCATACGTTTCATTGTAACGCCCTCGTCAACGAAGACCTTAGAGATATAAAGTTCACCGTCTTCAGCCTTACGGTCATTTTTTGTCTCCCAGTTTGCGATAGCTGAGCGCAACAGTTTCTCTACGTCTGCAGCAGCAGCCTTGTTAGAGAACTTGAGGACGCCAAGAGCGCGGTTAACTTCCATGCCACGCACCATGTCAACAACATAGCGCATTTTACGTGGAGAAGAAGGCACGCCGTTGAGCTTCGCAAAATACATTGTTTTCAAGGCTTCTTTTCTTTTCTCAGCCGATAATTTCTTTCTTGCTCCCATTTTAATTTCTTTTTACAATGGTTTGCCTGTTATTTCTTATTACCTGCATGGCCGCCGAATCTACGAGTTGGTGAGAACTCACCAAGCTTGTGACCTACCATATTCTCGGTAATATAAACAGGAATAAATTTATTTCCGTTATGAACTGCAACAGTGTGTCCCACGAAATCCGGGGAAATCATTGATGCTCTAGCCCATGTTTTAACGACACTCTTCTTTCCGCTTTCATTCATAGCGAGAATCTTCTTCTCGAGAGACACGTTAATATACGGACCTTTTTTTAATGAACGACTCATAATTTACTCTAATTAACTTGATTATTTCTTAGCTCTTTCAATAATATACTTGTTAGAAAGCTTCTTAGGAGCTCTTGTCTTGAGTCCCTTAGCGTACAAGCCCTTACGTGAACGTGGGTGACCTCCAGACTGACGTCCTTCACCACCACCCATTGGGTGATCAACTGGGTTCATAACAACACCACGGTTGTGAGGACGACGTCCGAGCCAACGTGTGCGACCAGCCTTACCAGACTGCTCAAGAGCGTGGTCAGAGTTTCCTACGCTACCGATGGTAGCCTTACAAGCACTAAGAATCTGACGAGTCTCGCCAGAAGGGAGTTTAATAACACAATAACTGCCCTCACGAGAAGTCAACTGAGCAAAATTACCTGCCGAACGAACGAGCAGAGCACCCTGACCTGGACGCAACTCAATATTATGAATTACTGTACCGACAGGAATGTTTGCGAGCGGAAGAGTGTTTCCAATCTCCGGAGCTGCATCCTTACCTGACATCAGAGTTGTTCCCACCTGCAGTCCATTGGGAGCAATAATGTAACGTTTTTCACCATCTGCATAGAACAACAGAGCGATACGAGCCGAACGGTTTGGATCATACTCTATTGTCTTTACTACAGCTGGAACACCATCTTTCTCTCGTTTGAAGTCGATCAGACGGAACTTCCTCTTGTGACCGCCGCCACGATAGCGAACAGTCATCTTACCGGTGTTGTTTCGACCGCCGGTAGAACGTTTACCGTAAACGAGAGACTTCTCTGGCACGGATGCAGTAATCTCCTCGAACGTGCCAATAACCTTGTGTCTTTGACCCGGAGTAACCGGTTTAAATTTACGTACTGCCATTTTTTATTTTAGATATTGCTGTAAAAATCAATTGTATCGCCCTCTTTCAGAGTAACGATTGCCTTCTTATACGCATTCTTCTGTCCCTTGATGAGACCTGCCTTGGTATAGCGGCTTGAGCGCTTTCCAGCATAACGAAGCGTATTTACATTTATTACTGTAACGTTATACAGACTCTCAACTTCTTTCTTTATCTCGAGCTTACCAGCCTCTGGGCGAACGATGAAGCCATACTTAGCCTCAGCCTTCTTTGTGCGCTCTTCACCCTTTACCTTGTAAGTTTTCTCAACAGAAGACTTGTCTGTAATCTTGGTCATCTTTTCGGTAACCAATGGTTTGATAATGAATGCCATATTTACTGTCTCCTATTAATTATTTGTTTAAGATTCCGTCGATTGTCTTGAGCGAATTCTCTGTCACTACAAGTACATCAGCATTCAAAACTTTGTATGTGTTCAGTGCTGAAGCAGTCATAATTTCAGTGCGCTGCAAATTTCGAGCTGACAAATATACGTTTTTATTTACTTCTGGCAAAACCATAAGCATCTTACGACCGTCAACTTTAAGATTTTTAGCAACATTTACGAATTCTTTAGTCTTTGGAGCCTCAAAAGTGAAATCTTCAACGACTACTATAGCATTCTCCTGAGCCTTGTAAGAAAGAGCACTCTTACGTGCAAGACTCTTAACTTTCTTATTCAGTTTGAAACGATAATCACGTGGTTTAGGACCGAATACACGACCACCACCTACGAGTACTGGTGAGTTGATATCACCACGACGAGCGCCGCCGCCACCTTTCTGGCGTCCGAGCTTACGAGTAGAACCTGCGTGCTCGCTTCTTTCCTTAGACTTTGCTGTACCCTGACGCTGGTTAGCGAGATACTGCTTTACGTCCAAATAAAGAACATGGTCATTAGGCTCAATTCCGAAGATTGATTCGTTTAACGTAACCTTTCTTCCAGTGTCCTCACCTTTGATATTTAATACGCTAATTTCCATTATTTCTCAATTAATACGGTTGAACCATTACATCCAGCAACACTACCCTTTACAAGAATGAGGTTGTGTTCAGGAATTACCTTTAACACCTTGAGGTTCTGAGTTGTTACTCTATCACCTCCCATTTGTCCACCCATGCGCATTCCTTTGAACACCTTTGCTGGGTAAGAACAAGCACCGATAGATCCCGGCTTGCGAGCACGGTCGTCCTGTCCGTGAGTACTCTGACCTACACCACCGAATCCGTGACGCTTAACAACACCCTGGAAACCTTTACCCTTTGAGGTACCAACAACATCTACAAAATTTGTATCGTTGAAGATTTCTACAGTGATTGCATCACCGAGGTTATACTCCTCGTCAAACTTGAACTCGGCCAAGTGTCTCTTTGGTGTTGTACCTGCTTTCTTGAATACACCGAGCATAGGCTTAGTGGTATTCTTCTCCTTCATCTCGCCGTAAGCAAGCTGATAAGCCTGATAACCGTCTTTCTCAACGGTCTTTACCTGAGTTACAACACAAGGACCTGCTTCGATAACAGTGCACGGAACATTTTTACCGTCGGCACTGAAAACGGATGTCATTCCGATTTTTCTTCCAATTAATCCTGGCATTTCAATTAATATTAAAAATTAAACTATACTTTGATTTCTACTTCAACACCGCTTGGCAACTCAAGCTTCATGAGTGCATCTACAGTTTTTGCTGTTGAGCTGTAAATGTCGATAAGACGCTTGTAATCGCTGAGCTGGAACTGCTCACGAGCCTTCTTGTTTACGAAGGTTGAACGGTTAACTGTGTAGATTCTCTTGTGTGTTGGCAATGGAATAGGACCACTTACGATTGCACCAGTAGCCTTTACTGCCTTCACGATCTTCTCTGCTGATTTGTCTACCAATTTGTGGTCGTAAGACTTCAGCTTGATTCTGATTTTCTGACTCATTTTTATTTTTTGTTATTATTAAAAAGGAAGAGGAGCAACGCCTATTAAGAGTCATACGCTAAAAGGCGTTTCTCTCTTCCGGATTTTCTTTTATTACAGAAGGTCTACACGACCATTGCATTCCTCAAGAACTGTCTTGGCAATTGAACTTGACAGCGGAGCATGGTGATCATACTCCATTGAGCTTGTTGCACGTCCTGAAGTGATTGTACGGAGAGCTGTAACATAACCGAACATCTCTGCCAATGGAACCATTGCACGTACGATACGAGCTCCTGAACGGGTCTCGTCCATGCCCTCAACCTGACCACGACGCTTGTTCAAGTCACCGATTACATCACCCATGTTCTCTTCTGGAGTTACAACCTCAAGTTTCATGATAGGCTCCATAAGAACTGGACCTGCCTTGGCACATGCATTCTTGTAAGCATTGATTGCAGCAACCTCGAAAGACAACTGGTCTGAGTCTACTGGGTGATAAGAACCATCAAGAAGTGTTACCTTCAAGCTGTCCATAGGATAACCACCGAGTACACCATTCTTCATTGCTCCCTCGAAGCCCTTCTGTACTGAAGGAATGAATTCCTTAGGAATGTTACCACCCTTCACCTCATTGATGAACTGTAGACCTCCCTGCTTGTAATCTTCATCAACAGGACCAACGTTAACGATAATATCAGCGAACTTACCACGACCTCCTGACTGTTTCTTATAAACCTCGCGGAGATTAACAGTCTTAGTAATAGCCTCTTTATAGTTAACCTGTGGCTTACCCTGGTTACACTCAACCTTGAACTCTCTCTTCAGACGGTCAAGGATAATGTCGAGGTGAAGCTCACCCATACCAGAGATAACGGTCTGACCGCTCTGCTCATCGGTATGAACTGTGAAGGTTGGATCCTCCTCTGCAAGTTTTGCAAGACCGATACCGAGCTTGTCAACATCTGCCTGGCTCTTTGGTTCTACGGCAATACCGATCACAGGATCAGGGAATGTCATAGACTCAAGTACGATTGGATGCTCCTCATCACAAAGAGTATCACCAGTACGGATATCCTTGAAACCAACACCTGCACCGATATCACCAGCGTCGATGAGTTCCATAGGAACCTGCTTATTTGAGTTCATCTGGAAGAGGCGGCTTACGCGCTCTTTCTTTCCAGAACGTGTATTATAAACATAAGAACCAGCAACGACCTTACCTGAGTAAACACGGAAGAACACAAGACGACCAACGTATGGGTCTGTTGCGATCTTGAATGCAAGAGCAGATGTAGGCTCATCCTCAGAAGGCTTACGATCTTCCTCCTCACCTGTTGTCGGGTTTGTACCAACGATGTTTGGAGTATCCAATGGTGAAGGCAAGAATGCGCAAACATAGTCGAGCAATGTCTGAACGCCCTTGTTCTTGAATGAAGAACCACAAAGAACAGGTGTGCACTCCATTGCGAGTGTTCCCTTACGGATAGCTGCGATAATCTCCTCTTCAGTGATTGAATCTGGATCCTCGAAGTATTTTTCCATAAGAGCCTCATCGAACTCTGCAGCAGACTCAACGAGTTTACCTCTCCATTCCTCAGCCTCATCCTTGAGATCTGCAGGAATATCGTCTACCTCATATTCAGCGCCCATGGTCTCATCGTGCCACAGGATAGCCTTCATCTTGATAAGGTCAACAACACCCTTGAAAGTCTCCTCGCTACCGATAGGAATAACGAGTGATACCGGGTGAGCACCAAGGACCTCTTTCATCTGGCGGAGTACATCAAAGTAGTCAGCACCAGAACGGTCCATCTTATTTACGTAACCCAGACGAGGAACGTTGTATTTGTCAGCCTGGCGCCATACGGTCTCAGACTGTGGCTGAACACCACCTACAGCACAGTAAGTAGCTACAGCTCCATCGAGAACACGGAGTGAACGCTCTACCTCTGCAGTAAAGTCAACGTGTCCCGGAGTATCAATCAAGTTGATTTTATAAGACTTGCCGTTGTAGTTCCAGTTACAGGTAGTAGCAGCAGATGTGATAGTAATACCACGCTCCTGCTCCTGAGCCATCCAGTCCATTGTTGCGGCACCGTCGTGAACCTCGCCAATCTTGTGAGTCTTACCTGTATAGAACAGGATACGCTCAGAAGTTGTTGTTTTACCGGCATCGATGTGAGCCATAATACCGATATTACGGGTCAAATGTAAATCTTGCTTTGCCATGATTCCTTTTACCTTATCTTAAAAATTAAAATCTGAAGTGAGCGAACGCACGGTTAGCCTCAGCCATACGGTGCATATCTTCCTTACGCTTGAAGGCACCACCCTGATTGTTGAAGGCATCCATAATCTCAGCAGCCAACTTATCAGCCATTGACTTACCACCACGCTTACGAGCGAAAGCAATCATATTCTTCATAGAGATGCTCTCCTTGCGGTCTGGGCGGATTTCTGTAGGTACCTGGAAAGTAGCACCACCGATACGGCGGCTCTTAACCTCAACCTGAGGAGTAATGTTATCAAGAGCAGTCTTCCAAATCTCGAGTGCAGACTTCTCCTCATTAGCCATCTTCTCCTTTACGGTATCCAATGCTTTGTAGAAAATTTCGTATGATGTGTTTTTCTTTCCATCATACATCAAGTGGTTCACGAACTTTGAGACCTTCTGGTCATTAAACACGGGATCCGGAAGGATCACGCGCTTCTTTGGTTTTGCTTTTCTCATTTCTTGTTTTGAAATTAATTCTGCATGGGGCTGTTTAATGTTCTTCAGTGCTCCCTCTGGAGCCGCTTACTCAACCTTTATAACAATTCTCCAGCAAAACGATTAAAATGTAAGATTTTAAACCTCCCGGTTATTAATTACTTCTGCTTTGGACGCTTAGCTCCATACTTAGAACGGCGCTGTGTACGATTTGCTACGCCTGCAGTATCAAGAGTACCACGAACGATGTGATAACGCACACCAGGAAGATCCTTTACACGACCACCGCGAACAAGCACGATTGAGTGCTCCTGCAAGTTGTGTCCTTCTCCTGGAATGTAAGAGTTCACCTCTTTCTGGTTTGTCAAACGCACACGGGCAACCTTTCTCATTGCCGAATTAGGCTTCTTAGGTGTTGTGGTGTAAACACGAACGCAAACGCCACGACGCTGAGGACATGAATCCAAAGC